>Ga0256836_1000138_pt1 | contig 42772 bp, 48 predicted proteins | sample 4561380metaG_FD_185974 | JGI IMG/M metagenome (GOLD analysis project Ga0256836, IMG submission 185974) | Hydrothermal vent microbial communities from Guaymas Basin, Mexico - 4561-380 | ecosystem: Environmental > Aquatic > Marine > Hydrothermal vents | place: Mexico: Guaymas Basin | collected...
CTGGATTATTTGTTCTAATATTGTGTTCTCAGTTGGTGTGTTTCTATCGTTAGTATCTCCAAGACCGAGTTGACAATATCTATTGTAACCCCATACGTATACTTTTCCATTCTTGAAGATGAGAATATTATGATCACCACCAGTTTTTAATATTAGTATATTATCAACACCATCATTATTCTGGATTATGCTTTTAATGTTTTCACTTATTTTAGGTGTTTCTATCAGAACTTTAGTTTGGACTAGTTTAATGTTTGGGTTGTTTATGAAGTTCTCGTTAGTTTCTGTAGGCGTAATTACAATTATGACTGGTTCTCTCATTCTGCATCACCTATTAGTATATATTTGAGAAATTTTAAATGACACCTATTAGTATATATTTGAAAAATTTTAAATGACGGTCAACATTACAATATTTTTGATTTTTGTTTATACTTTTATGTATTCATTATATATGAAGGTTTATGTACTTGTCTAATCCTTTAATTATTTAATTACTTGAACATAAATTAAAGAGAAAAGTCAAAGTAAAACAACAATTGATGAAGCAACCGAAGATCCACCACCTAACAAAGCACCACCGTTGTCCTGTATTATCTGTTCTAGTTGTGTGTTTTCAGTTGGCGTATTTCTATTGGTATTGTCTCCGAGGCTAAGTTGGCCGAAATAATTATACCCCCACACGTATACTTTTCCATTCTTAAAGATGAGAACATTATGGAGCCAACCGGTTTCTAACGTTAGTATATTATCAGCACCATCATTATCCTGGATTATTTGTTCTAATTGTGTGTTTTCGGTTGGTGTTAGTATCCCGTAAGGAGACGAACTTGACTTATAACCAAGGCCAAGTTGGCCGAAATAATTGTACCCCCATACGTATACTTTACCGTTCTTTAAGATAAGAACATTATGATAACCACCAGTTTCTAACGTTAATATGTTCTCAGTACCACCATTCTCCTGAATTATTTGTTCTAGTTGTGTGTTCTCAGTTGGTGTTTTTCTATTAGTGGTGTCTCCGAGGCCAAGTTGACCATTTCCATTGTAACCCCACACGTATACTTTTCCATTCTTAAAGATGAGAACATTATAACCAGCACCAGTCTCTAGTGTTAATATGTTCTCAACACCACCGTTTTCCTGGATTAATTGTTCTAAGTGCGTGTTCTCAGTTGGCGTGTTTCTGTTTGTAGTGTCTCCGAGGCCAAGTTGACCAACACCATTTGCACCCCATACGTATACTTTACCATTCTTGAAGATGAGAACATTATAATGAGTACCAGTTTCTAGCGTTAGTATATTATCAGCACCACCATTATCCTGGATTATTTGTTCTAATATTGTGTTCTCAGTTGGTGTATTTCTATTAGTGGTGTCTCCGAGGCCAAGTTGACCATTTCCATTGTAACCCCACACGTATACTTTTCCATTCTTAAAGATGAGAACATTATAACCAGCACCAGTCTCTAGTGTTAACATGTTCTCAACACCACCGTTTTCCTGGATTAATTGTTCTAAGTGCGTGTTTTCTGTTGGCGTGTCCCTATAGTTAGTGTCTCCGAGGCCAAGTTGACCATAATAATTGTAACCCCACACGTATACTTTACCGTTCTTGAGTAAGAGTATGGTGTATGCACCACCATAGTGAATACTCATAATGTTGTTGATATTATTGTATAGTCCTTCGATTATAGTACTCCTAAGGGGTTCATAAATAAAACCAGAATATCCAAGACCGGATTGTCCAGCACCATTTACGCCCCATACGTATACTTTACCATTCTTGAAGATGAGAATATTATGCCCCCAACCAGTTTCTAATGTTAACATATTATTAACACCACCGTTCTCTTGAATTATTTGTTCTATTTTTGAGTTTTCAGTTGGTGTGATTCTGTTCGTATTGTCTCCGATGCCAAGTTGACCACCACCATTTGCACCCCACACGTATACTTTACCGTTATTGAAGATAAGAATATTATGTTCACCAATAGTTTTTAACGTCGATATATTATTAACGCCACCGTTGTCCTGTATTACTTGTTCTAATTGTGAGTTTTCAGTTGGTGTGTTTCTATTATTAGTATCTCCAAGGCCAAGTTGTCCAGCACTATTTGTACCCCATACGTATACTTTTCCATTCTTGAAGACTAGAATATTATGATGAAGACCAGTTTCTAACGTTAGTATGTTATTAGCACCACCATTTTGTTGGATTATTTGCTCTATTTTTGAGTTTTCGGTTGGTGAGTTTCTGTTTGTTGTGTCTCCGAGGCCTAGTTGACCATTATAATTGTACCCCCATACGTATACTTTTCCATTCTTGAAGACTAGAATATTATGTTCACCACCGGTTTCTAAAGTTAATATGTTATCAACACCACCGTTATCCTGGATTATTTGCTCTAGTTCGGAGTTCTCAGTTGGTGTGTCTCTTGTTGTCCAATTTCCGAGACCAAGTTGACCATAAATATTCCGACCCCATACGTAGACTTTTCCATTCTTGAAGATGAGAATATTATGATAACCACCAGTTTCTAACGTCAATATATTATCAACACCACCGTTGTTCTGGATTATTTGCTCTAATTGTGTGTTTTCGGTTGGTGTTAGTATTCCATAAGGGGACGAACTTGACCTATAACCAAGGCCATGTTGTCCATAATAATTGTAACCCCATACGTAGACTTTTCCATTCTTGAAGATGAGAACATTATGATAACCACCGGTTTCTAACGTTAATATGTTATCAACGCCACCATTCTCTTGGATTAATTGTTCTAGTTGTGAATTTTCGGTTGGTGTGTTTCTGTTCGTATTGTCTCCTAATCCAAGTTCTCCATGATAATTATTACCCCATACGTAGACTTTTCCATTCTTGAAGATAAGAACATTATGGTGAGCGCCAGTTTTTAACATTAGTATATTATTAGCACCACCATTTTGTTGGATTATATTCTTAATGTTGTCGTTTATTTTGGGTGATTCTATCCAAACTTCAAATCCTAGTTGGCCATAAACATTTGCGCCCCATATGTATGTTTTTCCATTTTGTGTTATTAGTATGTTGTGGTTGGCGAATTTTCCTGTCACGTGTAGTAGTTTTGTGCTGGCGTGTATTGGTTTAATGTTTGGATTGTTTATGAAGTTTATGTTATTTTTTGCTGTTATTAGTGTGGTTGTTAGTGTGACTAATAATAATCCCATAAGTATAATTACGATTGATTTTCTCATTTCGCCTCGCCTATTAGTATTTTAACTAAAAAACTTTAAATGATGGGTAATATTACAATATTCTTGATTTTAAATAATGATGATTTTTTGTTGTTTAATTGTGTTTTTATGTAGGGTCACATTATGTTTTGATTTAGTGAATTTTAGTGTTTGAAAGGTTTTTGAATATTGTTTCGTATGTTTAAAGAGGTTATAGTGATTGTTATATTTCTTTATGTGTGTCATTTTGACATTTCTTTTGTGGAATTGATATTTTTATTATTGTCTTGTCATCAAAAAGTTTAAATAATGCACTTTGAATGTATTGTTGGTGTTGTAAATGAAAATGTCTATAAGAATTGAGATTAAAGAGGATGCTATTAAAGATTTATACAATCTTGTTGATGAGCAAAATATTAGTTCTATTGAAGATTATCTTATGATACTATTTCAAGAGTTTCTAAGGGAGAAGGAGTTAGATAAGTATATGGATGTTGTTAGTGTTGATAGTGGCGTCATACTATTACGTGATAAAATAGATGTTCCGGAAGTGTTCACGCGAGAATTATTCAAATTACTAAACAAATTAGTTGATGAAGGTAAAGCAAAGTTTAGTATGATGGGTTATCACGAAAACTATAAGGTTGGAAAGTTAAACATTGGATATCTTGATAGTGAATACCTTCTAACTATTTCTGTTGATGATTAAAAACGTCTAACCAAAACTTTATATGATTTTATTTTTCATTTCTAATTGGGTAATACGATGTTTGTAGAGAGATATAGTGTAAATATGAAGGTTGGTGGTTTAATATAGGTCAACTGTAGTGGTTCACTTGCATTTGAAGTCAAAGAACTGTATGAAGAATTTTAAAGAGATATTAACGAAGTTAATGATGAGAAGTTGAGTTGGTGGTGATATGTATGAAGGAAATTCAATTATACACTATTCTTTGTGGAAGTGAAGAGGAAGAATACGTCTATTATTTTGATGGTGAGAAAAGTGGTGAAGAATTTGAAAATGATGTTAGAGATTGTGTTCGCAAAATTCTAAATGAGAAATATAGGTTTGAAAAAGTTGATGAAAACACTTACGTAAAAGTTTCAGCACTAAATAATCCAATAGTTTATGAGTTCATAAAATGGTTGCGTGATGATTTTGGGTATGATGGGGAAATTTGGATTGATATTGGTGCGTCTGGTTCAATATACTTTTCAACGTCAGATTTAGAATACGATATTGCAATATACAACGCGAGTAAGAATACTAAGTTTAGAACATTGCTTAATCAATTCATTAGAGTGATAAAACCTAGTGAAGTTATAGGTTCAGAGGATTTCATAAACTGTATGGAAAAGAAAGGTTGGGAATATGTAGAAATTATAGACAAGGAGGAAGTATTCTTCTATGAATGGGGTGGGTTCATTCAGGGTGATGATGGAAAATGGTATAATAACGTATGGAATGAAGGGTATAAAGAAATTTAATCACTAACTTTCTTCTTATCCTAAATGGTGGGACTTTCAAAAGAATAGTGTAATTGGTAAAAAAAATTGAGGAAAAATTATTTTCAGAATCCGACATGAAGTATAAATTCTGTGTCACCATAACTTTCGATGATAAATTTCATAAACTTATATATGAATTTCCAATTTTCGCCACCAAGGTATTCACGTGTCATCTCATCGTTAAGGTATTCAATAACTTTACTATGTATAAAAATGTATTTGGAGTGTGAAGGTTCTATTGTATTGGTTGTTTCGTCAGCATAGTAATAGTCAAATTTTCTAACGGGTGGTAATATGACATCCATATTATCTACTTATTTGTCTAAAATATTGTAAAGTTTTGGAGGTTCAAACTCTTTAGAAAATTTAAGTTAATATACAATGTCTAACTTGAAAACAACGGTGAATGTTCCATCGCAATTCTTCTGAACACTAACAATTTCTTTTGGTGTATACCAATCTTCTTCTCCGTAATCACTATATGCACGAAAAGAGTCATTAGCATAATTCTCAATATCATCTAATGAGTCAACAATCACTATATAATAAAAATCTCCATTAACTTTAACAATTCTCTTATTCTCGTCGAATGTATAATGGTCAAACGAAATGTCCATCTTGAACCACCTATACAATATTGAACGAACACATTTTAAATTTTTCTGTTCAGAAACAAATTTCATAGTTTCTTTGATTAGTAACCTAAACAATATTTAAACGTTATTATTGGTAGAAGTGTTGTTTTTAAAATAATATTGTTGATATTTTGTTGGTGTTCATATGAACGAAGGTGATCTATATGATCACGAAATTTGGGATCTTTTCGAAAGTATGATGGATAGTGGGTTAATACCTTCAGAGGGAGATAGTAATTACTTTTGGCCAGCAATGGTATTGCGTGTAGAAAGATTACTATATGAACGTTTGAATAATGGTAATGTAAATATTGATTGGTTTAATCAAGAATTTTACAAAGAATTGCAAAACGATCTCAATGAAAAAATGAAGGAATATGGTTTTGAGGATCTTGGTTCTACAATCTCATATAAAGAACCAGAAAAGGTATGGGATATGCTAACGGAATTTGTTGAAATAGTGAGACAGCACGAAGAAGAATAGACAAAAATAGAATGGTGTCCAAAATATTAATATTATTTCGTATTATTTCTTCTTTGTTAAATAGTTTTTTGGTTCTTCGTGTGTTATATTTGTAATATCAATATGTTCTTGTCCTTTTAACTTCAATGTTAATTTGGTTTTATATTTTTCTTTTGAAAGCCTCGCCCTTTAGGGTTGAGAGGAGGTCAGTCAGAAAATTATTATAAAATCCTATTTAAATGCCATAAAGTTTAAAAGGATCGAATGCCAATTTTGTTATGGTGATGTCAAAAATGAGGACAATAGAAGAAAAACCAATTAAGTTGAAAGTTGTTCGGACAAGAAGAGGTGCACTTCTATATATGATAGAAGTTGACAAGAACCATTTCTATTTGGAGCAAAATCCTCTCAAGAATTCGAAGTATGGTGTTGCGTATAGGAAAATCAAGGAAAGGTTCCCTGAGTTTTATATGTTCTGGGAGATCAAGAACAATCGGTATACTGGTAAACTACTTGTTGGTGCAATACTGGAGAAGCAAGAGATAGATGATTTCATAACGCTCGTTGCGCAATCTGATGAGTTTATGAATTTTGAGCACGTCTTGGATGAAATCGAGGAAATGGAGGAAGAGAAGGAGGAGTAAATGTAGTTTATTTTCTTTGAACTTTTCACTACTATTTATTTAGTTATAAATTAAGAACTTCTATGTGGTGAACTCTTTAGTAATGTGTCAACTCTATAATAACACTCACGTATACGATTATAGAATATTTAATGTATTTTCGAGTGAATGTTGTGATATTCGTGGTGAATGCCCCATTAAATAATATTGGAGTGGTTATATGTGGCGAAAATAGTATTTTACTATTGTGTGTTGTGTATATAAACCAAACCAAAAATTTTATAAACTTTGTATATGTATATTGTCTTGAGGTGATGTAAATGGAGAGGATTGTTGCTGAAGCGATTGCTAGTGTTATGATGGAATATTTCGATGAGGATGTTGAGATTAAGGAGGATTACTCTGGTCGGTTTATGTTTGGTGAAACGACAACTGCTATTATTACGCGTGATCCGTATATGGTGTATACTGCTTTGGGACTTATCTTTGGGTTCTTCTTGAATAATAAGTTGGATGAACTTAAGTTGGATGGTTTTGATGAGGAGAAGTTGGAGGAGTTAAGAGAAGAGATTGATTATTTATTGTATGATACTGAGTCTGGTGATTGGTTTAGAGTCGACAACTTTGGTCTTGAGTTTGTCGTGTACTGATTATAATTTTTAGTTTTATCGTATAATTACCTTATTTTGTATTGTTTAATAATATATATTATTGTTGTTAGTCTTATTATAACCTTCGAATCTTTGTTGTTGTTCTTCAAAGTTTTTTAGAGGATATAGGTTAAACAAGATGCGTGAATATTTATTCTGACATCCCTCTTGATCTAAGGAACAAAACTTTCGAGGGAGAATGTAAAACTTTGTTTGTTGAGTGTTATTTTACTATTTCTTTTTGTATTTTGGAAACTATTTAAGTTATTATCTACTTGGTTTTGTAATGGTGAAATACTATGAATAAGGTGTATTCATTATTATTTGTTGTTTTAGTTGTTGTCTTTGCATCTGGTTGTACTTCAACTGGTGGTAGTGATAATAATAACATACCTTCATCATCAAATGGACAGTCAATAGGGACATCCGGTTCAGGTGATGATGTTAAAGTTATAAAGATTGGGTTCACTGAACTCAGGAAGGACTTTAAGACAGGTCATTATACGTATAGGAAGACTTTGCACAATAAGTATATTCTAAAGTCTATCGAACCTAATTTCTTGTCATCAGATAATGTTAAGTTTTCTTATGAGAAGAAGATAACTGAGTATTTGACTATTGTTGATCTCGATATTTCTCCAGAACAATATAAGAAACTTGAGCAGATGTGGAAGGATAATGGTGAAAAGGAAGTTTACATAACTCTAACATTGCAAAAGGCAAAAGGTTAGTGATAATGAGAAGGTTGCTCAGTATAAGACTATTGTTTTTGATTATTATGATATAGGTAGGAATTTCAAGGAGCATAGGTATGAGGCGGTGGACACTATCAAGGGTGAGTATGATTTATACAAGATTGAGTGGCCAGATTTTATTACATTTTTCTTTTGATGACCTCGTCTTTTAGGGCGGGGATACAATAATTGAGAATTTAGTTCTTTTAGACCGAAACCTTTTTAAACTCTCACAACGTAATATGGCCTCGAAGAGGCCACCAAAGAACAACCCAATGAGATGAGTGGTTTCACGTTACCCTCCAGCATTGGAGGGTTGACGCCGTAAGGCGTCCATAAAAAACTTGAAGGTGGCCTCTAAACCATAACCCCAATCTGCCTTGCAGTGAGGGGTAATGGGCCCAAGACCGGGCCCGCGGGCTGAACCGAAACCGGTAACGGGAGTAGGTTATGGGCCCGCAAACCTTCCCGTCCGTGGCGAGGGGTTAACTCATTGGAACCCTCGCTTTATAGGGCGGGGAGGAGGTCAGCGAGAAGAATGTTATAATTGATAAGTCGACAATTATTACTAAGGTTACGTTAGTATTGTCCGATGATGAATACAAGAAATTGGAAGAGATGCACAAACAAAAGAAGGATACAACTATAAAAATTATTTTAGTATCTTATAAATGATTTTTTATTTCTTTTTTATTTAAATGGGGAGGACAATCTGGTCATTATTTCTATTTTAATTTCCTGTCTTCCTTCCACTCTAAAGGATGAGGTTTTCAAAAAAATGTAAAAGATTCCAAAGGAGTGTTATTTTCCGAAAAGTTTAAATATTTAGTTGGTGATTTTGTTTTGGGAGTTACTAATGATAATTAGGACAAGGGACCTATTATCTAATCCTGATGCGTATTTTAATACAATACTCACAATGTACATAATAGCGATGATTATGATTGTCGTGGCAAATATTGACGGTAGTGTTTATTATCCGATAATAATCTCCAATGTTATTAATTTGTTTATGTTAAATATTGTGAAAAGGTTGAATCCTAATTTTCCTATGATTAATAGAGTCATAAAAGTTGTTCTATTTGTTACTATTCTAATAGTTTTGAAGGTTATGTATTTGTTCTTTTATTAACTTATTCTCTTATTCTGACTCTAACGAAAAATTTATAAGGTGTCGCACGTATTTATTATTACTAAGAATTTGGGGGTATATGAAATGTGGAACGTAACGTCAAAAGATGAGGATTTTAAAGAGTTTGTTGTTTTAGGTAATGGTCACTATGATGAAAAGACTAATTTAACTGAGTTTCTTGAATCTGTGCCTGAACTTTTGGATTATGATCGATCAATGATGTTTTCGAGTATGACTTCTAGGGTATTGGTTCACAAACTCTCGAATGATTATGTTGTTGTATTTTCTGATTTTATTGATTCTCGGATGGGTAATGCTATGATTAATGCTATGGTTAGGATGCCTCATATGTTAATACCTATGGATAGTTTTGCTGAGAATTTCAAGTTGTTGTTAGATTCACTTAGGGTTGTATCACTTTCTGGTGATGATACTTTATTTGTTAGGTTATTCTATAAACTTCATAGGGATAATAGTAACATAGTGTGTTATCCTCCGGGTTCAACGCTTTGTGATACTGTTGATAGGAGTTTGTCGTTTATTACGTATGCTCGTGTTGATAATGGGTTTATGTTGTTTGATTCTAATATAGATAAGTCGGCGTATACTGAAGAGTATTACACGACTATTCTTGATTTGGCGTATGATGTGAGGGAAAAGTTTATGGAGGATAGGGTTGTGTTAGCAATAAATAGTAGTGAGGATCCGTCGCTTATGGTAAGTGTCCCGATAAATGAGGATTTGAGGTTGATAGATGTATGTGGTTCGTCTGTGGATGGTTTTGAGAGAGTTACAAGTTTCTTTGTCCACAAGGGTACTAATTTTATGCCGTATTTGTTCCAGATGGTGTATTCGTCTCTAATGGGTATTCCTATTCAGAGGGTGGTTTCTTATGGTCAATATACTATGGGGGATTACAGAATTTCAACTAATTCTATTCGTGACTATATGTCTCTTGTTGAATTTTTGATGACGTATTCGTCGCCAAGTGATAATAAAACTGTTGGTATTCTGGATACTGTTGAAGGACTGGAGATTATGCTTCCAATTACAGAGGATGTTGAAGTTGACATAACTAAATTCAAAGTAAATTATAAGTTGCCACCAAGGGAAACGAAAGTTACAATGAAGGAGTTCCTTACTGAATATATTCCATTGTTTATTTCTCGTTGATATTTTTATTTAACTAAATTTATATATTACCTTTTTCTTTTGAAAGTCTCGTCGTTTAGGACTATAAGGATGTTAGTTTATCGATGTACATTATAGTTTATTGTAGTAATTATTTTTCTAGTAACATTTATAAGTGTTTGGAGTATTGTTGTGTTGGTGATATGAATGATAATGGGAGAAAATATTGTCAAGTATTTGGTGTATATTCATAATAATGCTAGACACAAGAATAGAGTGTTCAAGTTGATTTGAGATTTACGTTTTTATTTTCTATCATTTTATATATACGTATATAATTGTTAAACTGATTGTTTAAGTATTTACTCTAATTATTTTTTGTGGTGGTATTATATGGCAGTTGTTCAAGTGTTATTGAACGATAAAGTTATTGATGAGTTTGAAGTTGATGGTGATCCTGATAGTGATGAGTTTTGGGAGAAAGTTGACGAAATTGTTTTGTCTGTTTGGGATTATGAGGTCGAAGATTGTGACGATGAGTATGAACCTGATAGTGGTGATGTTTGTTATAATTATAATATTCTAGTGTATTATGGTCGTCAGAAAATTTTTGTTGGACAATCCTATTGTGTTGAGGTTTGTAGTGATGAGGAAATTGAAGAGATTGCAAAGAATATTCTCTTTGATAATTTAGAGTTTGTCATTAAAGAATAATGAATAGAGTTTTCTTCCTTTATTTAAATTTATTGTTTGTATTTATTCTATTGTGATGACTTATCAACTATACTTGATAAGTTTTGTGTGTTTCATTTACTGATCTGATTTCTTCCTCGCCCTTTAAGGCGAAACTTTCAAGAGAAAAATGTAAGTGGTACTTAAGATTTTATTTTATGAAATAAGTATGGTGTTGTGTATGAGTTATGAAGAGAGAATTATTCAATTCTGTACGGAAATTGAAGATACTATAGAAAAGTTAATTATAGATGGACTTCCTATTAAAAAGAGCACGTATGATGATAGAATATATTATAGTGTTTATTTTATTGATAACGACGGCGATATTAAAAGATTATCTGTTGCTGTTCATAAGAGTAATGATTATAAGTTGACTACTGCTGGTTATGCTAAGATTTATTATTATAATGTTGAACTTTTTGACAAATACAAGATATCTAATTTTCTGTTGAAGAGTGTATATTTTGTAGGGAGTTCTACTTTGAGTGTTTGATTTGGGAGTTTCCGGATGGGACTTATAGTTTAAGAAAGGTCGTAAAGAAGTTATATGATAACGATGTTGACATTGATATTATTTTCAATCGTATTTATGATGTGATTGATTATATTAGGAATAATCCAGATAAAGTTATTCATTATGATAGAGTTAAAGAGTATGTTGAAATTTTAAAGAATAAGATTGAGTCAGAAACTCAAAAATACTTGATTAGTATTGAAGTGTTTAATCCAGATGACTTCGAAGAGATTAAGAATGCCCTTTTAGAGTATGGTGACGTTAAAATTACCGGTCATAGGGAAATTGATTATGATGGTGTTGTTAGTGATGTATACCTTGTTGAATTCACAACTAATTTAGATTATGATACTATTGTTGATATCCTTAATAATTTTGTGTATCCGCTAGTTTCGATTAAAATAAAAAAGGTATCTTAATTTAATTTTTTATTTGAGTTAACGTTTTTTAGTTTGTTGTTGGTTCGCACTTTATATTTTGCAAAAGAAGAAAGAATTAATAATTTATGTATTATAACATAATTATATGTTTGGGTGGTGGGAGTATCATGTAGTGTTTGTTTTCGGTTTGTATTGTGAGATTGTTTCTAGTATATTCGCTAATTTTCTCGTATGTGTTTCTTTCTGTGTCAATGATTTTGTTACTTTTTATGTATATGTTGTTGTTTGTTATTATATAATTGTTTATTTTTTGTCTTCGACAAATTCTGGAGCGTATTTTTTGAATACATTTAGTGTTTCTTTTGGGATTGCTTCAACTACGATGGTCATATCTATCACCCAGTATTATATACGTATATGAAATATATAAACTTTTCTGTTGTGAGGTTATTGTGGATAAATACACTTGGAAATATTATTTAATTTGATCAATTTACTATTACATTTTTTGAAATATTCGTCCTTGGATCTGAGTGAAGGTCAAGAAAAAAGAAAACTTAAGTGTAAATTCTTAGTATTTTTATTGGTGATGTTATGCACGTTGATGAGTTAACAGTTTATGATATTGATAAAGTTATTGGGGATATTTCTGACTGGTGTGAGGGTGACTATGAGTGTATTATTGAACGCCTTATGAAAGAGTTTGAAATCCCAGAAGAGGAACAAGATGAATTAGAGGAGTTATTAGACGAATATTTTGATTGGTGGAACAGACAAGTCGAGAAAGAGATTTATCATAATGTGAGCGACGAAAAATATATTCCAATCTCGGAATATCTAAAGAAAAAGAAGTAATTTAATGACTCTAATAGAAAAATAGCGATAACATACTATGTGAAAAATAATGAAGAGATAAATTTATCACCACCCAAGGTCTATCGTCTTACAATTTTCTTTTAAATCTTTTATAACTTCTACGAATTTTGGATCATTCTTTGTTATATCTATAGTGTCACCAGACGATGGGAACATTCTAACATAATTTAGTCCTTCCGTTAGGTACAAGTAGTATGTGTTTCCGGTTGTTGTAGTTGCGACTAATATTTCAAGGTTTGAAATGTCATCAATATCTGCATCAAGAACTTTATAATATCTTGTTGGTCTTGTCTTAACAATAACATACAATCCGTCGTTTCCTTGAACAAATATTAGTGGTATCGTGAAGAAGTCATCCAAGTTAATGAAGTCAATACTATTTTTAGCATCTTCTGGAATATCATCTACTTCTTGGAGTTGGTAGTGTTCAAGAACACACTCTGAATCAATTAGTGCGATAATTTCGTTTGTATCATCATAAACTTCAAACTTTCTAATGCATTCACCTAAATTGCACATTTAATTCACCACATTAAATAGATAGGATAACAATTTAAAGTGTTGCTGACCTCCTCCCCGCCCTAGATATATAGGATTTCAAAAGAAAAAAATGTAATTTTTTCTTTTGAAGATATCGCCATTTAGAGTGAGGTTGGTCTATTAATAAAAATTGAAGTTCTCTATCGATCCACCATCAAGGTATTCGTATCTAAATTTTCGTCCCTTACCAATTATTTCTCCGGTTATTATTGCATCTAGAAACTCGTACTTTATAGTGAACTTTATAATATCATCACACTCTATACTATTATGATATTCTAATTGTTTTATTAATTCCTGTGCTAAATTGTAAGGTGTCATTGATAGAAGACTTGCAAATTCGTAATCGAACGCAAAACTATCACTTATATCTATGTTAATCTCAATATTATAGCAAGAAAGTTTTCCCTTGGCAATTAGAATATTGTTGTTAACAACCACGCTGAAACCCTTTTCTTTGAGTTCATTGGTAATTGTTTTGATCTGTTCTTGCTTGATATCATCGTAATCTATTCCTTCTAACTCCTTTATTTCTATTTCAAATTTTTCTATATCTTCGTCTGATATGTTTGATAACTCTTCTATTATCTCTGGAATATTTGTCTCGATTTTGTTGGGTTTAATTTTAGTTTCATTTATGAAGTTTCTTATATCATCTATCGTGTTTACTTTTATTTTAATTTTCGCTATTTTTGTCTCACTATTATACGAAATCTTATATCTCTCAAATTTTTTCTCGATGTAATCCATAATTTTGTTTAGACTCCTCCCATCAATTTTATAATATAATTTAACATACAAATTTGTCATATATTCTCACCATTACAAAATTAAATGTTTGTATATATAAGGATTTTGGTGTCTAAGTTCTTTTATAATCATAACACTAATAACCTCAGAATATATCTATATGAAATAGAAGAAAAAGTAATTGGAACTCAACAAATAGGTCGCAAAACTCACTAAACTTCCTCTCGATATAACTCGTTGAATTCTCCCACAATCAAAAGGTTACGTAGACCACAAGATATGTCCAGACTTCAATATTTATCTTGCCAATATCTTCATAATTATCATCATATAATTCTTGTCCATTAGGGCGAGAAGGAGATTAAGAATGCCTTGAACAACTACACTACTTGTTTTTTCATATTAACATCGCACAATAGCTAAATAGTAGAAACTTTAGTATACTCATTTAACACCAAAATTTATGATTTGAACTAATCATAGAGCGTTCTATATACATAGAATAAAAATATTATTACGTAGAGATTATTTAAATTTTATTATAATAATATTTTTTCGGGAAGTGCGATGCGATACTTATTGATTATTTTAATGATAGTTATTATATTTATTACCATTGAAACAGGATTTATTAAAGCAAAACATAGTTTTTTTCGTTAATAATGCAAATTCAACTGGAATATATTATTTCTATGTTAAAAATGGAAAACCAATATACAATCGAAACATCAACATTATATATCTCTCTCCAACGTACGGAAGTACATACGTAGATATTATTAGTGGAAAAGACGCACAACAATATTTCGCTTTCACATTAAGAAAGTGTCCAACAAGAAATATCTATTATACAATACATTTTAGTGTGATAAGCACCGGATCAGGATTTGATTTTAAGCCGTTCGCAATCGGAAGTGAAGTGTATTTGGCGTCGTATGGGTATTTAACATCTGACCGTTTTTTATCTTTTGGATATTATCATAAAAAACAGGATATTCTCTCATTGTCCTATAATGGGAATGGGTACACCATTTATAACTATGAGTTTGACACTAATACACTATACAAACTATCTATATATTATGGTGATGATTTTATTAGAATATCATTAAATAATGATATTAAAAAGATACAAGTTTCGAAATCACCAATAGACTGCAATAAGTATATCTATTACGGTATAAACGCAGATATGGATAGTGGTGACAAAATTAGAATATACAAGATTATCCTATATCCATATGTTGCATCTGTATCAACAATCTAACATAATAACGAATATAAATAATTATGTTTTATATACTAATATTTTTTGAGAGTACAGTCATTTAGAGTAAAAATATTAGAAATATCACATATTGTGTTCTAGTACTTGCTGACTTTCTCTATTATTCCTTTTAGAATAGATTCGAGAATAAAATTACATATTTCACGAGAGTTAGCGATGATTAGAGTTAGTGAGTCATACTCAATATTGTCTTCAACTGTACCAGAGAGAGTAAAACCATTAGAAAGTTGTTTTTCAAACGTAATTAGACTATTGTATGTAGAGTCATTGCTCACATTAAAACCTAATTTTTTAATTACTTTTGATGCGTTATTTGTATCACAATTTATTAGGTTGAATTCATAACTCTCGTAATAATCATCCTTATACCAGACCTTAATACTTATACTTACGACCATTCTAATCACCAACTATAAATTTGTTCTAATATTTAAAAAGTTTTCTGTATAGAAACTTCCATTATAATGAAAATTAATTATTTTGACTATTTTGTTGATAGTAGTTATAAAAATATTATTAATAAATCTTGTCAAATACAAATATTTTAAAGTCATTTATATTAAATTAGAATTAGGTGTTCATAATGAAACACAATTGTAAGTCCATTATATGTGACATATATAATAATGTAGTTGAGGATTGTGCTAATATGTACTTTATGAGTAAGAAGTTACACATTAGTAATAGGTATGAAAGATATATTGTTTGTATAATTGATGGTTTGATAAGAAATTTACACACTATTAACGATGAACAATGCTATATTGAGATGATAAAAATAATTAGTAATTGTGATATAGATAAACTAAGCAAGATTTGTGACAATAAACAATAACGCTATAAGACCGTTATGAATGATTTTGGTGATATTGATACGTTATAATAGTAAACTTCGCATTGATTATCTTCATACATTATTGCAAAACTAATGTTTGTCAATGAATTCCCTCTATTAAAAGTCGTAACATATTTATTGTCAACGTATACATCTATTGTTGTTGCGTTAAATTCGAGAGTATAAGTGTGCGTCACGTTTATTGGAATATTATGGTTTGCATCATTAACATAAGATATAGAACCATTTGCAATAAAGTACGTTATTTTATCTTTTGGAGAATGATAGAATGTGATTGCATCGCCTATCCCATAATTGTATTTATATCCTCCAGAAATCTCCATTATTATCCAATTTATAGTATTTTTATCACCTTTTTCTATTAATCTTGCAGTCAGAGAAAATTTTATTTTCTGTTTTCCCAATCTTATAGAGTACGGTATTAATACAAACGCTTCATCATTATGGTTAACACTATCTCCTTTATATTCTCCATGTAATGCATTATCTTTAATCTTCCCATAAAAATAATAAAATTTATATCCTGAATTTTTCATACTATCAATTGATGAATACTTTCCAAACGTATCAGTAAATATCGTAAACTTGTTATTAGAATTTATGTATTGTATACTATTTTTTGCAAAGACATTTGTAAAGTACGATATTAACAGAAATAATACTAATATTAATAGGGCTCTCCTCATAATGTTTTTCCCACTTCACAATTATGAATTACTTATTTAAAGATTAGCACACTATTATTTACATTTTATAAGCATCATCCTTTAGGGTGATGTTGATCACCTTTAATAATTTTAGTTAATTTTTTCACTAAGTTCATCAATTACGAATACTATATCTATTATGATAATTATTGATGATACTACAGCGTCAATAGCAATGGCCAATATGTCATCAATAAAGAGTAGTAATGTCGGAAATGTTAGAAACACTCCAAATACTATGATGTAGTCGTTAAATTTGTAATTACTATAATCTTCGTAAAAACATAATATTGCAAATATTAGCACGGTTATGAACACGAATATTGTAATATATTCCAAAAATGAATTACGATGCGTTTCTTCAATTATAAGAATTTTGTTTGCTTCCACTTTAAAAGTTCTCTCAATGTAATAATATTTTTTATGTTCATCATTAGTCTTTATTACTGTCTTATATATTTTGTATGGAGTTGCCTCATAGTACAACGTGAGAGAGTTTGTATTTTTGATGATGTATACTGTTCCATTACTTAATAATTTCTTGAACGTATCCAAATCAACCCCGATTATCGTTGTTTTGGGTTCGTATGAATTAATAATTTGGAACGTTACATTATTCTTTTCAATGATGACTTTCTCCGTTTTAGTATTAGTAATGGACGGATAAGAGTAAAAGTTTAACATATTATGAACAAATGCGTACGTGAGTAGTATTACAAGTAAAATAACAAATGCTCGTTGTTTGATAAACTCTTTATTTTTAATAATTCCTTTAGTATTTGTTCTTCCTGTAATAATCACTTCTAAACCCCTTAATAAGTTAATTAGTGAATATTTATAAAATTTTCGATATATGTTATTGTCCATATTAAGCATTAAATTCTATTTCACTATTTAAGAGGATTAGTTAGTGTGATGTTTTCAAAAAATGTAAAGTTGCTGACCTCCTCCCCGCCCCATAAAGCGAGGGTTCCAACGAGTTAACCCCTCGTAACCCCTCGCCACGGACGGGAAGGTTTGCGGGCCCATAACCTACTCCCGTTACCGGTTTCGGTTCAGCCCGCGGGCCCGGTCTTGGGCCCGTTACCCCTACCGCGCAAAGCGGATTGGGGTTATGGTTTAGAGGCCACCCTTAGAGTTTCTAACCACCCAAAGGCGGTTTTTGAAAGGACGCCTTACGGCGTCAACCCTCTAACACTAGAGGGTAACGTGAAACCCATCATCTCATTGGGTTGTTCTTTGGTGGCCTCTTCGAGGCCATATTACGTTGTGAGAGTTTAAAAAGGTTTCGGTCTAAAAGAACTAAATTCTCAATTATTGCATCCCCGCCCTAAAGGGTGAGGCTTTCGAAAGAAAAAGGTAAATATTGTATTGACTAATCAGAATGGTTATTTTTAGAAATTTGTTCTATATTGTAGGAAGTGTTAGACCTAATAATTTTGTGTAATGTATATATTATTCCTACAATCATAAACATTAGTTCAACCTTAACAACATCCTGAATTGTTGTTACATTTATAACTTTTAGGATGAATAGGAACATTGTACCAGTTAATGATAATAAACCGACTATTAAACTCACGATCCAATTTTCTTCAACTTCAAAACCTTTAAATAGATTGTGTCTTGATGTTGTATACAATGTGTTTATTATCCATATTAATAAGTATTGTGAGATTATCATTTGTTGTGGTGATAGTATAAACATTGATAGTGCTATTAGTATAGAGATCATTAAGGTCACAATCGCTTCTCTATAAGTATTCTTTAATTTTGCGAATATTTTGATGGTGTATGGAACTGCAAATATTACTATTAAGGCGGCAATTATGTAAGCGTAACCAACAAACTTCCCCGATAATCCTTCTTTGAATACGATTGGACTTATAAAATTTACTAAGGATAAAATTATGATAGTAATTGAAAAGATAATTAATATGGGTTTGTTGTTAAATATTCTTTCAATATTAACTTTGTGTTCTTCAACGTGTTTGATCGTGTTTTTATAATATTTCATTGCTAGTGATAGTGAGATAATTAAAATTAATGAGGCAGATGAGAATAATATTTCAAAGTGAGGATATACCACACTAGATGTAAAATATCCGATAATTAATGAAATTTGTCCGAACGTATTAAACGTGATTGTTGCTTTCATCTTATTTTTATTATCGTACAGTCTAATTATAAAATATAGAAGTTCTGCAAAGAATACTGAAGAAGACATTGCACCCATTGTACTAAAGAACACTATTAATTCGTTCTTGAATATTGGAATTAGAGAGACAAATAATCTTGCAATTGCTAAGATGATCCCACTAAGAACTAATCTAGTTAAATGTGATGATTCGATTTTTCTTGTAATTAATAACATTGTGATTATTGCACCAATACTAGCGAAAATGGAATTATAGAGCGATACATTAGATAGTGATGAGACTGATGTTTGAACAATAACAACGTATGGTATAACAAGACCAGTTGAAAAGTATACTAGTGAAACTATTATTAATGTGATTAGGAATTTATTTTTATCATATTCGTATTGGCTTCGTAATGCTTCAACTATCATATTTATTCCCTTTAGGGAATAGTTGTTCTATTATTTAAATGTTCAAATTCGAGCATTTGAACCGTAAACACAATATTAAAATTTGTATAGTTAAATTATGTTCTTGTTATAATTATTGGGTTTGTGGTGAAGAAAGTTTTTGTTGATAATGAAACGCAAGAACTAAGAGAGGTTCTTAAGCAAAAATTAAAAACTTCGGATAGTGTCGATATTGCGGTAGGATATTTCTTTTTGAGTGGTTTCAATGAAATTAAGGATGTTATACCAAGAAGACATAATTTTATGCGTATTGTAATGGGAGATGAAATTGATGAATATACTTACAATGAAATAGTGAGTGCAATGTATAATAAGATATTTGAGGTCGTAGATTCAATGGATAATTACACTTTAGATAAACTTTCAGATTTTATAACTAAAAGTGTTGTGTCAATAAGAGTATATAATAAAAAGAAATTACATTCAAAAGTGTATTTATTTAATGAGGGTGAAAAAGGTTCGTATATTGTGGGGTCGTCTAATTTAACAAAATCAGGATTAGTTTCAAATCTCGAACTTAATATTTATGACGATGATTATAAAGTTTATAAAGAATTGAAGGAGTGGTACGAAAAATTATGGAACGAAAGCAATGATTTTAATGAGAGTATTATTAAGATAATAGAATTAAAGAAAAAATCCAAGAATATTACGTTAGGAAAGTATTTACCTCCAAGAGAATTGTTCAAATACATTTTATGGAACTATTTTAATGGTGAACTCCCAAAAATAGATCAAGAAGAAGTTCTCACGGTATTTCAGTTAATAGGTTATATTAACGCGTTAGAAAAAATACAAAAATATAATGGTGTTATACTTGCTGACTCCGTGGGATTGGGAAAAACATTTATCGCATTAAAACTAATATATAATTTTGTAACGGGAAAAATATTATTGGGTTTTGAAAACAAAGTTGAACGTAACGTAATGATAATAACGCCAGCGCAAATTTTATTTCAATGGCGAGACTTACTACTAAGTGAATACTTCTTCGGTAAAAAAGAATTTAGAATTGAGGAAAAGAAGAGAGGAAGATTGCACGTAATAGAAGTTTATAGGGGAATGGAGAAAATGGGTGAAATTGCGTTGGTTTCACATCAGGGTTTTGCAATATATAAAGATAACGAACTTAGAGGTCTAAATGATGAATATTCACTATTCGTTATTGACGAAGCACATAGATTTAGAAATTATTATACTAAGAGACACAAAAATGCTCTTAAAATGAAGTATAAATCTGATGGGACGCCAAATAAATTTTTCTTGATAACTGCAACGCCAATAGTTAATAGTATATGGGACTTATACTCACTATTAGAATTGTTCCAAGACTTTACATTAACAAAAATTAAGATGAATACTGAAGGTGTAGAGAAAAAATACGTGATGGATATTAGGGAATTATTCAAGCAATACTCAATCCTTAAGAAGCAAATTTATAATCAAATAGGAGATATAAAAGAATTAAGAAGAATTGAACAAATTATTAGGGAATATATTATTAATGAATTTATAATACTTAGAACACGAAAATATATTATGGAGAACTTCAAAGATGTTACAATTAATGGGAAACCTATACGTATACAAGATCCCGAAGTTATACCCTTACGTTATTCGGACACTAATTTCTACAATTATTATTTCAAATCAATTAAACAAATAATGAATATAATCCTAAAAGTTAAATTCACATATGCAAGACTATTTACAAAAGGTATAATATTACTCTCAATAGGGCCAGAAGGTGATGAAGAAAAGATATCTGTTAGCATAGATAGTGTACTAAAACTATTATTATTCAAACGACTTGAAAGTTCAATATACTCATTTAAGAAAACAGTTGAAAGAATGATTGATAAAATGCAAAAAGCATATGAATTTATATACAAGTATGGAGACCAATTAGAGGAATATTCTCACAAACTACTTACATTATCAGAAGACATTCAAAATGAGATTTTGTCAGACTCTGATTTATACGATATAATTGGAGAAAACACTACTTCTCGACGATCAGATGTTATGAAAATATTCCTTTCAAATATTGCTGAAAAAGGAAAAGATCAAATTCTAAGTGAAATCAAACTAGATATTCAACTAATGAACAAAATTCTGGACACTATAGAAAAAATCGAAAAATCCGAGTATGAATTCAAAGTTGACCCAAAACTTGAAAAATTAAAATCACTACTAATAGAAGAACTCAAAGATAAGAAAATATTAATTTTCTCTCAATACAAAGATACAGTTAATTACCTATACAAGAACATTAAAAAATTCCTCGATGAAAACAATATCAATAGAAACGTTGACTTTATTACAGGTGAACTTGATAATAAAGAAAAGGAAAGAAAAATTAAACGGTTCGCACCAGAATCGAACAATGCATACGATGAAGCAGATTTATATGGTGAAATAGATATCCTAATTTCAACGGATTCTATTTCAGAGGGAGTCAATCTTCAAGACGCTGACGCCGTAATAAATTACGATTTACCATATAACCCAATGATAATAGTGCAACGTGTTGGACGAGTATCAAGAATTGGAAATATGAAAAAAGTTAAAGTGTATAACTTTATAGTCCCAGAAGAAATTGACGAGATGATACACTTAATGGAAAAACTCGAAGAAAAAATTGACACCATAGCAAAATTATTATCAAAAGAGTTTTACATAATATCCCCAGACGAGGAAATCAGTATTAGAACTTTTGGTGAAAAAATTAAGGATTTATCCCAAAAAACATTATCCCAAATTGAGGAAATGAGCATTAATGAATTACTCTTAAATACGAAGGACGAAAAAGTTATTGATGACACCAAACTTATTAGTGCTATAATAGACAAGTATAAATTATCTGACAATGACTTCGAAACCATCAAAAACCTTGATCCGAACACAACATATTACTCAATAATAGGACAAGGTAAATTATACGTCTACTACGAAGTTTATATTAATGACAATTTATTCGACAGAAAATTAGTTAAAGTCATAAACAACAATCTAAAGAACGTGCTAATATCTGAGATAGAAAAACTATATAACTCTAATGCCACTTCACTAACTAATAGAGAATTCACGAGCATAGTAAACAAACTCCAATCATTAGACTTTAACATTGATTACATTAAAGAAATATTATCACTACGCCATAAAAAGACAGGAATAATTCAACAATTAATATCAATCATAAAAGATATCATTAAAACAAAAAGATTAATCGAAGATAAAGAAATAGATAAAGAGAAAGCAAAGAACGTTCTAAATATGTTAGTTATCAACGAATTCTCACAAAGAGACAGACGAGAAATTAAACAACAAATACATAATTACATTATAGAACGTGGTGGCCGAATAATAGTTAAACCCGGAAATGAAAAAGATTTGATCAACAAGTTATATGAATACCTCAATAAAAAGAAACTTACAAAGCAAAATGAAATTAAAATAAAAGTGAAAGCGTGGTATTATTAAAAATAATTTAATTTTAGCCATAAAATTTGTTTTGAATGAACACTATATTAGTGAATTTAAGTTACTATTTAACATTTAGTAATTGGTGAATAATATGCCAAGAATAATTACTCCAGATTATATTGAATTTGACCTTGGAGAGGACTACATATCATTTATAAAATACCCGGACTTATTAATAGAAACATATGATACAGCCGAAAAAATCGACAATATCAATGACTTCACATCATTTATAGAGAAAATAAGAAATTGCAAATGTGAACACGTAATAGTATCAGACTATGATTTAGACTGTATACCACGAGGTTACATAGTCGTTATGTATACAGAAAATGACGAAGATTATGTAGCAATATCAAGCGATAGTGGAGCAACAGGAGAACTATACAGAATACCAAACTGGAGAGACTTTTTCTCAGACCTAATAACAATAACAGTATCTGGGGATTGCATAGAACCAATAATGATCACAAACACACACTACGATTACTTAGAAATAACTCTTAATGATGGAACAGTTATAATGTCACAGGATGACGAATACAACGAAATAATTAAGAAGTTGAACAAATGTAAGGAAATTGAAATTAGCGATGCATATTAACATTAAAACATTCAGCACTCTTCTTTTATTTTAGACAATATACTTAAAATATCATAATAGTATAGTGTTACGGTGAACAGTATGGAAGGAGAAATTCTTATATACAATTCTGATAGATATAACGTTTATTATTATCCTAATAAGAATGAAGTAGAAATATCATATATAGATGATAAGAAAAAATTCGAAGCAACACTATATTGGGAAGGAAACAACCTTAGAAGTAAAGGGTACATAATTATTGATTTAGGCCCACAAGAATGGTCGTGGTCTGATGAAGGTGATATGCCGGGTTTATTCTGGGCAAGAATATTCGAATACTTCCCAAACGTCCCAATGGTTTTAGAAGAAATATTCAATAAAACGAACATAACATTTGAAGACTTCAAACAAATGTTACTTAGAGATATTTATGGTATTGTTTACCACGTTACTGGTGATAACGAAACATGGGAAGAATATGGTGGTATTTTCGATCAAGTTAATGATTATGAACTAGAGTATATTAAAGATAACTACCCAGAAATATACGATATCGCTATGAATGTCATTTCTACAATCAATCAAAATGATGTTAAAGATATCATCACTAATAGTGTCGGAAAAATAATAAAACAGGACATCAAAAATACTACAAATGTGTATGATTTGGAGGAAATTTTACTATTTAATTGGTATTCGAAGTACGTTGAGGAAGCATCCAAAACGTATAGTGAAATTCTTTGGAACGAAATTAGGAAGAGAGCCAACGAAAAAGGTATAAACATTTAGTATTTTGTACATATTTCTTATTAATTTTCTCACTTATCGTAAAAGTAGATGCAATAGTTATATTCGTGTTCAATCAACATTATATTGTTCCATATACAATTCTAGGAATTCACTAGGATAATATATTTGAATTATTTCATACTCCTCGTAGAGTTTTTTATTATTCATACACATCACCAATATATTATATAACAATAACTATTTAAAGATGTAAAAATATTTATGTAGACTAATGTTAAAATATCATTAGACAATTGACGAAACTATTGATAATTCAAAATTGAGAAGATCAAGTATAATTAAGAAAAAGTAAATATGCAATTAATTCTAACTATCTTTATTCTCATCATACCTCCGTTTTCTATATTCTATACATACTATAATACCACCAATAACTATTGTCAAACTCAAAATTATTTGCCATATTCTATAATAAAATGGTAGGACATTATCGTAGTATATAATCTTAAGATTTTTGAAACGTGAACCCTCTTTAATGATCACTTTGGATACATTAAATTGTCTTTCTACAATATTACCTGAATTACTTATAATAAGAGTGTTGTTCTTTAAAACAACAATTGACGCATTACTAGCATCATACTCAATAATACTATTATTTGTTGTTACTAAATCCATTTTAAACTCACCAGAAGGTTTGGCTACAATTGTAATGTTATCACCAGATATGTAAATATCATCTTTAACAATAAACACACTTTCATTAACACCAATGTTGAATCTAAACTCAGTATCGAAATCATTCACGAACAATGTAACATTACCCTCATAATCCTTTATATCGAAATTGTAAAAATACTGAAAAACTAATTTATCCGATAGAACGTACGTATTTCCCGATTTAACATATGTTGTAGATATATGTGTCATAGTATCAAGAACTTGTATATAAGTTCTATTTGTATTTGCAACAATACCATAAACTATTTTATCTAATCCATTAATATTGTCAGTACTTGACGAAATTATGGAAGCATTTAATCCTCTCACAAGAACATCCCCTCTAGTTATTTTTGCTCCTTGGAATGCTAGAACAACACCAATAGAACCAGCAACTATCATAGCAATACCAAATAATAAAATAACACTATTTTTCATTTTCCACCCGAAAATATTAAATTAAGTATTATATTTAAATTACCACATTTCTTGCTCTAAACAACTTTATATATCTAACAAAAGATAATTTAATCCTTTAAAACATCTTCACTTTCAACTATTAATGGTGAACAAAATGTTCCTATATTTTATAGGTACGGGTGGTTCTGAAGGTGTACCAAGGCACAACGGAACTGATGAACACTCTAAATTATCGGAAGTATATTCATTCATACGTAGAAAACAACCTTCAATACTAATCATTGGAGACGATTACGAGAATATTCTTATAGACGTTGGAACTGATATCACACAAATGTTCCCAAGACTAAAATTAGATGCAATTCTATTAACGCATTGGCACCACGATCATATTGCTGGATTATATACACTAAGATGGAGTGAAAATAAGATTCCATTATATGCATTACCTGATGGAGATAAAGAAATTATCACGTCACCAAAGAACCTACAAATTAACTTTATTAATGAATTCTCAAAATTCAAAATAGGAAATATAAATGTCACTTCATTTCCATTAAATCACACGGTTCCCACTATTGGATACCTCTTAGAAGAAAATAAAAAGAAAGTTGCAATTATAACAGATACAAAACTACTACCAGAAAAAACAGAACAATTTCTAAAAAAGAATAAACCTGATTTATGCATTATTGATGCTATATACAACATTGGTGTAAATGCTAGCAACCACAATAATATTGATGAAGCGTGTAAAATAGGATTAGAATTACACTGTAATAAAATTGTGTTATATCATATTGCTTATCACAATATGGACTTTTTCACTATGACAAAGTATGTGAAAGAGAAATACGGAGAAAATATTATAGTTTCATATGATGGAATGATACTGTATGTTTAATTAGCATCATATCTTACATTTTTTCTTTTGATGACCTCGCCCTTCAGGGCGGGAAGGAGGTCAGTTTTGTAACGGGGTGAATATTAGTAAATAATGCACCAAAAAACTTTTAAGGAGATAATCAAATGAGAACAATGGTGATTTCAATGGATGTATTTCTTTGGGCGGGTGTCAACGCAAAAGTTGAAAATGGAAAAGTTATTGATATTCAAGAACGCGAATATCTCGGACAAAAGTACTTCAAGGAACTATCGTATACTAATGGTGTTTTAGTGTTTGAGACAAAAACAGGAATTAATGGTGAATACGATTTTATTAATAAACAATTCAACAAATTATCAAATTTGAGAAGTCCATTAAGTCTTAATGACGCATTAAAATTGCGTGATTTATTTGATGCTTTTGCCACAATGCAAGCGAATTTTGATACAATTAAAGATACAAGAACTAGAATACAATTTTTCACACCAATCGATGCGCCATTAATACTGCCGGAAGACCTTGAGGATTTAGGAATAAAGAAAATAGATGAAATCGCTAACAATATTAACAAACTAATAGAACTGTTACCATTATCAGAATATGAACCAGAAGTGATAGTAAGCATAGAGAACCTAACAAATAAAGATAAAGAATACGAAATAGAGTTTGACGTTCCAAACGATATTCTCATTGGATATAGAGAAAAACCCCAGAAATGGATACTCCTAAACAATCACAAACTAAAAATTAAAGTAAATGGGGAAGAGAACAAAACACTCAACTTTATCATATTGTCTCTAAAACGCGGACAAACAAACGGTAAAATAAAAATCATACACGATGATAAGATAATTGACTCCAAAGACTTAGTCATTTATGCTTATTAATTGAAACTCTATTACTTTTTGTGAATTTGTAGTGATTAAAATTGTTTAAATTTTTTCTTTCTTAATTTTAAATGGGTGGATATTATGTTTGAGGATATACTATACAAGTATATGATAAATCACGTTATTCATAGTATAATCTCTTCTAAAATAGTGAGAATAATCATAATTGTAATTTTGGGTATTATGATTATAAAATCACCAAAGACCATAATAAAACTAATTATACTTATTATTATGTTATTCATATTATCAACGTTCTTTGGTGTTAGTATTATGGATATACCAAAGTTCTTGAAGTTCTAGTTAATCCGACCTCCTTTCCGTTCTTGGGGGTAGTCATTCAAAAGAGAAAAAAAGTAATTTTATCAATATCAGATCACTTCAGACGTTACATATGATATTATCCTTAGTTTATGTATCTCAATCTCACAGTATGGTGATGTTGTTGTACCGCCACCTCCAATAATAAATAATAACGAGTCCACACGTATTGGACTTACTTTTATTGTCTGTTCTTCGGAATAACTATACACGTTACCAGTTGATAGTATTGAAGTCGATACCGTAACTCCATTTATGACTAATTTTGGGTGTCTTGTATCAAATGAATAATAAAAGATACCATAGTAATTTGGCACTTTAACGTGCCAACCACTATCATCTCTATAAACACCGGTTATATTACCAATTCCTATTGAGATTGATGATGCAAAAGATGACGCACTTTGTTTGACAACCTTAAACTCGATACTAACTCTAAGAAATCCAGAACGCAATAAAAATGGTTTTATTGGTATTCTTAACAAATAATCTCCATTCGACGACCTTTGAGATTTTACATTTTTTCTTTTGAACCCTCGCCCTGAAGGGCGAGGATGCAATAAACAACCAAACTAACCCTAAAACAGAAAACCGAAAAATATTTAAACCATAACACAAACCACACACTAACCCAACGAGAGGTGAGACAAAACGAAAAGGAGCACAACCATCAAACTCCAACCATCAAAAGAACAAGCAAAAACCCTCCACCAATTAGCCGACACTATAGCAAAAGCATGGAACAGAGTAAACTACCTAAGAAGACAACAATACTTCCAAGAACAAATCGTAGACTTCAACAAGACAGAGAAAACCGTTTACAAAGAATTCAAACGGGAAATCGGTTCTGCAACAGTCCAACAAATATGTCGCAAAAACACCGAAACCTGGCGTTCATTCTTCTCACTCCTCCGCAAAAAACGGAACGGCGAACTACCAAACTGGTTCAAACCAAAACCACCAAACTACCTCAAAGAAGAGGGGAAGAGAAAACCCTTAATCATCCTCCGGAACGACCAATACAAGATTGAAGGAAACAAACTAATCCTAAAAGGCCTTGGCAAATTCAAACGTTTAGAAATCCAATTCAAGGGAAGAATACACTTGAAAGGCAAACAAGGACGCTTAGAAATCACTTATGACCCCGTTAGGAGAAAATGGTATGCTCACGTGAGTTTTACAGTCAAAGAAAAAACTTGAAGGCGATAAATGGGTAAGCGTTCCAAGAACTCCAAAGGGAAACCTCTCCGCAGGAATTGACCTTGGAGTAAACAACATCATGGCCGTTTATGTTGAGAATGGCGAGAGTTTTCTCGTCAACGGAAGGCCATTAAAAAGCATTGACTTTTACTGGCGGAGAAAAATTGCCGAGTACCAGTCCAGACTCAATAAGTCTGGTGCTAGGACGAGTAGAAAACTTAAGAGAATGCACGAGCGTGCAAAACTCCATGCAAGGCACTACATTAACACCGCTGTTAGACAAACAGTAAAGAGACTTTACGATTTAGGAGTGAGTAGAATTGTTGTTGGTTACCCGAAGGGAATCGCCAGAAACTCTAACAAGGGTAAAAAGCAGAATTTCCTCCTCTCTCACGTTTGGAGGTTTAATTATGTCATTAAACGTTTAACTGAAGTTGCTGAGGAGTATGGTATTCAGGTTGTGGTTGTTGATGAGGCGTTCACTTCTAAGACTTGCCCCGTTTGCGGGAGGCCCCATGAGGGGGCACGTTTTGTTCGTGGTTTGTTTAAGTGTCCCGCGACGGGGTTTGTTTTTAATGCGGATTTGGTTGGAGCGTTTAACATTTTGAGGAAGGTTGTGAGAAACATAACCCCGAACTTGGGCGGTTTGTTCGCCCAGGGGAGGGGTAATTGGCCTAAGACCGGGCCGGAGGGGTTTGAGGAACCCGTTTTAACGGGTTCGTTGATGAGAACCCCTCGAACCTTCCCGTCGTTGGCGAGGGGGTAACTTGTTGGATCCCTCGCCCTTTAGGGCGGGGAGGAGGTCAGCCCAACAAATTAATTTTGTATGTAAATAATAATTATATTGAAAAAAATGGTTGAACTAAAGTATAGTTATAGGAATGTACGCTTATTTGTTAGGACCGGTGGATCAAATCACCAAGATGGATACATCCAGTTGAAAAACAATGTAATTTATGTGTACAATCATAGACGTGACACCAACACTTTACTCGAATTTGAAATACATAGTATCGATGTTGACCCTATAGTTAGTACCGTTCTATGAAATTATATTAAGACGAAAAGTTTATAAATTCATATTTACTTTTTTATAACTGGGTAGGCAAGAATATGAATATCTACAAGATTGTTAAATTGCTTCCCATATTAATTGCCATTTTATTTGTAGGTGTTACACTATCATACAAATCTTCATTAAACTATGAGACTATGGAAATAACATTACAAAACATATCTTCGAATGTTCACATTGTAAGTGCTAATATAAACCTTGAAAATGCTGAAAAAGTTAGTAATATAAATGATTATGTAAACACTAATAAGATAATGGGAATTTCGAATACGGATGGACGCATCTACATATGGACTGGTAATATTTCAAAACTTGTTTACTCTAACATCACAATTAAAAACTACTATATAAACAAAATATCAAATGTTGTGAGAGTCGGCGATAATATTATGATAGTCGTTGAGGCTATACGAACTGATATAGTAACAAATATAATTATGTTGTACTCTATTGTAGCAATCACGATATACGGGATATTGTTTATTTTTAGAGATAAAATCAAAAGAGACTTTACAGATTTCACATTCTATTACTTTGTTGTTATGGTAACTAACGTAGTATTGATACCACTACTCTTCTTGCTTTAATTATAAAAATTTAAACATAAATTTCAAGTATTTATTATGGTGTTAAATATGAGTGGAAATATTGAAAAAGAAATACAGGAAATAATAAGTTCTTATTTTGACAATGTTGAAATAGTAGAACGTGATAACAACTCAATTAAATTCATAACTTATACTATAGAAACAACACTCTCAGAACTGAACGAAGTGGTTTATAAGATTGAAACATCACTAGAAGTTACTGTTTCCAATGTTAGTATCGAAGCGGATGTCTTCCCATATGGAATAAAAATAATCTTTGATATAAAAACAATTAAAGAGTATTAACAATTCTTGCATACTTCTTAACTTTTACATTAAATAAAATATAATCACCATAATACCTATGTATGACAAAACCAATCCTCACTATCTTACCATAATAATCTGATTTTGAGGGAGGTAAATTCCAGTTGTAATCATTTGTATTATAAATATCTAACCATCCATAATATGAATTATAACCAAATAATACGTTAACTCTAAAAGTATTAGGATCAAATATTACGGTATAACTAAATTTATGTTTAATTGGTATTGTCTTCGATAATGTCTTATAAACACCAAAACCGTTTCCATTCTTAGAACCTCTTATAACAGCAACACCATAGTAATTTTCAATTCCTATCCAATTGTTATCATCAATATATGCAAATATTGGGCCACCAGCATTCTTTTGATTATCCTCTCTTATTGAACTATAAGTATCATTTGCAAGGAATATTACATCCCACGTGATATTGATTAGTATGTTTGCTTTGTATGAAAATGTTTTAATTATTACAAAATGGTTAAAATAACCATTAGTGTCTGGATGGAATAAAATACCCCCTTTTCCATTATATGTGACAACTCCAAAATAGTAATTATTTCCTGGGAAATGCTTGTAAAATATTTTATCTAAATCAGAATTTGATAACCTCGAAAAATCAATATATAAGTCATATGTTGAATGTACATTATTTACAATCCCAATATTATTTTTTCCACATACTTTTATACTAAACATTACAATTGATAATATTAGTATAATAATTAGTTTTCTCATTTTGTCTCCCACTATAAAAATTGTAAGAAAAAGTTTAAAGGAATTATACTTTATTCAATTACAAGTCTCATAAAACATAGAAATTACTTGATAAGACCTTACTAATTCTGTTTGAAAGAATAAAGTTCGAAATGTATACTTTGTTGTTATCATAATATGTATCATAATTAATGAATAGGTAACCTTTTGTATAGTCAAGATTAATATTAATATGTTTGTTAACTAAAATTTTGTTATTACTTATGTCAACAACATATAGATATAATATGTGTTGCGTTAGATACATTTTAATGTAATAGTTTACCCCGTGAGCAATATATACATTATTGATTGTTCCATAGTTTGGTCTAATGTAAATATTGTGTTGACTACTACTGCTTGGATCACCAAACCAAATACCGAAACAATTTGTGCTTTCGTAAACAAAATGATTTGCTTGATTTAATGCATCAGATAATTTATTATATGGTACAAAGTTAATTAGAAAGTCACCATCTGAAGAATTAGGTGTTATTATATATATACTAAACTCTAGATATAATGGTAGCGTAATAATCTTATTAATATAAAATCCTCCATCATAATTATCTGAAGACGAAGCAAATATTATTTTGTGCCCATCGTTTGAAAACATTGTTGTGTAAGTGTCGATTTTCTTAAAGTATTCTTTTTCATTTATTGTTATTGGCAAACTAACTATTTTATTAGAATTTATGAAATTAATATTATGTTTTCCCGATACAAATAGTTTTGGCGTTAGCATTATCATCAATACAATAATTATTGATAGTATTCTTTTCATTCAAGACCCCCATCAAATGTTTAATATAAACTACTTTAAATGAATTTATAGTTTTGTTGTCTTATATTCTATACTCTCTTTAGAATAGTAATTTCAAAAGAAAAATATAACAAATGTTCCATTTAGTGATATAAATTATATTGTGGTTATATTCTTTGGGAGAATTACTTTAAACTGTCAAAATTTGTAGTTTGTTTTAATCATTTTTTCAATAGGTTTTGAGTTTTCTATTACCTGGAAAACTTTGTGTGTCAAGTAAATTAGAATATTATTGTCATAATGACAAAAAATTTTGTTACATATGTTATAAAATTGCTCAAAAAATATAACAAAAATAAAAACGAATAATATAACACACCACTAACAAAACGTCACAAAAATCAACTAAAAACATTACAAAAAGTTAATGAATAATAAATTACATTAATTTATAGAAAACTCTATAAGTCATCAATTGTTGCGTATAATGACAAAAATAGAGGAACTATCTAATTTAGTTATAGAGACTAAATTAAGTGAATAGGACACGTATAGTTAATCACTAAAACTTTTAAACATTTAGTTAACAAGAGTAGTTGGTAAGTTACCGAAACATTTTTAAATACTTTTGGTTATTAAAATATATGGTGATGGAAAATGAGGAGATGGAGTTATTATGACCCGTTTGAAGAGATTCTTCGTGAGATGGATGAAATTTTAGAACGAGCAAACAGATACGTCCAAAGAATACCTGTATCAACGAATTATGATATATTTATCGAAGGTGACAAAGTTAAAATTATTGTTGAACTACCAGGCGTGCAGAAAAAGGATATTCACGTTAGGTTCCCGGACGAAGAGACAATCAATATTAGTGTTGAAAGAAAATCAGAAAGAGAACTTGAGTATGGAATAAGTAGGTTCTATGGTGGTTTCAACTTAACGCTTTCACTTCCAGGAAAAGTTGAAGTTAAAAAGGCACGTGCTAGATATAATAATGGTGTCCTAGAAGTTGAGGTTCCACTCAAAGAACCAGAAAAAATCAAAGGATATGAAATAAAGGTTGAGTGATAAAGATTCAAAATTTAACTTTTCTCTACTTTTTTTGTTTGGAATCTCTATATATAGACTTCGATACTTTCAAAAAAATGTAAAAGTTAGAGAAATCAAAGTTTATCTAATATGAAAAAATTTAAATATTTGTTAAATCAAAACATATTTGGTGAATATATATGAAAGTTATAATAAACGGAATAATTGATAAGGATATGGTAGAGATAAACAAAGATACATTCAGAACGAATCTAAATGAAGTAATTAATCGTATTATGTTCCCGCTCGATAAGTACGATATTAATATAAACTATTCCAATATAACAATAAATAAATCATCGAGAATTGGTATAAGATATCATAGATTTGAATTGGATACTAATGGAAAATTTAGAATAGTATTGGAATCGGATGTGACTAAAGATTTTGTACGTATAGGCAAAATAATATTTAAAAAGTGTGATTCGTGTCCTTTAACTGATGAGGAAATAGTTTCACTACTAGCATCGAAAATAATAGAACCTATAATGGGGTTTTTTGATGATGTTAACGTTGAGTTTGAATATTAATTAACTTTCCTTTATGTTATTTAACTAACATCCTCTCGCCTTTGGGTTGGCCTTCGAAAAGAAAAGTAATTAGATTACATGATTATGGAAATATCAAAGTTATAAGTATTTATATTCGTTGATTCTAATATTGAACTGTTTACACTTCATACTCTTCACAATATTGTATAACTCTTCTTCGATGATATTTTTATTAAGGCCAAACACATTACACTTGGAATTTTTTAATAGAAGTGAGAATGGAATACCGGAAAATAGATCAATAAATGAAGAATTATACTCTATAATAATGGATTCTCTATAATGATATAATACGAGATAGTAACCTTTAGGAATTCTATTCAAGATTTTCTTGAATTTGAAAATTATATCTTCACTAGAAATAAACGTTGCAAGCAAAACCTCTTCACCAGTTAACAATGCCTTCTTCAAAAGAATAACATAATAGTCATTATTCTTAAAACATATGAACTTATAACTCTTGAATGATATAGTTCCACAATACGGCAAATCTACTCTATATACGTTATCGTCGTATATAGTTACGGTATATTTATATGGTTCAATTTTAAATACTGTAATCTTATGACCAACGATTATTACGCTATTAGTCTTTAATGAATTTATTATACGCAATAATTTGTAAACGTCAAATGAGTACGTCACAAATTTAATAGTCAACTTTATATAATCGAAGTCATCACTTTTTTTGTCTCCATACTTGTTTATAATTATAGATATTGTGTCTGAAAATACAATCATTATTGTAGTGTTTTCGGATTTTAACATATGGGCCAGATCAAGAACTTTTCTTATTTCCTTAATCCTGTAATTCCTTATGTTAGTATAACAGAAGACATTGAAATGTTTACCCTTATATGTAACATAGTAACCAATAAATTTACCTTTTTCAACTTTCTCCGCTAAAATACTTATTTTTTCAATAATATTAACAACGTTCGAGTTAGAAACCCTATGATTAGTATCAACTGATATACTATTCCCAACTATAATTGATTTGTCACTAACAAAGTCATATAATCGAATAAATGATTTTGTAAAAATTATACTTTTAATACCTATGTCATCAATATTTCTCAATACTTGAATAACCTTTGGTTGAAACGTATAAGAGATATTATCCATATCAAGTTGGGTGAATATTTTATACTGATCGCTACAAAATTCTGTTATTAAATCCTTCAATTTATGCTTCCCATAGTTAATATGAGAATTAGCATATAAAAAATTTATTATTTTAGGTGAGGAAATAGTATCATAAATTGTGAATGGAAATATTTTCTCCATTTTGCTCAAGAGCATTTTGTTTTAGTAGTACGATTCCACTAATTATAAATATGAGACTTGATATAAGAACAAGATTTTGCGTACTAATATTTATGAAAATTCCAATTGGTAATGTTATAAATCCACTAATTGCCCAATACATCTGATAAAATAATAACGTATTATATGATTCTTCTGTCGTTTTTATGGTTTTGTGTCTTAACGTTAATGCAATTGAGTATAAAATAACTTGCAAAATTATTAGGGAAGTAACAAATAAATATTTATTAAAGTAAGAGATAGCGTATACTAATGCAATCATTAATAGAAGTGTTCCTATTTTTGAATTACTAAAGGTTGGTTTCATTAATTTTGGTGTTAGTAATGGTGTTAGGATAACGCTAACAATACTAGATAAGATATACATAAAACCAATTAAATTCTCACTAATTTCAGAAAAAGCAAATGGTGTAATAAAATACATAATATTTAATCCAGTTACAACTAGTAATAAACTCATATGTATTGCAACTTTTAAGAGAAAGTTATAGTTGTTGTTTCTTTTTTCTTGTATATTATTAACATTAGTTCCCCATATTAGTGAAATTAGAAAGATATTTGATATTACAGATATTAGGATTATGTTTACATAATTATTGTTTGACAATAGGGAGTAGACTCCAACAATGATTATACTAAATTCATATATTACCTCGACTAAGACACTCAACAAACCTCTATTTTTTAATTTATACATTAAAAACACAAAGTATAACAAGTCTAATTCAAAAACAGTAATTAGTGGAAAACCAATCAATACGCTCATTACCAATAATTTATGATCGTTATACATTAGACTAATCACTAATAATGCCCACATTATTGTTTGAATAACTTTCATAATGGTAATTCGTGATTTTATTTTGTTATTGTTTCTAATTTTGTATAACACTAATAACATCATTATTAGAATTATATTTGTTATAGAGAAAATTACAAAGGATCCCTTAACACTAATAGTCTTACCAATTATATAGTATATAAACATTCTAATGGGTACTGCTGATAGTGAGTTAAGGAATGTAATTAGTGCTATACTCCGAAATAGACTCTTATCTCTATTATATAACTCAAATAATTCCAACAAATCAACCCATATAATATAAGACTGAACCTCTTAAAATATGTTTTTTATTTCCAGCCTCGAAGTGGGAGGAAGTTAGAGATATTTAATTAATTAGAACACATTATACTATTTATACAATTTAAAGCATTTATGTATTTAAATTATGGTTTCTATAATAATTCTGGGTAGTTTATGAAAATTATAAAACACGCAACACAAAGTGAGCGAGCAAATTTATTATTATACGATGGAATAGAATTTGATGTTACACCAATTGATGATAAAATTATGTTTTCACATCCTGCGTATAGAACTATAATGTCGCAAAATGAAATTATTTCAATTGTTAATCATCTTTCTACAAAAAATAAAATTGTCATTATAGACGTTAAAGGAGACCAACTAAATAATATGTTGATATCATTTATTAATCGTGTGTATAAGTTAAACAAAGAAAATACGTTCGTAACTTCTAGATACACTAATGTCCTTAGTTTCTTTTCTGAACATAATATTAACACAATATTGCACATAGAGTTTGTAACTAATTATGATATACTAAATTGTATAATAGAAAAAATTGGTGCGACAAATATTTCTTTTCCTGACTGGATATTTAATAAATACGATGAAGAAACACTCCAAGAAATTAACGTTAAAAAAATATTCGTAGTGGGAAAGAATGTTGGAAAATATAAATCTGATTATGTATATGGTATTCTAGTTTAATGCATAAAAATCAAACCAGAATTTTCATTTATGTGTTAGAATTCACATCTAATTATTATTTTGTAGCACAAGAATTCAATCGAAAACTTTATAAATTCTATATACGTATATAATATTGGGTGACGTATAATGAACGCTAAGAAAATTATCGATAACATAACTACGTTTACTACAATAATTATAGTGATTCTACCAATGATACTATTCACAATATGGTGGGCAACAAAATTTCCAGGATTCTCAGATGTGATGCAAGTTCTATCGTGGTTACTAATATTAATTATTGGTGATACTTTCGTAGAAATATTATACGTAACATTATTAGTTGGACTAATGGGATACTAAAAAATTAGAGAACTTCAGGTGATTCACACTCTAATGCATCTATTAGAATTTTTAATGCGTAATTAATAATTTCGAGGAAGTCTTCTTTTGTAGAATTATTGTTCGTAAAAGGTTAGGCGCTAAGTCTCACTATTTTCAAAGTCATCATCGTACTCAAGATCTACAATATCTCCATACTTTTCTTCAATAAAACCTTTCAGTACTAATAAGAAAATGTATTTCTTTAATTAATTTTCAATATCTCGACACACAATCAAACAGACTAAACAGATAGCAACTCTTAATAAAATATAAAGAAAATCAATCACAAAATTCTCTAATTTTAATAGAAACATCGTAATCAGAGAGATGGGTATCATTCCTTATAACTTCCCACGTTACTTTGTCAACTTTTATAATACCCTCAGAAGTCTCACAAACGCATATTGAAAAATCTTCAGTATAACATCTATAAACTCTAACACCAAACATATTAGCAGTTTCTGACATCGCTGACACTACAATATTCATTATAAATAAAAACACTGCAGAAATAATATTAACCAATTTAACAGTACCTATTACAATTTTCTTCATAACTTCACCATAATCCCGATCACCCATATAAGTCACCCAAATTAAATTATAGTATTATCCCTTAAAAGTTTTTCGTATCAAATCTAATCTTTAAGTAATCTATTGTTATTGTGTAAGTGCTTGAGTAGTTTATTAAGACTTTCGCTATAACGTAAATTTTTCCATCCGAGAACATCACACTTTACTTTATATTGCGTTTATTTATACATATCTGGTTTGTTAATTATATCTATGATGTTCGTTTGAAGTTAATGACGAATAAATAGAATTTACGTCTTGATATGATTTATATAGGTATGCAAATATGTACACTATCAATAATGGCCCACCGACGAAAAGCATAATTATCCACGTTTTGCTGTGCGAATTATAAAGAAGGAATGTTATTCCCACTATAATGTTAGATATTATGAATAACGATATTATAATGTAGTCTTTCATAACTAATGCGTCAATGAATATTCTATAGAATATACTTATCACGATTAAACTTAATAATAACCAGAATGGCTTTTTTATTTCAGGTATTTCCTCAAACATACTCATCGCAATATGATAATACCTTTTAACACTTTTTAAGATTTTCATTAATAAGAAATAAAATTTTTATAATAGGTATCATCAAAAAATATGTATTAAGATGATATTGTAGGTTGATTATTGAGTATTACCTTTTGAATGTTTTGTTTTTATAATGAACTTATGCTTTGCGTTAGATTTATAAATAGTTTTTATTATCATATATTAGGGTTTAGAATGGAGTATGATATCCTGGTGACTCAACCTTATTCGATTTACTCACCAAGGTTTTCGACAACTAAGGTAATATATACTCCAGTACCTCGGAGCGATATTGAAAAAATTAAACAAATGATTTCGTCTGGGAAGAATATTTTCACTCACGTTTTAGAAAATGAATTAATAAGTCTTCTTTATCATAATATTATAAGTATAGATGATATAGAAAATATTTTCATACACCGTAATCATATTGCTAAAGTTGAGTTATCTAATGGAACAAAACTTTACGCTACATCGCCATACGTGTATAAACAAATCTCATATAGAAGTATAAAACACTACAAAGAAAATATTAAGAGTATTGCAGAAACTATTATCAACATCTATAATAAAATAGGTTTGAACGGAATATCGTTTGATGAAGTTGCAAGAGAATATGTTAATTTATCTAATAGTCGTTATCATAGTACAATTTCAGAGTATAGACCTGGTAATTATGTAGCAGATACTGAATTAGTTAAACATATTCCACTATTGGGTGAAATTGTATACGTAAATGATATTCAAATGTTAGATGTTTTTAGAAGTTCATTATACGTTATCCTTAATAGTGGGATTTACCCCAAAGAAATTATCAAAATAGGTCAAAAACTGTCAATATTGAATGGAGAACACAAAAAACCCACAATAGAATCAGCAATCCAAAAATTTGTACCAATCCAGATTGCAGATGGTTCGTTCCCGATAGGGGTTCAAAAAGTAAAAGAGGACGAAAATAGTCTTAATGATATGGGTATGATATTTAATATAACAATTTCTAATAATAACATCGCAATATTCTTGCCAGACGTTATATATACAGTAAACGTCAATACAAAATATAGTGAGTATAGTGAGAAACATAATAAATTTTTAGAGGAATACCTAACACGCATAAAAGAACAATTAGATGAAAACTTAATAGTTCAATTTTTTGACACTTTCATAGTGAAAAACTTTAAGAATAACAAAGAATATAAGAGACTCCTTGTTAAAGACAATAAAGATTTCGGAAAATTATCTTTCGAGGACAAAGATATTGGAATTCTAGTTGTAACTGAAAATTATTTTGAATACTATAAACAATGGGAAGACGATAATTTGATTTTAGACACTTTCATATATAGGTGTATGGACGAGTATTGTCCTCTTGACCCAAGAGTACCGTGCTTCATAATAACAAATGAAGGAAAAATAGTTCAGATAGGACCCAACTGGCGCAACCGGTGCGCAGTATCACTAGGGTTAAATTTTTCATTCTAAAAAAGTAACACTACCATAATCGTGAATAAAATAGAAACACAATCAAACTAATATAGAAAAGTTTTAACTAACGCAGTTAAAACACACTCAGCAACTTCCTTATTAATATATCTCTCGTATGTAACTGGCATTATTTCACCATATGATTTAAACTCTATGAATTCACTCATATACTTTAACTCAAATATAATATGACGATTCACTATAAGGTTGTAATCACAATCTTTTTTACGTCCATATGTATACTCTAACTTGAACTTATTGCATAATTCATTAAGAACATCACCACAATTATTATTAACTGTTTCAATAAATTTGTCAAACAAATATTTAATTCTCGATAGTATTTCGCCATCATTAGCAAACAAATTATTCAAAGCATAAGGACTAACATCTTTGAGATCAATATAGATAGTTAATGGAATATAATCATTATTAACATATGATAGGCCGTATTCATAATAACTACTCTCTCTATTTACAATTGCATCATAGAAAAAGTCATATAATTTCTGACTGGTATCAAAAACGTCTATAACTCTATTAGAGTATTTATACTTGGTGAACTGAGGTTTAAAGTGGAAAACATAATAATTCTTAATATCATCCACATCAATTAATGTAAATTGCATTATATAGTATGGATCGTCTGGTAACTCCATAATGGATAATAACACCTGATAATCAGAATTTATTGTCATACGCCCCATATTGATATTATATATTGGTAAGTCAGGAAAACCAACTCTCTTTAAATTAGAATTAATCTCGTAGCCGACGTGAACTTTTCCATTTGAAACATATACTAATGGTGGAAAAACTCCATAACCATAATACTTATAGAACATTTTATTTTGTTTAAAACTTCCTGTTCGACCACCAACCTTATAATATTTAATATTAAATGGAATGTCATCATCACTAAAAACGGGCAATTCTTCGAATACATCCTCAAGAATTTCATAAACTCTATCATCAAATGGAGATAATATTTCTTTCATATATATTTCCCCAATATTTCCTAAAAAATAAGGTTTTAAGTGCATAGTGTATTTCCTAAAATCTAAAACTATGGTTATAATCTCATTGATAAGATAATGAGCAATCACATATTTAATTTATTTTTATATTCTCTCAACACAATAAGAATGTAATTAACGAAAACTTTTTAAGAGGGATAATATTATCTCTAATAGGGGATTGAAATGGATTGCTGGAAAAGGAAACTATTTGATAGGTCGATGTGTAGAGTTGACTTCGACAAGGGTAATATCATAATATATGATTGCAACGGAACAAAATACACATACAAAAGAACAGAAATTAATGGCCATAAATTGTTAGTATATATGAGACACGATGAATATATGGGTACCGTTTACGACACAATTACCGGATACATTAGTCCAAATATGCCCAAACTTCAATATGCGTATAACTTCGATATTTCGGGAATGAACGTGTTTCTCAAAGGTATTTCACACTATATAGGAAAATTCGACGGCAAAACAGGATACTACTTTATAAAGAGAGACGGTTTTAACGTTCTATTTTATAAACCACCATATAGTAATACTATTATACCAAAAACAAGGTTGCTACCTGAAGCATCAACCTTAGTCAAGAATATAATTTATAATAATATTGATAGTGATGTCATAAAGAATATTGAAGAGATGGTAAATGATGGATATATCCCGATATTCGAAGTCTGGGGTGAGACACTCGATAAATATAATCTGGTTTATGGTGGAAGCGACGTTAAGACAGTTAAAGAAATTGAAGGTATAGATGTTGACCCAGTAATAGAGTTAATTGCCCTAAGGATTAACGATGGATGTGATTATCCATTCATACCACCAGGAGAAATGATCAAGATCGCAAAAGAGTATGGACTAAAAACACCACCATATGAAATAGCACCAGTAACGTTTAAGAAGATAAGGGAGTATTATAATAAACTTAACAAAATTTATGAGGATTACGGGAGAATTGTCTATGAAGGAATAGTTGTCCACGTATATGACCCAGAAATCGGGTATGGAATGTTCAAACTCAAACCACAATTCGTTTTATTAAAGGACGTTATCCTGAAGAATATTGAAAATGCAGAGGAATACTTGAATAAAGTTAACTACGAGGTATCCAAAATACTTCTTGATTATGACATACGTTACATTATATACGAGGGTTATCAGGAAGTAATCAATCAGATCAAAGAATACCTCTCTGAAGACGTTAAACCACCAGTTCTATACAAGTTACTTGACCTTGCTGAATATGAATTACACACTAGGATCACCAAGATGGTAGTAGAAGAATACCCCGAAATATGCAAAGAGATTCCTATAAAGTTCAAAGAACTCAAACAAAAAGGATATAAAATGTCAAAATATCAAAAAACACTAATCAATAGAATTATGGGTAAGTGTCGCGAGAAGGAAATACTATAACATAATACATCCCCAATTCAACACTTTAAAGATTTAATATATACTTTACATATTCTTTATTGTTATACTATTAGGCTGTTTTTTGAGTGGTGTCTTTTGTAATGTTATCATATTTTTGTTGCATAGTATTATAATGTAAACTTAGTACCGAAAAGTTTATAAGGTTTCGTTTGTAATATTATATTGAATCCGATGACGACGCTCTGCGTCAGAGGATAACTCCTACGAGAAGAAACATATTTGGGGCCGTTTCCGTTCGGCCTAAAGGCCTATGAACCGTTGAGGGAGGGACCGGTGGTCCCGGTGAACTTGACGGTTGAGGCCAACCTCCTGCACCACAAGAATTCGTTAGTAGTGGTTGGTCGGTGTTTGAAACGATAGTAGGTGCAGGAGGAAACGGTTAACATATAATAATGTTGCGTCAAAGCATAGTACAATATTTATCAATTCAAAAGATTCAACGTTTATAGTTT
>Ga0256836_1000142_pt1 | contig 42013 bp, 47 predicted proteins | sample 4561380metaG_FD_185974 | JGI IMG/M metagenome (GOLD analysis project Ga0256836, IMG submission 185974) | Hydrothermal vent microbial communities from Guaymas Basin, Mexico - 4561-380 | ecosystem: Environmental > Aquatic > Marine > Hydrothermal vents | place: Mexico: Guaymas Basin | collected...
CTCCCATTCCCCACGACGGTTGCAGACCACCAAAGAGAAGAAGGGTTTAACGGAGGTAGTAGATGGGTAGGTATACAGGTCCTAAGTGGCGTATTGCCAGAAGGCTCGGCGTTAACATATACGTTGGAGAGGAAAAATCCCAGAAGGGTAAGTCTATCCTTGACAGGCGTCCTTACCCGCCAGGACAGCACGGCCGTTCAAGGAGGAAGATTTCCTACTACGGCCGTCAGCTTATGGAGAAGCAGAAGGTTAAGTACTACTACGGCGTAAGGGAAGAGCAGTTCAGGCGCTTCTACGAGATGGCCGAGAGGATGAGGGGGCAGACCGGTGAGAACCTGTTGAAGCTCCTCGAGAGCAGGCTCGATAACGTCGTTTACAGGCTCGGTTTCGGTAAGTCCCACAGGCACGCAAGGCAGCTTGTAGTTCACGGTCATATCCTCGTAAACGGGAAGAAGGTTGACAGGCCTTCCTACCTTGTTAAGCCCGGTGATGTCATTGAAGTCAAGGAAAAGAGCAGGGACATTCCTCAGATTAGGGAAGGAATGGAGCTTGCCCAGAGGAGGGGAATTCCTTCCTGGCTTGAGCTTGATGCCGAGAACTTTAAGGGAATCGTTAAGGCTGAGCCTACAAGGGAAGAGATAGAGATTCCGATTGAAGAACACCTCATCGTTGAGCTTTACTCCAAGTAATAGCTAACGCTCTCTTTGGAGGAGATAATGGTTGAATTTGTAACTCCGGATAAATTTGTCTGGGAGGAGCATTCGGATACATACGGAAGGTTTGTTGTCGAGCCGCTTGAAAAGGGCTACGGCGTAACTATAGGTAACGCCCTCAGGAGGGTTCTTCTCTCCTCCATAGAGGGAGCGGCTCCTACGGCTGTAAAGTTTGAAGGGGCTTACCACGAGTTTACTACGCTTCCCGGCGTTGTTGAAGATGTTACTGAAATCGTCCTTAACATAAAGAGGTTGAGATTTGTTCTTCACGGGGAAGGTCCTGTGTTTATTGAACTTAAAAAGAAAGGTCCCGGCAAAGTTTATGCAAGGGATTTTGACCTTCCCGCACAGGTCGAGCTTTTGACTCCCGACCAAGAAATAGCCACCCTCGACAACGAAAGCGCGGAGATTGAAATCCACCTGAGAATAGATAAAGGTAAGGGATTTATCCTTTCCGAAGACATCCAGGAAATATTCGACATTACAACTCTCGGTTGGATTCCCCTTGATGCTGACTTCTCCCCCGTAAAAAAGGTTGCCTTTAAGGTTGAGGATACGAGGGTCGGAAGGAGAACCGACTACAACAAGCTGACGATGGAAGTCTGGACTGACGGAAGTATCTCTCCCAAGGATGCCGTCGTCAGGGCTTCCAACATACTCATTGACCACTTCTCAATGATAAGGGACAGGCTTGTTGAAGCCCTCTTTTCAATGGCTCAGGTTCAAACAACTTCGGAAGAAGGAAAAGCCGTTAAAGGAGACGTTCTTTCAAAGGCGCTGGAAGATGCCGGGCTTTCCGGTAGGGCTTTAAAGGTCTTAAAGGAACACGGTATAGAAACCGTTGAAGACCTTATTAAGCTTTCAAAGAAGGAGCTTGAAAACCTCAAAGGAATCGGTAAGAAGTCCATTGCAGATATAGAAAAGTTCCTTGCTTCTCTCGGACTTGAACTCGGAGGTGGGAAAGAATGAGACATAGAGTAAAAGGAAAGAAACTGGGAAGGCCTACAGAGCACAGGCTTTTGATGCTCAGAAACCTTGTTACCGACCTTATGGAGCACGGCAAGGTTGTAACGACAATTGCAAGGGCAAAGGAACTCAGGAGGCTTGCCGATAAGGTGATAACCAAGGGCAAGCAGGAGGATAAAGTCAAGGCGATAAGGGACGTTCTCAGGATAGTCACGAAGAAGGATATTGCTTACAAGGTAGTTAACGAGATCGCTCCCAAGTACAAAGACAGGAACGGCGGATACACGCGCCTCTACCACTACGGCTTCAGGAAAGGCGATGCCGCTCCGACTGCCATCGTTATGCTTGTAGAAACTGAAGAAGTTGTAGAAAACGCTTCTGACTCCGAATAAAAAGGCCCCGAAAGGGGCCTTTATTTCCCCCCTCCCCGCATAAATACTCTTTAGAAAGAAAACTCAGCCCTTACCATTCCGGCAAAGATGTTATCGTTATTAGAGTTCCCGTGAGGATTTGTCACAAACTGAATGTCCGGAGTAATTGCAAGGTTTTCTGAAATCTGGAATTTGTAATATCCCTCAAAGTGGTATTCAGTGTCGTCGTTTTGTAGCTTGTCGTTCGGAATAACTGCTGCCACTCCGAAGCCCAGGGTATCGTTCGGTCTTGAGTTAAAGATCCCTGTAATGCTGATCCCCGCCGAGTAGAACTGCTCAATTTCGTAAACGTCGTCGTTTGTCCAGGAAGCTCTTGCAAATATCCCTAAGTTTTCTGTAATCATCTGGTCAATTGAAATTCCAACTCCCCAGCCGTCATCTGTTGATGGTTTCTTTTCTTGATTGTCTGCAGGCTGACCGATTTTTATGTGGTCTGCCGAATCGTCCCAGAAGTAGAACCTGTAGTTCCCGGGTAGTCCGTTAAACTCGGCCGAGTACTTAAGCTGAACTGCGTAAAACGGATTGTCAAATATGTCATCGTAAACGCTCTTTTCTTTTGTTACCCACTCTCCTCCCTTCCATTCAATTCCCGTTGACTGGTTGCTCTGGACGAGTGCCGAGATTTCAAGGTTTTCGATTGGAGAGAATGTAACTGCAATCAGCGGTGCGTACTCGTCTTCTCCGTCAATTATCGGGTTGTTTACGAAAGGCTTTCCTACAAACTGTGCGGCCTCGTCGTTTGCAAACTCGTTATCGTCGACAAAAGCAAGTGGTTCCGTTTTACCGACCGTTAAAGAAAGTTTTCCGTTAAAAAGCCTGTGGGTATAGTAAGCCTCAAGGAGGTTAAAGGTGTTATCATCCGGGTTATCGTCTGCGATTGTGTTAAGGTTTGCAAAAAGGTTTTCTGCAAGGTCTTTGTCTGCTCCCGTTCCTTCTCCTGCGTGGAGTCTCATGTAAAACTCCCCGTTCTCGTGGGGTTTAAATGAAACTTCAAGGTCTGCAACGTAACCGCTTCCGGATGGATTTGAGAAGTTCTGATTGTCAATCTTGTCAACGTTTGCTCCCTGGTAGTAGATTACGGCTCCTCCGTGGATTTCAAGGCTTTCGAGCTTCTCTTTAAGCTCCGCCACCTCTTTTGCGATTTTCTCTTCGCTTTCGGACTTCTCCTTTAGCTTCTTCTCGAGAAGTTCCACCCTTTGCTTTAGGGCTTTAAGTTCCCTCAAAAGCTCCTCATCTGCCGAAAGGGCAGGGGTAGAAGAAACGATGAGGGCAAGCGTTGAGAGAGAGAGTAACCTTTTCATCTCTTCGACCTCCTGTCAGAGTTCTTCTTTTGGTTGTAAGTTTTCCGTTTCTGCGAGATCTTTTAGAAATAGGAGTGTTTATTAGTATATACTAACTTTAGTCGGTATTACGAATTGTAGTGGTATTTCTCTTTTTGTCAAGTGGAAACGGTTCTGTTGACTACAGATAAACGGTCGGAAGTCATTACACTGGCGGATTTATAAATGAAGAGGGACCGCGCGGGCTTTTTGAGAAGTTTTGTTAAAGGTTATTTTTCTTTTACGGGAACTTCAATCTCGATCTTTTCTCTTTCCTCCCCGTTTTCTGAGATGTTTATGTTTACTCCGTTTATGTCAATAAAGGGGAAGTCCTTTAAAGCCTCAAGTATTGCATCCTTTACGGCATTTATTGCGTTCGGCGGAAGACCTGCCCTGTCGTATTTCAGAATTAATTCAAGCCTCTTTTTGGCTACCTCACTTGCCGGCTGGCTCCCGAAGGTCTGCCTGATTTTATCAAGTAGTCCCATTAACTACCTCCAAAAAGCTTCTTAATCTTCTCAAGGAATCCCTCTTCAACCCGGATGTCCATAAAGGGCACTTCCTTTCCGAGGAGCCTCTCGGCCACGTTCCTGAGGGCTTTACCGGCTATTGACTCCTCAAACAGGACTGCCGGTTCTCCCCTGTTTATGTAGGAAACCATGTTGGGATCTTCGGGGACTATGCCTAAAAGTTCGAGGCTCAGTATTTCCACTACATCGTTAACGTCAAGCATATCGCCCCTTGCCACTTTTTTGGGGTCTATCCTGTTGACTATCAGTTTGGGTTCCGGTTTGCCCATTGCCTCGCAAATTCCGGTAACCCTGTCTGCATCCCTGATGGAGGCCATTTCTGGATTTGCTACGACGATGATAGTATCGGCGGGCGTAACGGCTGTTTTAAATCCCTCCTCTATTCCCGCCGGGGAGTCGATGAAAATGAAGTCAAACTTATCCCTCAGCTCTTCGACGATCTTTACCATGTCCTCGGGTTTTACGGCACTTTTGTCCTTTGTCTGAGCAGCGGGAAGCAGGAATAGGTTTTTGGTTCTTTTATCCTTTACTAAAGCCTTTTCTGCGGGAATTACACCCTGTACGACGTGCACTATGTCGTAAACTATCCTGTTTTCAAGGCCGAGGACAAGGTCAAGGTTCCTCAGTCCTATGTCGGCATCTATCGCTGCTACCCTGTATCCCTTTGCCGCTAAAGCAGTTGCAACGTTTGCAGTTACCGTGCTTTTTCCCACTCCTCCCTTTCCGGACGTTACGCATATTACCTTGTCAGCCATCAAGCTCCCCTTTTAAGGTGGTCTATTTTAAGCTTACCCTCTTTAACTTTTGCTCTAAAGTTAATGTAGTGTTCTTTCCTTTCAAACTCTGCCGTTTTACCGCAAATTTCAAGTCTCGGAGCTTCGAAGTAAACAGCCCTTACTTCCCCTTCCCTCTTCCCTATTCCGGCCCTTACAAATCCCCTGACTGATCCCATTACGTAGACGTTCCCTCCGGCTTCTACTTCGGCTCCCGGGTTTACATCTCCCATTATTATCAGGTCTCCCGTTGAAGTTACCTTTTCACCAGACCGAAGGGTTTTCCTCACGATTTTTACTTCCTCGGTGGAAGCTCTTCCCCCTTCCGACTTTTCCGTTAACAGGTCGCAGGGGACGTTGAACTTTATGCATAGTTCCCTGTTCGCCTTGACGTTTGTTTTAAACCCGCAGAAGGTAATGCCGGACAATCCCTTCAAGAACTCAAGAAGTTCCTCAAGTTCCTCCTCTTTAAGTTCTCTGTTCTCAACTGATATTATAAACCTTGCACCTTTTAGCAGCTGTTCTTTCTCTTTCAGGAAAGACTTGACCTTCTGGAGATTAAAATTTTCCCCGACTATCAGCTCTATGCCGATAACGTTGGTTCCCCTGAGTTTGAACTCTTCCATCTTTGTACAATTCCTTGAAGTTTAATTCCTTATTCTAACACTAACGGAGGTTAAATGAGGTTCCTATCCTCTAAGGAATTTGGAGATGTAGTAATTTTGGGCGTTCCCTTTGACTCTACCACGTGCTTCAGGCCGGGTGCGAGATTCGGGCCCGACGGGATAAGGTTTTTTTCTGAGAACCTTGAAGAGTTCAGCCCTTCTCTGAAGAAAAGCCTGGCTTCTGTTGAGTTTACCGATGCGGGAAACGTTGAGGTTCCGGCAGATCCGGAAGGAATGGTTGATGCTGTTTACTCTTTTTTAAAAGAGAAAGAAATTACTTTTCCGGTTGTACTGGGGGGCGATCATTCGGTCACCTATCCTGTTGTCAAGTACTTGGCCGAAAAGGTGCAAAAGCTGACCGTTGTTCACTTTGATGCCCACGCCGATTTAAGGAATGAGTACTCGGGAACGCCGTTTTCCCACGCTTGTGTGATGAGGAGGGTTCTTGATCTTGGAGTTGATATTGTTCAGGTAGGGATCAGGAGTATGACAGAAGAGGAATTCAGCTTAAGGAAGGAAAGCGATAGAATAACAACTGTTGAACGTTTAGAGGAGCTTCCAGCCCTTCTTTCACAAATTAAAAGTCCTGTATACTTCACGGTTGATATAGATTTCTTTGACCCTGCCTTTGCTCCGGGTACGGGTACTCCGGAGCCTTGCGGTGCTTCTCCTGTTGATTTCTTTGAAACTCTCTATAAATTACCGACCGTCGAAGTTTTGGGCTTTGATGTTGTTGAAGTTTCACCTCCTTACGATCCATCGGGAATTACGCAGGCCCTCGGGGCCAAGATTGTGAGGGAGTTTATCCTGAAGTTCTGGGGGTAGCGATGCTCTGGTTTACCGAGTACTACGGCGGGGAGGGAATGGACCTCAAGGGAACCGGCCTCACCTTTAAGGTTAGAAGCGCTTTTTCAAAAAAGACCCGATATCAGGAACTTTTACTCCTTGACACAGAGGACTGGGGGAAAGTTCTCGTTCTCGACGGTGCGGTTCAAACGACCGAAAGGGATGAGTTTATATACCACGAGATGATAGTTCACCCTGCCTGCTTTACCTTTGTCAGGAAGATAGAGAAAGTTCTCGTTATCGGAGGAGGGGACGGAGGAACGGTAAGGGAGCTGTTAAAGCACAACCCCCTGTCTGTGGATATGGTCGAAATAGACAGGGAAGTTGTAGAGTTCTCTAAAAAGGAACTTCCCTCAATTTCCTTTTCCCTCGGGGACGAGAGGGTTAACCTGATCTTCGGTGACGGCAGGGAGTTTGTAAGGGATAAGGAAGGAGTTTACGACCTCATAATCGTTGACTGTTCCGATCCTGTTGGCCCGTCAAAGGTTCTTTATGAGGAGTCGTTTTACAGGGACTGTAAGAAAGCTTTGAAGGACGACGGTATTTTCGTTACACAGTCGGAATCCCCTTTTGCCCAGAGAAGGGTTCACAGGCAAGTGGTAAAAGAGCTTGAGAAGGTATTTAAGATAGTCAGACCATACCTTGCCTTTATTCCGACATATCCTTCCGGAATGTGGAGCTTCACGATGGCTTCTGACAGGCTTGACCCCCTCGGAGCTGCCCCGTCTGCCCTCGGTAGGCTTTACAGGGAATTTGTTGAGAAAAACGGTAATCTCAAATACTACAACCCCGAAATTCACTACGGCGCTTTTGCAATACCAAACTTCGTATATATGGAGGAGTAAAATGGAGATACTTGAGCAGATTGCCAGAGAGGCCGAAAAAAGGACACAGGTTCCCGCTTATCCCAGGAGCGTTGAGAAGGTAATTGCAGCAGTCATGTCTTCCCCTAACTTCTGGAGAATCGTTGACCTTTCCGACGAACCCCTTCCCCTTGTTGCCGAGATTCTCAAGCTTCTAAAAGAGCACGACCTTGTTATTTTTGAGGGGACGCAGATTCTCTTAACAGAGGCCGGGGCCGAGCTTGCAAAGAAGCTCGGGATAGAAGCCTTTGTTTCTCACAGGTGTCCGACCTGCAAGGGAAGGAGCGTTGTTATCGACGACTCCCTCAAATCCGCCTTTGAGAAGTTCCTCAAGATTCAGGAAAACAGGCCTCCTGCAATACACCAGTTTGACCAGGGATACGTAACTCCGGAAAACACCTTTGCAAGGGTTGCCCTTGCGGACGACAGGGGAGATTTGAGGGGGAAGAAAGTCATAGTTCTCGGTGATGACGACCTTATGAGCATAGCCCTTGCCCTTTCTGGACTTCCACAGAAGGTAACTATTCTCGAAATTGACGAGAGGCTCGTAAACTTCATAAAGGAAGTTTCCGACGAGTACAACCTGAACATTGATGCAAGGGTTCACGATCTGAGACAGCCGTTACCCGAAGATGTAGTCGGCGCTTACGATACCTTCTTTACAGACCCTCCCGAAACCGTTGAGGCCATAAAGGCCTTTGTCGGAAGGGGCGTTGCGACCTTAAGGAGCGAGAGGTGCGCCGGTTACTTTGGCGTTACGAGAAGAGAGTCATCCTTGGACAAGTGGCGCAGGATTCAGGAAGTTCTCATCAACATGGGACTTGTAATTACTGATCTCCTCCACAACTTTAACGAATACGTTAACTGGGACTACTACGAAGAGATGAGGGGCTGGCAGCTTACTCCCGTCAAGGAACCTCCGAAGGATATATGGTACAGGTCAACCCAGTTCAGGGTTGAGACCGTTAGGGGATTCAAGGGCTTCAACGACCCGATTGTCGGCGACATTTACAACGACGCGGAAAGTTCTACTACTTAACCTTCCCGCCCCCTTTCGGGGGCTTTATGCTTTTTCTTGCCTTTGGATATTTCAAACGGCCTCAGGAGGGTCACTCTCTCGTCAACTTGTAACCCAGCCTCGGCAAAGTCTTGAGGTACTTCCCTTTCTTCCCCAGCTTCTTCCTGAGCCTGCTTATGTAAACGTCAACAGTCCTGGTTGTCTCGTTGTGGTCAGCGCCCCAGATGTTCTCCAGAAGCTCTTCCCTCGAAAAGAGCTGTTCCGGGTGCTCCAGGAAAAACTCAAGGAGCTGAAGCTCCGTTTTCGTCAGGTATATGGGCTTACCGTCGACCGTCACGGTCTTCGACTTCTTGTTCTCAACAATTCCTTCAAACTCGAGAATATCCCTGCTGGCATAGCCGGTTCTCCTGAGAACAGCCTCAATTCTGGCAAGAAGCTCTTTCATGCTGAAGGGCTTGGTCACGTAATCGTCAGCTCCGGAAGAAAAGCCGGCAACTTTAGTATCCTCATCAGAGAGGGCAGTAAGGACTATTACCGGCGTTTCCCTGTTTATCGTCTCTTTTCTTATCTTCTTACACAGGTCGAGTCCGCTCATTCCGGGGAGCATGAGGTCAAGAATGATTATGTCGTACCTTTTGGCCTTCAGCTTCTCAAGCGCTTCCTTTCCGTCAAGAACCCAATCAACGCTGAAATTCTGCTTTTCCAAGTTGTACTTAACAAGCTCTCCGAGATCCTCGTCATCCTCAATGAGCAGAACCCGAACGTTCAAGGCCACCTCCTAAAGCTTGAAGTTATAAGGTAACAGCTTCCCCAGGGAAAACCTTTCCTCTTTACTTCCGTTCGTCACGATTATCTCAAAATCCTTTTTAAAAAACTCGGCCATGACCTGCCTGCACGCACCGCAGGGGTAGGGCATTCCGTCGGGGGAGTAGATGAAAATCCCGTCAAAATCCCTTTTTCCTTCGGAAACGGCCTTAAAGACGGCGACCCTTTCGGCGCAGACGGTAAGGCCGAAAGAAGCATTCTCAACGTTTACCCCGACGACCGGTTCGCCACAGCCGAAAAGGAGGGCTACGACCCGAAAACCGGAATAGGGAGCGTAGCAGTGCTTTACAGCTTCCTTGGCAACTTTCAAGAGATCTTCAGACTTCACGCTTCCTCCCAGTAGAGCAGTCCTCTTTCTTTTAAGTCTTCAACGTAAGAGAGAACTTCTTCATCCGTAAGGTCGTGGAAGTCTTCATAGAATGAAGCCACGGCGAAGGGAAGATCCCTGCTCTCGACGAGGCAGTATACGGCGTCAAAGAACCTTTCCAAGAATTCCTTTGTGTGAACGGGACAAACAGGGGCAACCGCAACAATGGCGTCGGGGTTAAGTCTTTTAAGGAAGTGGTAGGCGGCGACTGCGGTATAACCGGAAGCGAAACCGTCGTCGACGACAACGGCCACCTTTCCGGTTAAGTCCCTGTAACCTCTTCCTTCCCTGTAAACTTCGTTCCTCCTGATCACTTCCCTGTGAACGACTTTTGCCGTCTCTTCCACCGTTTTACCGTTGAGGTATTCCTTAAAATCGGGGTTGAGTATGACGTTTCCGTCAAGGGTTATGGCACCAAAGCCCGCTTCCGGATTCCAGGGTATCGGAAGCTTTCTGACCACAACGATATCAAAAGGAATTCCTTTTGAAACCGAAAGGGCATAGCCTACCGGAACACCGCCCCTCGGTATTGCAAAGACGACGCTGTTTTCAGGGAGCTTAACTTTCTCCGCCAGCCTCCTCCCCGCATCGATTCTGTCTCTAAATGTGGCCATTTCACCTTCCTTCCATTAATTTTCACTAATTGAAAATAGACCGGGAGCCTGCATTATGAAAGCTGTGAAAGTTGTTTTCAAAGACGGCGTTTTTGTTCCGGTAGAACCTTGCTCTGCCGAAGAGGGATGTGAAGGGATTGTTGTCTATAGTCCTTGTGCCGATAATAAGCCCCTGTGGTGGGAAAAAATTTCCGTGCCGGAAGAAAAGAAGGAAGCCCTGAAGCTGTTTTCCGAGAGAGTGGTTTCAAAGGTAGTCCCCGACGACATTAAAGTGGTGGTTAGGGAAGAAGAGTTCGAAGTCTTTGTGCTTGTTCCCGATGAGACAACGGCACTGAAGCCGATAATGGAAGAGGCTTTGAGGCTGTATGAGGAGAGGAGAGTTTACATTCCCGTTCAGGTAATTTCGAGAAAACGGCTCAAAAGGTGGGAAGAGCAGGGGAATCAAGTTTTTAGGGAAATAAGCGAAGGGGTATCAATAAAATGACGCGCAAGGAGATAGAAAGGCTTCCCGTCTCAGGACTTGAGGTAACGGAAGTTAAAATCTACCCCTTCGACACCACCGGCATCGGAGGCAACGTAAAAGCAGTGGCAACGGTAAAAATCAACGACATTCTGGAAATAAGGGACATAAAGATCATATATTCAAATGAAGGATATTTCATCCAAATGCCTTCAAGAAGGACGCGGAGTGGAGAGTTTGTCCCGATCGTTAACCCTTTACACAGGGATCTTCTCCGCCACATAAGAAGGAAAGTCCTTGACGAGTACAACCGAATAGTGGAGAAGTACAATGAAAAGCTTAGGGAGTTTACTGCTGGGAGTTAGCCTCTTAACGGCAGTATCCGGGTGCACGTCAACACAGCTCTCAAAGCAGGACGCTGCACTCCTCGGTGCCCTCGGAGGAGCGGCGGTGGGAGCAGCAACCCACAAGCACTACAAGGCTTCAGCGAAAGATGCGGCCATCTACGGGGCAATCGCCGGAGGCATTATCGGATATGTTGTCGGCAGCGATCAGGAAAACCGCCACACCGTCAAAGCAGACACGGAATACGACGTTAAAACAAAAGACGGGAAAGTAATTCACGTTCGCGAAGGCTGGTACACTGTTGACAGCCAACCCGCCCCGGCGGCCAAGTAATCTTTCTTCTGAACTCTCCTCCGGCTTCAGCAGTAAAATCTTATCCCGCACAAAGCAAACAGACGGCACTCCCCTTCACCGATTGCCGGACTTTTTATCGAACCTCCCCGCGTCCGGAATGAATTTCATGATACCATTAAGTCAATTTCCGGAAGTAATACAGATTCGAAAGGAGGGACACCGTGGAAAGGAGGAAGTTCCTTAAAGACGCTCTCAAGGCAGGAGTCGGAATGGCTGTAGGTCTTACAATTCCTGAAGTTGCATCAGCAAAAGGTGCAGGAAAAGCGCCGCCGCTTCCTTGGCCTTATGTTAAGCTCGATCCCAAAAAGGTTGCCGATAAAGCCTACAGGGGCTACTACGAACATGAGTGCTGTGACGGCGTTTTTGCAGCGATCATAACCGAACTTCAGGAAAAGGTAGGAGGTCCTTATCTTGGATTACCGCTGACGATGATGTGGTACGGAGGAGGAGGAGTTGCCGGTTGGGGAACGATATGCGGAACCCTTAACGGTGCAGCCCTCATTTTTAACCTGACCTGTAAGGACTTCAAGCCCATGATAGACGTCCTCTGCGAGTGGTATCAGACAACGCCACTTCCTACCTACGTTCCCTGTGAAGGTCCTTACTGCAAGAAACCTTTCCCGAAATCGGTATCTCACTCACCCCTCTGTCACGTTTCCGTTCAAAGGTGGTGTAAGATTGCCACCGTTTATTTTGGAGAGACCGTTCCTTACAACAGCAAGAAGCGTTCCGAAAGGTGTGCAAGGCTGACGGCAACGGTTGCGGCAAAAACGGTGGAACTTCTCAACGCCTACCACTTTGAGGGCTTCAGGCCGAAGAAAATTAAAGGAAAGCAGAAAACAAAAATGGACTGCAGGCTCTGCCACGAAGTTACGATGAAGGAGCTTTCCTGAGGGGGGAGCTATTCCCCCTTCTTAAAATGTTAAAACCCTATCGCTGTCGATAACCCATTCGGCAAGGTCGTTCATCGTTGCCTTTTCGGCACCCTCAAAGTAGGGTTTTCCTTTGTGGATTCCGCACCTTGCCATGCATGTTCCGCAAACCTTTACGGGAACTCCTTTCTGGATAAGCTCTTTCAACATAGCAACGAGATCTTGGTCGTAGCTGTCGGGCTTAACCGTCTCGTTCCTTGCAAGGTCAACCGCATCGTTCATCAGGAAAATCCTCACAATTGCTCCTTTTTCAAGGAGCTTCCCCGCAAACCTCAGGGCGTTCCAGGTAACGTCAGTTCCGTCGTAGGGCTGCCTGTTGAGGATGATAAGAACCTTCATTGCCTCCCCCTGAGTTTAGGTATCAGAGAGTCTTCAATGTAACTAAGAGCCTTTTCAGAAATCGCAAGTACTTCCTTGGAAGCTTCAACTACTTCCGGAAGTCTTTTTAAAAGCTCTTCACCAACGTACTCGTGGGAAAGCTCATTCCTTAAATCCTTCAGGGCTATTAGCTTTCTATAATCCTCAACAAACCCTCTCTTTTCGGCTCTTATAACGATATCAAGCTTTGTTCCGACATCCTCCAGTTCAAGAAGGTCTATTCCCCTGAGAATCCTGTTCATCAGCATATCAACCGTCCTTGAAAACCTTGAAAACAGCACCTCAACTTTCTCAAAGTCCTCCTCTTCCGGCTTTTCGCGTTTGGAAATATCCGCAACCTTTTCAAGTCCTCTTTTTAACCAGTAAAGGCTTCTTTTAAAATCTTCAAGATTTTTCAAAAAAAGCTCTTCCTTTGGAGTCATATCCTAACACCTTCCTCCCGTGCAAGTCTCACAATTGGCTCGTTGCTCCGTTTCCCCCTAACGATAAGGTCGATTTTCCTGTCTCCCAAAGTCTCTATAAGGCCAACCCTTATGGCTCTCCTTTCCCTCCAGCCTATTTTATCCGACAAAATCAGGAGATCTAAATCTCCGCCTTTTCTGTTCAAATCAGCCCTTGAGCCGAAGACAAAGATTTCAGCCTCCGAATCAAAGGTTTCTACCAGTTCCTTTATCTTCTTTACTTCCTCATTTGTCAATCTAACCTTCACAGAACCTCCCTAAGGAACTTGCCCGTCCAGGTATCGGTCTTTGCGACGTCTTCGGGAGTCCCGGTGGCAACCACCTGTCCGCCGGCATCTCCCCCTTCGGGCCCCAGGTCTATTATCCAGTCTGCACACTTTATAAAGTCAAGGTTGTGTTCGATGACTATTACGGTGTTTCCCCTGTCAACGAGTCTTTGAAGAACTTCTATGAGCTTTTTAACGTCGTGAATGTGAAGCCCCGTCGTCGGCTCATCAAGTATGTAAACGGTGTTGCCGGTAGCCCTCTTTGAAAGCTCCTTCGCGAGCTTAACCCTCTGGGCTTCTCCGCCCGACAATGTAGTTGCCGGCTGTCCCAGTTTTATGTAGCCGAGTCCCACGTCATACAGGGTTTTCAGCTTGTTAAATATCTTCGGGTGATTTTTGAAAAACTCCATAGCTTCTTCGACGGTCATTTCAAGGACTTCATAGATGTTTTTCCCCTTGTAGGTAATTTCAAGGGTTTCCCTGTTGTAGCGCTTTCCGCCGCAGACGTCGCAGGTAACGTAAACGTCGGGAAGGAAGTGCATTTCTACCCTTATGACGCCGTCTCCCTTACAGGCTTCACACCTTCCGCCGGGAACGTTAAAGGAAAACCTTCCCTTCTTGTATCCCCTTGCCCTTGCTTCCGGGGTTGCGGCAAACAGCTCCCTGATGTGGGTAAAGACGTCTATGTAAGTTGCGGGGTTTGAGCGGGGAGTTCTTCCTATGGGAGACTGATCGACTCTAACAACTTTATCGACAAGCTCGATCCCCTCTACCCTATCGTGCTCTCCCGGCACCACCTTGCTCTTGTAAATTTCCCTTGCCAGAACCTTGTAGAGTATCTCGTTTACTAAAGTTGACTTACCGGAACCGGAAACGCCGGTAACGCAAACAAAAAGCCCCAGGGGGAATTCAACCGTTACGTTTTTCAAGTTGTGTTCCCTTGCCCCGACAATCCTGATCCACCCCTTCTCGGGCTTCCTCCTCTTTTCGGGAACGGGGATCGAAAGCTTGCCCGAAAGGTACTTCCCGGTAAGGGAGTTTTCGTTCTTCTTTACCTCTTCGGGAGTCCCGGCTGCAACGACTTCACCTCCGTGAACTCCCGCTCCGGGCCCCATATCTATCACGTAATCTGCGCTCTCTATGGTTTCTATATCGTGCTCAACGACTATAACGGTATTGCCGAGATCCCTCAGACCTTTCAGCGTCTCTATGAGCCTCCTGTTGTCCCTCTGGTGAAGGCCGATGCTGGGTTCGTCGAGGACGTAGAGAACGCCGGAAAGCCTCGAGCCGACCTGGGTGGCAAGCCTTATCCTCTGGGACTCGCCCCCCGAAAGGGTGGAAGTCCTCCTGTCGAGGGTCAGGTAGTCAAGGCCGACATCCATGAGAAACTTAAGCCTGTTTCTTATCTCTTTTAAAATCCTTTCGGCTATAACCGCTTTCTTTCCTTCAAGTTTAAGGTCTTCAAAAAAACGGTAACACTCCTTTACGCTGAGAGCTTCAACCTCCGCTATGTTAAGCCCTCCCACCCTGACGGAAAGCGCTTCCCTGTTAAGCCTTTTCCCGCCACAGAGGGGACAGGATACTTCCCTCAGGTAAGGTTCTATCAGCTCCTTCACGTAATCCGACTCCGATTCCCTGTAGCGCCTCTCAAGGTGCTTCAAAATCCCCTCGAAGTAGTAAGGCCTGTAGTTCCCCCTGCTGTAAGGAACGGTGTTAAAGACCCTGAGAGGCTGCTTTTCGGCGTAGAGGAGGAACTCCTTTTCCCTCTCGGTAAGTTCCGAAAACTTCTTGAAAGAGGAAATTCCAAGGTATTCACATCCCGTCTCTATAAGGTCTTCCAGGTACTCGAACTTTGCCTTTTGGGTGAGTTCGAAAGCTTCTATGACGGGTTTATCCGGGTCTATCAGGAGGTCGGGATCAACGGCAAGCTTAAATCCCAAGCCTCCGCACTCCGGGCAGGCCCCGAGGGGGCTGTTGAAAGAAAATAGCCTCGGGGATATTTCCCGGTAGCTGAAACCGCAGATGGGGCAGGAACCCTTTGTTGAAAAAAGCTCCTCCTCTCCCGTCTCGTAATCCCTGACAATAACAAGGCCCTCTGAAAGGGAAACGGCAATTTCAACCGAATCGGCAATCCTCGTTTTCGCCTTTCCGGAGACCTTTATCCTGTCGACAACAACCTCTATCGTGTGCTTAACCTTCTTTTCAAGTTTAAGGGCAAGAGCTTCTTCCATCCTGTAATCCTTTCCGTCTATCCTGACCCTCAGGAAGCCCTGCCTGGAAAGCCTCTCGAGCAGTTCCCTGTGTTCTCCCTTCCTCTCTCTAACAACGGGGGAAAGGAGGACTATCCTCTTTCCTTCTTTCTTCAGAATCCTGTCAACTATCTCCTGAACGGTCTGAGGTTCTATCGGAACGTTGCAGTCCGGACAGTAAGGAGTGCCCGCCCTGGCAAAGAGAAGTCTCAAGTAATCGTGAATTTCCGTCGTTGTTCCCACGGTAGAGCGGGGGTTCTTCGAGACCGTCTTCTGTTCAATGGAAATGGCCGGAGAAAGCCCCTCAATCAGGTCTACATCGGGCTTTTCCATAAGTTCGAGGAACTGTCTGGCGTAAGCCGAAAGGCTTTCTACATACCGCCTCTGTCCCTCTGCGTAGAGCGTATCAAAGGCCAGAGAGGACTTTCCCGAACCGGAAACGCCGGTGATGACGACAAGCTTGTTCTTGGGTATTTCAAGGTCGATGTTTTTGAGGTTGTGCTGTCTCGCTCCTTTAATTACTATTCTGTCCTTCATAGCTCCGTTCAAAAAAATTTCAGTAGGGTAAATTTATGATTGAACCTGCAGAACAGAAAGGAGTACCGGGATATCGCCGGCAGGTAGGCTTGCCCTGCCGGGAGTGAAGCTTTGCTCTCAAGGGTTTTAATTTTATAGAAAAACAACGGGCTAAACAGGAGCTTTTCAAAGCGGGGATACAGCCCGACACCCTCGAAGGGGTGTTGACTTTGACTCAGCGATAATATACCATAAGACTATGATAGAAGCTAAACGCACCAAGGGTTGTGTCTATCATACAGCATACCATATAGTTTGGATACCGAAATACAGGAAGTCAATTTTGGTAGGAAAAGTAGCAGAAAGACTGGAAATCCTAATTCACGAGATAGCGGATAAATATGGTTTTGAGATACTTGCACTTGAAATAATGCCCGACCACGTTCACCTTTTCGTTTCTGCTCATCCAAAATTTGCTCCAGCTACCCTTGTAAAGCTGTTCAAAGGAATAACAGCAAGAAAACTGTTTAAGGAGTTTCCAGAGCTTAAGAAAAAGCTTTGGGGTGGACACCTTTGGACACCATCCTATTACGTTGGAACTGCTGGAAATGTATCTGCTGAAACGATTAGGAGATACATAGAGGAATGTCAAGGAAAGTAAAAAGAGCGATAGTTTTTGAACTAAAGCACTTAAGTATAGAACAGCAGATAATACTCGGATACCTCACCTACCACGCTGGAAGGCTCTGGAATCAAGCTAACTACCTTGTGAAGAACAGATTAGCAAAACCGGACTACATAGACCTATACAACAAACTCAAGGACACATCCTTACACCTACGTTCCCTTCAGTCCCGCTCTGCTCAGATAGTCCTTGACGAACTGTCAAGAGGGTGGAAAAACTTTTTCAACTTTTTAGGAAATCCCGAAAAATTTAAAAAGAAGGGAATAAAAACCGTCAAACCACCGAGTTACGTAAATCCCGAAACACCTCACAGAGTGGTAACATGGGACAAAACAGGATTCAAGATAGAGGGGAACAGGATAAGACTCTCACTATCAAAGAGCTTAAAAGAACACCTACTCAAGAAATTTGGATTTTCTCCTGAATACCTGTGGATAGAGACGGGATATAAGGACTTAGAAAACCTTGAAGTTCTTAATGTTCAAGTAGTTCCGTATAAGTCCTACGGTTACGTAAGCTTTAAGATGGTGGTAGTGTATGAAAAAGAAGTTCCAAAAGTTGAAGCCGAAGGAGATAAGGTATTAGCGATAGACTACGGAATTTCAAACTTTGCAACCTGCGTGGTAGAAGGGAATCCAGTTTCCTACATCATAGACGGTAGAGGATTAAAGACACTTCTCAGGAAAAAGCTCAAAAAGATATTTAACCTTCAAAAAAGACTTGACAACCTTAAGAACAAAGGACTCCTGACGATTCAGTTAGAGAGGAAACTCCACAAACTTTGGAAAAGCGTTAAGAACCTTTTAAGGGACTACGCACACAAAGTAAGCAGTCTCATAGCAAAACTTGCGGTTTTAAACAACGTCAAGACGGTAGTGATAGGGAAAGTTCAAGAGTCAAAGAACAAAGAGAACAATCTACCTGACCTTGTGAATCAGATGTTCAAGCTGTTACCTCACGGGAAAGTAACGGAATACTTGACATACAAGCTTAAAGAGTTAGGGATAGAAGTTAAGCTGATAGACGAGAGTTATACTTCCGTTACCGACTCCTGCGATAGAGAAGCGGGAGTTAAAAAGAAAAGTAAGGGTAACGGAAGGAGGATAAAGAGGGGACTTTTCCTGTCTCCGATAAAAGGACTCGTTAATGCGGACGTTAACGGAGCGAGGAACATTTTGAGAAAGTTCAAGAAGAAATGGTTTGACCTTGTAACGGGACTCAAAAAAGTGGTCAGGGTAAGAATTTACGAGTTAAACGAAGGTATCTCCGAATCTCTGCTGTATGCAGGGATAGGAGTAGAGGGTGGCGTGAACCCGCCCGGAGGGATAAGGGTAGGGGTAACCTACCAAGCTCCCTCAGAAGCCTACGACTTTAGTCGTAGGTAGTTCACTTCAAACCGGCTGACTACACGCGGAACTTTGAAAGCTGTTCCTCAAGTTCCTCTATCCTTTCGGCCAACTTCTTTATGCTCTCTGCAACTTCCGAAAGTTTCTCCATGTTCTCCCTTGCCATTTTCGAAACACTTCGAATAGAGTCCGCCACTTCCCGTGCCGAAACAGAACTTTCCCTGGCTTCCGACGAAATATCGGATACGAACTTCTCGATTTTGTTCATAGCCTCTTTTATTTCACCGAAAGTCGTAAAGATCTCTTCCAGAACCCTGCTTCTAATATCGGCGTTTATATTTTCGATTACTTCCCTTATCTGTTCGGTGGCTTTTGCCGTTTTTTCCGCCAGCTTCCTCACCTCATCGGCAACAACGGCAAATCCCCTTCCCGCCTCTCCTGCCCTTGCAGCTTCGATGGCAGCATTAAGTGCAAGGAGATTTGTCTGTTCGGCAATTTGAAGTATAAGCCCGACGATGGAGTAAAGCTCTTTTGTTCTTTTATCTATAGTATCCTTTATTTCCTGAAGCTGTTCTTCGGAACTAATCACATTCTCCGTAGTCCTGTAAGCCAGCTCGTTGAGTTCTTCCATCGATTCGGCAAGTTTCTGTACATCTCCGGCAAAGGATTCAACAGAAGAAGAAGCCTTTTCCGTATCTTCTGTTTGACGGGATATTTTCTCGACAACATCAGAAAGGTTGTTAACACGCCTGTCAAGTTCTTTAACCGCCTCATCGAGAGTTTTTATTGAATATCCTATGGATTCCCTTAAGGATTTTATTCCTTCGTTAAAGGAAGTAGCTATTTCCTTCAACTCCCCTTTAAGATGTCTTTCATCCATTTCTACCAGGAGATTTCCCCTCTCCAGCTCCTTCGTGGCACTTGCTACCATTCTTTTTATAGTAACCAAGGTAGAACGTATAGCAAGAAGAGATTCTTTGAGTTTTGAAAGCGAACCGATAAACTTACCGTCATCCAGATCTGCCTTTAGGTTACCGTTTTCAAGCTCCTGTATGAATGAGTCAACTTCGCTTATCACCGACTTCATAGTCCTCCTGAACTCGTTGGCCGCTGCTGCAAGCTTCCTCAGCTCTCCCGAAAAGGCAGTTTCGTCGATGTTTCTGTCAATGTCGGCCGCCCTAAGCATTTCCGATATCGTTTCAACAGCCCGCTTTACCTTGTTTGAGGCATCGTTGAGGTTTTTAATGATCTCAGAAAGGTCTCCCGGCAGTACGGAGGGATCGTAGCTTTCAAACTTACCCTCTTTCAGGTCGGCAGAAATCTCGTCCATCATTGATGCCAGTTTCTTGAAGTTTTCAACAATTCTGCCGAGTCCTTCGGCTATCCTTTTATAGCCTCCGCTGAACTCTTCGGGGTTTATGTTAATGGTGAGGATGCCTTTCGAAAGACTGTCTGTAACCCTATCCAGCTCTTCCATAAAGAGCTTAATGTTCTTGACAACTCTCTCGGCGTTAGCCCCGAGTTCTTCAAGCTCCCCGACAAAAATCTCCTTCTTTATAAGGTTTCCCGACAGCTTTCCTTCGGCCAGCTTTGCAAAAATAGCGTCTATCTGCATAAGTATTGATTTAAATAAGTCAACAAGTTCTACAACCCCTCTCTGAATATCTCCGAACTCGTTTTTCGGGAATTCCTTTTTCTCTACGCGGAAAATGCCCCTCTTCAGCCTACCCAGGACTTCTTCTATCTCCCTGAGGGAAGTGCGAATCTCTCTTCTTATCAGAACGAGTGAGGGGAGTGAAACAAGTAGCATAACGCCCAAAACGGCCAGGTTAACAAGACTAATGACGGCAGATTTGTAAACTGCACTTGCCGCGGAATTCATCCGGTCAAGCAAAGAAGCCTGAAGGTCTTTAACTACTTTCAGTAAATCGGTATAAACCTGGAAAACTTCCAGGGGTTCTGTGTAAGAAAGCTCTTCAAAATTCCTGTTCTGAATGAGCTTCCTGATTCTTTCTATCTGCTTGAATTCCGGAGCCGACTTGATGGAAGTCACCAGATCCCTGGCAGAGGGAATAGCCGTTTCCTCGTAAAGCCTTTCAAAAACTGATTCTTCTCCCCTCGTGACTCCAAAAGCAATAAGGAGAGATTGAGAAACTTCTCCCTTTCTCGCCTGAGCCGTTATGCTCGATGCAAGGGCCCTTTCAACGCCGATCCGGTCTTTTAAGCGAAGGAAGGATTCAAGGGCTATTATGGATTCCTTCAAGTAAGTGCCCTTTAGTTTTTTTGCAGTTCCCTCTTCGATAAAGGAATCAATAATTTCATCAACCAGGTTGGTGTATCTTTTAAGGACTTCCAGGGGAGGGAGTTCTCCTCTGTCAACCTCTTCTCTCAAGCTCATAAGGATTGCTTTCAGTTCTTCTAAATTTACGTTGAGATGTCTTCTGTCGATGGAATCTTTTACCTTTTTCAGATCGATAAGGACTTTTTTTCGCTGTTTTTCAAGTTTTTCGTAAACGGGTAGGTTTTTGTTTCCTCCCTGAGAGATAAATACCGTTGATAAACCCCTTTCCACGGCAAGCTCATGCAGAAGGTCAGAGATTACCTCAAGGACCGGTATCGATTCTCGAAGCTCTCTGGCCGGCAGGTACTTCCCCCGAAATACATCTTTCCCGAGAACTACTAAAGTGAAAAGCGAAAACAAAATAGCCGTGATAATAAGGGCAAGCTGGAAGGAAACTCTCCTAAACCCCATTACTCTTACTCCCCCAAAAATTCAATGAGAAATTTAATAAAAAATTAAATCAGACTTTATCATTTAAATCAAGATATTTTTTAGTTTTATTGAAATACATAAGATCCATAATGTTGTAGGGTGCTCTGTTCTTTGAGAGCCGGTCGGGCTTCTGCTTTTTTAAGGCACGTGAACACGGCTTTGCTATGTATTGAACTCGAACACAAGTTGACAGGAGTTAGGAGGAAGCTTATATTATGCATCGTCCGTTGCGGGAGTGGCGGAATCGGCAGACGCGCCGTCTTGAGGGGGCGGTGCCCTTACGGGCGTGCGGGTTCAAATCCCGCCTCCCGCACCACTAATCAATCTTTCTTCTCTCCCGATACCAGTTTTCTCAGCTTTTCCGCCTGTTCTTTCGTTCCGATGATTATGAGAGAATCCCCCTCCAGAACCATTGTCGTCGAAGTCGGGTTAAGTATAAAAGAACCGTCCTCTCTCCTTATTCCTATCACAATGACGCCGGTTTTCTTCGGTATATCAAGCTCCTTTAAGAGTTTTCCGTGAAACGGAGATCCTTTGGGAACTACCACCTCCTCAAGCCTGAGGTCGATTTCACCGTGGTGCGTAACGATGTCGAGGAAGCTGACGACGCTGGGCCTTATAGCCAGCGATGCCATTCTTAGTCCGCCTATGACGTTGGGGAGTATGACTTCGGAAGCTCCGGCCCGTTTCAGCTTGAGTATGTTTTCCTCCCTGTTCGCCCTCGCTACTATCCTGAGTTTCGGGTTGAGGTTCTTTGCAGAGAGAGTTATAAACAGGTTATCCGCATCATCCGCCGTAGCAACTATCATGTTTGAAGCGGACTTCACTCCCGCCTTTATAAGTGTCTCATCCTGAGTGGCATCACCGTGGATGTAGATGAGATCGGGATAGTTTTCCTTAACTTCCTCAATTTTCGATTCATCCTTCTCAATGACGACAAAGGGTACCTTTTCCTTAATAAGTTCCTTTATTGCCGCCTGCCCCGTTCTGCCCAATCCGCAGACGATTGTGTGGTTTTTCATCCTCGATACCATCTTTTCCATCCTCTTTACCGTAAAGAATTTCCTGATTTCTCCCTCAAAGAGCATAGCAGCAACTGCTGAAACACCGTAGGCGAAAACGGCAAAGGCAAATACGATGAAAACCATTGTAAAAGCCCTGCCGGCAGGAGAAAGGGGGTGAATCTCACCGTAACCCACAGTGGAAATGGTTATTACGACGTGCCAGAGGGAATCAAACCAGCTCCACCCCTCTATTAACTTTATCCCGGTGGTTGCGAAAATTACTAAGAAGATAAGAGTTGATAGAATTAAGACGAACTTTCTGATCGTATGGTTCTGAATTGCAGTTCTCTTTCCAAATGAGAATCTGTACATGGCCTTTCAAGTTTAGCAGGAGTTAAAGGTGAAGTTCAAGTTCTTTTTTGTAGGGAAAATCCCGAGCAAGGCAAACTATAAAAAGATATCCCACAGGAGGATAAACGGGGAAATTAAGCCCTTTATAATAAACAACCCGGAAGTCCTGAGGGCGCAGAACGAGGCACTTTGGCAGCTTCACATCCAGAAAATAGATTACGGGCTTGAGAACTTTCCCATTAAGAAACCGGTAAAGATCTCGCTGACCTTTTACCTGAAAGGGAGGGTTAAGCAGAGGGATATAGACAACGCGGAGAAGTTTGTCGGAGACATTCTCGAAAAGGGAGGAGTGCTTAAAAGGGATTCCCTCATATACCGAAAAGAACTGGTCGAGAAAAGGATAGGAATTAAAGGACTTGAAGAGATTATAGCGGTGGAAATTGAGGAACTCCCTCCCCAAACGGTTGAGGAGATGGAAAGGGGCAGGCCGGACTTCCCTAAAGAGCTGATTAATTTTCTCAAAAAGCTAAAAGTGGAGATACCGGATGAAAGTTGAAGTGGCGGTAAGAGTTCCCCTCGAAAGAGAGCTTAAGGAGGTTTTGGAAGAACTCGGAATAACCGAGTTTCGGGTTATAAGGAAGTCTATAGATGCCAGGAAGAGCCCCGTTTTTGTTTACAAAGTAGTTGTAGACCTTCCGGAGGAAAAGGCAAAAGAGCTTATAGAAAAGGGAACGGCAGTCCCTTACAGGCCGGTTGAACCCCTTACCATTCCGAAAGCCCGTTCGAGCAAGAAAGTACTCGTAGTCGGCAGCGGTCCGGCAGGCCTTTTCTCTGCCCTCGTTCTTTCGCAGGCCGGTCTAAAAGTCATCGTCGTAGAGAGGGGAAAACCCGTTGAGGAAAGGGAAAAGGACGTTGCCCTTTTCTGGAAAGAGAGGGTGCTCGATGAGAATTCCAACGTTCAGTTCGGAGAAGGGGGAGCGGGAACATTTTCAGACGGTAAACTGACAACGAGGGTGAAAGATAAGAAGAAGCACTTTGTTTTTAAAGTTCTCGTTGAATGCGGTGCCCCTCCGGAAATACTCTACTTGAACCGTCCTCACGTGGGAACCGACAGGTTAAAAATCGTAGTCAGGAACCTCAGGGAAAAACTTAAGTCAATGGGGGTTGAGTTTCGGTTTTCGACGCTGTTCAAAGGACTAAACGTAGAGAATGGAAGGGTAACTTCTGTTCTCCTTAAAGACCTCAAGACGGAAAGGGAAATGCTGGAGGAGTTTGACTATATCTTCCTGGCCGTAGGGAACAGTGCCAGGGATACGTTTCTAACCCTTTCAAAATCGGGAATTAAGCTCGAGGCAAAGCCCTTTGCCGTAGGGCTCAGGGTTATCCACAGGCAGAGGACGATAAACAGGATACAGTACGGTAGGAAGTGGTTTAAACATCCGAAACTTCCGCCCGCAGAGTACGCATTCACGTATAGGGGAAAGGGCAGGAACGTCTATTCATTCTGTATGTGCCCCGGAGGCTATGTAATTTGCGCCTCATCTGAAAAAGAATCCGTCGTCACCAACGGGATGAGTAACTATGCAAGGGACAGCGGTTACGCTAACAGCGCAATTGTCGTTCAAGTTTTCCCGGAAGATTTTGAAAACGATCCTTTTAAGGCAGTGGAGTTCCAGAGGGCGCTTGAAAGGGCAGCTTTCGTGATGGGAGGCAGTAACTACACAATGCCAGCCCAGAGGGTTGTCGATTTCCTGGAAGGAAGAAGTTCAACCGAACTGATTGAGGGCGGTTACATACCGGAAATTAAAAGCGCAAGGCTCGACAGGCTTTTGCCCGGGGAAATCACCGGAGCTTTAAGGAAAGCTTTTCTCTACTGGAAAGAGAAAATTCCCTTCTTCGTGCCGGCCAATGCAACCTTGGTCGGTGTTGAGACAAGAACTTCCTCTCCCGTTAGAATCGTAAGGAAGGAAGACTACACCTCCGTTTCGGCCGATAACCTCTATCCGATAGGAGAAGGAGCCGGCTACGCCGGCGGTATAACCAGTTCCGCCATAGATGGAATTAACGCCGCGATGTCGCTCCTTGAGAGGATTAATCATGAAAAGGTTTTCTGATTTGCTGTGGCTTTGGACGCTCCTGATAGTCCCTTTCGGGCTTAAGTTTCCTTCCCTTTTCTTACCGTTCAAGCCTGTTATAAAGCCTCTTCTGGGGAGTGTTATACTGGCCATGGGGCTGACGCTGAAGCTGGAGGATTTCAAAGCGGTCATACTGAAACCGTCGACAGTAATTGTCGGTATACTCACCCAGTACTCCGTCATGCCCTTCCTGGGATTTGTTACCGGATACCTGCTCTACGGACAGGAGTTCAAGGAATTCCTGGCCGGACAGGTACTGACAGGCTCGTGTCCAACGGGCGTTGTCTCAAACGTTTACAACTTCCTGGCAGGAACAAACGTGGCCCTTTCGCTCTCCCTATCCGGAGTTAACACCTTTATCTCTCCCGTTCTAACTCCCGTTCTTACAAAGGTTTTTACTTATAAGGTTGTAACGGTAGATGCTGGAAAGCTATTCCTCGACATGGTACAGGTAACCCTCCTGCCCGTTGCGGCAGGCATAGCCGTGAACAGCCTTTTTCCGGAAAGAGTGGAAAGGTTAAAGGGATGGCTTCCCGCTTACTCTACCGCAGCCGTGGTCTTAATCGTCGGTTTCGTGGTCGCCGCGGGTCACGGGAAGATAGCAAGCCTGCCGGGGAAAGCTTTCTTCCTGCTGATACTGGCTTCCCTGATCCACCTTCTGCTCGGTTTCTGGTTCGGATACGTAATACCGAGGATATTGGGAGTTCCTCAAAAAGAGCGAATAACGATATCCATAGAAACGGCGATGCAGAATTCGGGCTTGGCCACCGTCCTGGCAATTTCCCAGTGGGGACCTTTGGCAGCCCTGCCGGCCGTTACCTACAGCGTCGTTCAGAACCTTGTAGGTCCTTTTGTGGTGAAGCTTTTCAGGTGGCTTATGGCTTCTAAAGCCTGATAACCGAGTCGGCGTTAACGAGGGTCTGCACCACATCGTATGCGTTCGACGCCACGCCTACCTCAAGCTCTTCGAGTAGGCCGAAGTAATCCAAGCACGTTCCGCAACAGATGACCTTACACCCCTTTTCTGACAGCGACTTGAGTGCGGAAAGAATTTCCTCGTCACCTCCCCTACAGGCAAGCTTCACTGCCGTGTTGATGAGAACGACTGCAGAGGGAAGAGGACCCGCATTTAAAAAGGTCTTTATGAAACCCTTAATGAGTATCTTACCCAGTTCCGGATCTTCGCCGACTGTCGATGAGGCTATAAGGACCACCACGTTTTTTTTCCTGTTCGGGCTTTCTTCTTCTTTTTCCGCCCTTGATACTGATTTCCCTTTTGTTATTATGATCCTGAAAAGGCTTCCTTCCTCCTTAACTTCAACAGAACACCCGACCTTTTCGGCAAACCTTTTCACATTTTCCCTTGAAGCTTTGTTATCAACGATAACTTCTACCTGCCCGCTCTCCAGCGACTCTAAAGCTTCTTTCGTCTTTAAAACAGGAATCGGACAGGCAAGTCCCCTGCAGTCAACTATTTTCACCTTTCACCTCCAGAAGCTTCCTGAAGTTTTCAAGCCTTTCAAGAGTCAGCCCCATTTCGGCCGTGGAGTTTCGCCACTTTAAAACTTTCCTTTCAAAAAACAGCAAAAGTTCACAAGGAAGACAAAAATTTTCATCCTCTTTATGCTTTTCCCAAAGAAAGTCCAAAGGAACTTCTTTTTCGAGAAGACAAAGGGACTGAGTCCCCTCTTTGAAGTCCTCGAGGTATAAAAACCTGTTTCCCTCCCACTCGGCTTCAACCACCCGGTAACTGCTGTCACGGAACTCTCTTACTACCTTCAACAAAGAGCCTCTCCCCGATTTCTCTGAATATCTGGTTTGCAATTCTCTCGATGCACTTCTTCCTTTTCTGCTCTACCGCCGTAGCCGTTCCGTAAGTGTCGTAGAAGTCGTACCTTTCAACGGAAAACGTATAGAGGGGTTTTTTAAATCCGTACTTAAAGACTTTTACAGTGGCCCTTATCGACATTCTGTATTCCCGGGCAACATCTTTCCTGTCAAAACCTACGGCAAAGGTGGAAATGGAATCAACGGACGGCTTTATTACCAGCGTTCTGTCGGGCACGGGAACGAGATCAACGTCAAAGCGGGGATCGGAGTAAAAGAACTTGTCGGCAACCCTCGTGAAAATAACGTCAAGTCCTTCTTCTCCCGTCCTGTTTGTAACCGGTTCAAGGTAAACGTGTTCCACTTTCCGCGGTAACTTTGCCTTTCCTACCGTAGCGCAGGAGGAAAGGAAAACCGCAAGGAGAATAAAAAGCAATCTTTTCAACTGTTACCTCGCAACAAAGTTTACTATCCTACCCGGCCTATATATGAATTTAACTACCTCCTTACCCTCAAGCGCCTTCCTTACCTTTTCACTCTTTAAAGCGATTTCTCTGACGGTCTCTTCGTCGGCATCTGCAGGAACAACGACCGTGTCTCTCAGTTTACCGTTGACCTGGACGGGAAGCTCTACTTCTTCCCTCTGCAGTGCCGATTCATCAACCTCCGGCCACCTTTCTTCGGAGACTAAAGTTGTGTGACCGGTAACCTGCCACAGCTCTTCTGCTATGTGAGGAGTGAAGGGGGAGAGCATGATTATGAGAAGCTCGACGGCTTCCTTGAGGACAGCCCTGTCGCCCTCTGCTTCGGGACGGAAGGAGGAGACCGCGTTAAAAAGCTCCATTATCGAAGCTACAGCCGTGTTCAGCTTAAACCTTCCGGAAAGTTCTTCTGTTACTTTCTTGAGCGTTTCGTAAACCTTTCTCCTGAGTTCTTTGGCCGATTTCGAAAGCTCTCCTTTTATCTCTTCCTCAAAAAGGTTCCTGTTTTCAACTACAAACGCGAAGACCCTCTTGAGGAACCTGAAAGCTCCTTCAATCCCTTCCGTTTTCCATTCAAACTCCGCCTCGGGAGGAGCTGCAAAGAGGACGTAAAGCCTCGTCGCATCAGCACCGTAACGCTCAATCATGTCTTTCGGATTGACGATGTTCAGCTTCGATTTACTCATCTTGGCGGATTCACCGTACTTCTTTTCAAGTTCCTCAAGCAGCTCATCAACGTTGTCTATGAACTTCCTTACTTCCTCGGCAGAAAGGAGTAAAACGATGTTGTCGCCGACGGATATGTGGTTTCTCCTCATAATGGAGCCCAGAGTTTCCGAAGCAGCGACGTCCTTGCCGGTAACGGCCTTAATAAGTGCAGAAAGGGGGCTGGTTTCATCGAGGTTAAACACCTCGAAAAGCTTTTTCACGCTTACCCACCTCTTGTTGACCATCCCCTGGGTGAGGAGGTTCTGGAAAGGCTCTCCGGCCTTGAAAAACTCCTCTTGAGGATCTCCGCTTTCGGCCTTAAAAAGCCCTATGTCCCTCAGGACTTTCGTGAAAAAGCGGGAATAGAGAAGGTGGAGAACGGCGTGTTCGATGCCTCCTATGTACTGGTCAACAACCATCCAGTATGAAGCATCTTCCGGATTGAAGGGCAGGTTGTTCTCCTTCGGCGAGCAGTACCTGAGGAAGTACCAGGAAGAGTCGAAGAAGGTATCCATCGTGTCCGGGTCTCTCTTTGCGTCACTACCGCAGACCGGACACTTGACATTAATGAATTCTGGAACCCTTTCAAGGGGCGAACGGCCTTCCCCGAGGAGCGGAGCGTTTTCCGGAAGCTTTACGGGAAGGTCTTCTTCCGGCACGGGAACTATCCCGCACTTCGGACAGTGAATAACCGGTATGGGAGTTCCCCAGTAGCGCTGTCTGGATATGTTCCAGTCCCTGAGCCTGTACTGGACGGCCTTTTTACCTTTCCCGAGAGCCTCCAGTTTCTCGGTTATTTTCTCTTTTGCTTCCTCACTCTTCAGTCCCGTAAACTTCCCGCTGTTTACGAGGACGCCCGGCGCCGTGTAAGCTTCTGCCATTTCCTCCGGGCTTAGTTCCTCTCCTTCGGGGACTATGACAACCTTAATCGGCAGTCCGTATTTCCTTGCAAACTCAAAGTCCCTTTGGTCGTGAGCGGGAACGGACATAACTGCCCCTGTTCCGTAGTCCATCAGGACAAAGTTGGCGGAGTATACAGGCACTTTTTCTCCGGTCAGGGGGTGAACGGCATAAACTCCGAGGAAAACGCCTTCTTTTTCAAGCTCCCCGCTTTCCCTCTTTCTCCTGTCCACTTTTTTCATCTTCTCAACGAAACTCCTAACCGCCTCCTCCTGCTCGGTACCGGCGGAAAGCTTAAGGGTAAGGGGATGTTCGGGAGCGAGGACGATGTACGTAACACCAAAGAGGGTATCGGGTCTGGTGGTGAATACCTTTATAACTTCGCCTTTTTCGGGAACTTCAAACTCAATCTCAGCCCCGACGCTTTTGCCTATCCAGTTTTTCTGCATCGTTATTACAGGTTCTGGCCAGTGGCCTTTGAGGAGTTCAAGGTCGGTGAGAAGCTCTTCGGCGTAGTCGGTTATCCGCAGAAACCAGCTATCTATTTCCCTCTGCTCGACCCTTGTTCCGCACCTCCAGCATCCCCCTTCCTCGTCAACCTGCTCGTTAGCAAGGACAGTCTGACAGGAAGGACACCAGTTGACCCTGGCCTTGGCCCTGTAAGCTATACCTTTCTCAAGCATCTTAAGGAATATCCACTGGTTCCACCTGTAATATTCGGGGCTGTAGGTTGCAATCTCCCTGTCCCAGTCGTAGGAAAAACCGAGCCTTTTAAGCTCGGACTTCATGTTTTCAATGTTCTGGAGCGTCCAGTCCTTCGGGTGAACTCCGCTTTTAATCGCGGCATTTTCGGCCGGAAGGCCGAAAGCATCCCATCCCATGGGGTGAAGGACGTTGTAGCCGGCCATTCTCTTAAACCGGGCTATTACATCTCCTATGGAGTAGTTCCTTACGTGTCCCATGTGTATCTTCCCGGAGGGGTAGGGGAACATTTCGAGGACGTAATACTTCCTTTTCCCTTTTTCGGCCTTTGACTTAAAAGATTTCCTCTCTTCCCAGACTTTCTGCCACTTTTTTTCGATATCTTTAAAGTTGTACTTCATTGAATCCTCCCGAACTTTTTGTGGCGGATTAATTTTACCTTTATCTTTATCAAAGGCCGGCTTTAACGGCAGACAGCACTTCTTTCATTGCCTCGAAGTGGTCTTTAAGCCTCTAGGCTATTTCTTCAGCGACTTCCTCTCTATAAGTGTGGACTGTCAGGTTTCTGTCCTCGAGAGTTTTCATTAACATTACTGCAGTTTCTTCTCCTATTAGTCCGACGGAAAAAAAATTCCCTTATGCAGGATCTCGGACTTCTGCAGGTAATTCCTTCCCGCTCCAAGTACGTCTTAACCGTTTTCCACATTATTTCGAACGTGAACTTAAATCTCTGTATTGATGAATCCCTGAAGAAAGGGTAATCGTCGCTCTTCCTGTTTTTCTCCAGTTTCTTAATCGCTTCTTCCAGCCTCTTTAAGGAGTGTTCGAAGTCGTTAACTACCCTGTTAAGTCTATCCAAACTATTCCCTCTCTTATTTCTTCTTTAAATCTGTCGTTAACTTTTGAAAAGATAATCAGGTCAACCTTTTGGGGAAGTGGGGACTCTTCCATCAATTCCCTCAGCTCTCTAACAGCTTTTTCCAGGTTTTCCCGGCTGTCAAAAGCAAGGTCTATGTCGGAGTGTTCCGTGTGGGTGCCTCTTGCCTTGGAGCCGAAGAGGATAACTCTGACAGGAATGTCCCTGGATTTAAAGAAATTTTCGAGGAAATCCTTTAACTCTTCCACTTTTAAAGGAAGGCGGGCGGGCAAGAAACCTCCTGAATACGTAGAGTTTTCAATTCTCCCGGAAAAGAAAATCACGGAAAGACATAATATATATAATTGTAGCCAATTACGGAACCGGAGGTTCAGATGGCGATTCCCGAACCGCTCCTGAAAGTTGCGGCCGTTTTCTTCGACGTGATTTTCGTTCTCCTTTTTACCTACTTTATCTTCGTAATCGGCCTCAGGCTGTACTGGAAAAGGAAGGCAAAGAAGATGAAGGGAAGGCCCGTTCCGACAAAAGGGGAATTTATGAGGCTAAAGAAAGGGAAAGGAGTGGTTTACTTCCACGCTCCAAACTGCCGTCCTTGTGCCTTCGTTGACCCGGTAATAAAGAAGCTGTCAAAGGAAGTTAAAGGCGTTCACTTTATAAAAGTGAACGTTGCAGAAAAACCAGAAGTTGCACGGGAATTCGGCATACTTGCAACCCCGACGGTGGTAATAACGGAAAACGGCACTGTTAAAGAAATCCTTATGGGCCCCGTTACGGAGGGAACCCTCAGGGAGAAGCTAAAGTGAAAATCACGTTTAACGGAGCTGCAAGGGTAGTTACCGGAAGCTGCCACTTAATCGAAACAAACGGCGTTAAGTTCTTGCTCGACTGCGGCCTTTTTCAGGGAAGAGAAGAGCTGGAAGACCTTAATCCGAAATTTTCCTTTGACCCAAAGGACATCGACTTTGTAATCCTCTCCCACGGCCACCTCGACCACTGCGGAAGGCTTCCGTACCTGGTTAAAAGAGGATTCAGGGGAAAAATCTACGCTACACCCGGAACGGTAGACATAACAAGGCTCATCTTGATGGATGCCGCTCAGGTTCAGGAGGAGCACATAAAAACCCTCAACAGAAAGAGATTGCGGGAGGGGAAAGAACCGAAAGAACTTCTCTACACGCTGGATGACGTCTTCGACACATTCGGCCACTTTTCTCCCGTAAACTACCACGAGTGGAAAGAAGTAAAAGGAGTAAAGTTCCGGTTTCTCGATGCGGGGCATATCCTATGTTCCGAATCCGTAGAAGTCGTAGTTGAAGGGAAAAGGCTGCTTTTCAGCGGTGACATCGGAAATGCCGGGAAGCCCTTAATAAGGGATCCTGAACCGCCACCGAAGGCCGATATCGTAATGATAGAAACAACCTACGGAGACAGGAAGCACAAAAGCCTCAAGGAATCGATAGAGGAATTTAAAACAGCCGTTCTCGACACGTTTGAGAGAGGCGGACTTGTTCTGATACCGACATTTGCCCTGGAAAGAGCGCAGGACATTCTTTACATCTTAAAGCAGATGTATGAAAAAGGAGAACTGCCTCCCTGCAGGGTTTTCCTCGACTCCCCCCTGGCAATTTCGATAACTCAGGTTTTCAAGCGCCATCCGGAGTGCCTCGACGAAAAGGTCGTGAAGGAAATGAGAAAAGGAGACCTTTACAAGTTTCCTTACCTGAAGTTCACAAGAACTGTCGAAGAGTCAAAGAAGATCAACGACTATAAAGGAAGGGCTGTAATAATTGCCGGAAACGGCATGTGTACGGGAGGCAGGATTCTCCACCACTTGAAACACAGGATATGGGACAAGAAGAACTCAATAATCTTTGTCGGCTATCAGGCAGAAGGAACAATCGGCAGGCAGATAATAGAGGGAGCAAAGAAAGTAAAAATTTTCAACGAAGTTGTTGCCGTAAAGGCTTCCGTTTATACCATAAACGGATTTTCCTCTCACGCCGATCAGCCTCAGCTCTTGTCGTGGCTTAAAAGAGCTATTCATAGAAAGAGTAAGATTATATTGATCCACGGTGAAGAGAAGGTGGTTAAAAATTTCAGTAATTTAGTAAGAGAAATCTTTAAAATGGAACCTATAAGCCCAAAGCTTTATGAAAGTTTCAGATTTGATCATTGTAATTAAGTACATAAAAGTAACTTCAACTAGAATTATCTGGAGTAATCAAGGACTTTCCAACCATTACTTGCAGTAAAATCCTTGTTTTTCGTAGCATTCGGACAGTCTAAGTCATGAAGTTCATAACCTTTTTGGCTTTCTTTGTAATAAAAGACATCAGTTTCACTTTCATATCCATAAATTTTATCACCCCACTTATGCTTTGTGCAGACATTTGCATACCAGCCATCCACTTTTGCGGTAGACTTTATGCCTTCCGTTAGGTATTTATGTTCAAAGCTACCGATTCTTATTACTCTTTCCGTTATATCATCTGTAGAAAAACCAATAAATTGTTGTGTAACTGCAAAGTAAGATAGTTCATCCTCTATTAGATTCTTAAGATCGTAGAGAGCGATGTTGTTGTAAGCCTGTGTTTTATATGAAGAAAAGTTCGGAATAACTATGGAAACTAGTATTCCAACTATAACTAAGGTAATCAGAATTTCCAGCAAGGAAAATCCCTTAGTCATATATTTACCCTTAATTCAATTTTGCAGTATTCAGGAATTTGAAGCAAGGGGGGGGGCCCCTTGCTTAAGCAGTAATAGTCATTTTATGGACAAGAAATAGTTGAGTTAGAAACTTCCTTAGGAGCTGAATATTCTGTGCTATTACAAGAACAATATGCAATATATGGTCCATTTGGAATATTCTTATGCTTAAGAACAAAATAGTATCCGGGAGTGCTACCACATGCAGTAGCGTTAACATAACCATGCGATTCAAAATCTACATTTTTAGACAGCTTTATACCTAGGTTGTCCTCAGTTGGATTAACATAATCATCATGTTCTGCAAAATAAGCTTCTTCAGCAGCTATAATATTGTGAGCATCAGACCTCATAGCTGCTACATAAGCCCTCTTTTTGTACTTCGAAAACTGAGGAATGGCGATAGCCGCCAGAATGGAGATGATCGCAATGACGATCAGCAGCTCCACGAGCGTGAAACCTCTTCTCATGACCTACCTCCTTAAAGTGGTTTTTTTTTTCAATTCTACCCAATTTTGGGTAGAAGCAAGTTTTATGCCAATCGAAGTGTGAAAGAAGGTTCTTGTTATAAGGATACTGCTCCGGTACTTCTGTGACGAATTTTGTCAGCTGCTGTGACGTAAATGGGCAGATATTTCTTACTTTTTCCTCCCCGTCAGCTGGTATCCGTAACTTCCGAGTTTCAGCAGATTAATGGTAAGGGTGATCTGATAGTCTATGGTATCGTCGTAGTTCTTAACCCACCTGTAGGAGAGGCTGCCGTTCCAGCATCCCCTGTTGACCCTCAGGCTGTAGCTCCTTTCGCGGTCTTTTGAGTTGAGCAGGTCGTAGCGCTGGCTGTAGCTAAAGGAAAAGTACCTTCCCAGAGGAACGCTTGTCCCCCACCTGAGGTAGCTTATCTCCTCTTCAAACTGTCTGTAGTAGTTTGTCCAGACCGTTGCAAAAGGGAAGGAAAAGTTCAGGTAAGTGTTGGAGTTTTTAAGCTCTCCGGATTCGATGGAGTACGAAAAGGTTTCTCTCAAGGAAACAAAATCCGCAGGAATCAGGTCGGCATCAAACCTAAAGTCTTTCCAGGCATTTTCGCTTCCCAGCAGGTAATCCGAGGAAAGAGAAATCCTGGCCACCCTGCCTTTCTTCCCGTAAAGGTAAGCTTCCAGGGAAGGAGATATTCTCCTTTCTCCCTTTATCCTGTCGCTGATGTCGTAGTAGGGATTGTCGTCCTGGTTTTCGGACTCGATGTAGCTGAACTCAAGTTCAGGGTTGAGAGACAGAGAATAACCGCTCTGCAGGGGAAAGAAGCTGTTAAACGCCAGCCTGTCACTGAAGTAAAGCTGTTTTCTGTCCCCGGACAGCTGGTAGTAGGTGTAAAGGTAGGAAAGTTCTGCGCTGTTTTTAAAAGTTCCGAGCTGACGGACAAACCTTACTCCGGGCTTAAGGTTAACCCTGTAGCTGCTTCCGCCGGCTTTCCTGTAAAAGTAGGTGGATTCGAGGTCAAAGTTAAAGGTAAAGGGAGTATTCGGCAGGGGCACGTCCATCAGGTAGAAGTTGAGGTTCGGGAGCTTCTGATAAATCCTATCAGAAGACCCGTCAAGGTAACGCAGGTAAACGGCGTTTGCGTTCAAAATTGCGTGCTCCCAGAGCTTCGAAACCGCCAAATCCGACTTCGTATAAAGCCTAGTCTGCGCCTCAACGTCAAAACCCGAAGCGGCCTTGTAGTAAGTCCTGTTGCTTACGACCTCACTTCTCAAGCTTCCGTAAAGGTAGTCAGACGGCCTGTAGGTGTGGGACAGCTTAACATTCCAGTCCTTTTCGTTCCTCCTGTCTATCTGGTTGTAAAAAAGATTCCCGTAGTTGTTAACCCTGCCGAGAACGTACCTAAGCTCTGCCGACTTCGCAGAACCGTCCCTAAACCTTTTCTCATAGGAAACTGTAAGGTCTGCGCTTCTTCCGAGGACAAGATAAAAGGGCTGTCTGTAAGTAAATCCGTCGTCGCTCCTGTAACCGAAGCGGGGAAATAGGAAGCCCGAAGACCTTTCCCTTTGAATCGGGCCGCTCAGGAAAGGCGTAACCAGAACCGGAATTTCCTTAACCCTGAAGGTAACCCACTTACCCGAAAAGGATTCCCCCAGAAGTATCTTAAACTTCTTAGCTCCCACCGACCAGTCGGGACAGTCGTTCTTACAGGGAGTGTAAATTCCGTCGTAAGCTATCCACTCCTTCTCCGACAGCCTTTCTATCCTGTCCGCCTTAATCCTGTCGGTGGGGGAAAGCCAGCCGTCGGCCTTCTCTATAACTGCTCTTTTCCTGTTCAAGTCGTAAATAATCCTTTCGCACTTAAAGTGGGCGGGAGGCTCCCTTACCTCAACGTTTCCCCAGAGGCGGAGAATTCCCGCACCTTTGTCGTAAAAGCCTTTGTCGGCAGTTATAACAACGTCGCCGTAAACTACCTTAACCCTTCCCTCTGCTGTAAGCTGAGAGTTGACGTTTCCGTAAAGCCTATCGGCCGTCATCTCCACGGGAATTCGGTCGTCTGCCGGTGAAGAGACGGGAAGAAGGATTAAAGACAAGGCCAGCAAAGCGGTTCTCAACCCGATTCCCCTTTCTCTTTCTGTGGGAATAATTTTAACCGATAGAAATCAAACAGCTAAAGGGAGGAAAAGATGAGAGAAGCAGCCAACCTTATCAGGAAGCTTGCCCTTTTGCAGATAGGGGCGATAGCCGTGATAACCGAGAAGGTTGAAAACCTCATCGAAGAACTGGAAGAGAAGGGAAAGCTCACGGAAGAGGAGGGCAAGAAGTTTATCAAAGAGCTAAAGGAAAAGGCAGAAAAGCAGAAAGAGGAGTTTGAAAAAGAGGTTCTCAAAATCCTCAAAGAACTTAAAGTTGCAACAAAGGAGGACGTAGAAGAACTCCGCAGGGAGGTGGAGGAGCTTAAGAAAAAGCTGGAAGAAACTTCAACAAAGTGATGGAGTATTTAAAAAGGCTGTGGCAGATTTCCGCCTTCCTATACTTCTGTGCCTTTGAGCTTATAGCTTCTAAAATCACGACACCTGTGGCCAAAGCCGCAGGTTTTGTCTTCTTCTTTCCCTACAGAGACCTCATCAAACTCCCTCCCCCGAAAAGGTTAAGGGTAGCTTTTGAAAGGCTCGGTGCCGTTTACATTAAAATCGGACAGCTCCTGTCAACGCGGGTCGACATATTACCGCCGGAGTTCATAAAAGAACTCGAAAAACTGCAGGACAGAGTGCCTCCTCAGCCGATAGAGGAACTCCTTTCTAGCTATCCCTTTATTAAGAAATACTTTGAAGAAATCGACCCATTTCCCATCGGTTCCGGGTCGGTTGCTCAGGTTCACAAGGGAAGGCTGAAGTCGGGGAAGGAGGTTGCGGTAAAGTTTATAAGGCCGGGAGTGGAAGGCGAAGTAAAGAAAGACCTGAAAGTCCTAAAAGTTGCCGTCAACATCCTTTCCTCCTTCGTTCCCTTCTTCCGTGAGTTCAGAATCCCCCGCATCGTTGATGAGATAGAGAGAATGCTCCTGTCAGAGCTTGACCTGACGACAGAAGCCGCCTATGCAGAGCTTTTCAGGAAGTTTTCGGAAAAAGAGAAAAACCTCTACATTCCCGCCGTCCTGTGGGACATTTCCGACCCGAAAGTTCTCGTTACGGAGTTTGTAAGCGGGAAAAAACTTACGGAAGAAATACCGATGTCTCCCGAAGAGAGGAAAACCCTCGCGGAGCGGTTTGTCAACATAGTTCACAGAATGGTGTTTGAGCTGGGAGTCTTTCACGGAGACCTCCATCCGGGAAACATCTTCCTCCTTCCCGACGGGAGGTTTGCTTTCGTTGACTTCGGAATAGTGGGCAGGCTTTCCCCCGGCACTCTGTCTCAGTTCTTCTTCTTCTCCGTGGGGGTAATGAACAGGGATCCAGACCTCATAGTCGGAGCGCTGAAAAGGATAGGAGCACTGCCCGAAGGAATTAACGAAAACCTGCTAAAGAGGGAGATAATGACCTTCCTCGACAGGTACTACAACAGACCCCTTTCCCGAATAGACGCAGAAAAGCTGTTTTACGAGGAGCTTTCAACGGCAAGGAAGTTCAAAATTGTTCTGCCGGAGGAGCTGGTAATCCTCATGAAGACAATAGCCCATACAGAGTCCATTGCAAGGCTCATATATCCGGATTTCAGGCTTCCTCCTATTCTGAAACCATACCTTAAAAAGCTGGCTCCGAAAGTGGCCGCAAAAGAACTGAGGAGGAAAGTCCTGAACCTTGTCACGGCCTACGGAGAACTTATCGAGGAAGCACCGGAACTCATTAAAAGGGCGTCGCGGAAAGAAGAAAGATCACAAAGGGAAATCTTCTACGGCCTTTTCCTCGTAGGAATTGCGGTACTGCTTTCCTTTTCTCCAAAACTTCTTATCCTCTACCTTCCCTCTGTCTGGATTTTTAATAAACTTTTGCCGAAAGAAAAGGAAAGAGGTTAGGTAATGGCCGTATACACAGCGCTCCTCCACTACCCGGTTTACAACAAGGAAAGAAGAGTTGTAGCCACATCACTCACGACCCTTGATATTCACGACATAGCAAGAGCTTCAAGAACCTACGGAGTAAAACGCTACTACGTCGTCCAGCCCATCGAAAACCACCTCTGGCTTGCAAGGAAACTCCTTTCCTTCTGGCAGGGAGGCCACGGCAGGGAATACAACCCCAAAAGGTGGGAAGCTTTGAAGCTTGTCAAAGCAGTCCCTTACTTTGAAGACGTCCTGAAAGACATAGAAGAAAGGGACGGAGTAAAGCCGAAAATCGTCGTTACCACGGCCAAAAAGCGGGAAAGGGCATTGAAGTTCAAGGAGCTTCGAGCCTTAATAGAAAGCGGAACCGACGTCATCATATGCTTCGGAACGGGATGGGGACTCACGGAAGAGTTTATCAGCTCCGCCGACTTCGTGCTTGAGCCAATAGAGGGAGCAACCGACTACAACCACCTGTCGGTCAGGTCGGCCGCATCGATAATCCTCGACAGACTTCTCGGAACTAAATAAACGGAAACGGGAAGCCTCCGCCTTTCTTTGCCATTTTTTTCCTCATTTTCTTCATCTGCTTCATGGCAAGCTTGGCCTGGGCAAACTGCTTCAGGAGGGCATCTACTTCCTTTACGGAAGTTCCGCTTCCCCTGGCAATTCTCCTCTTCCTGCTGGCGTTTATTATGGTGTGGTCCCGCCTCTCCTCGGGGGTCATTGAGTTTATAATCGCCTCTATCCTCTTCAGCTTCTTATCATCTATTACCTGTTGAAGCTGTTTAAGCATTTTCTGACTTCCGAGTCCCGGAATCATCCTTATTATCTGGTGAAGAGGGCCGAGCCTCTGAATCATCTTCAGCTGCTGTCTGAAATCCTCAAGGGTAAACTCACCTGAAAGGAGCTTCTCCTGCATAGAGAGGGCTTCCCTCTCGTCAATTACCTCTTGGGCTTTCTCAACGAGGGAGACAATGTCCCCCATTCCGAGTATCCTCGAAGCAACCCTGTCCGGGTAGAAAGGCTCAAACTGATCGACCTTCTCACCTACCCCGGCAAACTTTATGGGCTTTCCGGTAACCCCCTTTACCGAAAGGGCCACCCCTCCCCTTGCGTCCGAATCCATCTTCGTAACAATAATACCGGTCATACCGACGGCTTCGTCAAAGGATTTGGCTATGTTTACCGCCTCCTGACCGGTCATGGCATCAATCACAAAGAGGGTCTCATCGGGAGTTACTTTTTCCTTTATCCTCCTTGCCTCCTCTAAAAGCTCCTCGTCTACGTGAAGCCTACCGGCAGTATCAACGATGAGAACGTCGTAACCTTCCTCTTTTGCCTTCTTCAGGGCGTCTTCGGCTATCTTTACTGCATCCTTTTCCCCTTCCTCAAGGAAGACGGGAACGCCTATCTGGTCTCCCAGCTTTTTGAGCTGAAGCATGGCGGCAGGCCTGTAAACGTCGGCAGAAGTCATCAAAACTTTCTTACCCTGCTTTTTCAAGTAGTTTGCAAGCTTTGCCGCCGTTGTCGTCTTTCCCGAACCTTGAAGACCTATGAGGAGAATCACCGCAGGCTTGCTCTTTAAAGAAAGCTTCGTTCCTTCTCCTCCCAGAGTTTCGACAAGCTCGTCGTAGACTATCTTAACGAGCTGCTGGGCAGCATTTACCCCCCTCGTTACCTTTGCACCGAGGGCTTTTTCCCTTATATCCTTAATGAACTTATTAACCACTTTATAGTTAACGTCCGCCTCAAGCAGGGCCAGTTTTATTTCTCTGAGCCCCTTATTTAAAGTCTCCTCGTCGATTCTTCCCTTCCTGCCGATCTTCTCTATTGCAGACTGAACTTTTTCTGCAAGGGCGTCAAACATTTAAGCCTCCTCAAGGGGGATTTCCACTCCTGCGGCTGCCGGTATGAAGCGCTCTTTCCAGGACGTTCTGAAAATCTCAATTGCCTCCTCTCCCGTGCAGTGGCAGGGAGCGACAAAGCGTGTCAACCTTTTAAGCTCTTCCGAGACTTCCTCAATCTCTTCCCTGTCTGCCCTGTAGAGGTGAAATCCTCCTACAATCAGGAAAAGCTCTTCACCCGTCAGGGAAACTGCCTTCTTCGCTATGTCAACAATTCCCGGGTGGGAACAGCCCGTTATCAGAACCGGCCCCGGCTCTCCCAAGACTATCATGGAATGTTCGTACTGCGGCGACTCAAGCCCCGTCGCCATTATTCCGGTCGAGAGAACCCTTTCCGTTATGTAGGTGGGGGAGGAAACGGGAACGCATATGGAGCTTTCTGGTATTCTCTCCTCAAACTCTAAACAGTCGGGTTCGGGGACGAAAAGCTCAAATTCGGCATTTTTCTCAAGGATGACCGGAAGTCCTCCGGTGTGGTCCCAGTGATTGTGGGATATAAAGACGATATCGATCTCTTCCGGATCGACACCGGCTTTGTCCATGTTTTCCCCGAGGATTTCCGGCTTTGCACCGGTATCAAAGAGGATATCCCTGTCATCAAGTTCAACAAGCAGGGAAAATCCCCAGTCTGCTTTAAAACCGTCAACTGCTCTGTTGTCGTAAAGAACGGTCAACCTTTCCATATTTGCCTCCGGAAACAAGCCTCAATATATGCATTCCGGGATAAATTGCATATATTATAGTTGCAAGCAAGTGCCCGGGTGGCGGAATTGGCAGACGCGCAGGACTCAGGATCCTGTGGCCGCAAGGCCGTGCGGGTTCAAATCCCGCCCCGGGCACCAAGAAAATAAAAGCTTTCACGACATTCAACCCTCAATCAAGAGCGGAATTTGTGTCTCATTTGTGCCATCTCAACAGCACTGTGCCTTTCCTTGCGCCAATAGTTGAGCTTTTCAATCAAAAGATTTAAAATATAAGAAACATAACGGGTGGAGGAATCTCGTGAAAAGCGACATAGGCAAAAGACTACTCAAACTCAGACAAAAGAAAGGAATCTCTCGACTTCAACTTGCTAAAGAACTAATAGAGCAAGGGTATATTGACTACGAATCCCCCGAATCTCTCAATCAATATCTCTATATGATAGAAAAGGGAAAAAGAAATCCGAAAGATGAAACTTTAAAACCAATAGCTGAATACTTTAACGTACCTATACAGTGGCTCAAAGGAGAAATAGCCTACATCCCTATAGTTGGAGGAACTCAAGCCGGAAGTTTTGGTGGACATATTGCGGATGCTGAAAGTTACTTTCCCCTACCAGCATTTCTCATTCCTCTTCCAGAACCAGAAGAACGCACTTTCTTCATGGAAGTAGAAGGCGACAGTATGTATCCTCTGTTTGAACCAGGGGATCTTGTTCATTTAGCTGATCCTTCTTTTATCTCTCCTAAAAATGGAGATGAGGTTGTTGTTATTAAGGACGGAGAAGCAACTTTAAAAAAATACTACACCGATGGAAATAAAGTAAAACTCATTCCTTTAAATGAAGTCTATAAACCAATAGAGTTAACTCAAGAAGATTTAAGAGACGTAATGATCTTTAAGGTCATCGGCGTTTACAAAAGGAATCGTTGACAATTTAAATCAAATGATTTAAATTTGACTGTGGAAAATAAAAAACCCGTAAATAGGAGGTTGCAATGGGAATCAAAAAAGTGCTGCAAAACATGTTGGACGGAACCCTAACAATTACGGTAAGCGGACAAGGTGTAAAAGCAATTGTAGAAGACCAAGGAGTTTGCCAAGTTTATACAGCAGACACAGTAGAGGAACTCCTTGAAAAGCTTTCATTTTTTGATCCCATCAAAATTCTTACCAAGAACCTCAATTAGGCACTTAATTTGCCTAATTGACAAAGCAAATTATTGGTATTAACCTTAATGGATGGAGGAAGCGATGGCAGAGGTCAAAACAATTGAACAGGTGAGAATCAAAGTTGCAGAGGAACTACAGGAACAGTGGCTTGACCTGACGAAAATTAAAGGATGGCTGAAAGGACATAGAGGAATCCCGGAGAAAGCACAGGAGCATCTCGCACAACAGATAAGAGCTCTTTTCGCTGAGTTTGGTCTCCGTCCAGATTTGGGACACATAATCGTAATGGGTGATAGACCCTACGTAACGAAAGAGGGACTTATTTACTATGCCCAAAAAAGCGGACAGTTAGCCGGGATAGAAGTAGAGATTGTAGAAAGAACGCAAGATTTTTGCCTAATAAAAGCAACAGTGAGAACCAAGGATGGTGGAAAATATGAAGCATACGGCGATGCAGATAAAAACAACACCAATCGCATGGTAACTCCTCACTTAATCAGAATGGCAGAAACCCGTGCAGTAAACAGAGCATTGAGAGTTGCTTTTCCTATCGGTTTAACTTCCTATGAAGAACTTGCTGAGCAGGATATCCTTTACGACCCTGAAACTGGAGAAGTAATTGAAGAAATCAGGAAAAGCAACAACGGAAACGGACATGCAAGCGATAGACAGGTCAATGCTATAAAAACCATAGCAGAAAAACGCAAGTTGACAGAAGAGCAATTAAAAGAACTCCTCAAAAACCTTGTCAATAAAGAAAATCTGGAGGAGTTAAGTAAAGAAGAGGCTTCAACGGTAATCTCAGGATTAAACAAATTGGCTTCCAAGCAACTACTTATAGAGATCCAAAACCTTCTCAAAGAGTTGGGAATAAAGAACGGAGAAAGAAGCTCTACCATGAAGTAATTGGTAAAAGCACTTTTAAGCTCTTCACTATGGAAGAAGCAAAGAAATTTCTTGCCTATCTGGAGGAGATTAAAAAGCAAGGTAAACCAGAGGATAAGGATGCTGGAGAAGAAAAGAAAAAACTGTTTGAAGAAAGTAAAGAAGACATTGAGTTTTAATGAGGGGCTTTTAGCCCCTCCCGACGATGGAAAACCAAACCGTGGAGGCGCTTCCATGGAGGTGCGGAAACGCCTTGGCGGCTTGTTTACTAATTTAGGCAAATAAATCGTATTGTCAAGGAAGTGTTAGAGTTCACTACATGGTGGACACCTTGACGACCTCTAATATATTCCTCAAACTTCTCAGCAGGAGTTTTATACTTCAACGACTGATGAGGCCTAAGGAAGTTGTAAATCTTTAAGTACTCAAAAAGTTTCTCGTTC
>Ga0256836_1000143_pt1 | contig 41933 bp, 40 predicted proteins | sample 4561380metaG_FD_185974 | JGI IMG/M metagenome (GOLD analysis project Ga0256836, IMG submission 185974) | Hydrothermal vent microbial communities from Guaymas Basin, Mexico - 4561-380 | ecosystem: Environmental > Aquatic > Marine > Hydrothermal vents | place: Mexico: Guaymas Basin | collected...
ATGGAGAAGTTATTTTTCCTATGATTTCAAAAGAATTTGATATAAATCTTGCTATTATAAAGCTGGCAGAGTGGAAAAATCGCGCTGGAATTAAAAATTTGATAAAATTTCAGCAAATCTAAAAAAAGGATGAAAATGGCAAAATTAGTACTGGTCAGACATGGAAAAAGCGAATGGAACAAACAAAACAGATTTACAGGCTGGGTAGATGTTGATTTAGCACCCGAAGGAATCGAAGAAGCTAAAAAAGCCGGGCAAAAACTAAAAGAAGCCGGATTTGTATTTGATATATGTTTTTCAAGCTACTTAAAAAGAGCTATTAAAACAGGTATTATTATTTTGGAAGAATTAGATCTTTTATGGATTGACCATCTTAAAGACTGGAGATTTAATGAAAGACACTATGGAGCGCTTACCGGTCTTAATAAAGATGAAGTAAAAAGAGAAGTGGGGGAAGAAAAATTCTTGTTATACAGAAGAAGCTATGACGTACCGCCTCCGCCTTTAAGCGAAGATGACCCTAGACATCCTAGATTCGATCCTAAATATAAAAATTTCCCAATAGAACTTTTACCAAGCAGCGAAAGTTTAAAAGACAATCAAAAAAGAGCCATGGCAGCTTTTCATGAAAGAGTGGCCCCTTTACTTGTAGAAGGGAAAGATGTACTTATTACAGCTCATGGAAATACGATAAGAGGTATGGTAAAAGAACTTGACGGAATAAGCGATGAAGATATTCCAAAATTCGAAATCGCCACAGGGGTTCCGAGAGTTTATGAATTCGATGAAGCTTTACATATAAAAAACGTATATAATATCGACTAAAAGCCGAAAAATCATTTGATTTTTTGGCGTATAAAAAACCAGCTTCCAAATAAAGAACTGAAAAGATTAATACTTACAAGCATATAAATAATCACTATCTGGTAACTAACGGCTTTTAACGGATTAGCTCCCGCTAAAAGCATACCCGTAGTAATTCCAGGGATTGCTACGACTCCTATTGTCTGTAGCATGTTATTTACAGGTATCAAAGCCGCTTTTATGGCTTCACGCTGCATGATTTTAAGAGCATCGGTGTATTTTGCTCCTATGGCTATAAAAGCTTCAATCAGTTCACGCTGTAATTCTATTTCTCTTTTTAGTCTTTCAATAGTTAAAGTATATGTATTAAGGGCGTTTCCGATAATCATGCCGCTAATCGGAATAAATTCATTCGGTTTTAAAGAGATAATCTTAAATACGATTAATATACTTAGAATTATTAAAGTCGAAAGTGAGAGGGTTAAAAAGGCGGCTTTAAAGGAATATTTCGTTCTTTTTTGAGCGATATAGGCTGAATATAAAAGCATAAACAAAATTACCGGGATATAAAAAAAAGGGTTTTTAATTTTAAATAAAAAACCCAAAACAAATCCAAGGGCTGTTAGTTGTAAAAGAGCCCTTATTGAATTTTTTAGTATCTCTTTTTCAATGCCGATATTTAATTTATAAGTAATTATTGAGGGAATTAAAACCAAAATAAAACTAAAAGCTATAAGCGATATATCCATAAAACACCTTTTTGGGTGGAATTTTAACATAATGATTTGATACAATTTCTATAAAAAAGGCAGGGTATGAAAATACTTGATATAAACAACCCGGGATTTAGAAAAGAGTTTGAAGAGATATTACAGCGCGGTAAAATGGATATAGCAAATGTGGAAGAGATAGTAAAAAATATTATAAAAGAAGTAAAAGAAGAAGGAAACAAAGCTTTATTCAGACATATTTCAAGATTTGACAAATGGGAGCCAAAAGAAAATAAAGATTTGGAAATAACGCCTGATGAGATGAAAAAAGCATATGAAAATCTTGATGAAGAATTAAAAAAAGCGCTTCACTTGGCATATGAAAGAATAAAAAAATACCATGAAAAACAGCTTCCGAAATCCTGGCTTGATTTTGAAAAAAACGGCACTATATTAGGACAAAAAGTAACTCCGGTAGATAAAGCCGGCGTATATGTGCCAGGCGGAAAAGCGTTTTACCCAAGTTCGCTTCTTATGAACGTAATTCCGGCAATTGTTGCCGGAGTTGAAGAAATTGTAGTAACTACCCCGGTAATTGAAAACAAACCAAACGACCTTCTTTTAGGCGCTCTGTATATCTGCGGATGTCCAAAAACGTATAAAGTAGGGGGAGCAAGTGCTATTGCCGCTATGGCTTACGGGACTGAAAGTATTCCTAAAGTTGACGTTATTACCGGTCCAGGAAATATTTTCGTAGCTACGGCAAAAAAACTTGTATACGGAGATGTTAATATCGATATGATAGCAGGACCAAGTGAGATTGGTATTATAGCCGATGAGAGCGCCAAACCTCATTATCTGGCAATTGATTTATTATCTCAGGCAGAACATGATGAGATGGCAAGTTCGATTTTAATTACCGATTCTAAAGAAATAGCGGATATGACTGTTATTGAAATAGAAAAATTTTTAAAAGAGCTTGAAAGGGAAGAGATTGCCAGAAAATCCATAGAGGAAAGAGGTGCTGTAATTGTTACAAACGATATAGATGAAGCAATTGAGCTTATGAATGAGATTGCTCCTGAGCATCTTGAAATAATGACAAAAAATCCTTTTGAGCTGTTGCCTAAAATTAAACATGCGGGAGCGATTTTTTTAGGTGAAAATACCCCTGAACCTATAGGCGATTATATAGCAGGACCTAATCATACTCTTCCAACGGGCGGGACCGCTAAATTTTATTCTCCTCTTAATGTTGAAGTATTTATGAAGAAATCTTCAATTATTTCTTTTAGCAAGCAGGCAATTGAGGAGATGGGCAAAGAGTGTGCCACTCTCGCTCATACGGAAGGTCTTACGGCTCATGAAAAATCAGTTCTTGAGAGACTTAAGTGAAGGAATTTTTAGAAAAAATTATTGACGGTTTTTTAAATATCATTCCGAATCAGGACTGGTTTTTCCCAGTTTATCTTTTTTTATTCTTGTTTTTATCAGTAATCTTGATAATTATCCTTTCAAAAAAAGCAGGTAAAAAAAATTTATCAAAAGATAATCGGAAAAAAGAGATAACAATTAATGATTTATTAAAAATAGCGTCAAATCCAAAATCAAAAAATGCCGATTTATTGGGTGCTTTAATACTTTATAAAGATAATTTTAAAATGGAAAATGATGAAAAAAAATCTATTGAATTTTTTGAAAAACTATTGAATCACAAAAATAGAAATAAAGCTATTTTTGATTATTTTCACGGGAATATTTTACCTGATAATTTGAAATATAAAGATAAGTTGGATGAAATAGAAAGAAAAGCGTTAAATAAGTAAGAGAAGAGATTAAACTCTGTCTCTTAAATTTAAGGCAGCTATTACTTCAAGATATTTGTCATGATCTTTTTTCTTAAGATATCTCATAAGTCTTTTTCTTTGACCTACCAATTTAAGTAGTCCAAGTCTACTTGAATGGTCATGTTTGTGTGTTTGTAAATGTTCGTTAATTTGATTGATTCTTTCAGTCAAAAGTGCGATTTGAACCGCAGGACTTCCAGTATCATTTTCATTATTTCCGAATTTAGCGATAATTTCTCTTTTTTTCGCCGAATCCAAAGCCATGTTAGCCTCCTGATTGGTAAATTTTCAAAATAAATTTGATTTGAAATGAAAGTATAACCGGTTTTTTATTAAAAAGCAAATTTTGTTACAATTTTAATAAAAAAGGAACTAATTGAGAAGACTGTATTTGATTTTAATATTAATCTTGCCTCTTTTTGCCAAAAATATTTTAATATTGAATTCATACTCTATTAATTTAGACTGGACTAAATCCGAGCTTGAGGGGATATTAAATAAACTAAAAAACAGAAGCGATTTAAAAATTTATACGGAATTTATGGATACTAAAGTTTTTAGGCCCACCCCTCAAAGGCTCAAAAATTTTTATTCTTATTTATCGGATAAATATAAAAAAATAAAATTCGACATAATAATTACCACGGATGACAACGCTTTAAATTTTATCAGAAAATACAAAAACCGTTCCATTTTTAAAAAAGCCAAAGTTTTTTTTGCCGGAGTGAATAATTTATGTTTGGCAGAGCATTTGGATAAAAATATTTACGCCGGTGTTTTTGAAAAAAAGGAACCTCTTGTAAATTTAAAATTTATAAAAAAAATAGATCCTGAAATAAAAACTATTTATGTGGTGGCTGATAATTCAAACTCAGCTAAATCCGTTATGAAAGAATATCAACAAGCATTTAAGAATATCAAAAAATTCGATTTTGTATATATAAATAATAAAAATCTCGAAGAAATCGTAGAAAGAATAAAAAAAGCGCCGATTCATTCATCCATGATGCTTCTTACACCTTTTAGTTTTGCCCTTCAAGGTTCCCATATAAATTATAGATACGCAATAATGTTTTTAAGCGAATATTTTAACAGACCTATAGTTATTCATACCGATTTGCTGGCGAATATACCAAAAACAAATATAGTAGGCGGAAAAGTGACGGACGGAATTACGCAGGGGGAAGAGGTTGCGCAAAAAGTTATTGAATATTTAAGCGGTAAAAAAATGAGAGATATCGGATTTACTTTTGAAAAAGCCAATCAAATGTATCTTAATGTAAAAAATTTAGAAAAGTTCGGGATTAACGCTTATTCTCTGAATTTTGACAATCCGATATTTGTTAATAAACCCGATACATTTTTTGAAATGTACCGAGAATGGATAATAAGTGCGATAATATTGTTTTTTATAATTGTCGTAGTGTTGATCATACTGTTTATGAAAAATATTCAGTTACATAGATATAATGTAAAAATAAAGAAGATGAATAAAACCCTTGAAGATAAAATTCATGAAGCCATAAAAGAGATAAAAAAAAGGGACACTCAGTTTGAAAATTATAAAGAAGAAGCGTTTAGAAAAATAATTGACGGAATTGTTTTTCAACTTAAATATCCTATAAAAAAACTACATGCGGAAATAAAAGAAGATAATTTAAAAGATTTAACAAAATATTTATCTGATAAAATAGATGAATTTGAAACGCTGTTTGTTAAAAAAGAAAAAAAAGAAGAATTCAGTGTAAAATCATCTTTGGAATATGTTGTTTCTATTGCCAAACCTTATTTGGATATTTATAATATTAGTCTGAAAATAAAAGGAGAAGATTTTATTATCAGGGCGGATAAAAATCAGTTTGAGCAACTTATTTTAAATATTTTAAAAAGTATTACCGAAGCTTCCACGCAACCTGATATCGATTTAGAAATAAATCTCGATAAGAAAAATAAAACTTTGGAAATAAAAGAACTGAATAATTCTTTAAATAACGAATTGTTTGATAAAATTTTAGAACCGGTGTTTGTAAATAAAATAGAAAACAATTCGGCATTGGGATTGTTATTTTCTAAAATAGTTTTAGAAAATAATTTTAATGGTGCCATAAACTTAAAAAAAGATAAAAACGGTGCTTTTTTTGAGATAAAGCTTATCTAAATAAGATAATTTTTATATAATTTGTATAAAAAAGGTGATAAATGCTTTTTACTAAATCTACAGCTTATGCTTTACAGGCGTTGGTTGAGCTCTCAAGATTCGACAAACCGGTTGATGTTAATAAAATTTCTGAATTGACGGAGCTGCCCAAGCCTTTTTTGGCTAAACTTTTGCAAAATCTTTCAAAACACGGTTTTATAAAGTCATATAAAGGTATTCATGGAGGTTTTGTTCTGGCGAAAAAACCCGAGGATATAAAAATAGTTGATGTTTTTAAAGTTCTTGAAGATAAAAATTCTTTAGTTTTTTATTGTTCTTCAGATAAAAATGATTGCACAAGAGACAGAAGCGATGTTTGTTCGTTATGGCCTTTTTTTGCTAAAATTGAGAATGAAGTTTCACATATTTTAGATAAATACACGCTTGCGGATGTAATAAGGATAAGAGCTGATAAATAAATTAAAAAATTCGCTTCGTTTATTTAGCGAAATTACCGATATCGGAGTTGTTTTTTTTGTTTTTGCCATTCTTTTAATAATTATAGTTCCACTACCGAGTGGAATATTAGACTTTTTTCTTACAATATCTTTAGCGGTATCAGTTTTAATTTTAATGCTTTCTTTATATATTCCGAAACCTACCGATTTTACAACATTTCCGACAATTATTTTAATAGTGACTCTTTATAGACTTTCATTAAATGTAGCCACTACAAGAATGATTTTAAGTAAAGGTTACGAAGGGCCCGACGCCGTTAGTAAAATCATTACGGCATTTGGAGAGTTCGTAGTAGGAGGAAATTACGTAATAGGAATTATTGTATTTATTATTTTAGTAGTTATCAACTTTTTGGTAATTACACAGGGTTCCACAAGGGTTGCTGAAGTTGCGGCAAGATTTACTCTTGATGCTTTGCCGGGTAAGCAGATGGCGATTGATGCTGATTTAAACGCAGGGCTTATTGATGAACAAGAAGCCAAAAAACGCCGTGAAGAGCTTATAAAAGAGGCGAATTTTTACGGAGCTATGGATGGGGCTAGTAAGTTCGTAAAAGGTGATGCGATTGCGGGGATAATTATTACTATTGTAAATATTATTGCCGGATTTTTAATAGGGGTGTTTCAATACGGGATGGATTTGGCCCAGGCCGCTCAAACTTTTACGATTTTAACGGTAGGGGATGGGCTTGTAGGGCAGATTCCGGCACTTATGGTATCTACGGCTACAGGTATTATTATTACGCGTGCCACTAAAGATGAAACAAACTTCGCAGAGGGCGTTATCAAACAATTGATGCGTGATTATAAAGTCGTTTTAATAGTAGGCATTATTATAATATTTATGGCTTTTATTCCAGGATTTCCTACAGGAAGTATGCTGTTTGTGGGAAGTATATTTTTAATCGCCGGATATCTTATGATGGAAACTCAAAAAGGTGTTGATCCTATTAGCGAGCTTTTAAACAAATTCAGAAAAAAGAAAAAACCTGTTACAAAGCTGCCTGAGAAAGAAAAGGAAGAACTTAAAAAAGAAAAAGAAAAGAAAAAATCTCCTGAAGAAGCGGCAAAAGAAGAGGAAAAAGTTTTAGAGGATATTTTAAAAGTGGAGCTTTTGGAACTTGATATAGGTTATCAGCTGATAAAAATAGCAGACCCCAACCAGGGAGGTGATTTGCTTGACAGAATAAAGGCTATGCGTAAAAAAATAGCGGCGGATTTCGGTTTTTTGGTACCTCAGATAAGAATTAAAGATAATTTGAATTTAAAACCTAACGAATATCAAATTTTGTTAAAAGGAGTGGAAGTTGCCAAAGGTGAAATTTATCCGGACAAATACCTTGCCATGTCCACTCCTATGGTTATCGAGGAAATTGAAGGAATAAAAGTAAAAGAGCCGGCATTCGGAATCGAAGCTTTGTGGATAGATGAAGACAAAAAAGAAGAAGCGCTAATGAACGGATATACCGTTGTAGATCCTTCTACCGTAATCGTAACTCATATTAGTGAGATTATAAAAAAATACGCAGAAGAGCTTTTAACCCGCCAAGATGTTCAGGCACTTCTTGATAGAGTCAAAAAAGATTATCCTGCAGTTGTCGATGACGCTTTAAAAGTCGCAAGTATAGGACTTATTCAAAGAGTTCTAAAATCTTTGCTTCATGAAAAAATTCCTATTAAAGATATGATAACCATTCTTGAAACGGTAGCGGATATTGCCGAATACACAAAAAATGTCGATACGATTGTGGAGCATGTAAGAAGTGCTCTAAGCCGTGTTATTACCAAACTTTACGAAAGTGAAGACGGGACTATCAAATTAATTACTTTCGATGCCCCAACGGAGCAGTATCTTATGTCCAAATTAAAACAGCAAGGGGAACAAAAACAGTTTATGCTGACAGTTGCGGAAATGAATAAACTCGTTGAAGAGGTGAATAACGCAGCAGCCGAACTGATAAATAAAGGGATAGCGCCTGTAGTATTGATAGTCGATCCTCTTATAAGAAAACCACTTGCTGAGATATTGGAGAGATTCGGGGTTGAGGTGGTAGTACTCTCACATGCTGAAATCGACCCTAATGCTAAATTTGAAGTACTTGGGAATATAAGTATTGATTTTAATTCTTAAAAGCAATAAAAGTAGCGAAGTTATTCCATCTGAAAATAACTTCAATATCATTAAAACCGGCATTTTTTAACATTTCTATATTTTCATTCATCGTGTAAGGAATAAGAACATTTTCGAGGGCTTCTCTTTTTTGTGATATTTCGAATTCGCTGTAACCCATTTTCTTTTTGTAATCATAATAAATATCGATCATAATCTTATTTAATTTTTTATGTTCTGTAATTAATTTTTCACTCATCAGAAAAATACCGTCGTTGTTTAAAGAATCATATATTTTTTTAATAAGTTTTTCCCGTTTTAAAGGTCTTATAAACTGAACGGTATAATTTGCCACAATAGCTTTTGAATCTGAAAAATCATATTCTAAAAAATCGGAATTTATAAATTTTACATCGGCTCCGAATGCCTTTGCTTTGTTTTTTGCCCTTTTAATCATAGCTTCGGAATTATCTATACCTATTAAATTTAACTTTTTATTACTTTTTTTTGCCAATTCTATTAAAAACGTACCGGTTGAGCTTCCCAAATCAATAACTTTATCGTTTTTTTGTAAAAAATTTTTCAAAATTTCTATTTGTAGATTTAGGTTTTCTTTGTAAAAAGGTACGCTTCTGTTTAACATGTCGTCAAATACACTTGCAACTTCTTCGTCAAATTCGAACTGTTTTTCGATAGGTTTGGCGAAAACTTTATCTTTCAAGCTCTTCCTTTGGTATAATTTTTAATCATTTTATCAAAAAAGGTTCTAATATGAAAGATGCTACACTCGCTTTACATTACGGATATGATAAAGACTCTCAAAAAACAATGCAAGTACCTATTTATATGACTACTGCTTATGAATACGAAGATACCGACCATGCCGCGAGACTTTTTAATTTGGAAGAAGAAGGCAATATTTATACGAGAATCGGTAATCCGACGACCAGAGTTTTTGAAAAAAGAGTTACGGCACTTGAGAGAGGAGTGGACGCATTGGCTACCGCCAGTGGAATGGCTGCTATTTTTTATTCTATTGCGAATCTTGTAAAAAGCGGGGACAATATAGTAATCTCTACCAAACTTTACGGAGGGAGTATTACACTTTCAACTCAAACATTAAAACAATTTGGAATTACCGCTAAATATTTTGATCCGCAAAATCCTAAAATGCTTGAAGAGTTAATTGATGATAACACAAAAGCCGTGCTTTTCGAAAGTATTGCGAATCCGGCTTTGACAGTGCCTGATTTTGATGAAATAGTAAAAATAGTAAATGAAAAAGGAGTAGTGAGTATATGTGATAACACTCTGGCTAGCCCTTATGGTGTAAAACCTATTGAGCTGGGCGTTGATGTGGTGGTTCACAGCGCTACGAAATATATTGGAGGCAACGGAAGTGCGGTTGGTGGAATTATAGTTGAGGCACCTTTTATAAAAGAAAAACTAAAAGATCAAAGATATTCTCATTTTAACACTCCTGATGAGAGTTATCACGGGTTAATTTATACTGAAAAATTTGACAATCCTTTTATAGCAAGAGCGAGACTCGCACTTCTTAGAGATTATGGAGCGGTAATATCTCCTTTTAATTCATGGCTTTTATTAAATGGTCTTGAAACACTTCATTTAAGAATCAAAAGACATTCGGATTCAGCCTTTGAAGTAGCGAAATTTTTAAATTCTCATCCTAAAGTCAAAAAAGTTAATTATCCTTTTTTAGAAAATGACGAAAATTATAAAATGGCGAAAAAATACTTAAAATATGCCGGAGGAATTTTGAGTTTTGAACTTGGTAGTTATGAAGAGGCTAAGAAGTTTATAAAAAATCTTAAAATATTTTCATTAGTGACCAATATAGCCGACAGTAAATCTTTGGCAACCCATCCTGCAAGTACGACACATCAGCAATTAAGCAAAGAAGAATTAAAAGCGGCGGGAGTTCCTGAAGGTCTTATAAGACTTAGTATAGGTTTGGAGGATGTTGAAGATTTGATTGACGATTTGAAAGGTGCTTTTGAAAAAATTAATTAATTCTATAATTTTAATACCTTTAATTTCATTTATTATTGTGTTAGGTGTGTTTTTTGTGTTTTTTAAAATCATTTTACAAAATATAGCTACGGAAAAACTTCAACAGGATAAAATTGAATTAATAAAAGAAAAAAAACAGGAGTTGAAAAAAGAAGTCGATTCTTTAATTCTTTCTTTTTCTTATCTCAGAAAAGCGGTTTTTGAAAATGCATATATGTTTTTAGAATCCGGTTTTAAAACTCCTTCGGATTCGAAAATAAAATTTTTCGATTCAATTAATAATGACTCGGCAATGCTTAAATCATTTATTATTAAAGGAAAGGTATTTTATTTATTGGAAACGAATAACAGTTCTTATCTTATTAAATTGTTAAAAGAAGACAATTTAGTTAAAGCGGTGGGTATTGATACTCGAGAAATAGAAAAAACCGTTAAAAAGAGCATTTTCGAATTTCTTGATGAATATAATAAAAATAAAATTTCTTATATTTCTGTAGGAAAAATTGATAATTGGAATCCAGACAAAAGCGGAATAATAGGTGAGCTTATTTATATGCCTCCTAAATTGAGAATGTTAATAGGAAAAAAACTTTCGATTAATATTTCTGATGTAAAAGGACATAAATACAGAAAAGAGTATTTCGAGTGTCTGAAAGCCAAAAGAGACGATTGTTTTGTGAGTTATATGTTTTTAAATCCTCTAACTAAACGATATGAGAGAAAAATATCTTATTTTGCTATTATGAAACCTTATAATTGGGTTTTTATAAAAGGAATGTATGAAACTCAAATTTTAGAAAATTTTAAAAAAATTGAAAATCAGGTTTATGCGAATATAAATATGCTGTTTAAAAAAGCGATAATTCTTCTTGTTTTAATTACCGTTATCATTGTTATTATTTCTTATTTCATATCTAAATTTATTATGAATGAAATAATAAGAAGTTACGAACAGATGAGAAAGAAATTTTTGAGAAAATTTTTCTTTGATGAAATAACTCAACTTCCTAACAGGGCTAAACTTATAGAAGATATTAATAAAGGAACTTATCAAGGGTTGATTTTAATCGATATAGATGATTTTTCCGATTTGAATGATATATACGGTTTTAATTTCGGGGACGAAATATTAAATCAGGTGAAAAAAACTTTAAAAAATTATTATGAAAAAGTATATAAAATAGGAAGCGATGAATTTGCCATACCGTTGAAAAGAGAAGTTAAAAAAGAAGATTTGATAAAACTTTCAAATATCAAACCCTCATATGATGGAGTAGTGATTAATTTTACAATAGGTGCCAGTAATTATAAAAAAAGATTATTGGAAACGGCGGAGATAGCCTTAAAATTTGCTTATAAACAGCAGAGCAAGAAATATATGTTTTTTGATGAGAATATAGAATACCAACAGATAAAAAAAGTAGATAAAATACAGTTTTTACATAAAGTTTTGGAAAACAGGGCGATTGAACCTTATTTTCATTGTATAGTAAATGAAAACAAAGAAATTGTAAAATATGAAGCTCTGATGAGAATAGTATGGGAAGGTGTAGTATATGAACCCAAAGATTTTATGGATTTATTAAAAGAATCAAAAATGTATTTGAAATTTTCAAAAATAATGCTGGAAAAAATTTTTAATTATCTGCCTGAAATAAATAAAACAGTATCTATTAATCTTTCTTTTGAAGATTTAAATAATTATGAAATAAAAAAAATGATTTACGAAAATTTAAAAAATAAAAATTATGACGTCTGTTTTGAAATACTTGAAAGTGAAAGTATTAAAGATTTTGAAGTTGTAAAAAGGTTTATAAATAACGTAAAAAAATTTAATGCTAAAGTAGCTATAGATGATTTTGGCAGCGGTTATTCTAACTTTATAAATATTGTTCAATTAAGTCCGGATTATCTTAAAATCGATTCAAGTATTGTAAAGAATATAGAAAATGAAAAATTCAGGGAAATAGTAAAAATTATTATACAATTTGCTAAAAAATTTAATATTCAGATTACGGCGGAATATGTTTGTAGAGAAAAAATATTTAGAATTTTAAAAGAAATGGGGGTTGATGAGTATCAAGGATTTTATTTTTGTAAGCCTCAACCGATAAACCGATTAAAAAATGATAAAATTTCATAAAAAAGGCAAATATGAAAATAGAAACTAAAATAGCCGAATTTACCAAACCGTTATATCTGGAAAGCGGAAGAATTTTAGAACCCTGGCAGATAAAATATGAAACGTACGGGGAATTAAACGACAAAAAAGATAATGTTATTTTAATTACACATGCCCTTTCAGGTTCGCATCATGCCGCTGGATGGTATGAGGGTGATAGAAAACCGGGATGGTGGGACGGGTTAATAGGAGATGGCAAAGCTATTGATACGACTAAATATTTTGTAATTGCCACAAATGTAATAGGAAGCTGCTTCGGATCTACCGGACCTATGAGCCCTATTTATCCCGGAAGTAATGAAAGGTACCGACTTAAATTTCCCGTAATCACAATAAAGGATATGGTAAAAGCCCAAAAAATTTTATTGGATTCATTGGGTATTAAAAAATTAAAAGCTGTTGTGGGCGGAAGTATGGGAGGTATGCAGGCATTACGACTGGCAGTGGATTATCCGGGATTTGCGGAATATGTTATTCCGATTGCCACTACGTATCAGACTAAACCTTACGTAATAGCGATAAATAAAGCGATGATTGAAGCTATAAGAGCCGACAGTGAATTTAAAGACGGAAACTATGATCCTGAAATAATAAGAGAAAAAGGAATGAAAGGTCTTGCCGCGGCAAGAATGATCGGGTATTTGAATTATATATCACCGGCTACGTTTGAAAAAAAATTCGGCAGAGAATATGTGAAAACTGACGGTATGTTTGAACTGTTTGGAAGATTTCAGGTGGAATCTTATTTGGAATATAACGGCGCGATGTTTCCTAAATGGTTTGATGCCTTAAGCTATATATATCTTTTAAAAGCAATTTCACTTTTTGATATAGGCAGAGGATTTAATTCTTTAAATGAAGCGTTTTCACAGATAAAAGATAAAATGTATTTAATAGGTTTTAGCGGAGATACGCTTTTTTTCCCTCAGGAAATGAGAAATATTAAAAAATATATGGATAAAGTAGGGGGCAGATGCCAATATTATGAAATAGATAGCGATTATGGCCATGATAGCTTTTTAGTTGAAATTGAAAAATTCGATTATTTAATCAGTGATATATTAAAAGGAGATTTGGATGCAAGATTTTGAAAAAAAACTTGAAGAGGCTAAAAAGCTTCTTGAGAAATTAAACGACCCGGAAATAACTCTTCATGAAGCTATGGAATATTATAAAAAAGGTATAAAACTTTTAGAAGAAGCCACAAAAATGATTGAAGAAGCAAAACTTCAGTTTCAAGAGATTAAATGAAAATAGCCTTTTTACAATCAGATGCTTTACCTCTTGACAAAGCTAAGATAAATTATTATCTGGCTCAGGCTAAAAGAGAAAATGTCAAGCTTTTTTTATTACCGGAATATTTATTAAATAGATTTTTTAAAGAAATTGAAACTATGCCCGTGAGTTTTATTAAAAATCAGACGAATCATCAAATAAAATTATTAAAAAGATTGTCGCTTTCTTATAATATGACAATTTTAGCCCCTTTGGTTTTAATAAAAGGCGATAAAAAATATAAAGTAATAGGTAAATTTTTAAATGGAAAAGTAAGATATTACTATTCACAGGTTTATATGCCTTATCCACACTGGAACGAAGAGAAATTTTTTTCAAAAAAAGAAAATAAACCTTTAGTATTTAGTATAGGCAAATATAGAATAGGAGCGATGTTTGGGTTTGAGGCTCATTTTGACGCTTTTTGGAAATATTTCAGAGAAAAGAAAGTGGATTTGGTGAGCGTTCTTAGTGTAGGAGCTTTTAATTCGCATCAGCGATGGTTTGAAATGTTAAAAACACAGGCTTTTTTAAATAATATGTACGTGATTAGAGTCAATAGAGTCGGACACTGGAAAGATTGGGAATTTTATGGAAAAAGTTTCGTAATATCTCCGGAAGGCGAAGAAATAATGACTCTTGGCAATAAAGAGGAGCTTGGTATTGTAAATATTTCAAAAGATTTAGTTAAAGAAGCAAGAAAAGAGTGGAAATTTAATAAACTCTCAAAAGAGCTTGATTTTTAATCATAAATTTCAAGGATTTCATATGCCGTATTTCTTTTAGCAGGGATTTCGCCTACATCTTTTATGAGTCTTATCATTTCTTCTTGATTCATTCTGTTTTGAGCACCGGCACTTCTTACTACGTTTTCTTCCATCATGGTTGAGCCTAAATCGTTTGCCCCGTATAAAAGAGCCATCTGACCGATATAACTTCCCTGAGTTACCCATGAACTTTGTATATTTTTAAAATTATCCAAAAACAGTCTGCTAACCGCTAAATATCTTAGATATCTGTTTGACGAAGTTTTATGTGTTACGATTCCTTCTTTCATTAAAGCCGTGTTGTAAGGTTGAAACGACCACATAATAAAAGCTCTAAATCCTCCGGTTTCATCTTGAAGTCGTCTGATTTTTTCCCAATGTTCCACTACTTCCTCAATACTTTCAACTGTTCCAAACATCATAGTAGCTGTTGAATTCAAACCGATTTCGTGAGCTGTTTTATGAATTTCAAGCCATCTATCCGAACTGATTTTTTTTGGAGCTATAATATCTCTTACCCTGTCGCTTAATATTTCCGCACCGGCTCCCGGTATGGAACTGAGACCTTTTTCTTTAAGTCTTATTAAAACTTCTTTTATAGGGATTTTAGATATTTTGGCAATATAATCTATTTCGGGCGCACTGAATCCGTGAATGGTGATATTTGGATATTTTTTATGAATATGTTCGACCAATTTTTCATAATAATCAATTTTTAAACTTGGATGAACTCCGCCTTGAAATAAGATTTGAGTGCCGCCTATTTCTATTAATTCTTCAATTTTTTTATCAATCTCCTCAAAACTAAGTAAATAAGCGTCTTCGTCTTTTTTATGTCTGTAAAAAGCACAAAATTTACAATCAACCCAGCAGGTGTTGGTATAGTTTATATTCCTGTCTACTATAAAAGTAGTGATTTTTTTCGGATGAAGTTGTTGTTTTTTTTCATATGCCATTTGTCCAAGATTCACGAGTTTTTCATTTTTAATTAAATTTATTGCTTCTTTGGTGCTAAGCCTCAATTTTACTCCTTAATGTCCGATTAATTTAGTATAATTCTAGATATTATCATAAAAGGCGGGCAGATGGAAGAAATTATTAAACAAATTTCTAAAAAAACTCTTGATGATTTAGAAAAAGCTCATAAACTACCTTTTCCTTTATATTATAAAGAGGTGTTTGATAAAATTGCTTATGATGAAAAAATAATCGATAATCTGAATCCTAAACTTTTATGTTTGGAACCGAGTCTTAATGAATTGATTTTACAAAAAACCGAAGAGACATTAAAAGATATTACAAACACTTCAAAAGATATAAAACAAAACTCAAAACAGATAGTCGAAGAAATAGAAACAACCGATGCCGAAGAGCTGAAGTCAGTTATACTTGAATTCAGTCTTGATCTTATGAAAAAAATAAATAAAATGGAAGAAAAAATTTCTTCTTTGGAAGAGGAATTGGACAAAGCTTATAAAGAGTTGCTTATTGATCCTTTAACTAAAGTGTATAATAGAAAAGCTTTGGAAAAAGATTTAAAAGTGCTTTTGGAAAAGGGTAAAAACAAAGATTTGGATTTAATGGTTGCCATAGTGGATATAGATAATTTTAAATTGATTAATGATAAATTCGGTCATTTAGTGGGGGATTTTGTGTTAGTGAAGCTCGCTCAAATAATGAAAACTTTAATTAGAAAAACCGATAAAATTTATAGATACGGAGGTGATGAATTCATAATTGTCTTTAATCGTTCGACTCTGCTAAACGCACAAAAAATTATCGAAAGAATAGTCAATAAAATATCAAAAACCGCTCTTAAATATAAAGATAATATAATAAAAGTAACTATTTCAGCAGGACTTGCACAACACAGACAAGGAGACACTATGGATAGTCTTTTAAAAAGGGCGGATGAAGCAATGTATAAAGTGAAATCTCAAAATAAAAATGGATATAATACTTATTAAAAAGGTAATAAATTGAGTTTGTTTGACGCGGTTATACTGGGTATCACTTTTATATTGGGAATAAAAGGTTTTTTTGACGGATTTATAAAAGAAATAGCCGGTCTTGTGGGAATAATAGGCGGTCTTTTTCTTGCTTCTAAATTTTTTCATGATGCGGGAATGTATATAAACCAATATATATTTCATATTCCGAATAAATCGGCAATAGATCTAGTCGGATTCGTATCGGTATTTGTAGGATTTTGGATTTTTGCCGTATTTATAGGATTTTTGCTTGGTAAAATACTTAAAATAAGCGCTCTTGGTGTTTTTGACAGAATACTCGGATTTGTTTTCGCAAGCGCCAAATTTTTTATTTTAGTTTCAGTTATACTGACGCTTTTATATCAGGTTGCTTTTATTAAAGAAAATTTAAAAAAATATAATCAAAAAAGTTTCATATTTCCGATTATGCTGAAATTGGGTGAAGAGATTATAAATATATCACCTAAAGACATGGAAAAAACTCTTAAAAATGTTAAAATTCCAATAAACTAAACCTTTCAAAGGAGATTAATGTTTTCTAACGAATACGTAAAACAAAGAATGAACAAAGCCGAAAAGTTAAAAGAAGAAGGCTTAAACCCATATGATCATAATTCAAATAGGGATACGAAAATAGCTGAATTTTTAGAGAAAAACAAAGATGTTTTAGAACTTGAAAATAGAAGAGATGAAAATAGGAAATTTACGGTAGCAGGACGTGTAAAATTTCTCAGACTGATGGGAAAAGCCGCGTTTTTTAAAATAGAAGACGAAACGGGAATACTTCAGGTTTATATGAGCAAAAACAATTTGGGTGATAAATTTAATCTACTTAAAAAAACACTTGAAGTCGGTGATATAGTGGAAGTTACGGGATATCCTTTTGTAACAAAAACAGGGGAGCTTAGCATCCATGCTGATGACGTAAGAATACTTACAAAAGCAATTCATCCTCTGCCGGAAAAATTCCACGGACTTCAAGATGTAGAGACGAAATATCGTCAAAGATACCTTGATATGATTATGAATAAAGAGACTAGAGATAGATTTAAATTAAGAAGTCAGATTGTAAGCCTGGTTAGAGAATTTTTCTTAAAAAAAGGATTTTTAGAAGTTGAAACACCTATGCTTCATACGGTTGTAGGCGGTGCCAACGCAAGACCTTTTATGACTCATCACAACGCATTAGATATTGATATGAACTTAAGAATTGCGCCTGAACTTTTCTTAAAAAGATTAATAGTTGGTGGATTTGAAGCTGTATTTGAGCTTAATAGAAATTTCAGAAACGAAGGAATCGACCACACTCACAACCCTGAATTTACGATGATAGAATTTTACTGGGCGTATCATACTATGGAAGATTTGATGAAATTAACAAAAGAACTGTTTGATTATCTGTTCGAAAAATTAAACCTTCCAAAAAAACTTCAATATGGTGATATGGTAATTGATTTTGACGATTGGAAAACTATTACTTATAAAGACGCTTTAGTTAAAATCGGGGGAGTACCTGAAGAAATTTTAGAAGATGTTGATGCGATGAAAAAATATTTAAAAGATCACGGAGTGGAAATAGAAGAGCATATCGATTCAAAAGGTAAGCTTTGGGCTGAACTTTTTGATGAATTCGTAGAATCTAAATTAATCAATCCTACGTTTGTAACTGAATTCCCTATTGAAATTTCACCGCTTGCCAGAAGAAGTGATAAAAACCCTGAATTTGCGGAAAGATTTGAGCTGTTTATCGCAGGACGCGAAATAGCAAACGGATTTAATGAGCTAAACGATCCGCTTGATCAGTATGAAAGATTTAAAGCTCAGCTAGAAGCTAAAGCAAAAGGTGATGAAGAGGGAATGGATATGGATTATGATTATATCCGTGCTTTACAATACGGAATGCCTCCGACTGCGGGTGAAGGTATAGGAATTGACAGACTTGTGATGTTACTAACAAACTCACATTCTATTAAAGATGTGATTTTATTCCCGACTATGAAACCGAAAAAAGAAATAAAAGACGAAGATAATATTAAATAAAGGAGATATAATGAGTTTACTTAAAAATTACGACCAAGACGTTTATTCTATAATCGAAAAAGAACTTGAGAGACAAACGAATCATTTAGAAATGATTGCCAGTGAAAACTTTACACTTCCTGAAGTAATGGAAGCTATGGGAAGTGTGTTTACAAACAAATATGCTGAAGGGTATCCCGGAAAAAGATATTACGGCGGATGTGAATACGCTGATATGATAGAGCAGCTTGCAATTGACAGGGCAAAAGCACTTTTTGGATGTGAATATGCAAACGTTCAGCCGCATTCCGGAAGTCAGGCTAACGGAGCTGTTTATGTTGCTTTAATGAAGCCTCTTGAAAAACTACTTGGAATGGATTTAAGTAACGGAGGACACTTAACTCACGGAGCGAAAGTAAACTTTTCAGGAAAACATTATCACAGTTTTTCATACGGAATCGATGAAAAAACAGGAAGAATCGATTATGACAGAGTAAGAGATATTGCAAAAATAGTAAAACCTAAAATGATTGTATGTGGTGCAAGTGCTTATCCAAGAGAAATTGATTTTGCTAAATTTAAAGAAATTGCTGATGAAGTCGGCGCTATTTTAATGGCAGATGTTGCTCATATTGCCGGACTTGTGGTAGCGGGCGAGCATCCTCATCCGTTTCCTCATTGTGATGTGGTGACTACTACCACTCACAAAACTCTTAGAGGTCCAAGAGGAGGACTAATTCTTACAAACAACGAAGAGTACGCTAAAAAAATCAATAGCGCAATTTTCCCAGGAATCCAAGGTGGTCCACTAGTTCACGTAATTGCGGCAAAAGCGGTCGGATTTAAAATGAATCTAGAGCCAAGCTGGAAAGATTATGCAAAACAAGTGAAAGCAAACGCAAAAGCACTTGCTGAAGTACTTCTTGAGAGAGGTTATGACCTTGTAAGCGGCGGAACTGATAATCACCTTGTACTTGTAAGTTTCCTAAATAAAGAATTCAGCGGAAAAGAAGCTGAAGAAGCGTTAGGAAGAGCAGGAATTACAGTTAATAAAAACACTGTTCCGGGTGAAAAAAGAAGTCCTTTTGTAACTTCGGGTATCAGAATCGGAAGTCCGGCACTTACTGCCAGAGGTATGAAAGAAGAAGAATTCAGATTTATTGCCAATAAAATAGCAGATGTTCTTGATGATATTTATAATCTTGAGCTTCAGGATAAAGTAGCAGCAGAACTTAAAGAATTAGCTGGTAAATTTGTAATTTACGACAGACCTACTTATTAATTTTTCCCTCTTTTGAGGGTATAAAAGGAGACGTTTTGGCTTATAATGTGGATATCTCAATGATTAAAATGAATAGAAATTACTATTTTGAATATAAAGGTAAAATAGTAAATAAAATTATTTATAAAGGCAGAACATTTTTTGATAAATACGAAAAAATAGAAAAACCTCTAACTCTTCAAGTAATGAACGAACATATAGAAAGAAAAAAAATTATTGCTCATGATTTGATAAACAGACAAAGAAATATTGTTGAAAATATTGTGTTTGATTATAACGGATTGGATCCTGAAAGATTTTGGAATAGGGCGAGCTTGCTTTTAAGGGAAGAGGGCTTTTTAAATTTTACCGCTTACAATTCAAAGACTCCAGGACATTTACATCTTTACATTCATAAAGGTCATACGACTCTAAGCGAGGCAATTCAGATTGGAAAAGCTCTTTCGATGAAACTTGCGACAAAGCTGCCTAAGCAATGGAGAGTTTTTCCAACTGACGATTTGCCGCCTGAATTTAATATTTTAAATTTACCTTATGGGTTATTTAAAAAAGAACGGGGAGCATCTTGGGCGAAACATATGTAAGGAGATATTATGAAAGATGATTTATTAAACATGGAACCTAAAAAAGATTTAAAAAAACCTCTTATATACGGAGCGGTTGGTTTTTTGGTATTTATTGTGATTGTAATAGCTGTGGCTATTTTTCAAAACAGCAGTTCAAAAGAAAATTCGAATGAAATCATACCTCCTGCTGAAAAACCGGCTCAGGTAAAAGAAGAAAAGACTCAATTTAAGCCTTTAGCTGTTGAAGAGACATCGCAAAAAGAAGAACCGTTAGCTTTAGAAGAAAAAAAAGAGCCTCAACAAAAGGCGGAAGAAAAAACTAAAGTTGAAGAAAAAATAGAAAAACCCGAGGTTACAGAAACGGTTAAAACCGAACCGCAAAAAAGTGTAAAACCGGAAGTTACGAAAAATGTAGAAAAACCGAAAAAAGAACATAAAGCCAAAACGGGAAAATACTACATCCAAGTGGCAGCTTTACTTAAAAATGCGACTCCTAACAAAAAATTTTTAGCATTAATTAAAAAACAGGGATATGATTATAAATTTTATCATACGAATATAGTAAAAAACGGTCAAAAAATTAAGGTAACTAAAATTTTAATAGGTCCGTTTAAATCAAAAGAGGAAGCGAAAAAAGAACTTCCTAAAATAAAAAGAACAATATCTCAAACAGCGTATATATTTAAGGCCAAATAATGGTATATGATAAATTTTTGGTTGATGAATTCAGTGTTATTGCCATTTATAATCAAATAAAATCACTTTTTCCTGATGAAAGACTTTTTTTACTTGAAAGCGTAATAAATAACAGTGACGGAAATTATTCTTTTATTTTTATCGGGGAAAAAGAAAGAATCGAATATAAAAATTATAAAACAAAATATTTTGACGGTAATGAAGAAAAAATACTTGATACGGATCCTTTTTCTTTTATGAAAGAATATTATTCAAAGATAGATAAAGAGAAGTATAAAAAACTTTCCCGAGAACTTAAAATAGGATTTGTTGACGGTTTTGTAGGATATATCGGATATGATATGGTTAAAATATTTGAGCCGGTGTTAAAAAAAGTGATGGATAAATTAAAAGATGAAACCAATATACCTGATTTGTATATGATCAGACCTAAAATCGTTATCGGATTTTCTCATAAATTTTCAGAACTTACAGTAATAATTAATGATAAAAATTATGAAAAATATCTTTATGTAATAAAAGATTTAATTAATTCGACTTATAAACATCAGCCTATCAAAAAAGCAAAAATACTTACTGAACCGAAATATGTATTTAGTAAAGAAAAATTTTATGAAATGGTAAAGAAAGCGAAAGAAAATATAAAAGCAGGAGATATTTTTCAGATAGTTCTTTCAAATAGATTAAAATTAAAAGCAAAACTTGACAGGCTCTCTTTTTATAGAAAATTAAGAAGTAAAAATCCTTCTCCATATTTGTATTATCTTGATATTGATGATTTTGCCATTATAGGAAGTTCTCCCGAAGTTATGGTAAGACTTACGGATGATGTAATATTGCTTAGACCTATAGCCGGAACGAGAAAAAGAGGGGAAACACTAAAAAAAGACTTAGAACTTGAAAATGAAATGATAAATGATCCTAAAGAAGTAGCGGAACATATAATGCTTGTGGATCTTGGGAGAAATGACGTAGGAAGGGTTAGTAAGCCCGGAAGTGTAAAAGTAGAAGAATTAATGAGGGTTGAGAGATATTCTCATGTGATGCACATGGTAAGTGATGTTGTCGGTGTACTTGACAGTAAATATGATATGTTTGATTTATTCAAAGCAACATTTACAGCTGGAACAATGACCGGAGCTCCAAAAATCAAAGCAATGGAATTAATTGCCAAATACGAAGGTTTAAAAAGAGGATATTATGCCGGAAGTATAGGTTATTTCGGCTTTGACGGCAATATGGATAGTGCGATTACGATAAGAACGGCTCTTATAAAAGGTGATGAAGTCATATTTCAGGCTGGAGCAGGAGTGGTTGCCGACTCAAAACCGGAACTTGAATATAAAGAAGTCAATAATAAACTTGGAGCACTTGTATCAACATTGAAGGATTTAGATGGGGGTAATTAAAAATATAAAAGGAAATAAAGTTTTTTATAGACCTCAAGGCTTTCTTGACGCTCAGGCAGTTAGTGAAATTATTACGCCGGTAGATATTAATATGATGGAAAAAAGAGGCATTAAATGCGTAGCCGTTGATTTTAGCAAAATAATTAGTGCGAATATGAATGCTATTAGATTTTTAAATGATATTTTTGAAATGCTTTATAAAAAAAATATCGATTGTGCCGTTTATAATGCAAATAATAATATTTATAATATTTTTAATAATTTAAAAAACTGTTATTTTAACTATTATGAAAACGAAGAGATTATGAAAATTTTTTGTGATGAAGATTATATTACTGAAAAGCCTGTTTTTTTATGCTGTATGCAAGATGATCAGAACAAAAATATGCTTATTTTTAATCTTGTGAAAAAAGGCATAACGCCTGCTGTGGTAAATTCGGAAAATGACATAGGTACTGATAATGCCGTAGTCATCAAAAAATCTTTTATTTCAAAAATTGCAGACAGAGTCAGTGGCATTATGAAAAACGGAATTATTTATTTTTATTTTAACGGTTTTTTAGATGTTAATATTTCCGATATGTTTGATATGGAATATTATAGAAGAAATCTTTTGATCGGTTTTAAAGTATTTGTATTTGATATGAATAACGTTAAGGGTATGAATATTCATGCTGTACGGTTTTTAAGCAAGCTTGGTGTGGAAGCTGCCGAATATGGAGCACTTTTGGCGATTATAGGCTTATCAAAGAAAAATATTCAGCAAAAACTTATAGAAGATTTGGAAGCGGTCGGATTTGTTTTTTTTGAAAATGAAAAAGAATTTTTAGAATCCGAAGATTATAAAGAAGCTATCAACTCTTCAAGTATGATATATAAAAAGAGCAGAAAAATCACAAAGGATTTTGTAAAGATTTTGCCTTTTTTTGTCAATGCTACAATATCTACTATAGAAATGATGACCGGAGTAAAAGCTACAAAAGAGCCTCCTAATATAAAAGAAGTAAACGTTGATACGAGCAGGGAAGATTTGGTAGCGAGTTCTATCGGATTTTACGGAGATTTGGACGGGGCTTTGATTTTAATTTTTACAGAAAAACTTTCTCGTGCCATTAGTAAAATTTTAGTAGGAGAAGAATATACCACAAAAGAAGAAATGGTGGATATGGTAGGGGAATTTGCCAACATTATTGTCGGAAACGTTAAATTGGAACTTGACAGACATGATATCGAAATAAATCTGACTCTTCCAAAAGTGTTTGATAAACTCGAACAGCTTCAAAATATTGTTATTAATAAACAGGGTATCGAAGTAAAATTTTATTTTGACGGAGAAGAATTTTATTTTTATTTAACACGTTAAGGAGTTGTAATGTTTCTTATATTCGGCGATCCCGTATCTCATAGCAAATCACCTCTCATGCATAATTATTTTTTTAAAAAAGAGGGAATAGACGAATGTTACGGCAGATTTTGTTTAAAGGACGGTTCTAAAATTATTGAAAAATTTAAAGAATTAAAAATAAAAGGTGCCAATGTTACAGTACCGCATAAAGAATGGGCATATAAATTGGCGGATGAAGTAAGAGGTATAGCAAAAGAGATAGGAGCTGTTAATACTTTAGTAAAAGAAGATGATAAGATAGTCGGTTATAATACCGACGCACCGGGTTTTTTGGAAGCTGTTAAAGATTTTAAATTTAAAAAACCTTTAATAATAGGTGCCGGCGGAACGGCTAAGGCATTAAGCTTAGTTTTACCAAAGGCCGATATTCTAAACCGTTCGGAAAAAAGACTTGAATATTTCAAAAAAAAAGGCAAAAAAACATTTACTTGGAATGAAATAGATAATTTTGATTATGATTTGATAATAAACACTACTTCGGCAGGGCTTAATGATGAGAATCTTCCGGCTCCGACAAATATAATAAATAAACTTTTTTCAAATTCTAAATATGCGGTAGATGTAATATACGGAAAAGAGACACCTTTTTTAAAAAAAGCTAAAGAGTATAATTTAAAAACTAAAAGCGGACTTGATATGCTTGTATATCAGGGAGTTTTGGCTATGGAGCTTTTTTTAGGAAAAGAGCTTGATAGAGAAAAGGTAGCGAAACTTTATTTTGAAATATTAAGGTAAAGGCTCTTCTTTCAATTCCATTTTAGCCCCGAGACTCCTGAATTTATCAAGTAAATTTTCATAACCTCTGAAAAGGTGGTAAATTCTGTGGACTTTAGTTTCTCCTTTTGCTATAAGTCCGGCTAAAACCAAAGCGCTGCTGGCTCTAAGGTCAGTAGCCATTACATCTGCGCCGTAAAGTTCCGTAGGGCCGTAAACCGTGGCAATTTTTCCCTGTATTTTAATGTCTGCGCCAAGTCTGTTAAGTTCGGGTACATGCATGAATCTGTTTTCAAAAAGCCTCTCTTCAATTGTACTGACACCTTGTGCCTGAGTGGCGATTGCCATGAATTGAGCTTGCATATCAGTAGGAAATCCGGGATATTCCGTCGTGGAAATGTTTACCGGGTTTATTTTTTTAGCGGGAATCAGGGTTATTTCATCACTTCCTATTTCGAAAGAAAATCCCATTGTTTTTAATTTTAAAAGAATTGATTCCATATGATTTGGCTCTACATTTTGTAAAGTAATTTTGGAATTAGTAATAGCACCGGCGCATAAATATGTTCCGGCTTCGATTCTGTCTGGGATAATAGAAAAATTATCGAAATTAAGAAGTTCTTTATTTGTTCCTCTTATTATCAGTTCATCACTTCCGATACCGTCTATTTCAACTCCTGCCGATTTTAAAACTTCGCATAGCTGAACAACTTCAGGTTCTTTTGCCGCATTTATTATTTTTGTTTCGCCTTCAGCTAAAGCGGCCGCCATTACGATATTCTCCGTACCTGTAACAGTTACTTTATCAAAAACAATATCCGTGCCTTTTAATTTTCCTTTGGCATGAATATATCCGCCTTCGATTTTGATTTCTGCTCCCATAGTTTCGAGGGCTTTTAAGTGTAAATCTACCGGTCTGGCTCCTATTGCGCAGCCTCCCGGAAGAGAAACTTTACATTCTCCGAATCTTGCCAATAGCGGACCGAGGACCAAAATAGAAGCTCTCATAGTTTTTACGATTTCATATACGGCCGTAGTGTTATTTATGGATGAAGTGTTAATTTTTAGTGTATTATTATCAAACTCATACCTGGCTCCGAGATTTGACAAAAGTTTTAATAGAGTTTTTACATCCGCAACATTTGGTACGTTTGTCATTTCTACGTCGTCAGCCGATAAAATAGTCGAAGCTATAAGAGGTAAAGCGGCATTTTTAGCTCCGCTGATTTTTACACCGCCGGATAATTTAGGTGATTCGTAAATATGTAAATATTTATACATTTATGGCCTTTTTTCGAAATTTTATTAATAAAAAATGATATTTAGCTTTCAAAGCTTCTTAGAAGTTTTATTTCCTCTGCCCAGATATCAGGATCAATTGTTTCAAGAATAAGAGGTATGTTGTCAATTCTTTTGTCTTGCATAATAAATTTAAAAGCGTCAAGTCCGATTTCACCTTTACCTAAAGAATGGTGTCTATCTACACGGCTTGCGAATTTTGCTTTCGAATCGTTTATATGCATTCCTTTAAGGAATCGGAATCCTATTATTTCATCAAATTCTTTCATGGTTTTTTCGTATGCGTCTTTAGTTCTGATATCATAGCCTGCGGCAAAAATATGTGCAGTATCTATACATACTCCTATTCTCTCTTTATCTTCAATATTATCTATTATATATGCCAAATGTTCAAATTTATAGCCTAAATTACTTCCCTGACCGGCGGTAGTTTCGATAACAAAAACACATGATTCGGTTTCTTTAATGGCAAAATTTACACTCTCGCTAATTAAATCCAGACATTCTTCTTCACTTATTTTTTTTAAATGACTTCCCGGATGAAAATTGAGATATAAAAGACCAAGTTCTTCAACTCTTCTTGCTTCGTCTATGAAAGCTTCTAAAGATTTTTCTCTTTTTTCTTTTTCTGGATGACCGAGATTTATTAAATAACTATCGTGCGGAAGTACGGCTTCTTTACAAAAGCCGTGTTCTTCCATCCATTCATTAAATTTTATTTTACTTTTTTCGCTGAGCGGTTTTGCTTTCCATTGTCTTTGGTTTTTTGTAAAAAGCGCAAATCCATTCGCTCCTATTTCCACCGCGTTTTTTACCGCGTTTTCTACTCCGCCTGCGGCGCTGACATGTGCTCCGATAAATTTCATTAAATAACCTTATACAAGTTTAGGCCATTTAAGTTTGCCGTTTGGGTTGGATACCATATGAACGTGTAGATGAAACACTTCTTGACCGGCGTTACTTCCGTTATTTGTAATAAGTCTGTAATCGGTGATATTTAATTCTTTCGCAACATTTTTAATAAAATCAGCCATTTCACAGAAAATTTCATTAGGTGTGTCGTTGAATTTTTCATAGTGTTCTTTTGGTATTATAAGTACGTGTACGGGTGCTATCGGATTAATATCGTGAAAAGCTAAGAACTTTTCATTTTCTAAAACTTTTTTGCTCGGTATTTCACCTTTGACTATTTTGCAGAAAATACATTCCATTGAAAGGCTCCTTTTTTTTTGGTATTATATCCAAAAATTTTAAGGAGTTTTGGTGGATTTAAGCGAAATTAAGAATGCCATTAGTTTGGATGAACTTGAAAAAATAAGAATAAAGCTTTTAGGTAGAAACGGTATTATTACACAAAAATTTAAAGAACTTAAAAATTTGGCTCCTGAAGAAAAAAAGAAAGTTGCTAAAGAATTAAACGAACTGAAAGAAAAAGTTACTAATTTAATAGCTCAGAAAAAAGCGGAACTTGAAGAAAAACTTTTAGAAGAAAAACTTAAAAGTGAAAAAATAGACGTAACACTTTTTAATCCGAAACCTACAGGAGCTATACATCCTATAACCGATACAATGAATAAAATTATCGATTTTTTTACTAAATTAAATTTTTCAGTGGAAGAAGGTCCCCTTGTAGAAGATGATTTTCACAATTTTGAAGCTTTAAATCTTCCTAAATATCATCCGGCAAGGGATATGCAAGATACATTTTATTTTAAAGACGGTTCACTACTTAGGACTCACACGTCACCTGTCCAAATAAGAACTATGCTAAAACAAAAACCTCCGATCAGAATGATAAGTCCCGGAGCGGTTTTCAGAAGAGATTATGATTTAACCCATACTCCTATGTTTCATCAGGTAGAAGGTTTGGTTGTAGATGAAAAAGGAAAAGTTAGCTTTGCGAATTTAAAATTTATTCTTGAAGCGTTCTTAGTTCATATGTTCGGAGACGTTAAAGTCAGATTCAGACCTTCGTTTTTCCCTTTTACGGAACCGAGTGCGGAAGTTGATATAAGCTGTATTTTCTGTAAAGGCGAAGGATGTAGGGTGTGCTCTCATACTGGTTGGCTTGAAGTACTGGGATGCGGTGTGGTTGATCCTAATGTTTTTAAAGCGGTAGGGTATGATGATGTCAGCGGTTATGCTTTTGGTCTCGGAGTCGAAAGGTTTGCTATGTTGTTAAACAGAATAAATGATTTAAGAAGTATGTATGAAGGAGATATAAGACTTATGGAGCAGTTCAAATGATAGTGACGAGAAGATGGCTGGAAGAATTTATTGATTTAGACGGTGTTTCTACCAAAGAGATAATAAATACTTTAAACAGAATAGGACAGGAAGTCGAAGGTTATAAAAAAATAGAAATTCCTCAAAATGTAGTCGTCGGAGAAGTTATAGAATGTCATAAACACCCGAATGCGGATAAATTAAACGTATGTAGGGTAAATGTGGGAGATGAAGAACTTCAAATCGTTTGTGGCGCTAAAAATGTAGCGGCCGGTCAACTGGTACCCGTGGCAAAAACAGGTGCTGTGCTTCCGGGTGACTTTAAAATAAAAAAGGCGAAATTAAGAGGCGTCGAATCTCTGGGAATGATTTGCGCCGCAAGAGAAATAGGCCTCCCGGATTTTCATGAAGGTATATTGGTACTTGATAACTCTTTAGGTGAATTAAATATTGGAGAATATGTTGGAAAATATCTTAATGATGAAATAATTGAATTGGGCGTAACGGCGAACAGAGGAGACTGTTTTAGTGTTTACGGGATAGCCAGAGAATTAAGTGCGGGATTAAATAGAAATTTAAAAACTCCGGAATTTAATTTTGAAGAATTGCCTGAAGGAATAGGAAGAATTGTAAATGTTTTAAAAAATGAAGCTAAAAAGTCTTCCCACTTGATAAAAGCTTTCGAAGGTAAAGTGAATCCGAAATTAAAAATTGATTACAGATTGGCATTGGTGGGAGAAGAATCTAAAAATATTATCGATTCGTATGTAAAATATGCGATGCATGCCACGGGAGTTCTGTTAGTGGCAGGTAATATCGGGGAGTGTGAGTTAACGAATGAGGACGGTGTCGATATCTTTAAATGTTACGGTAAATATCTTGTAGGAATTAAAAATGATATAAATATAGAAGAAAATGGCAAATATATAATCAATGCTAATTATATTGATCCGAAATATGTAAGTGAAATTGTATTTTTGAAAAATCTTAAAACCGATGAATATTTTTTCAGAGCGAGCAGAGGAAGTGAAACGGATTTAGAATTCGGAATGAATTATTTTCTTAATGAAATAAATCTTCCTGTATACGGCGGAGAGATAGATTTATCAAATGATATTCCTGAAAAAATCATAAATGTGAATATTGAAGAAATTCAAAAAATCATAGGATATGAAATTGATGAAAAATCAGTTGTAGAAATACTGAAAAAACTTCAATTCGAAATAGTAAATATAAGTGATGAAAATATAAAAGTAAAAGTTCCTACCTTTAGAAGCGATATAGAAAACATTCAAGATATTGCCGAAGAAGTTTTAAGAATATACGGCATTGACAAGATTCAAAGTAAGCCGCTTGAATTTAAAGAAGCGGACAGAACGAATGAAGTTATGGAAGAACTCGAATTTGAAAAAGAATTAAAAACTAAAGCTGTGGCAACCGGATTTTATGAAGTGATACATTTTGTTTTTGATAATAAAGAAAGACTCCAAAAATTCGGTTTTGATATCGTTGATGAGCATTTGGATTTGCTTAATCCTATAGCTAATGAACTCAATACGCTAAGAACGACTCTTTTATTACAGTTATTGGACGATATTAAGTTTAATAAGGCAAACGGTTATAAAAGGATATATCTTACAACGATAGGAAGCGTATACGATAAAAACAGGAATGAATATAAAAAAATGGCATTTGTCGTAAACGGACAGGCTGATTATGAAAATCCGAAAAATCACGGAAAACCGGAAAGAGTGGATTTTAAATTTTTGGTAGATAAAATTTCTCAGGTTTTCGGAGATGTTAAACTTGAAGAAAATGATTTTCATCCGATAGCTCATCCGTATCAAAACGCGAAAATAATCAAAGACGGAAAACCAATAGGAGTATTAGCCAAACTTCATCCGAAAATCGCTAAAGAATTCGATATTGACGATACTTATTTTGCCGAGATAGATTTGGAAGTGTTAAATAAAACAAGAAAGCTTGCGGAAGATATTATAAAATTTCCTAAAGTAACAAGGGATTTGAGTCTTGTTGTAGATAAAAATATGACTTATAAAGAGATTTTTGAGATAATAGATTCTTTGGGAATAGATGAACTTAAAGATTTTTATCCTATTGATATTTACGATTTGGGAGATAAAAATTCTCTTACAATAAGATTTATACTTCAGGCCGATAAAACTTTACAAGAAAATGAAATTAATGATATAATGGAAAAAATTTTAAAAACTTTAGAAGAAAAAGGAATTAAGCTTAGATGAGGTTAATAGTTAAAGGCGGTAAGAGATTTGAAGAAGAATTTGTAGTTGATGCTGATAAATCTATATCGCACAGATGTGCGATTTTTTCTTTATTGACAGAAGGTGTTAATGAAATAAAGAATTATCTTCGGGCAGAAGATACTCTTAATTCTTTAGAAATTGCGAAGGCTTTAGGAGCTGAAGTTAAAGATGACGGCAATGTTATAAAAATAAAAGCACCAAAAGAATTAAAAGAAGCCGATGATATTTTATATTGCGGAAATAGCGGGACTACTATCAGAATATATATGGGGCTTTTAGCCGGAATTGACGGTTTTTTCGTGCTTACCGGAGATGAATATTTAAGACGTCGTCCTATGAAAAGAGTAGCCGAACCTCTAAGAAAAATCGGAGCAAAAGTGGATGGAAGAGAAAACGGAAATCTGGCGCCTCTTGGAATAAGAGGAGGAAAATTGAAAAGCTTCGAATATGAAAGTAAAATTGCTTCAGCTCAGGTAAAATCAGCTCTTATTTTAGCCGCTTTAAATGCCGATAAGCCTTCTTTTTATAAAGAACCTTTTTTAAGCCGGGATCATACCGAAAGAATGCTAAAAGGTATGGGTGCTGATCTTGATGTCAATGTCAATCCCGATCTTACATGTGAAATCACTGTTTATCCTCTTATTAAAAAACTTTCACCTCTTAAATTTGAAGTTCCAAACGATCCGAGCAGTGCCTTTTTCTTTGCTGTTGCTGCCGCTATTACCAATTCTACCGCAATAATAAAAAATATTACTTTAAATCCTACTAGAATAGAAGCTTATAAAGTTTTGGAAAAAATGGGAGCTGAAATAGAATATTTATTAAAAGAAGACAAATATGAACCTGTAGGAGATATTATCGTAAAAGGTAATAAATTAAAAAGCATTGAAGTTAGTGAAAAAATACCATGGCTGATAGATGAAATACCGGCACTTGCCATGGCAATGGCCGTGGCTGAAGGAAAAAGTATAGTCAAAAACGCACAAGAATTAAGAGTGAAAGAGTCGGATAGAATAAAAGCGGTGGTGGAAAATCTTAAAAAATGCGGTATTGAAGCAAGAGAGCTTGAAGACGGTTTTGAAATTATAGGCGGAGTTCCTAAAAAAGCAGTAATCGACTCTTACGGAGACCATAGAATTGCCATGAGTTTCGCTGTTTTAGGATTGTTATGCGGTATGGATATTCAAAAAGCCGAAAGTATTTATACATCTTTTCCTAATTTTTTTAAACTATTTGAAAAAATAGCTGATTTTGAGGTGATGGATGCTGATTAAAAAAGCAAAAAGTTACGGGTTTTGTTTTGGGGTAAAAAGAGCGGTTGAAATAGCTGAAAATTCTCAAAATGCCGTTACTCTTGGTCCTCTTATTCATAATCCTCTTGAAATTAAGAGACTTGCTGAAAATTATAATGTAAAATTTGTAAATTCTCTTGATGAAATAAATAAAAACATAAAAAGGGTGATAGTAAGAACCCATGGTATACCTAGAGACAGACTTGAAAAATTGAAAGAAAAACAGGTGGAAGTTATTGATGCTACATGCCCTTTTGTAAAAAAACCTCAGGAAATTGTGGAACAGATGAGCAAAGAAGGTTATGATATCATTATCTTCGGTGATAAAAACCATCCGGAAATTCAAGGCGTAATGAGTTATGCCGTTCATAATAGGGTTTTTGTAGTTTTGACACCGGAAGAATTAAAAAACATTAAACTTAAAGAAAAAATAGCAACTGTAGCTCAAACGACAAGAAAACTTACTGATTATTTGAAAATTACAAATTTTTTGATTGAAAATCACAAAGAAGTCAGAGTTTTTAATACCATTTGTAACGCAACATTTGAAAATCAAGATGCTGTAAGAGAACTTAGTAAAGAAGCGGATATAATGATAATAGTCGGTGGAAAAAACTCTTCAAACACCAAACAATTGTATAATATAGCAAAAGAAAATTGTGAGAGCTATCTGGTTGAAAATGAAGACGAAATAAATCCTGAATGGTTTAAAAATAAAAAACTGTGTGGAATAAGTGCTGGAGCTTCTACTCCGGAATGGCTTGTCGAAAAAATAATCTCAAAGATAAAGGATGTAACATGAATAAATTGAATATCGGAGACGTAGTTGAATTTCAAATAGAAAAAATTATAAAAGGAGGCTTTGTCGGTAATAAAGATGGAGTAGAATTTTTCTTGCCGAAAAGTCTCAGTGGACTTAAAGAAGATGAAAGCGTTATCGGAAAAAACGTAAAAGCAAAAGTAAAAGAATTTAAACAAAATTCAGTAGTTGTAGATAGAAAAGCATATCTCAACGATGTAAAGAAAAAAATAGAAGAGCTTAATGGAAAAATCGTTAGCGCAAAAGTTACGAAAGTAAAACCTAACGGTTTGGTTATCGATATTGACGGAATAAGCGGATTTGTTCCGAGAGATGAAATTTTTTATAGAAAAATAGATCACAAGAAATATTTTGACGAGGGTGATGAAATTGAAGTGATTTTAATTGACCCGGAGAGAAGAGTGTTTTCAATAAAAAAAGTTCTTCCTAATCCGTGGGATGAAGTAAAAAATCTAAATCCCGGAGACAGGGTAAAAGTTACGGTGTCTCATTTGACAGATTATGGGGCTTTCGTAGATTTGGGAAATGGAGTGGAAGGATTCTTACATATAAGTGAAATAAACTGGGACGGTAAGAACGATTTAACGCTTGGTGAAGAAATTGAAGTTGAAATTGTGGAAATAAATCCTGAAGAAGAGAAGCTCAGAGTGTCGAGAAAACATCTTTTAACGAAACCGGCAGCGGAATTTGCCGAAAAATATAAGGTCGGAGATATAGTAGAAGGAATAATCACAAAATTCATTAATGTAGGAGCATTTGTAGAAGTGGATGGTATAAGCGTTCTTATGCCTAATAAATTCGCTTCGTTTAAAAAAGGTGAAAAAGCCAGTGATATTTTTGAAATCGGTGATAAAATGGAATTTAAAGTTATAACTATTTCCCCGGAAGAAAATAAAGTTATCGTTTCGAGAAAAGACGCAATGCCTAATCCTTATGAGGCTTTTGCCAAAGATCATCAGATAGGTGATGAAATAAAAGGAAAAGTTAAATATATAACGGATTTCGGAATGTTTATTGACTTAGGTGATATAGAAGCGTTGGTAAGAAAAGAAGATTATGAAAAAAATTATGAAATAGGAGATGAATTTATAGGTAAGATAATTGAAATTAACGGAGACAGAATTAAACTTGCCGAATGAAAATTTTTATTTATATCTTAAGTTTTTTAACGGTTTTATTTTTGGGAGTGGTTTATGTTAAAATTTCAACTCCCAAGCCCGTTAAAATAGAAAAAAAAGAAATTAAATTAAGTCCAAAAAGAAAAGAAGAAATTAAAAAACCGCCGATATATGAATTTCCGGCCAGGGTTTTGTATATGAAAATAGATTTTCGAAATTTTAGAAAAGTTATTTTATATCGTGTAATTTTGAAAGTAAAAGACAGATTTGAGCTTTTTAATTTAAAAGCTTTGTTAAATAATTATAATTTGGCTTATTCTTTAATTGAAGAAAAAAAAAGTGTAAAAGTTTATATTCTTTTTAAAAGTTTAGCTGAAGCCGAAAAAATTTTAAACTTGTTTAAAGAATATAACTTTAACGTAAAAATAGAAAAAATTAAAAAAAGGATATAAATGAAAGTAGTAGTTTGTGACCCGATTCATGAAGCAGGAATGGAAATACTAAGAAAAGCAAAAGATATTGAGCTTGTAGATGCCAGTAGAACTCCAAAAGATGAACTTTTAAAAATAATCGAAGATGCGGATGGTGTTATTACAAGAAGTCCGACTCCAGTTGATGAAAAGTTTCTATCTCATGCAAAAAAATTAAAAGCAATTGTTAGAGCGGGGGTAGGTGTCGATAATGTAGATATTGAGGCATGTTCGAAAAGAGGTATTATTGTAATGAATGTACCGACGGCTAATACGTTAGCGGCGGTTGAACTTACTATGGCTCATCTTTTAACGGCTGCCAGAAGTTTTACCAATGCCGTATGGAATTTAAAAAAAGAGCATGAGTGGAACAGGGAAAAATGGCTTGGAATTGAACTTGCCGGTAAAAAGCTTGGAATTATCGGGTTTGGTAATATCGGAAGCCGTGTGGGTATCAGAGCAAAAGCGCTTGAAATGGATGTAATAGCATATGATCCGTATATAGACCCTAGCAAAGCAACCGATCTCGGATGTAAATATACGACTGATTTTGATGAAATACTTAAATGTGATTTTATTACAATTCATACGCCAAAAACACCTGAAACAATCAATATGATTACAAAAAAAGAGATTGAAAAAATGAAAGACGGCGTAGTTTTGATTAACTGCGCAAGAGGAGGTCTTTATAACGAAAAAGATGTTTATGAAGGACTTAAAAGCGGAAAAATCAGATGGCTAGGAATAGACGTCTTTGAAAAAGAACCGGTTACGGAACATCCGTTTTTCGAACTTGAAAATACATCCGTGACTCCTCATATAGGGGCAAATACAAAAGAATCTCAGGAAAGAATTGCCATACAAGCGGCTGAAGCAATAATAGAGGCACTTAGGGGCAGCAGCTATCCAAACGCTCTTAATCTTCCTATAAATACGGCCAATACTCCGGAATGGGTGATTAAGTATTTGGAACTTTCTCAAAAAATGGGATATATTTTAAGTCAGATTATTAATAAACCTATAAAAAAAGTAAAAATAAATCTAAGCGGAGATATCAGTAAAGAAGATAAATCCGTTTTAACATTTTCACTTGTGGGACTTTTAAAAAATATTACCGACAGTGTAAATTATGTTAATGCTGAATTTTTGGCAAAAGAAAAGGGAATCGAGACAGAAGTGAAATCTTCTAAAAACGAAACTTATAAGAATTTAGTAAATATAAAAGTTATTACTGATGACGGAGAATACTCAATAAGCGGTACAATGCTTGAAAATCATCCGAGAGTTGTTGAATTTAAAGGATTTGACTTAGAGTTCGAACCTAAAGGTAAGATGATATTCTTTAAAAATACAGACGTGCCGGGAGTTATCGGGGAAGTCGGTATGACTTTAGCAAAACACAATATAAACATAGCAGACTTTAGACTTGGAAGAAACCGTGAAGGTCAGGCTATGGCTGTAATTATCGTCGATAATAATGTAAACGATGAAGTGTTAGAAGAACTTAGAAACTTAAAAGCGGCCCTTAGCGTTGGGTACGCAGAAATTTAATTTAAGGAGAAAAAATGGCATACGGAATGAGTGATTTAAAAAAATATCTAAATATAGAACTAGACGGAGTACCTTATAAAATTATAGAATATCATCACATTAAACCGGGAAAAGGTGCAGCTTTTGTTAGAACAAAACTTAAAAACCTTATCGACGGAAGAGTAATTGAAAAAACTTTCCATGCGGGTGACAAAGCTGATGAACCTAATCTTGAAAGAAGAAAATATCAATACTCATATAATGAAGGCGATATTTATTATTTTATGGATAATGAAACATATGAAATGTTGCCTGTAGATGTTAAAACATTTGAAGAGAGTAAAGACTTTTTACTTGAAGGAATGAATGTTGATATTCTTTTCCACAATGGTAAGGTTATAGGAGTTGAGCTTCCAATGCAAGTAGAACTTGAAGTGGTGGAAACTCAGCCTGTAAGCAACAGAGACAGAAGCGGCGCGTGTAGAAAACCTGCCAAACTCGAAACCGGTGCCGTAGTGACTGTTCCATGTCATATTGTAGAGGGGGACAAAATAAAAGTTGATACGAGAACCGGGGAATATCTGGAAAAAGTTAAATAATTATTTCGCCTTTTCGGCGAATAAGGAGAAACGATGACTTTGGAAGAAAAAATAAAAAACGCAATAAGAGATATTCCTGATTATCCCAAAAAAGGAATAATATTCAAAGATATTACTACTGTTTTAAATCAAGGAGATCTTTTCAGCGAAATAATAGATCATTTTGCCGGTAAATATCAAAATATAGATTTTGTATGCGGAATTGAAGCCAGGGGATTTATTTTCGGTGCTCCTATTGCCGCAAAAAACAAAAAAGGTTTTGTACCTATTAGAAAAAAAGGGAAACTCCCATCAACTACTGTAGCCGAAAAGTATGCTCTTGAATACGGATTTGATGAGATTGAAATTCATATCGACGCTTTTAGAAATATAAAAAACCCGAAAGTTTTAATAGTGGATGATTTGATTGCTACCGGAGGAACAGCTGAAGCTGCCGTTAAACTTGTAAAAAAACTTGGAGCGGAAGTGGTTGCGAGTGCATTTTTAATCGAGCTTACTTTTCTTGAAGGAGCGGAAAAATTAAGAAATATGGGGATAAAAGTAGACAGCTTAGTAAAATTTTAAAGGATGATGATGTATATTCCAAAACCTATTTACGACCCTGACAGCAGAGGGCATTTTGATAAATTCGGAGGTAGATACGTTCCGGAAACGTTAATGCCTGTACTTATAGAACTGGAAAATTTTTATAAAAATATACGTTTTGATAAAGAATTTTGGAAAGAAATGGATTATTACTACAAAGAATATATCGGACGTCCTACCGGGCTTTATTATGCTCCTAATCTCAGTAAAGAATTAAATGCTAAAATTTATCTCAAAAGAGAAGACTTAAATCATACCGGTGCTCATAAGGTAAATAATACGATAGGACAAGTGCTTTTGGCTAAAAAAATGGGTAAAAAAAGAGTTATTGCAGAAACCGGAGCCGGTCAACACGGAGTTGCCACGGCTACAGCTGCAGCACTTTTAGGGCTTGAATGTGAAATTTTTATGGGTGAAAAAGACGTAAAAAGACAAGAACTTAATGTTTTTAGAATGAAACTATTAGGAGCGAAAGTTCATCCTGTAAAAAGCGGTAGCAGAACTCTTAAAGATGCTATGAACGAAGCAATCAGGTATTGGGTGACAAATGCAAGAGATACTTTTTATGTAATTGGAACCGTAGCCGGTCCGCATCCTTATCCTATGATGGTAAGAGATTTTCAAGCTATTATCGGATATGAGGCAAAAGCACAAATTCTGGCAAAAGAGGGAAGGATGCCCGATTATGTTATCGCCTGTATAGGCGGAGGTAGCAATGCTATGGGAATTTTCTCACACTTTTTAGAAGAAGAAAACGTACAGTGTATCGGAATTGAAGCCGGAGGTCTTGGCATTGAAAGCGGAAAACACGGAGCAAGTTTAAATGCCGGAGCTCCCGGAGTACTTCACGGACAGATGAGTTATCTTTTACAGGATGAGGACGGACAGATACTCGAAGCCCATTCAATCAGTGCCGGTCTTGATTATCCGGGAATCGGACCTGAACATGCTTTTCATTTTGAAAAAGGTAATATCAAATACGATTATATAACTGATGATGAAGCGATAGATGCTTTTGTATGGCTTAGTCAAAAAGAAGGCATTATTCCTGCATTTGAGAGTTCTCATGCCGTGGCATACCTGAAAAAAATCCCCGATATAGAAAACAAACTTGTAATTGTAAATCTTTCCGGAAGAGGCGATAAAGATATGATGCAAGCAAAAAATCTTCTTCATTTCGAGGATTGATATGAAGAAGTTTTTTTTATTTTTGCTTTTAAGTGTAGTGTTTTTATACGGGTTTGATTTAGATTCTATAAAAGAATTTTTCAGTGAAGAAAATCTTATACATCTTTTAAAAGAATATGGTTATATAATTTTATTTTTTTGGTCTATTATGGAAGGAGAGACCGGTCTTGTTATGGCCGGGATACTTTCTCATACAGGTGATATGAATTTATGGCTGGCTATATTAGTAGCCGCTCTTGGAGGATTTATAGGAGACCAGATATATTTTTATCTCGGTCGTATTAATAAAAGATGGGTTTTAAAAGAACTTCACGCACATCGGAGAAAATTTGCCAAAGCAAGATTACTTCTTAGAAAATACGGCGGTTGGGTAATCTTTTTCCAAAGATTTATTTACGGAATGAGAACAATTATTCCTATGGCTATAGGTGTTAGCGGATATGATCCTAGAAAATATGCTATTATAAATTTAATCTCCGCTTTTGTATGGGCGAGTGTTACTATTATTCCGGCTTATTATTTCGGAGAAGAACTTTTAAAAATATTAAAATGGGCAAAAGAACATTGGTATATTTCAATTATATTCGTATTCATTTTATGGGGAATTTTATGGTATATAAATAAAAAAGAGGAGGAGTAGATATGGAATTTATTAAAGGAAAAGGTCAGATAAAAGCTGAAATAGTTGTAAATGGAAATAAAAAATTTGAAGAGTACGGATTTGAAGGAAAAGATGGGGAGGTTTTGGTACTTCCTGAAAGAAAAAGAATTTACGTAGGAATTGATGAGATAAACAGTGAAAATTTAAAAACGGCCACTGCAAAAATTATAAAAGCTCTTAAAAACTATAAATTTGAAAGTGTGGAAATTACACCGCCAAATACAAAAGATAAAGATTTGCTTCTTAGTTTTTTTGAAGGCTTTATTTTAGGGGATTATGAATTTGATAAATACAAAAGCCAAAAGGCAAAACATCCTGTAAAAACAATTGCTGTCAATTCAAAAAGAGATTTTGATGAAATTATTAAAGAAGCAAAAATTAGAGCAAATACGATTAATTTTGTTAGAGATATTATCAATTCAATGCCAGATGAAATTACTCCTACAAAACTTGCGGCAATTGCCGAAGAGGTAGCAAAAGAAAATAGACTCGAATATAAAATTTATGATGAAGAGTGGCTAAGAGAGAACGGATACGGCGCTTTTTATGCCGTAGGAAAAGCAAGCGCCCATCCTCCGAGACTCATACATTTGGCTTATAAACCTAAAAACGCAAAAAGAAAAGTAGTATTGGTCGGTAAAGGCCTTACATATGACAGCGGAGGACTTAGTTTAAAACCGGCAGACTATATGGTAACGATGAAAAGTGACAAATCAGGAGCCGTAACGGTACTTGGAATTATAAAAGCTATAAGTGAACTTGAGCTTGATATAGAAGTACACGCAATACTAGGTGCGGCTGAAAATATGATAGGAGGCAATGCTTATAAGCCGGATGATGTGCTTAAAGCGAAAAACGGAAAAACGATAGAAGTCAGAAATACAGACGCGGAAGGAAGACTTGTGCTTGCGGATTGTCTGTGTTACGCTCAGGAAAATATAAAAGGTTTTGATGCGATAATGGATTTTGCAACTTTAACCGGTGCCTGTGTTGTAGGGCTTGGGGAATATACAGCCGGGGTTATGGGCTTTAATAAAGATATCATTCAAGAAGCAATTAAAACGGGAGAAAAAAGGGGAGAACATTTTGCGTATCTACCGTTTAATAAATATTTGCCGAAACTTCTAAAAAGTAATGTAGCAGATATTTGTAATATCGCAAGTAGCAGATACGGAGGAGCTTTGACTGCGGGACTTTTCCTAAGTAATTTTATAGAGGAAGAAAATAAAAACAAATGGATACATTTTGATATAGCAGGCCCTGCTTATGTTGAAAAAGAATGGGGTTGCAATCCTCATGGAGCTAGCGGTTTCGGTGTAGATAGTGTTACATCTTTTCTTCAAAGTTTTTACAGGGATTAAAAAATATCCCTGTAAAAAGCAATTCCAAAACTGATTCTTGTTATGCTTTTATCGTAATCTATCAGACTTTCTCCATATCCTGAGAAAAACTTAAAAAACCAATAAGTTGTTTCTGAATTATGAATAGGAGTAAAATAATCGAACTCTATAGCTCCTTTGTTTTCTTTTATTCTAAGGTTATTTCTTATTTTAATACCGTATAAATCATTTTTGTATAAATATTTTATCACTATTTGTCCATGTCCGTAATATTTTACGATATGAGGGTTGTCATCATCTTCTTTTCTTTCAGGTATTCTATACCATCCTTCCATTTTTAAAAAGATATTTTTCCATTGCCAAAAAGTTGTTAAAACAAGTCTGTTCCAGGATCTCGACCTATCTCCTCCCTGACCGTTTGAATGGTGTCTTATACCGAATTGAACGGCTTTTAGTTTGCTTAAACGGTCAATATCATTCGGGGTTGGAACTGTTATGAAGAGTTCAGGAATATAATTTGTTTCTCTAAAGGGAGCAGAATGAGCGTATGCTCTCCAAAAAGATGTTTGTGTATAGGCAAAAGTAATATATTCGTTAAATCCCAATAAATTATATCTTAATAATTTTTGAAGGCTTATTTGAAATTCGATTTCCGTTTCTTTTTTTGTCGGGGAATAAGCTACCGGTAAAAAATAATTGGAATGATAGGGTAATATACCATAATCTCTTTTTACAATTTTTTCCACTTCTTTTTTTACATCAGGTTCTGAAGTGTCAATTTTGGAGTAAGCAAACTGTAAAGCTCTTTCGTATTGTACGATTTCTCTGTCTTTTTTACTGTTTTTGACTATATATGAATATTCCTCGGCTGTTTTTTTATACCAAAACAATGCTTTTTTTATGTCTTTTTTTACACCGAGACCGTTTTCATACATATAAGCAATCAAATATGCCGCTTCTTTGTTTCCTTTTTTCGCTTCTTGTAGAATTTTAGGGAAAGCTGATTTATATTTTTTTTGTTTATACAGTTTTAAAGCGGTGGCGTAGTCAATCATCAAGTCGGAATTTGTAATATCAGTTGCGTTTAAAAAGAGGGGTACAAGAAAAAGAAGAAAGATTTTATTTTTTATTTTCATCTTCTTCTTTTAATGCTTTTTTAGCTCCTTCTACCATACCTTGAATAGCGCTTTTTGTGACTTTTAGCAGGCGCTCTGCAAGTTTTTCAGCTTCTTCTTTTGTTTCGATTAATATTTCTTTTGCTTTTTCTTTTATTTCTTCGGAAGTCTCTTTTGTTTTTTCTTTTAATACTTCAATCGCTTTTTTAGTTGTTTCTTTAATTTTTTCATTAAGTTTATTTAATTCATTTTGTAATTTTTCTTTTTCTTTTTCAAGAGTTTCAGAAAGTTCTTTACCTACTTTTGCGGAAACATTATTAAGTGTTTCAATTAATGCTTTTTGCATTTTTTCAAGTTCGGTGATGATTTCATTGATTTCTTCTTTTGTTAAATGTTCGAGTTCTTCTTTTGTTGATTCTACTTTTTCAAGTATAGCTTCTTTCGCTCCTTCGATTGCGCCTTTTAGCGTTTCTTCAATCTTTTCACCTTTTTCTTTTGCGGCTTCAACGGCTGAAACAATAGCTGCTTCTGAGACTTCTTTGATTTTTTCCGCTTTTACTTCAATGTTTTTTAATGCGTTTTGTAGAGACTCTTTTACTACGGTTTTTACTTTTTCTTCTACTTTTTCGCCTTCTTCTATAATTACCTTAACACTTTTTTTAATAGTTTCTTCCATCACACCTAAAATTTCTGCGTTTTTCAGTTTAATATCCGTTAAAATTTCTTCAATTTCAGTTTTTAGTTTTTCATCAAATTCGTTTGCGGCTTCTTTTATCCCTTTAAGGGCTTTGTTTAGTTTTATTATCATTTCCGCTTTTGTTTCTTCAAGTTGATATTTTACTTTTAGCATTTCCTGTTGAAGGGTTTCAACAATTTTGCTGTAAGATTGTTCAATCGCTTCCACAGCGCCTTTTACTGCCGCTTCGATATGCTCTTTTG
>Ga0256836_1000146_pt1 | contig 41735 bp, 51 predicted proteins | sample 4561380metaG_FD_185974 | JGI IMG/M metagenome (GOLD analysis project Ga0256836, IMG submission 185974) | Hydrothermal vent microbial communities from Guaymas Basin, Mexico - 4561-380 | ecosystem: Environmental > Aquatic > Marine > Hydrothermal vents | place: Mexico: Guaymas Basin | collected...
GGATTTTATCGTCGTTTCCGGAAATAATGGTTGAAACCTGTATTATTTTGCCGTCCTTGACGTAATTATAGACTAAAAGCGTTTCCTTGCCTGTGGGAAGTTTGATTTTTTTTGTAAAAAAACCTTCTATTTTTTTGTTTTTTTGTGCGATAAAAGGGTTTTCCTCGTCTATTATACGTATAAAAAGAGGATAAACCTTATATTTGTGCTGAAGATTTAAAAGGGTGTTTTTGTTAAGTTTTTCATTAGAAATTTCCGTGGCGATTATTACAAGTTTGTCTTTAAGGTGCATATTAAAAGAGCTTATAAGAAAAAAAATCAAAGCCCCTTCAAAAAATGCGATAATTATAAATACCACAACGGCGAATTGGATAAAAAGAGTGTTTCTAAGATTATTCATCGCTTAATTTAAATCCCATTCCCCTGTATGTTTTAATCAGTTTTTTATCAAAATCCTTGTCTATTTTTTTTCTTAAATGGGATATATACACATTTATTACGTTTGAATTTATTTCATCGTCCATTTCCCATAAATTCGCATGTATCATATCCGTATTTACTATTTTGTTTTTGTTAATCATTAAATATTTCAAAAGCTCGAACTGTTTTGCGGTGAGCTCTATGAGTTTACCGGCTCTTCTTACTTCTTTTGTTTCGGGATTTAACTCTAAATCCCCGACTTTTATAACATTGTCGTTGAGGTTGTGGCTTCTTCTAAAAAGCGCCTTAACCCTTGCAATAAGCTCTTCAAATTCAAAAGGTTTTGTCAAATAATCGTCAGCAACGCTTAAGCCTTCAACTTTGTCTTCAATATCGCTTTTAGCTGTTAAAATTAACGCCGGTGTGTTTTTTTTCTTTTTTAATTCCTTTAAAATATCAATACCGCTCATTTTAGGTAGCATCCAGTCGACTATTAAAACGTCATAAGGGTTGTTTTGAGCCATATAAAGCCCTTCTTCTCCGTCTTTTGCTATATCTATTCTGTAGCCTAATTTTTTAAAGCCCTCCTGTATAAATTTTACAATTTTTTCATCATCTTCAATTAAAAGTATTTTCATTATGTCTCCTTTTATGGTAAGCTAAAAGCTGAAAGCATAAAGCCTATTTGCTTTCGCTCACTTAAAGCTAATTTGTTTTAAGTTTTTTTATTATACATAGTTTATTATAAAAATGTTAAAATTCGGTTAAAGAAGTGGGGTAAGTGGTGTATGTGTAAGTAGTTAAGTTGTGAAAGTATAACTTCTATAAATTTCCTTCACTACTTCACAACTTAACTACTTATACGCTTTATTAAAGGATAAAAATGATTTTAGCGATTGAGAGCAGTTGTGACGATACTTCCGTGGCGGTTACGGAAATTGAAAGCACAAAACTTCTTTTTCACAAAAAAATATCCCAAGAGCTTGAACATTCCGTGTATGGAGGGGTGGTGCCCGAACTTGCAAGTAGGCTTCACGCCAAAGCGTTGCCTAAGATTTTAAATGATGCAAAGGAATTTTTCCCATCTTTAAAGGCTATAGCCGTTACCAATGCACCGGGTCTTTCAGTGACGCTGCAAGAGGGTGTAATGATGGCAAAGGCTCTTGGTATATCCCTGAATATTCCATTAATTGCAGTTAATCACTTAATGGGGCATATATATTCTCTTTTTATCGAAAAAGAAGAGATTAAACCGTTAATGGTGCTGCTTGTAAGCGGAGGGCATACAAAAATACTGAAGTTTAACGGAATTGAAGAGGTTTGTGAGATAGCTACCACTATGGATGACAGTTTCGGTGAAAGTTTTGATAAAGTTGCGAAGATGCTGGGACTCGGATATCCCGGAGGTCCCGTTATTGAAAAACTTGCTAAAAAAGGTGAAGATATTGTCCCCTTTCCGTTGCCGCTAAAAAACTCTCCAAATATCGCATTTAGTTATTCAGGAATAAAAAACGCGGTGCGTCTTGCTATTGAAAGTGCTAAATTTAAGCCTGAAGATATTGCCGCATCTTTTCAGTCTAAAGCAATAGAGCATCTAACATTTATGTGTAAAAGGGCATTTAAAAAATATAAACCTGAAAATTTTGCAATAGTAGGCGGTGCGAGTGCTAATCTGAAGTTAAGGGAAGAATTTGAAAAGCTTTCCGAAAAATTCGGGTTTAAACTGATTTATCCTCAAATGCAATATACATCCGACAATGCCGCTATGATAGCAAGGGCGGGGATTGAAATGTATAAAAAAAAGATGTTTACGGATTATAAAGATATAAAAATTATCCCGAGGGTTGCGTTTAAAGGGTGTGACTGAAGTGAAAAAGGATGAAATAGTCAATGGAAAATGGAGAATTGAGAAAGCGGGGTCCCCAAAAATCGCCAGATTTTTTGGGGTGCAGAGGGAGAATGTAGAATTAAAAACAACTAACCTTAACAACCTCTAATATTTTTTTTGCATTTTTACAAATTTATGATAAAATTCCGATTACAAAAAAAAACGAAAGGTGGTGAGAGCAGTGCCAGGAATCGTAGTACATCAGGGCGAAGATTTCGAATCTGCTTACAGAAAGTTCAAAAGACAGGTTGACAGAAACCTGATCGTAGTTGAACTTAGAAAAAGAAGATTCTACGAGCCGCCGAGCGAAAGACGTAAAAAAGAAAAAATCGCGACTCGTAAAAAAATCCTTAGAAAACTTTGGATGCTTAGAAGATACGAAAGCAGATTATAATATCTGCTTTCTTTTTATTTCAATATTTCAGTGACAGACACTATAGCTTTTGTATAATCAAACCACATAAAAATCTAACTAATACTTTTTCCTTTAACTATCATCAAAACAGGGCTGTTTCATGCTAAACTACAAAGATAAAAATATGACATTCGTGCTCCTTTTTGCTTACGCAACACTCAAATTTTGCTAAAAAGTGCGAACGGCAAGCGCCCTGACGGGTAGACGCACTTAATTTAGGGCAAAATTTTCGTTAAAATCCGCAACCTTGTCTTTTTTTACTTTTTCGTTGTTTGAATTTTATCAGCGTGAAACAGCACTGATCATCAAAACCCCAATAACCCCAAAAATTTTAATAAAATGTTATAATTTCAATTAAAAAGGCGCTAAATGAGCAAGTATATTTTTGTAACCGGAGGAGTGTTGAGTTCTCTTGGAAAAGGAATTACATCGGCTTCGATTGCCGCTCTTTTACAGCACAGCGGATTTAAAGTTACTATGGTAAAAATAGACCCTTATATAAACGTTGACCCGGGGACAATGTCGCCGTTTGAACACGGTGAGGTTTTTGTAACTGAAGACGGGGCTGAGACGGACCTTGATATCGGGAATTATGAAAGATTTTTAAATAAAAACCTCAGTAAAAAAAACAATTTTACGACAGGACAGATTTATCTTACGGTAATAGAAAAAGAAAGAAGAGGGGATTATTTGGGTAAAACCGTTCAGATTATCCCTCACATTACCGATGAAATAAAAAGAAGAATTAAAGATGTCGCAAAAGACGTTGATATTGTGGTGGTTGAACTCGGAGGTACCGTAGGGGATATAGAAGGGCTTCCGTTTTTAGAGGCTGTAAGGCAGATTAAGCAGGAAGTTGGAAAAAGCAATGCGATGTTTGTTCATGTTACCTTAATCCCATATATTAAAGCCGCAGGCGAGCTTAAAACAAAACCTACCCAGCACAGTGTGCAAGAACTCAGACGTATAGGAATTACTCCGCATATGCTTGTGTGCAGAACGGAAAAACCGCTTCCAAAATCCCTTAAAACAAAACTTGCGGACAGTTGTGACATTGAAAGAGATGCGGTAATTGAAGCGGTTGACGCTCCTACGGTTTATCAAGTGCCTTTAAACTTTTTAAATCAGGATATTTTGGTGCCTATTTCAAAGCAGCTGGATTTAGGTGAGCTGCATCCGGATATGACGGAATGGAATTTCATAGTCAAAAAAATAATTTCCCCTCAAAAAAGTGTCAAAATCGCTTTTGTAGGAAAATACCTGCAGCTTAAAGAATCTTACAAATCATTAATAGAAGCCCTAATTCACAGCGGTGCCCATCTTGATATGAAAGTGGAGATTGAGTGGGTTGACAGTGAGGATTTGGAAAAAATGGATGATGAAAAACTTGATGAAGTGTTTAATGAAATAAGCGGTATTTTGGTTCCCGGAGGATTTGGTGAAAGAGGCGTTGAAGGTAAGCTTAAAGCCATAAAATATGCAAGGGAAAATAAAATACCTTATCTTGGAATATGTCTTGGTATGCAATTAGCCGTTATAGAATTTGCAAGAAACGTACTGGGGCTTGAATATGCTAATTCTCAGGAGTTTGACCCTGACACTCCCGAACCTGTGGTGTATCTAATCGACGAGTTTATAGACGCAAGCGGACAAAGGCAGCTTAGAACCCACAAATCCCCTCTTGGCGGGACTATGAGGCTTGGCGGGTATGAGTGTTTCGTTCAAAAAGGAACAAAACTGTATGAAGCATATAAAACGGATAAAGTAATCGAAAGACACAGACACAGATACGAAGTAAACGGTGCTTATGAAGAAGCTTTAAAAGAAAAGGGTATGATAGTAAGCGGTAAAAGTGTTGAGGGTCTTGTGGAGGCTGTGGAGATTAAAGACCATCCTTGGTTTGTAGCCGTTCAGTTTCACCCGGAATTTACCAATAAATTAAAATCACCGAATAAGGTCATAATGTCATTTGTGGAAAATGCGTATAAGTTTGAGAAGAAAATATAATTAAAGGGAATTTATGATTTTAAATGCGATAATAGTAAAAGATTCCGACGGATTTTTTGCTTATGTACCTGAACTTGAAGGGTGTGTAAGTGAGGGTGAAACTTATGAAGAAGCAGTTGAAAATATTAAAGAGGCAACAAAACTGTATCTTGAAACGTTAAATACAGAGGAAAAAAGAAAAATTTTAAAAAATATTGTTTCAATAACACCAATAGAAGTGGATAATGCCTGAATATCCTAAATTGACCGCAAAGGAAGCGGAAAAAATTTTATTGAAAAACGGTTTTATTTTGTTGCGTTCTAGAGGGTCTCATAAAATATACGGAAAAAACAACTGTAGAATGGTGTTACCGTTTCACAGTGGTAAAATTTTGCATCCGAAAATAATTAAAAAAATGTTTGAAATAATTGAAAAATGCTAAATAAATCTAAAATAAAAAAAATCCTCTCAAGCAGAATTGAAGAATTAAGCTCTTCAAATCTTCCCCATTTCCTGCTTTTAAGCGATATACAAAAAGCCGCTAAAAGAATCGTAAAAGCAATAAAAAACAATGAAAAAATCGTTGTTGTCGGTGATTATGACGTTGACGGGGTTAGTAGCAGTGCGATAATGAAACTCTTTTTTGAGAAAATGGGATATGAGATAGAAACAGTTATCCCCGACAGGTTTAAAGACGGCTACGGTTTGACGCCGGGACTGCTTGAAAAAATCAAAGCCGATTTAATAATTACCGTTGATAACGGAATTACGAGTTTTGAAGCGGCTGAAATTTGCAAACAAAGAGGGGTTGATTTGATTATTACAGACCATCATACACCGCTTATAAATGAAAAATGGAAAATGGAAAATGAAAAATGTAAAAATTCTAAATTTTTATTGCCTGACGCTTTAGCGGTGGTAAATCCCAAAACATCTCCCGATTTTCCTTTTAAAGAAATATGCGGGGCTGAGGTTGCGTGGTATTTGTGTGCGGCGGTAAAGAGTGAAATGAAACTGAAAGTCGATTTAAGGGAGTTTACGGATATATTAGCCCTTGCGATTATTGCGGATATAATGCCTCTTACGCATATGAACAGGACACTTGTAAATATGGGGCTTAAAAGGTTAAACAAAGCCTTAAAGCCTTTTTCAAAGGCGCTTAAAAGGTTTTTTAATAAAGAGTTTAGAAGCGAAGATATAGCTTTTCAAATCGCTCCGAGACTTAATGCCGCTGGAAGAATGGCGCATGCATATACGGCGTATGAATTTTTGGTTTCAGATGATGAAAACAGGGCTTTTGAACTTCTTATGGAGCTTGACAGACTGAATAATATAAGAAAAGAGACTGAAAAAGAAGCCGTTGAATCGATTAAGCAGAGTGATGATGATTTTATTTTGGTTAAGGGGGATTATCACGAAGGAGTTGTCGGAATAGTTGCAAGCAGGCTGGTACATAAATATAAAAAACCGGCAATTGTTTTTTGTGAAAAAGACGGAATTTTAAAAGGCAGCGGAAGAAGTCTCGGGAATATAGATATATTTTCTTTAATAAACGAATGCAGGGATTTGCTTGAGGGGTTTGGAGGTCATAAAATGGCCTGCGGGCTTTCATTGAAGAGTGAAAATTTTGAAAAACTAAAAACAGCGCTTAATGAAAAAATATCGAATTATTCAAAAGAGGACTTTTTTATTGAGGATTATGTTTTAGGGGAGCTTCCTTTTAGCGAAATCGATATTGAACTTTTGGATATTTTGGAGTCTTTTGAGCCATACGGTGAAGGGAATCCAAAGCCGAAATTTTTAGCTGCGGCCAGAATTGAGCATATTCAAAATTTAAAAGATAATCATTATAAATTAATTCTCTCTCAAGACGATATTATTTTACCTGCGGTGATTTTCAGGTTTGAAGGAGAATTTGAAGAAGATATACGCTTTAAGTTTAGTATAAATGAAAACAACTATTACGGAAGAAGTGTGCAATTAATGATAGAGGAGATATTATGAAATATTCCATATTCAAGGTTTTAAACGATAATGAAACAGAAGAAATAATACCTTATTTTGAGAAAAGAACCGTTAAAGCGGGGGAATTTATAGTAAAAGAGGGTGAATATTCGGATATTGCCTTTTTACTTACAAAAGGGGAAGTTTCGGTTATAAAAGAAACGATTTATAAAGACGATTATATCGTAACCGATATAAAAGCGGGGGGCGATGAATTTTTCGGGGAAGTGAATCTTATTGACAGGGGTCTTGTAACATCCACCATAAAAGCAAAAACGGATTGTGAAATACTGCAGATCACCCATAACGATTTTATTAATATGATGGATGAAAAACCCGTCATTGCCATAAAAGTGCTGTGGGTGGTTGCATACGATATAGCAAAACATTTAAGAAAAGCCGACAGTGACGTTATAACCCTGTTTAACGCTTTTGTGGAAGTTGTAGAGAATGATTAAATGTCGATGAGTAATGGGCAATGGAAAATGGAAAATGTAAAATGTGAACGGAGTGAACCCGTCATACACGGAGTGTGTAATGGGGAAAATGAGCGCAGCGAACCCGGCCGCTTGGAAAGTGGCGGGGTGGATAATGGAAGATTGAATAAGTTTATAAAAACAAAAGACGGAAGTTTTACTTTAAAAAGTGAAAAATACAATGAATGTTATCATTCAAGCGAGGGGGCTTATACGGAGAGTCTTTATAAACACGTCCTGCCCGGATACACCGTAGCTGAAAAATTTGATTATTACGGCGGTGAAATAAGAATACTCGATATATGTTTCGGGCTCGGGTACAATACCTTAACCGCACTGCTTCACAAACCAAAAAACGTTAAACTAAAAATATTTTCACCCGAACTTGATTTAAAACTTATAAAATCATTAAAACATTTTAAATATCCGGAAAAATTTGAAAATTTATTGAGTGTAATCAATGACATAAGCCGAAATTTATATTATAAATCGGATAATGTTGAAATAGAGATTTTTAACGGAGATGCAAGGGAATATGTAAAAAAACTTTCCGACATTCACATAGTTTATCAGGACGCTTTTTCCCCGAAGGTAAATAAAGAACTTTGGACAATGGAATATTTTAAAAATATATCTGAAATACTGCATAAAAACAGTATAATAACTACATACAGTGTAGCAACGCCTGTGAGATGTGCTTTTTATAAATTAGGTATGAATATATATACACATCCATATGATGAAATAAGAAAAGGTACAATTGCATCGTATGCTAAGCTTGATTTCCCAAAAGTTGATTTTGAAGAAAAATTAAAAAGAGTTAAGTGTATAACGTATTAGAAGAGTTAAGATGTTATTGTTTTTATAAACCAGAACTAGAAATTTTATAAATATTATTTTAAAGCTTACATGTTTTTTCTTTTTTTACTTTCTTTCACTTCAAAAATATCGAAATTAGCATTACAAAAATTTTACAATTTTTTACAAAACATTACTTAAATGTGACAAATTTAACAATAATTTAATGTTTGTGATTTATAATTCTACTCCCCCTTTTTCATCCTTTCTCCTTTTTAGATTTTCTAAAAAGTCAGATTGACAAGATGGTCGATTCCGTCTTTTACGATCACAGCATCGATACAAAAGGCGGAATCGATTCTATTTTGTTTTAAATAAATTTCAGCTGAACGTATTATTCTTTTTAATTTAACGGGAGTTATGTTAAAAACGGGCTCAAATGTTTTACCGCTTTTGACTTCAATAAAATGAAACACACCGTCTTTAAAAGCAATTATGTCTATTTCCCCGAATTTTGTGTAAAAATTTCTTTCAACGATTTTATAGCCTTTGTTTTTTAAATATTCACAGGCTTTTTCTTCTGCAGTATTTCCGATTTTACGTGTATTCATTTAATATCTTTATATGTGATTGCGGAATTTTTGATAATTTGGAATTTTTTATATAAGCTACAGTTACTTTAAGTTCGAATATTTTTTGTTTATCTTTGTAAATTTCCTGTAAGATATTTACTCTTATTTTGGTGTAACCCAAAACTTTTGTTTTTATTTCGATTAAATCTCCAAGTTTTGCGGGAGTTATGTATTTGGCTTTTAAATCGGTTACAATATAACCTTCATTTTCAAAAAAAATATCGTGTTTAAAAAAAATTTCGCTTCTTGCCTGTTCGCAGAATTTGATGTATTCCGTATGGTAAACAATACCTCCGGCGTCCGTTGAGTCGTAATAAATTCTTTTTTTCATCAAAACTCCTTTAAGCCCGGAAACTTTGTTCTTTAGGGCGGAGAGGATGGCTTTTCTCTTGAATTATAACAAAATTTTGTATATAATATTTATATGAAAACGATAATATTAACCCAAAAAAACAGGTTAAAACTAACAAAAGAAAAACATAAAATTGTTAAGTTGCTTGCCTACCATTCTGCAAGACTGTATAATGTAGGATTATACAGCGTAAGACAATACTACTTTTTAAACGGAGAGTATCTGCCTTATGTAAAAAACTATCACTTATGCAAAACGAACGAACACTATAAACTACTTTTAAGCGATACGGCTCAACAGATATTAAGGCTTGTAGACAGAAATTTTAAAAGTTTTTTTAATCTGCTTAAACTAAAAAAACAGTGCAAATATTCAGACAAAATAGGACTTCCGAAATACAAAAAAGATAATGAGCTTATGACAATCTCAATTCAAGGCAGAAGTGCAAGAATCAAAGATGGATATGTTTATATTGGTTTGTCAAAGACATTTAAAGAAAAATATAAACCAAAAATTAACAAATTAGTATTTAAACTGCCAAAACATATCCAAGTTGATAAACTTCAAGAAGTTAGGATAATTCCTGTATTCAATGGGATGGAATTTGATATAGAGTTTGTCTATAAAAAACAGGTTGAGCCTTTATCAATGGATAAAAACAGATATTTATCTATTGATATGGGCTTGGATAATCTATCTACCTGCTATTCTGATAGCGGGGCGGCTTTTATAATAGACGGTCGCTATCTCAAAAGTGTTAACCGCTATTACAATAAGCGGGTAGCATATCTTAAGTCCATATATGACAGACAGGGCATTAAATACTCAAAAAGACTTTTAAGATTAAAAAGAAAAAGAGATTTTAGAATTAACAATTACTTTAATCTTGCAGTCAAATATATTGCCGATTATTGTATTCAAAACAAAATCGGTAATATAGTAATTGGAGATTTTAGAGATATTAAACAAGAAATCAATCTTGGTAAAAAGAATAATCAAAATTTTACATACATTCCTTACTACAAATTCAAACAAAAACTAAAATTAAAATGCGAACAGCTTGGAATTAGCTATATTCTTCAAGACGAAAGCTATACTTCTAAGGCTTCTTTTATAGATATGGATACTCCTGCAAATAACACTACTTTTAGCGGTTATAGAATTAAAAGAGGGCTATACCAGACAAAAGACGGATTAAAAGTAAATGCCGACGTAAACGGGGCGGCAAATATATTAGTAAAATACTTAAAAAGTAACGGGCTGAGTAGAGAACTTGAAAATCTCTACTCTACCCGATATGGGTGCGTCAACCACCCTGTGAGGTTAAGGTTAGCCGCTCCTTTAAGGGGCAATCCCAAGACTGACATACCTCACAAGCTCCCGCTTTTAAGCGGGGGTAGTTGACTTCAATCCTTTCAATGTTATAATTCTATCAAAAAGGCAATCTTTGTATGATGTGATTATTTTAGGAGCAGGGGCGAGCGGGCTGTTTTTGGCTGAGTTTTTAAAAAACAAAAAGATACTGATAATAGAACATAATTCAAAAATCGGCGAAAAAATAAAAATAAGCGGCGGCGGAAAATGTAATATTACCAACAAATATGTGAATTATAAAAATTATTATCCCGAAAGCGAATTTGTTAAAAACACACTGCAAAAAGCAGGTAATAAAGAACTTTTAAAATGGATAAAAAACAAAGGGCTTAAAGTTTACGAATTAAAAGAGGGACAGTATTTTTTTAAATCTTCTCAGGATATTTTAAATGTTTTACAGCCTGGTTGCAAGGTTTTGTTAAACACCGAAGTTTTAGAAGTAAAAGAAGGTTTTGAGGTTGTGACCGATAAAGGCGTTTTTAAGTCCAAAAACGTTGTGGTGGCGCTTGGGGGTAGAAGTTATAAAAAACTGGGCGCTAGTGAAAAAGGATATGAAATAGCTAAAAATTTCGGACATACAATTACACCGCTTAAACCGGCGCTTGTCGGATTTACCGTCCAGCCCCAAGAGAACTGGTTTAAAAAATTAAGCGGAGTTTCTTTAAGGGCAGATGTATATGTATCGGATAAAAAATTTTCTCAAAACATTCTTTTTTCGCACAGGGGTATTACGGGACCCGCTGTTTTGAATGCATCTCTTTACTGGGAGAAGGGCAGAATAAAAATAGATTTTTTGTCTGGAAAAAAGCTTGAAGAGTTTTTAACAAAAGGACATAAACAGATAACCACCCAGCTTCCTTTGCCGAAAAACTTTGTAAAAGAGTTTTTAAAAAGTATAGGTTTGGATGATAAAAAAGTTAAATTTTTAAACACTAATGAATGGGAAATGTTAAAACATCTGGAAAATTATGAGTTTGCTCCTGCCGGGACGTTTGGTTTTGAGAGGGCGGAAGTAACAAAAGGCGGCGTTAATCTGAATGAAATAAATAGATATATGGAATCTAAAAAAGTAAAAGGGCTTTATTTTATAGGTGAAGTTTTGGATGTTACGGGAGAACTTGGAGGATATAATTTCCAGTGGGCTTTTAGCAGCGCTTATTTGGCTTTTTTGGGATTAAGTTTGTAATGTTCTAATTTTAATGTTAAATTGATGTTTTCTTTGTTTTTTACAAAATCAATTGGAAAATATACCCTAAGGACTGATTTATAAGTTTTTAAAGAGTCTATAAAGTCGTAGAAATTTTTCGGGGATTTTATTGTTGAGGTGACAATGTATGTGGTTTTTAAGAAATCTTTTTTATAAACGCTTGAGTTGATTTCTTTTATAGAATGTACATTCATATATTTGGACGCAAACATTTTGAAATTTTTTTCATTAAAATCCCTTTTTAGCGCATTGATAATTTTTCTGTTTGCGTTTTGAAGTTTTTTTAAACTTTTAAGTTTTGTTTTATATTCGTTGGTTGTGACTTCAAGGTTGTATTTGGTTTGATAATACTCTTTTTTTGCTTTTTTAAAAGAGTGTATTGCGGGAGATATTAAAAATGCTATAATTGCAAGAGTAATGATTATGAAAAGTGTAAAAAAGAGAAAATTTTTTATAACATCAATGCCGTATATTTTAATTTTTGGTATTTTTATGGAAATTTTCGGTATTTTCATTCTTTTTCTTTCAAATAGTTTTCCGATTTAAATTTGTACCATCCGTTTTTCATTTGGTAAAAATATGTTTTTGTTTCGGTAAAAATCGATTCCAACGGAGGTAGCATCAACATATTGTATATATCCTGAGTCGGTGTAATACCGTATATAATCAGTTTGTTTTTATCAAATGAGATACTGCTTAATGTAATAGGGTCGGGGATCAGATCAAGAAGGTTTTTTATACTGTCTTTCATAAGGGAATTTTTAACCATTATATCTTCATAAAGGGTTTTTTGTTTATAAATAAACTGTTTTTGAGAATCCATTTCTATGATTTTTTGTTTTAACGAAACTATTTCTTTATTGAAAGAATCTGTGTCTTTATTGTATAAAAACGTTTTTATTTCCAGAAATACAACAAAAGAAATATATAGTATTACAGAAGCACAAATAAATATAAGCCATAATTTTGTATCCTCTTTTAAGAGCGGTTTTTTTTTGGGTTGTGTAAAACTATACATTTTCCCTGCTTATTTTGTTTATTGTTTTTAAAATATCAAATTTATCGACCGAACTTTCAATAAACAGTTCATCCATTATCATATCCGTAATGGTGTTTTCAATACCTATGGTATCAAAAATAAAAATTTTTTCAACAAAATCGGATCCGTTTTCATAATACTCCTGCAGGGCGGCTTTAATGTGTTCTATTATTTTATATTCAAAATTTAAATTTTCTATATTTTCTTTTTCTTCCTCTTCTTCATCAATGTTTTCGATATCTTCATCTAATGTTTCATCAAAATCTTCAACTATGTCAATATCGCTTATATCTTCAATTCCCTCTTCTTCGGAAGTTTCGCCGCTTTCTTCTGTGATGGGAAAAGTGTCGCTAAAAACGGGAATGTGGTTGTTGTAAATTAAAACATATGAAAATTCTTTGGTGGTAAGGATATAAAGGGTGTTGTGTCTTAATGTGGACGTAAAATCTATTAAAGCGAATGCCGAGTATAAAAAATCGAGTTTAGCGTAAGTTTTTTTTAATTCTACAAGTTCGTAAATGGTGGTGTAAAAAGAGTATTTGTTTTTTATGCATAAAAATTTTATGTTTTCAATATCTATTCCGAATTCTTTGTATTTTTGTTTGTTGCATGAAGGCACTACGCCTTGATTCGGAGAATCGATAAAAGTGGATATGTATGTTTGAGGATTGTCTTCAATGACCAAGTCTATATATTCCGTCAGCTCTTTTTTATTTTTAAATTCTTTTGTTTCACTGAAAATTACCCGGTTTTTTTTGTATTGTTCGTTTAAAAGTTTATACTGATCCTCTTCTTTGTAAAATGCTATAAGGTTCGGTTTAAAAAGAAGGCTTTTTATGAACATAACGGATGGGCCTTTAAATAGTTTTGCAGTTTTAAAGAGTTACTGAGTTTTGTATAAATCTGTGTTGTAGAAATAAATTCATGTCCTAAAAGTTCGCTTACGTCGTTTATCCTCGCTCCGTTTTGAAGCATATAAGTGGCAAATGAATGTCTCAGCTGGTGGGGTGTTACATGAATGCCGTGCTTTTTAAATGCTTTTTGAATAAGGTATCTTATTTTGTCCGCACCTAAAGGATGTCCTTCTTTTTCAAAAAGAAACTCTTTTTTAGGGTTTGTCTGGAGATATTTGTCAATAAATTCTTTCAGTTTTGGATGAAGCGGCAATATTCTTGTTTTTGCCCCTTTTCCCCTTATTTCAATCCACTCTCCTTTAATGTCGCTAAGTTTGATACCCGCTGCTTCGCTTATACGAAGACCGAGTGAAAATATGACTATAATTGCGAGATATTCATCCATTGTGGCGGATTGAAGCGCTTTTTTAATATGCTCCATACTGACGGGTTTTGGAAGGGTTTTTGGTACTTTTATATGCTCATCCCCGACTATTTTGAATTTATATCCTTCAGTTTGCAAAAATTCAAAAAAGCTTCTAAGGGCAGATACTTTTTTTGCAATTGTTTTTTTATTTAAATCGGCGATATGAAGCCTGTATGGTGTTATGTCGATTATGTTGTTTTCAATTTCTATATGGTTTATTGCTTCGTTTAATACAATTTCATACGTTTTGTAGGTATTTGCCGATTTTGTTTTTTTAACAAAGCTAAGAAACTTTTTAATCTCTTTTTGCAAAAACTTTTTCATATATTTTTTTCGCCTTTTTGTATTGTAGTTTTGCTTTGTTTTTTAAATCATCGCTTATTAAAAGCGATGGTTTTAAATTTCTATATTCGTCCAGCAGTATTTCAAGCATTATTTTAACTCTTTGACGTTCTTTGTCGTTTAGGTGGTCTTTATTTGCTATTTCTTCAATTTTTTTAAAATATTTATCTGCGTCACTCAGAAAATTCTGCCATTCTTTTGCGATTTGCGACTGTGTGTAAACGGTAAATGCCATTCTGTTATACGGGTCTAGCAAATAAGCTTTTTTTGATTTTTCATATGCTTTATTATATTCCCCGTTTTCGAAATAATACCTGGCCTCCAAAGAAAGCCGGTATGAATCATTTAGCATAAAATACAATATAAAACAGATAATAATTATACCAAGAAAAAACAGTACTTTTTTTATATTCTCTCCTTTTTCAAGTTAAGTAGATAAGTAGTTAAGTTGATAAGTTGTGAAGGGTATATATGCAATATTGTCTTTTAAACCTTCACGACTTCACGACTTCACAACTTCACAACTTCACAACTTATTTTACCACTTCCCCGCTTAATGTATGTTTATTGGCGTTTGTTATTTTAACATCGACAATTTCACCGAGGTATTTATCCTTCTGTGGTATTTTTACCGTAAAAAAATTATCGCTTTTACCCATTCCCGGTTCTTCAATTAATACTTTATAAATCTTTCCGATTTGGTTTTTTGCAATTTCATCAAGTATTTCGGCATGCCTTTTTTGAAGTCTGTATAATCTCTCTTTTGCCACTTGTTTATCCACTTGATTTGGCATGTCGGCGGCTTCGGTAAGAGGTCTTGGCGAATATACAAAACTGAAAATCTGCTCAAACCTGACTTTTTCAAGTACATCCATTGTTTCTTCAAAATCTTCTTCACTTTCACCCGGAAATCCCACTATTATATCGGTTGTAATGCTGACATCAGGAATTTGACGTATTATTTCGCATCTGTTTAAAAACCATTCCTTGCTGTATCCTCTTCTCATAGCCTTTAAAAGTTTAGTGCTTCCGCTTTGAAGAGGGAAATGGATATGTTTGCAGATTTTAGGATTGTTTGCGAATTCTTCTAAAAATCTGTCGTCCGCATGAAGCGGATGGGGGGATGTGAATCTGATTCTCTCAATGCCGTCAATTTTGCTCACTTCCCTTAAAAGATCGGTAAAATCGACTTTTGGATGGCTTACGCTGAATCTTTTTCCGTAATTGTTTACGTTTTGTCCAAGAAGCGTTATTTCTTTAACGCCTTCAGCGGCTAATTTTTCTATTTGCCCGATAATCAAATCCATCGGAATTGAAAGCTCTTTTCCCCTGGTTTTCGGAACAATGCAGTAAGAACATTTTTTATCGCATCCGACCATTATGTTTATAAAATCTTTATAAGGGTTTTTTCTGGTGTTTTTGAAAACATATGTAGTTTCATCGTAGTCTAAATCCGTAATAACCGCTTTTGGGGTGTTTAGGGCTTCTTTTATGCGGCTGACGTTTCTTGCGCCAAGGACAAAACTTACAAAGGGTGCTCTTTTGATGATTTCTTTTCCCATATGCGAAGCCGTACATCCGCATACGCCGAATTTGGCATTCGGATTTTTTTTATTTAACGCACCGAGTTCGGAGAAGAGTTTTTGGACCGGTTTTTCCCTGACCGAGCAGGTATTAAGAAGAATCAAATCGGCATTTTCAGGATTTTGGGTAATTTCATACTCATCAGAGAGTTCTGCGATGATGTGTTCGGAGTCTTTTACGTTCATTTGACATCCGAACGTTTCAATATATAATTTTTTCACTTTGCTTGTTATTTTTCGTGTTGTGGTTTGTGTTTTGTTTTCATTTCTTTTACAGTCCATAATCCAATTGCAAGTGCAATTAACCCTATTGTTGTAACAATGATTTGTCCTATCATTTTAACTCTCCTTGAATATAGATACCAACGATCATAACAAAAAATCCTACAAAAACATCAATTAAATTAAAAAACTCAATTGTCCCGTCGCTTATTCCGTATAATGCGTTAACAAATACACCAAGCCCTATGTTTTCGATGATTTTACCTCTTATTTTTAGATTATACCATAAATCAGTTATTTTCATATAATTCTTTCATCCTTCAACCTTCTCCCTGTCACCTTAAATAATATGAAGCTCATACATATACGCGCCTTCGTCAAGACCGTATTTTACTTCCCTGAAATAGACAGAATATCCGTCGTTTTCAAGTCTGTCGATTAAATCTTTAAGGTCCTTGTATGACGTGTCCTTATGAAAATAAAAAAAAGAGTTCGGTTTTATCTCTTTTATAAAATCCTCATAAGTTTTTTCTATAATGTTGTTGTCACTGCTGATAAGTTTTAAAATCATTGTATTCCTTTTGTCTTTTATTATTATTTTAGCAAAAATTTTTGTAAAATTATACCTAAAAAAGTACTCAGTAAGCAGTAAACAGTAAACAGTCTTAAGTGAATTTTTTTATTTAAAATTTAATATACTATACTGGATACTGAAAACTGAAAACTGAATAAAAAGGATAATCGTGGAAAAAGTATTGGATTTACTATCGCTTGTGGCAAATGAAAAAGGTCTGGATTTTGAAGAAGTAAAAGAGGCGTTTAAACGCTCAATTATAAAAACTGCCAAAAAAGTACTCGGTGATATAGATGTTGAAGTGGCAATTGAGGACGGAGAGCTAAAAATATACCAGATTTTTGAAGTAAGAAACGATGATACGGCTCTTGAAAATCCTGAGAGATATTTTTATCTTGACGAAGCTAGGGAATTTGACCCTAACGCACAAATAGGGGATAAGCTTAAAGTCGAGCTTGATCTGGGTAAGCTTGGAAGAAGCGGCGCAATGGCGCTTCAAAGAGAATTTGAAAGGGAAATTACAAGACTTTTAGAAAATGAAATATACAGAAAGCTCATCTCAAAACTTAACACTATTGTAAGCGGTGAAGTTGTAAAAGTGGACAGTGAAGAGAATACATGGGTTGAACTTGACGGAGTTAAAGGCGTACTGCCTATGAGAAACAGAATCAAAGGCGAAAAATTTGAAGTCGGCGATGTAATGAAAGCCCTTTTAAAATATGTGCATTTTGATACCAAGAGGGGTATTACAATCGAACTTAGCCGTACAAATCCAAAATTTTTGGAAAAGCTAATTGAATCTGCGGTCCCTGAAGTTAGGGATGGAATTATAAAAATACACACAAGTGCCAGAATTCCGGGGGTTAGGAGTAAAGTGGCTGTAAGCTCTCTTAATCCTAAAGTGGAACCGATAGGAACCATTATAGGTAAAAACGGAGTTAGAATCAATGCTGTTTCCAACGAATTAAACGGTGAAAACATCGATGTGATTGAATATTCCCCCAAACCGGAAATTTTTATTGCAAGGGCATTGTCTCCGGCAATTGTAAAAAACGTTCAGGTTGATGAAGATAAAGCTTATGCCTTAGTTGAAGTGGACCCAGACCAAAAAGCAAAAGCAATAGGAAAAAACGGTATAAACATAACACTTGCCGGAATGCTTACGAAATATAAAATAGAACTTAAAGATGCAGAGGAAAAAACAAAAGATACGAGTAAGTTAGAGAATCTATTTAAAATATAAGGAATTTAATGCGTTATTTTTATTTTTCTTTCATTATAGCCGCAATAGGTCTTGGACTTGCGTTTTTTATTGACGGGTGGAGTGCCGTTTATCTGACGGCTATTTTGGCTCTTTTAGAAGTTAGCCTTTCATTTGACAATGCAGTGGTTAATGCAAAAATATTAAAAGATTTTGATAAAGTCTGGGAGAAGCGGTTTTTAACGTGGGGAATGGTTATAGCCGTTTTTGGGATGAGGTTTTTATTTCCCATATTGATAGTTTCCGTTGCCGCAAATCTTGGCATTATAGAAACATTGAATATAGCAATCAACCATCCTCACCGCTATTATGAGATTTTGCTTGAGAGTGAAAAGCTAATTTACGCATTCGGTGGTGCGTTTTTGTGGCTGGTGTTTACCGATTTTTTATTTGAGGATAAAGAAGTCAGATGGATAAAACCTGTAGAAAGGTATGCTGAAAAGCTGGGGAAAGTTAATAATATTTCATTAATAATCGCAACAATTATAGGGATTATAATAATTTATGACTCAAAGTCTTACGAAATAGGAATTGCATATCTTTTGGGGATGCTTACTTTTTCTTTACTTAACGGAATAAACGATGCTTTTGCCATTGAAGGTGCTAAAAATGGTCTGATGGGATTTTTGTATCTTGAGGTATTGGATGCAAGTTTCAGCTTTGACGGAGTAATCGGGGCTTTTGCTATTACCGGTAATATTTTCCTTATTATGATAGGTTTGGGTATTGGGGCTATGTTTGTAAGAAGTCTTACAATCTGGATGGTTGAAAAAGGGGTTTTAAACGAATACAAATACCTCGAACACGGAGCCCACTATGCAATCGGTGTTTTGGCGGTTATTATGCTTTTAAAAATATTTATGGAAGTAGGCGAGGTTTTGACAGGAACAATAGGACTTGGACTTTTAATTTTGGCATTTTTGCATTCAAAGTATGAAGAACGTTAAATTATTTTAATTTCTTCTTTGAGTAAAATACCGAAATTTTCAAAAACCCTTTTTTTTGCCTCATTAATTAAAAACAGCATATCATCAAATGTCCCGTCGCCCGTATTTACAAAAAAGTTTGCGTGAATTTCGCTGACTTTAACACCGCCTTTAACCATTCCTTTCATTCCGACGGATTCAATCAGCCTTCCTGCGTAATCGTTATCCGGGTTTTTAAAGACACTTCCTAAACTCGGTTCTTTAGGTTGATTTGAGCGTATTTTTTTTAATTCTAGATCCAAATCAAAATCGAATTTTCCCTTAATTTCAAAGACCGCTTCAAAGACAGGCTCATTTATATTTGAATGTCTGTAGCTAAATTCGAACTCTTTTTTTTCTTTTAATCCCTCGGTTGTTTTTATTGCGGCTAAATGATTTGAAATTTCGTATTCCTTAACCCCCGCGTTCATTTTTACACTGCCGCCTATGGTACCGGGAAGCTTGCTTAAAAATTCAAAGCCTCCTATATTGTTTTTTTTGCAAAAATTGTAAAGTATTTGATTATTGGTTTTGCCTCCGACGTGCAAATAACCGTTTTTAATTTTTATGTATTTATATCTGTCGTCTAAAACGGCTAAATTTTCTGTATTTGGGGAAATAAGTGTATTTGTGGCTTTTCCGATGATAAATTCTCCGTTATAATTGTCTTCGCTTAGTAATTTAACTTTTATTTTAGGACCTATTTTTATGCTTGAAAATTTTGAAAAATCAATAATTTTCCATTTTACATTTTCCATTTTTATTTTCCATTTATCTTAGAAAAGTAGGTATAAGTTTAAATACATAAGTGGTAAAATCAATTATTTCATTCATCATCCACGGCATTGTAAAAATTAAAACCACCGCAATTGCCAAAATTTTAGGAACGAAACTCAGCGTCATTTCGTTAATCTGCGTGGTTGCCTGAAAAATTGAAATCAATAAACCCACTATCATTCCTACAAGCAATGCCGGAAGAGATAACAGAAGTGCAAGTTTAAGCGTTTGGACTGCAAGGGCTATTATTTCAGACTGCAAAATCGACTCCTAATACTTTCATAACGGCTTCATCTACTTTTTTCATTTCTTCTTTACTTAGTTTTGTAACCAAGCCTTTTGAAAAAATTATTTTTCCCGTTGATATTATACCAATTGCTGTGGCTACTATTTCGCTGTCCTTGCTCATATTGTCCCTTTTTTTAATCAAAACCCTGTAATCTCCGCCTAATATCTGTCCCGAAAGCGGCAATACCACAACCGTATGATATAACCCTTCAAAACAGGCTTTGTTTAGGAAATCATTTTGATATATTAAAAACGGTCTGGTTTTGGCAGAATCTGTCAGTTTTGCAAAATAAATCTCACCCCTTTTGAATTCGGGGACTTTTTCCCCTTTGAATTCCCCTTCGAAAAATTCAATGTAACTTGCCCGCTGCGTTCTTGGTTTGCACTTTAGTGACAGTTCGTTTCTTTCAAGCCATTTTTGAAATTTTTCACTTTTCATTTTTCACTTTTCATTAAATCTCAGGTTTTTATATTCTCTTGGTATCATATATTCCCTTATGTCTTTTATTCGGGGCAACAATCCCGCCTTATGTCCTATATCATACAGTTTATTGATCGCGTTAATTTGTTCTTCATCAAGTTCGATTGATTTATCGTTTGCGTAAAGCGAGAGGTATTTATCAAGCGTTTTATCATTAACCCTCACTAAATTTCTTTCGATTAACATTTTTGCAAGAAGGTTTTTATGTGTGTTTGCCACATCTACCGCTTTTGTCAAAATCTCTTCAATTTCAATTGCGTTAAGCAGTGGAATTGAGCGCCTGATTGCCATTCCGCCAAGGGGCAGGGGTGTGTTCCCCGCAAGTTCGACCCATATATCCCAAAGCTCTTTTTCAACTTCCAGCCTTTCATCGAATGTTAAAATGCTTTCATGAATCAATACACCCGCATCCACTTCGCCGTTTAATACGGAGTCTTCTATTTCAAGGAAATTTTTGTAAACAATTCTCGCTTTTGGGTAAGCAATTTTAAAAATCAGTGCGTTTGTGGTGTATTCGCCGCTTAGCGCTACTTTAAAATTGGGTTTTAGTTTTTTGCCTTTTAGTTTTACGAGCTTAGGACCATATCCGTAACCGAAACTAATCGCAGTACGTAAAAGCGCATATTCATCCTTTATAAAAGGATACGCCCCAAAACTTATAGCACTTACGTCATATATGTTTTTAAGGGCTTTTTGATTAAGTGTTTCAATATCCTCGGCTATATTTTCAAAATTGTATTTAATTTGGCGTCCTGGGCTTACATTTATCCACCCGAATTTAATTGCATAATACATAAAAATGTCATCCGCATCCGGAGAGTGTGCCACCGTTATTTTTTTAATTAATTTTTCATTATCCATTTTTCACTCTCTTTCACTTTTTTCACCCTTTTTTACTTTTCCCTTATATTATTTCTTCCAAAATTTCTTCTTTTGTTAAAGTAATATCTCCACAAGGAGTTTTTAAAGTAATTTCTTCCAATTCTTTTTCTGTTTTTAAATTCAGCATAATAATTTTATTATCAGGATATATCATGACGTAAAAAGGGACTTTTTGGTTTTTATAGATTTCTTTTTTGGTTATTTCATCCCTTAGTTTGGTAGATGATGAAATAATTTCAAAAATAATCAAAGGCGCTTTTGTGATGTATTTGCCAAGCTTTCCGCATATTAAACTTACATCCGGTCTTAAAACGGTGTCTTTACTGACTCTGTATTCGGCTTCGCCTAATACATAGCATTCTTTACAGTTTTTAAGTTTTGAATTTAAAAGATATCCCAGTTTCATTAATATCCACTGATGCTTATTAAAAGGAGCCGGTGCCATCACATAAGGTCTGCCTTTGATTAACTCCCAGTCACCTTTCCACTGCTCATAATCTTTAACGGTATATAGCTCTTCAATAATCGCAATAGCCATTTAAAAGCCTTTTTTCTAATTATAGCAAATTAATTGAAAAGGGTGAAAGAGGGTTAAAAAGGATAAATCTCTTCCCCTTCAACCTTCATCCTTCTCCCTTCACCCTTCACCCTTTTTTGATATAATTGCATAATATTTATAAAAAGGATTTAAATGGATACTAATAAGCAAAAAGCACTTGAACTTGCTATGAAACAGATTGACAAGCAGTTCGGAAAAGGCTCTTTGGTTAAACTCAGCGATAAGGAGATAGAACCTATTGCTTCAATCCCTACAGGAAGCTTCGGGCTTGATTTAGCTCTTGGAATAGGCGGTATTCCAAAGGGGAGAATTACCGAAATTTATGGACCTGAAAGCAGCGGTAAAACTACGTTAGCGCTTTCAATAATCGCACAGGCTCAAAAGCAGGGCGGAATTGCAGCGTTTATAGATGCCGAGCACGCGCTTGACGTAATTTACGCAAAACATATAGGGGTGGATGTTGATAACCTGCTTGTTTCACAGCCGGATTACGGTGAGCAGGCTTTGGAAATTGTGGAAACTCTTGCAAGAAGCGGTGCGGTTGATATTATCGTAGTAGATTCGGTTGCGGCACTTACACCTAAAGCCGAAATAGAAGGAAATATGGGGGATGCTCAGGTGGGCGTTCAGGCAAGGCTTATGAGTCAGGCTTTAAGAAAACTTACAGCCGCCATCCATAAAATGAACACAACCGTGGTGTTTATCAACCAGATAAGAATGAAAATCGGAATGATGGGTTACGGAAATCCTGAAACGACTACCGGAGGTAACGCACTTAAATTCTATTCATCAGTTAGACTTGATGTAAGAAGAATAGCTACCTTAAAACAGGCTGATAAAGAAGTCGGAAACAGGGTTAAGGTAAAAGTTGTTAAAAACAAAGTGGCGCCTCCGTTTAGAATTGCAGAATTTGACATAATGTTCGGTAAAGGTATCAGTAGGGAAGGCGAGATTTTAGATTACGGTGTAAAACTCGATATAATTGACAAAAGCGGGGCTTGGTTCAGTTACGGGGCAACGAAGCTTGGACAGGGTAAAGAAAACGCAAAAGAATATCTCAAAAATCATCCTGAATTAGCTAAAGAAATTGAAGAAAAAATAAAAGAAGCGTTAGGCGTTGAGCTTTCTCATATGATTGAAACTATTGAAAAAAATGAAGATGAAAATGTATAGAGTGTTTGAAGAGATTGGTAAAGCGTTATTTAATTTTGCAAATTTAGTAACGGCTATAATTTTTTTGAAAGCATTTTTTGATAAAGATGAAGTGAGTATGTTGTTGTATGGTATATATTTTTTTGTTTCGTTTTATTTTTTAGGTAGTGTATTACTTTATTTATCAAAGGACAAAGTATGAGTATAGAGAGTTTTTTATTTTGGTTTGCAACATCTGCATTAATGATAAGTCTTTTTTTATTAATTTTTTCTAAAAAACTAAAAGGAGAGTAAATGGTATTTATTGAAGATATATTTGCCGATGAGGTATTGGATTCAAGAGGAAACCCTACAGTCAGGGCAACTGTGACATTGAGCGATGGAAGCAGGGCAAGTGCGATCGTTCCAAGCGGTGCGAGTACAGGTGTTAATGAAGCTTTGGAACTTAGAGACGGCGGTGATAGATTTTTAGGTAAAGGCGTTTTAAAAGCTTGTGAAAACGTAAATAGCGTAATAGCGAATGAGTTAATCGGAATGAGCCCTTATGACCAGGCTGAAATAGATAACGTTATGCTTGAGCTTGACGGGACGGAAAATAAAAGTAAATTAGGAGCTAATGCGATTTTAGGTGTGTCTATGGCTGTGGCAAGAGCAGCGGCTACTTCACTTAATATGCCGCTTTTCAGATATTTAGGCGGTGCTAACGCTTTAGTTTTACCGACTCCAATGTTAAATATTATTAACGGCGGTGCACACGCCGATAACGATGTGGATTTACAGGAATATATGATTATGCCTACAGGTTTTGAAGATTTTGCGGAAGCTCTTAGAGCTAGCAGTGAGGTGTATCACACCCTAAAAAAATTATTAGCAGCCGATGGACATAATACTGCATTAGGAGATGAGGGAGGATTTGCTCCTAATTTTAAAAATAACGAAGAGCCTATCGAATACATTATAAAAGCCATCGAAAAAGCCGGATATAAGCCGGGTGAGCAAATTACAATAGCGCTTGATGCGGCAAGCAGTGAATTTTATAAAGATGGAAAATATGTTCTTGCAGGAGAAAACAAAACATTAAGCGCAGAAGAACTTGTAAATTATTATGCTTATCTTTGCGATAAATATCCTATTGTATCAATTGAAGACGGTGTGGCTGAAGAAGACTGGGAAGGATGGAAAATCCTTACTGATAAATTAGGAGATAAAATCCAGCTTGTAGGGGATGATTTGTTTGTTACAAATAAAAAAATCCTACAAAAAGGAATTGAGCTTGGCGTTGCAAACGCAATTTTAATCAAACCAAACCAAATCGGAACGGTAAGTGAGACAATGCAAACAGTTAGACTTGCTCAAAGAAACAGCTACAAAACCGTAATGAGTCACAGAAGCGGTGAAAGCGAAGATGCTTTTATCGCCGATTTTGCGGTAGCTTTAAACTGCGGTGAAATTAAAACGGGAGCACCGGCTAGAGGTGAGAGAAACGCAAAATACAATAGACTTTTGGAAATTGCAAGAAGTATAGCAGGCAGTGAATATATCGGTAAAGAGCTTTTTTAAACGATGAAAGGTTTTTACCTTTTCATCGGAGTTAATCAATGATTGATTTTGACGATTTACAGCAGGATAAAGAAATTGATTATAAAATAATCATAGTCATAATTGTGGCAATACTATTTGCTTTTTATGTTTATGATTTGCTTTTTGGAAGCAGGTCTTACACAAGGCTAATCGATTTGCAAAACGAATATAAATTGCTCCAAAAGCACGTTCGTGAGCTGAAAAGTAAAAACGAAAAACTTCAAAAAGAGTATTTTGAATTAAAAGAATTACAAGGCGGAGAGTGAAAAAGTTACTTTTATTTATTTGCACTTTTTTATTTGCCAGAATAAATCCTTTCGAACCTGTAATAAAGCCTCAAAATACGATTGTCATTTCTCCAAAATATTTTAATCACACAAAAGTCGAACTTCCAAGCGATGCTCGGGTTTTAAAAAAAATTATTTTTGTGTATCAAAGCGTAAGCGGCGATATAAAACAAAAGGAAGTGCAAATAAATAAACATGTGGATTTTCATAATCCATTATACATCTCTCACGAACCGCAGAATTTCCCTATGAAAAAACTGAATTTTTTAAATCTATTTACGATGTATATTAAAAATAAAAAAATTTTTATTCAGACAAAAGATAAACTGATTAGACATTTTTTTCTTGTCAAACCTTTCAGGATTGTGTTGGATTTTAGAAAAGATGCGGATTTTCTTACTATTAAAAAGTATTTAAAAAATTCGTTTGTAAAAAAAGTGGTTGTTGGAAATCACAGCGGCTATTACAGGGTTGTTATATATTTTGATGCAAAATATATGTATAAAATTACAAAAACCACAGAAGGCATAAAAATTGAAATCCAATAATATAATATTAACAGGTTTTATGGGAAGCGGAAAATCCACCGTTGGAAGAATTCTGGCAAAGGAGCTTGACACTTATTTTCTGGATACCGATGTTTTAATCGAAAGTTTTGAAAACAGAAAAATAACCGAAATATTTGAAAAAGAAGGAGAGGAAGCTTTTAGAAAAATGGAAAAAAGATGTTTTGAATGGATCAAACAAAATGTGCAAAACACCATCATATCAGTAGGAGGCGGTTTTCCCGTTTATATTCCGGAAATTAAGGAAGCGGGGAGGGTTATTTATTTGAAAGTCGAGTTTGACGAAATTGTTAAAAGAATGAATAAAGACGAAATAAAAAAAAGACCCCTTTTTCAAGATATTCAAAAGGCGAAAGAACTTTTTGAAAAAAGAGATAAAATTTATTCCTCATTAGCCGATATAGTAATAGAAAACAGGGATGTGCAAACAACCGTAAAAATGATAAAGGATGGTTATGCAGGTTTCAAACAACGCTGATTTAAAAACCGCCATACAGGTTAACGTTCAAAAAAAAGCTCAGGACGTTGTTAAAAACGTATTAGGGGATTTGCTTGAAAAAACGTTTGAAAATACGAAAAAAATAGAGGAAATGGCTGCAAAGTCAACAGGCAAAGGCGTAAATTTAAACGTGAAAGCATAATTTTCCCTCTCTTTTACCTCTTCTTATTTAATCTTAATACCAATTCCAAAAATAAAAATGTCTCATTTATTTTGGAGTGAAAGAAAGTGAAAGAAGGTGAAAAGATGTAAATTTTAAAATTGGAGAAAGAATGGACTGGAAAGAAAAATTAGTTGATTTTTATAAAACAAGAAAAGCGTATATTCAAAAACATTTAAACGAAAATATTGATTTTACGGATGTTTATGATCCGTATATTTTTGAAAAGAGGGATAATCCCATAATGGTTGTCGGGGAGGCTCCGGGAGCTAACGAAGTGATGCTGGGAGAGCCTTTTGTGGGAAAAGCGGGGGAGAATCTTTCATATTTGATTGAAAAAAGCAAACTTGATAGGAAAAAAGATTTTTTAATTACAAACGCGTTTCCTTTCAGGACGTTTGAGAAAAATAAAAACAGGACTCCAAAAGCAGATGAATTAAAAACAGGGGCGAAACTTTTAGAAAAAGAAATCGAAATAGTGCAACCTAAAATAATTCTTTTATTAGGCAATTCGGCAATAAAGGCTTTTTCATATATAACTTGGGCAAAAGAGGTTAAAAATTTAAAAAAATGCGGCGTGTATGAAATGGGTAGGTATAAAATAGGTGTGTGTTTTCATCCATCACCCCTGGCTTTTAACAGACGTGATATAAGAAAATCTTTAGAAGAGTTTTTTAAAAACCTAAAAACACTTATTTGACACATTTTCCCTTTACATTAGGTTAAGCGTTTAATATAATAAAACAAAAAAAGGACGGATATGGCAAGAGAAATAAATGAACAGATTTTAAGTTTCGGAGAAATTCAAGAAGCGCATGAGAGTTTTACTATAGCATACGGAAGTGTAAGAGTTGAACAAAACAGACTATATAAAGACGTGCTTCCTACCGATGCTGTTAAACAGGTAATAATTATGCTTCAAGAACAAGCCGCGGAAATGGAAGCGGACGGCGTTAAAAACATAACTGTAACCGTTACACCCGCTACAAACGAAAAAGGTGAAGCTGTTATGGATTATTACGGGATGGGGACTCTTATTAAACTTAAATAATCACCCGCAAAGCATCTCAATCACAGCCGGGAGGAATTTATGCTCGGCTTTTTTCAGTTCTTTATGATACTCTTCAAATGTATTGAATTTATCAGGGTTTATATGGTATTGGAGTATTATATCTCCGCTGTCAAGCTCGATATCAGCGTAATGAATTGTAATTCCGCAAGACTTTTTAGCTTCAAAAGATAATTTATCCGCATTTAAACCCTTAAAATCGGGGAGTATGCTTGGATGTAAATTGATTATTTTTCCTTTGAATTCGTTGATTATAAATTCCGGAACTATTCTCATATACCCGGCAAGTACTATTAAATCGGGATTAAGTTCTTTTAATTTTTCATAAATTTCTTTATGGTCTTTGCTTATTAATAGGGGAGGGAGTTTTTTTTCTTTCAGAACTTCGGAATCCGCTCTGTTAGTAATACCTAAAATTACTTGATAATTTGTCTGATGTTTTAATATGTTTAAAAAATTGCTTCCGCCTTTGCCAAAGAAAACTACTATTTTTTTCAAAACAAACCTTTTTGGATGTAATTTTATCACAAAGATTTTATATTTTTTGAATTGATATGGAAAAGATCAGGGTTGTTTCATGTTAAACTACAAAGATAAAAATATGACAGCTTCGTGCTCCTTTTTGCTTACGCAACACTCAAATTTTGCTAAAAAGTGCGAACGGCAAGCGCCCTTACGGGTAGACGCACTTTTTTTAACGCAAAATTTTCGTTAAAATCCGCAACGCTGTCATATTTTTACTTTTTCGTTGTTTGAATTTTATCAGCGTGAAACAGCCCTGTGGAAAAGATGAGCAGAGAAGAAGAGAGTGATTTAAATTATTTAATATTTTTAAAAAATCTAAAATACACAGTGCCAGACACTAGTTTGATAAATAAATTTTTTTCGACTATTAATTATTTTACAATTTTAAATGGTGCCCAGGGACGGAATCGAACCGCCGACACAGGGATTTTCAGTCCCTTGCTCTACCGACTGAGCTACCTGGGCGGGAGTGAAATTATACTAAACGATTCTTAAAATATGCTTAAAATAAAAAATTGACTAGTTTTAAGAAAATTATACAAAACACAAAACACTTTTACATTCATCTTTCTTTTCCTCCTCTTCCCTGATACTAAAAATTAGATTGGTGTTTTTGTAAAATTTTTGTATTGTTTATATGAATTAATGTTCATTTATTGAAATGTCAATGTATTGACATTTAAAATAAAAAGTGTTAGTATTTTTTTAAGTGTTTTTTTACTAAATCTAAAAGGGAAATAATGAATATCGGCACATTAACACTGCGTAAACTGATGGCGGTTATTTTTATAAGTATGGTTATTGTAGGTATAAATATAGGAAGGGAAACTTATAGTCAGATTGTGTTTATAAACAATAACCATAAGCTCGAAACGCTTATCGATTTAAGTAAAAAATTAAGCGAACTTATTCACGAAACACAGAAAGAAAGAGGGATGAGCGCTGGTTTTTTAGGCTCAAAAGGTAAAAAATTTGCAACTATGCTGCCTAAACAAAGAATGCTTACGGATGAAAAAATAAAATGTTATAAAGAATTTATAAAGGAAATAGATTTTTCCGACTTTCCTCCTGAACTTAAAGAAAAAGTTGATGAGCTAAATTCATATCTTGATAATTTAGAGTCTATGAGAAACAAAGTTACAAATCAGGAAATTTCATTTAAAGAAGAGGTTAAATGGTATACGGCAATGAATAAAGTGGTCCTTGACGCTATTGCAAAAACTGCAAAACTGGCACCAGATAAAACAATAGCGCTGGATTTGAATTCATATACCAACTTTTTAAAAGCAAAGGAAAGAGCTGGGATTGAAAGGGCTGTGGGAAGTGTTATTTTCGGTAAAGACAAGGCTACGAAACCTCTTTTAATAAAATTTGTAAAACTTATAACCGAACAGAAAACTTATACCGATGCATTTTTGGCAACGGCTAATGAAACAATGACAAAAATGTATTTTGAAACTGTAAAAAAACCTCCTTTTATTAAAGTGGAAAATTACAGAGAGCTTATTCTCTCAAAAGAATCCGGCTATAATGTAAATCCTGAAATATGGTTTAAAACTATAACTGAGAAAATCAACCTTTTAAAACAGATGGACGATAAAATAGCCGATATTACAAAAAAAGATTTAAGCAGACTTTCAAGTGACGCTGTCATATATATTGCTTTGGGTATTTTGGCTTTGATATTATTGATAGTAACTTTTGTATCGGCTTATATTCTTTCTAAAAAACTGCATGAAACGGAAGAATTTATTTATGAATTGACAAAAAGCAAAAATCTATCCGCTAACATTAATATTGACGACATTACCGAATTTAAAGAAGTAAAAGAAGCGCTAAGGAAATTTTTAGATTTGGTAAGAGAGTTTATTGTTAATTCTAAAAACAGTGCCGAACAAAATAAAAACGCTGTTGAAAGATTAAAAAACTCATTTAAAAATATCATTAATGAAATAGTAAAACAAAATAATATAGTAGATAATACATACTCAAAAGCAAATAATTTAAGTAGTAAAATTGTAGAGGAAAGCGAAAATTTAGAGAAAATCAAACAGTTTATGCATGAGACGTATGAAAGTCTTTCAAAGGCAACGGATACGATTCAAAACACCATTGAAGATATTAGGAAAAATGCAGAAAACGAAAACGAGCTTGCGGCAAAATTAAACACCCTCTCAGATGAAGCTCAAAATGTAAATAATGTTTTAAGTGTTATAAAAGAGATTGCGGACCAGACTAATCTGTTAGCGCTCAATGCTGCAATTGAGGCTGCAAGGGCGGGAGAGCATGGAAGAGGATTTGCCGTGGTTGCTGATGAGGTTAGAAAACTTGCCGAAAAAACGCAAAAAAGTCTTGGAGAAATAGGCTCTACCATAAATGTGGTAATTCAGGAAATAATGGATACTAGTGCGCAGATGCAGGAAAGCTCAGCACATATAAATGAACTCTCTTTAAAAACAGGTGATATACAGGAAGATATAAATTTGATTTCACAAAAATTGAATGAGGCTATTGATAATGTAAACCGATTTGCAGAAGAAATAGGTATTATTGTAAAAACGATGAAAGAATTTATGAATGATATGAAAGAAGTTGAGAATATTTCTGATTCTAATAAAGATAAAATTATTCAAAACGAAAAAAATATAGAAGAAATTGAAAAAATCGCAAATAAAATTTTAGAGGAAATTAAACAGTTTAGATTTTAATAACAAATTTTTTAAAAATTTCCCCTCTTTGTTTATATCCGCTGAACTGATCAAAACTTGCACAAGCAGGGCTTAAAAGTGCTACAGATTTATTGTCGTGCAGTTTTGATATTTCATTTACTGCGTTTTTAAGCTCACCGCTTATCCGGTGTTTGATGTTGAACTGTTCTGCAAATTTTTTAAAAACAGACGTATCTTTACCTATAATGAAAAGTATTATATCAAGGTTTTTCATATATTTAAAAAGGTTTTCAAAATTCTGTCCCTTGCCGTCGCCGCCTAAAATAAGTAATATTTTTTTATCTTTGTATCGTTTCAGAGCGTTTAGGGTTGCGTCTATGTTTGTGGCTTTTGAATCGTCAACCCATATTCTGCCTTTAGAATCTTTAAACTCTTCAAGTTTGTGCGGGTCTATTTTAAAACCGCTTAAATTTTTTTCTTTTAAAAACAGTATTTTATAAACAGCTTTTGCAAGAAGTTCGTCAAGCAGGAAAGGCATTTGAAATTCTTTTGTTTCAAATCCGAAATATTTGATTAAATCCCTTTCGTTTTCGTAAAGTATTTTAAACGCCTGTGTCTTGGTATCAAGGTTTTTTGGCATTATTACCACATCTCTTTCGGTCATTCTTTTAAGGGGCGAAAGTTTTGCTTTGACATATTCTTCAAAACTTCCGTGCCATGAAATGTGATCTTCCCTCAGAGGCAGGATTAAAAAAATATTAGGTTTTGCATATTTGGTGTAGTAAAGTTGAAAGCTGCTTGTTTCCACAATCCAAAAATCGGCGTTTTTATTCATATTTGCCAGAGGAATGCCGATATTTCCGCCAATGTCGGCATTATATGTTTTTAGTAAATGATATGTCATTTGAGTGGTGGTGGTTTTGCCGTTTGTGCCTGTTATCCATATCTGAAAAGGTGCATATTCATAAAAATAGTCAAATTCGCTTATTAAATTTTTTGCTTTTTTAATAAGCAGATGGGTTGGAGGAATTCCGGGCGATGTTATTTCAAGAATTGATTTTTCGGGGTTGAATTCTTTTGAAGGTAAAAGCTTGTTTCCATATTTATCGAACGAAGCTTCTTTAAAACTGTCGTCAAATATATGCCATCCTCCGCTTTTTGCTATCGCTTTTGTTGTAAGGCCGTAACCAAACAGTGATTTCATTGGTTTAAATAACCTTTAAGAAGTTCTCCTAAATCTGAATCAAGTTTTATGTTTAAATACGGAAATTTTTTCTTATCAAAATTTATATTTACAAATTCCACATCTCCTAATCTTTTTTTGATTTCATTTTTAAATTCCGTAAGAGTTGAAATGTTATCGACAAGCACACCTTTAACTTTTGTTGCTATAAATATTTTTCCATCGGCATATTTTTTTAATTTATCAACCGATATGTTTCTGTCTTTTGCCACCGTTTTTAAGAAATTGTCGTATGTCGGAAGCAGGAGGTTGTTCATGATATATTCTTTTTGGGCAGGTGAGGCTTTTTTAAATAATGAAATCGGTTTTTTGTATTTTCCGACCGTAATATCGTCTTCTTCGACTCCTAATTTTTTGGCAAGTTTACCTATTACGTAATGCGGCATTATAACGCCTATGCTTCCTACAACTGCGTTTTTGTTAGCGACTATCGGTTTAATTGCGCTTATAATGTAATACCCGCCGCTTGCCGCCATGCTTTCAACATAAACGTTTACTTTTTTGGTTTTGTTTAGGAATTTCAGGTATGCGTTAAATTCATCACTGGCACTCGGACTGCCTCCCGGCGTGTTGAATATCAAAAGAAACTCTTTGCATTTTTTGTCTTTTTTGAGCCGGTCCATTTTATTCATTATTTTATGGATGTAGTCCACCGTAATTGTTTTATTGATGTTAATTACCGCAACATAAGGTTTTGCAGATGATATTTCGGGTTTTAAGGTTTTTTTTAAAAAGACACCAAGAGCCGCCAGTTCGGCCATAATTAAGAGTATTACGCCAAAAAGAATTACTTTTTCCTTAAGGGCTTTAATTTTAAATATTTTAAGTTCGGCTTTTAGTTTTTCGTTTTCTGCATTGTAGTTTTCCATAATTACTCCAAATTTATAATTGAGATAATATTAATTCGTCAATTTCTTTTTCAGTTAAATTTGTGATTTGGCTTTTGTCATAAATATATAACAGATGTAATTCTTTTTTAGTTATTTTTAAATAAGTAATAAGTCTATACCCTCCGCTTTTACCTTTATTTTTATCGCTGTTTTTTATTCTAGCTTTAAATATATTGGATTTTAATTCAATACCTAAATCATCTTTTGTAGTAACTGAATTTAAAAAATTATAAACCTCTTCATTTATATGTTTATATTTTTTTGAAAGTTTTTTTACTGCTTTTATATATAGAGATTGCTCGATTATTTGTAGTTTCATAGTTCTAGTTCTATATATTTATCTGTTTTTACTCCTTTAGAGTTTTTTACATCCTCTAATGTTTTATGAAAGTTTTTTATATCGTATAATATTTCTTTTTCATAATCATTATGTAATACTTTATATTCTTTGAGTATTCCGTCTTTTTTAAAAAGTTCTAAAAACTCAAAAAAAATTTCTGATTTAATATCATTTACACTAATTTTCAATTCCATCTTTATCCTTTTTTATATATTTGTTGCTTAAAGTAATATGTGCCCGTATATGCCATACGTCGATTAATAATGTAAAACAACTAGTAAAAATAAATTTTTTTCATTTCATGTATAAAAGGTTTTATCTTGTTTTCGTTAATTATATCAATTTTTTATATAATTTTTCCATCAATTTTTATACTTTCTCACCTTATTTTAATTGATAAAATCGCTATGAGATTTGTAATTAAAGCAATTATCCAAAATCTTATGGTTATTTTGTTTTCTTTCCAGCCCAACTCTTCAAAATGATGATGAATAGGCGCCATTTTAAATACTCTTTTTTTTCTTGTTTTGTAGCTACCAACTTGTAAAATTACCGATACGGTTTCCAAAATAAATACAAACGCAATAAAAACAAGCAGAATTTCGTTTTTGGACATAACCGCTAAGAATCCAACCAAAGCACCAAGCGGCAAACTTCCGCTGTCTCCCATAAAAATTTCCGCCGGGTTTGCGTTATACCATAAAAATCCAAGAAGCGAGCCGATAAATGCAAATACAATAATAGTAAGTTCTCCAACTCCTAGTTCAAAAGGGTAAAAAAGATATGAGCTGAATTTATAGTTTCCTATAATATACAAAAAAATACCGAGCGTAAACAGTGAAAAAATAGAAGGGACCGATGCAAGACCGTCAAGTCCGTCGGTTAAATTTACTGCATTACTCATAGCTACAATTATAAACGCCCAGAAAACAATCGCAAAATACCCCATATCGACAATCGGTTCTTTGTAAAAAGGAATATATAAATTTGTATCAAATCCGATTTTAACCAACAGATAAGAAATAATGAGCGCACCGATCCATTGCAGTATAAATTTGGCTTTTGCACTGAGCCCCGCTTTATTGGAAGAGCCTTTTATTTTTCTAAAATCATCAATAAAACCCAAGACGGCAAAATATATCACCATAAAAAGTGCAAGTAAAACATATTTGTTAAATTTTGCGGTAATCAAAATAGAAACAACAGAAGCCGCTGTAAAAACAAGCCCGCCCATGGTTGGAGTTGAATCTTTTTCTTTATGGTTATCGGGAGCGAGTTCAAAAATCGGTTGAGTCGCTTTGGATTTTGCCCATTTTATAAATTTGGGCATAACTGCAAGTGTAATAATAAATGATAAAAAGAAAGCCAGTATTGCCCTGAAAGTAATATAATGTAATATGTTTATATGAAACAGTTCGTAAAAATAATATAACATTGTGGACCTTTTTTGGGTAAAATTTTATCATAAAAAAGAAAAGGAAAAGAAGAGGTAAAGAAAAGGAAGAGAAGAGGTAAAGAAAAAGTGGAAAAATTATATAAAGGAGCATAAATGACTTTTAGCGGAAAAAATGTATTGGTTACTGGTGCAAGTAGAGGAATAGGAGCTGAAATAGCCAAAGTTTTAGCGGGATACGGTCTTAAGGTGTGGATTAATTATAAAAGCTCTGCGGAAGCTGCGGACAGGGTAAAAGAAGAAATTGAAGCAAACGGTGGAGATGCGGCGGTAATCGGATTTGACGTAAGCGATGAAAAAGCTTTTGTGGAAGCGGTTAAAACAATTATTGATAGCGACGGTGAACTTAGTTATCTTGTAAATAATGCGGGAATTACTAACGATAAACTTGCCATGAGGATGAGTGTTGAAGATTTTAAAAAGGTAATTGATGCAAACTTGACTTCAACATTTGTTGGATGCAGGGAAGCATTGAAGGTTATGAGCAAAAAAAGGTTCGGTGCAGTAGTAAACGTTGCAAGCGTGGTGGCTGAAGCAGGAAATATGGGACAGGCAAACTATGTGGCAAGCAAAGGCGGAGTGATTGCAATGACTAAAACATTCGCACTTGAGGGTGCCGCTAGGGGAATTAGATTCAACAGCGTTACACCCGGATTTATCGATACTGACATGACAAAAGATTTGCCTGAAAAGGTAAAAGAGGAAATGCTAAAAAGAATTCCTTTAAAAAGATTTGCAAATCCAAAAGAAGTTGCAAATGCAGTTGCGTTTCTTTTGAGTGACGAGGCAAGTTATATTACCGGTGAAACATTAAAGGTAAACGGCGGTATGTATATGTAACTTTCACATTTTTGTTAATTTATGCTAAAATGGCAAAAATAAAAAAACTAAAGGAGAAATAATGGCATTATTTGATGAAGTAAAAGAAGTTATCGTTGAGCAGTTAAACGTTGCTCCAGAAGAAGTCAAACCTGAGGCTAAATTTGTAGAAGACCTTGGTGCAGATAGCCTTGATGTTGTTGAAATGATTATGGCGCTTGAAGAAAAATTTGAAATCGAAATTCCTGACAGCGAAGCTGAAAAAATCCAGACAGTCCAAGACGTAATCGATTATATCGAAAAAGCTAAATCTTAATTTTTCCCTTTTTTAGGGATTTGGATTTATAAAATATCCGAAATCATCGCTGAATGCGTAAAGCTGAAAGCTGAAAGCTAAGGATAAAAGCTTTGTGCTTTAAGCTTTGTGCTTTTAGCGTTTGCATAAGCAAACATAATTATTGAAAGGAAATATATGAGAGTTGTTGTAACCGGAATAGGTATGATAAATGCGCTCGGTCTTAATAAAGAAGAAGCGTTTGAGAATATTATTGCCGGAAAAACAGGGATTGAGAGAATTACACATTTTGATCCTGAAGGGTTCGGTTCTCAAATAGCTGGTGAAGTTAAAAATTTCGACCCAAAAACCGTAATGAATCCCAAAGATGTTAAAAAAGCGGACAGATTTATTCATTTTGGTATGGCTGCCGCAAAAGAAGCAATGGCGGACAGCGGACTTAGCGAATATGACGGAGAAAGATTCGGTATTTCAGCGGCAAGCGGAATAGGAGGACTTACTAACATTCAAAAAAACTCCGTAATTTGTGAAACAAGGGGACCAAGAAGAATATCACCGTTTTTTATTCCAAGTGCACTTGTAAATATGCTTGGTGGATTTGTATCAATAGAATACGGCTTAAAAGGCCCTAACCTTTCAAGCGTAACGGCATGTGCGGCAGGGACTCACGCAATAACCGAAGCGTTTAAAACTATAAAGCTCGGACTTGCGGATAAAATGATGGTTGTAGCGGGCGAGGCTGCAATCTGTGAAGTAGGTGTTGGCGGATTTGCGGCAATGAAAGCCCTTTCAACAAGAAACGATGACCCTGCTCACGCTTCAAGACCTTTTGATGCAAAAAGAGACGGTTTTGTAATGGGTGAAGGGGGTGCTTGTTTAATACTTGAAAAATATGAAGATGCAGTAAATAGAGGCGCTAAAATTTACGGCGAAATTATAGGAATTGGTGAAAGCGGTGACGCTAATCATATTACAACTCCCGCACCCGGGGGCGAAGGTGCATACAGGGCGATGAAAATGGCTTATGAAATGGCAGGTGAGCCGAAAATAGATTATGTAAATGCGCACGGAACGTCGACTAAATACAATGATTTGTATGAAACCATGGCACTTAAAACACTTTTCGGAGGCAAAGAAAAAACCCCTCCTGTAAGTTCGACAAAAGGTGCTACAGGGCATTGTCTAGGTGCTGCCGGAACGATAGAAGCCGTTATTACCCTAATGGCGATGGATAAAAATATAATGCCTCCGACCATTAATTATGAAGAACCGGATCCTGAATGTGATTTGGATTATGTGCCAAATCAGCCAAGAGAAGCGGAAATAAATATAGCTATGAGTAATTCTTTCGGATTTGGCGGTACAAACGGAGTTGTAATCTTTAAAAAAGTAAAATAAAGGCGTATTTTGGCGGTACTTGATTTTGAAAAAAGAATAGAAGAACTTAAAGAACAGATTGATGTCGCTAAAATCAAAGGCGACTCTCACGCTGTTTCAACTTTGGAAAAAGAACTTAAAAAAGAGATAGAAAAAACTTTTAAAAATTTAACTCCTTATCAGAAACTTCAGCTTGCACGTCACCCTGACAGACCCCATGCAATTGATATTATTAATTTAATAATGGAAGAAAAAATTGAACTTCACGGGGACAGGGAATTCAGAGACGATGCCTCTATAGTCTGTTATATCGGATTGATAGGCGGGATTAAATGCGTTGTTATTGGTGAGGAAAAAGGCAGAAACACAAAAGAAAAATTGGCCAGAAATTTCGGTATGCCTCATCCTGAAGGGTACAGAAAAGCGCTAAGAGTTGCAAAACTTGCAGAGAAATTCGATTTGCCTATATTGTTTTTAGTAGATACGCCCGGTGCGTTTCCCGGAATAGGAGCTGAAGAGAGGGGACAGAGTGAAGCTATTGCCAGAAATCTTTTTGAACTTTCACGCATTAAAACCCCGACCGTTTCTGTTGTCATAGGGGAAGGGGGAAGCGGCGGCGCTTTGGCAATAGGGGTTGCCGATAAATTTGCAATGCTTAAATATTCGGTGTTTAGCGTTATTTCACCTGAAGGATGTGCGGCTATTTTATGGGGTGACAATTCAAAAGCCGAAGCGGCTACTAAGGCCCTTAAAATTTCAGCAGAAGAGCTTAAAGAATTGGGACTTATAGATGATATAATTGATGAACCTTTAGAGGGTGCGCACAGGGATTATGAAACTACGGCTAACAATATTAAAAATTATTTTATTGAAAAAGTTAATGAGCTAAAACAGTTGACCAAAGACGAACTTCTTCAAAAAAGATTTGAAAAATACCTAAACTACGGAAGCTTTAACAAATAAAATTAGTAGGCAGCTGTTCCATTAACCCTCAACTATTGACCATTCTCAGTCTGCTTTATTGCTTAACTCCTTTTTCAAAAATTTAGCGGTGTAGCTGACATCGGTGTATTTTTCGGCAACTTCTTCGACACTTCCCGTCGCTATCACCTTTCCGCCTCCGCTTCCGCCTTCAGGTCCCATGTCGATAATATAATCCGCGTTTTTAATAAAATCGAGGTTATGTTCTATTACTATTACGCTGTTTCCTAAATCAACGAGATGCTGCAATACTTTTACGAGTCTGTCTATATCCGCAAAATGAAGTCCCGTTGTAGGTTCATCCAGAATATAAAGCGTATTTCCGGTGTCACGGCGGCTTAGCTCTTTAGAGAGTTTGATTCTCTGTGCTTCTCCGCCGCTTAGTGTGGTGGCGTTTTGTCCGAGCGTAATGTAGCCAAGTCCCACGTCTTTTAGGGTTTTAAGCTTTTGTTTTATTTTAGGTATTTTTTCAAAAAATTCATACGCTTCATCTACGCTCATTTCTAGCACGTCGGCAATTGATTTGCCTTTGTATTTAATTTCAAGGGTTTGTTCGTTATATCTTTTTCCTCCGCACGCTTCGCATGTAACCATTACATCGGGCAGGAAGTGCATTTCTATTTTTATCTGGCCTTCACCCTTACACACTTCGCATCTTCCGCCCTTTACGTTAAAGCTGAATCTCCCGGGAGTGTAGCCTCTAAGCTGTGCTTCGGGAGTCTGGGCGAAAAGCGCTCTTATATCGTCAAACACACCCGTGTATGTCGCAGGGTTGCTTCGAGGCGTTCTGCCTATGGGGCTTTGGTCAAGATAAATTACTTTATCAAGCTGCTTAAGTCCGGTAATTTCCACGCCTTTTACTTTTTGGATTTTGTGTGCGTGGTTTAAAATTTCCCTGGCGACAGGAAGAAGTGTCTGTAAAATTAACGAACTTTTGCCGCTTCCGCTCACACCCGTTACACATACGAGGTTTCTAAGCGGAATTTTAACGTTTAGGTTTTTAATGTTGTGAATGTTTACGTTTTTTATTTCTATCCATTCGTTTTGAGGTCTGTTTTTTCTGTAATTAATATCTTTTTGACGTTTGATGTATTTAGCGGTTTCGGTGTTGCTTTTTAAAAGCTCATCTACATTTCCGCTAAATATTACCTCTCCTCCGAATTTTCCGGCACCGGGACCGATATCTACTATATGATCCGCATTAAGTATCGTTTCCCTGTCGTGTTCAACGACTATTACGGTATTGCCTTTGTTTCTAAGGTTTTTGAGGGTATTTATAAGTTTTAGGGTATCTCTTTCGTGAAGCCCGATACTCGGTTCGTCAAGTACGTACATAACCCCCGTAAGTCCGCTTCCGATTTGACTGGCGATTCTGATTCTCTGGCTTTCCCCTCCGCTGATTGTCCTTGCATCCCTGTGAAGGGTGAGGTATCCAAGCCCCACATCCACTAAGAAAAAGAGTCTCTCTCTAATTTCTTTTAAAATCGGCTCGGCAATTCTTTTTTCCTGCTCGTTAAGGTGTGAGAAGTTTTCTTCGTTTTTAAAAAATTCATACGCATCGCTAATAGGCATTGATATTATTTCGGCTATTGTTTTTCCGGCTACTTTTACGGCCAGACTTTCGGGTTTAAGTCTGAATCCTTTACACGAAGGACATACGCTTTCACTCATAATTTCGCTCATATCTTCGTCTTTATACAAATCAAGCGCTATTTGCCTCAGTCCCGGCCATCTTTTTGAAATTTTGTGTTTGGCGTATTCGAATTCTATATCATAAGCCGTACCGTTTAGGATAATTCTTTTTTGCAGGTCGTCAAGTTCGAAAAAGCTTTTGTTCATATCTATACCAAGCTCGCGGCAGAGCGCTTTGAAAAACTCTTGGTAATATTTTTTGTTAAATCCCCATATGAGTGGTATTGCGCCTTTATTCAGTGGTTTGTCCTTAATTACCTTTTCAATGTCAAGCGTATAGGTAACACCTAGCCCGTCACATTTTGGACACGCTCCTTTTGGGGAGTTGAACGAAAAACTAACAGGTTCAAGTTCTTCAAAACTTATCTTGCAGTCAAAACAGGCAAGATGTTCGCTGTAATGGATAAAATCCCTATCAAGCCCTAACTCTTTTGCGTTTAATATTTCTATTTCAACCTCGCCAAAACTTTTATTCAGCGCCTTTTCAACCGCTTCGGCTATACGGGATTTATTCTCTTCTTTGACTATTACCCGGTCAATTACGGCTTTAATGGTGTGTTTTTTGGTTTTTTTAAGTTCGATTTCTTCATCAAGCCTTACTATTACTCCGTCTATATAGGCTCTGATAATCCCTTCTTTTCGGAGTTTTTCTAAAAGGTCTTGAAATTCGCCTTTTTTTTCTTTTACAATAGGGGCATAAATGATGATTTTGGCGCCTTCTGGGAGTTTAAGGACTTCATTGATAATATCCTGAGGGGTCATCTGGGTGATTTCTTTGCCGCAGAGATGACAGTGCTGGATACCTATTCTTGCATATAAAAGTCTTAAATAATCATATATTTCCGTAACCGTCCCGACGGTTGAGCGCGGGTTTTTAGACGTGGTTTTCTGGTCTATTGCGATTGCGGGGGTAAGACCTTCTATTTTATCGACTTCGGGCTTTCCCGTTTTTTGTAAAAACTGCCTTGCGTACGAACTGAGAGATTCGATATACCTTCTTTGACCTTCGGCATACAGCGTATCAAAAGCAAGTGTGCTTTTACCGCTTCCTGAAAGCCCCGTAAATACGATAAGTTTGTTTTTCGGTATTTCAAGGTTTATGTTTTTTAGGTTGTTTTCCCTGGCACCTGTTATTTTGATTTTATCCATTTATGCTCCTGCGTGAAATTAATCGCGAATTATACCATAAATTTAAGGAAAGTTTAAGAAATGTAAAGTTATGAATCAGGGCTGTTTCACGCTGAAGATATTTAAATAACGAAAAAGTAAAAAAAGACAAGGTTGCGGATTTTAACGAAAATTTTGCGTTAAAAAAAGTGCGTCTACCCGTTAGGGCGCTTTACAGGCGTATGAAGTGCAAGTTTACACATTTTCATCGCCGTGCGAGCCTAAAAACGACAAGCAGTTGTCGTTTTTTTAACGGCTCTCCCGTTCGCACTTTTTAGCAAAATTTGAGTGTTGTGCAAGCAAAAAGGAGCACGAAGCTGTCATATTTTTATCTTTGGAGTTTAGCATGAAACAACCCTGAGTTATGAATTATGAGTGGTAAATTTTGAGTTATGAATTAATACTAAAACATAAAATAACTTTTATATTCAGTTTTTCTTGGCACTGACTAAATGTCAGTTAGGTGATTAGGTGTTGAAGTGTGGAGGTGTTTATAATTTCAATATCTCAATCCTTCTTCTTCAAAACCCCTCAACCCCTATTTAGTCAGTTCCTAATGACGGAAATAGTTTATTCTCTAAGTAGTCTTTGCAATAACAAGTCTTCTAAATTTCTGCTTGTATCGGCTGCAATTAAGATATAAACCGTTTGTTTTTCAATTTTATAGATTATTCTCCATCTTTTGTATATCAATTCCCTGTATTTATTAATGCCGATTTGCTGTAGTTCAGGTACAATTCTGTATTTTAAAGGAAAGTAATATAATTTTTCGCATTTTTCTTTGATTTCGAAAAAACTTTTTTAGCGTTTTGAATATTTGATATTTTTATATACTCTATTATCTCTTCTAAATCTTTTTGTGCTTTTTTTGTCCAAATAACTTTATATTCTTTCATTTTATTCGAATAATTTTTTTTCTAAATTCTCAAACATTTTTTCTTGATTAACTGTATTATTGCTGTTTATGTTATTTTCGCTTTGGATAATCAATTTTAACAAAATTAAAGAATTTACCAGATTTTCATAACTTTGAATATCTTGAATAACTGCTTTTGCTTCACCGTTTTGAGTAATAATAATTGCTCTTTTGTGTTCATTTACGTTTTTAATTATATCAGCTGTTT
>Ga0256836_1000147_pt1 | contig 41684 bp, 50 predicted proteins | sample 4561380metaG_FD_185974 | JGI IMG/M metagenome (GOLD analysis project Ga0256836, IMG submission 185974) | Hydrothermal vent microbial communities from Guaymas Basin, Mexico - 4561-380 | ecosystem: Environmental > Aquatic > Marine > Hydrothermal vents | place: Mexico: Guaymas Basin | collected...
CCAACTGCACGAGGCTGAGGGTCACCTCCGACGGGAAGTTCAAGACCTGCCTGCTGAGGAACGATGATTTGATAGACTTCCTGAGCGCGATGAGAAACGGTGCAAGCGACGCGGAGCTCGTCGATATTTTCAAAAGAGCGGTATTGGAACGGGAACCCTACTGGCGGTAGAAAGGTTTTTGTAGAATATCACGCAGTTTTGAACGGTGGGACTGTGGGACTTGGGGACTTCATTTCATACCTCTCAGGGGCAATACTAATTTTTCTGGGTCTCTACGGCATCTTTAAATCATACCGGGAATGGAAAAGTCACGATGAGCCCGCCAAGAGATTCGCTCTGACTCTAATAGTATCGTTTGTTCTTTTTGGACTCATTGGGGGCATTGGAGTGTTCTTAACAATCTCAATTAACATTAAGTTCTGGGTTCTAACAGCGATAGCAGTCACGAGTGGGTACCTTATCCTCGCCAACGAATCCCTGAGCATACTCAAAAAGCTACGGATTCCTGAGAAGAAACACGAAAGGAGGAAAGTAAAATGCACCCTCCCCGTTGCCGGAATCATTAAGTCCCGTGATGACGCAATCACATTGCTGAAGGCAATAGACAGTTATGCTGACCTCCCACTGCTCGTCATCGGAAGGGAACATCCAGAGGAGTGGCGAAACAAAATGGGAGTAGAACCCGACGATTACATCTGGCTCACGAGGGTTGAGCACAAAAAGGCGGTAAGCCCGAGCAGCCTGCACGTTCTCAGCGGAAAGGTAATAGGATTCATAAGGGACAACCCCGGCGGGGTAGTTTACATCGAGGGTATCGAGTACATGCTCTTCTACTCGGATTTCAAAGCCGTTGCGAAGTTTCTGTTTTCAATCAGAGACGCGGCAATGATAGAGAGCGCCCACGTACTCATACTAGCCAACGAGGACACCCTCAGCCCAGAGCAGATGGCAATACTGAAAAAGGAGTTTGAGGAGATAGACGTCGAGAAAATCCTCGAAAAGCTCATGGGGCCCGCGTTGTTCGGGGCTATTCCGAACAGAAAGCGGAGGGAGTTCAATGCCAGCGCTGAGGGTTCCGAAGAGGGAAGCGGAGCCGGTGAAGAGAAGGCTGAAGAAGCTCGGCCTCTACGAGGGGAAGAGACGACCGAAGAGGGAAGATGACTTCGTTCTCTTACCAGTCATCGAAGACGAGAGGATTTACACCCTCGGCTACGAGGTCTTGCCCGTTGAGCTTCCATTTCGGCCAGAGAGGCAGATATACAAAAATCTGGAGAGCGTTTTGACGGAGAGACTGAGCGAGGATGAGCTGAAGTACCTCAGGCGCTACGACGTTATAGGCGACATCGCCGTTATTCAAATCCCGCCCGAGCTGGAGCACCGCGTTGAGGACATCGTTTTCGCGTTGAGGAAGGTTCACCCGTTCCTCAAGGTGATAGCGAGGAAGGGCTTTCACGAGGGGGCCTTCCGAATCAGGGACTACTCAATAATCTGGGGTGAAAAGAGGCTCGACACTGTCCACAGGGAGAACGGCGTCGAGATTAAGGTTGACCTGAGCAAAGCCTTCTTCAACCCGCGAATGAAAGGGGAACGGTACAGATTGGCCCAGCTCGTTCAGGACGGAGAAAGGATTTTGATTCCCTTTGCGGGTGTCCTGCCCTACGCGCTCGTGATAGCAAGGTATAGAAAGGTCAAGATAACTGCCGTCGAGCTGAACAGGGAAGCGTATGAGCTCGGCCTTGAAAACATAGAACGCAACAGGAGGAGGCTGAAGGGCGAGATAGAGTTCATTCACGGCGACGCCTTCAAGGTTCTGCCCGAGCTCCCGAGCTACGACCGAGTTATAAGCCCAACGCCGAGGGGCGTTGACGCGCTAAGCTTGACTCTCTCAAAGGCCGAGCGCTGGCTTCACTACTACGACTTCGTTCACGAGAACGAAATTGAAGCATTCAGGCAGAGAATACTTGAGGAATGCCAAAAGCTTGGAAGGGAGTGCTCCGTGAGGGTAAAGAAGGTGAGCGACTTCAAGCCGCATGTGTTTAAGGTGTGTGCAGATATCAAAGTGGAAGAAAAGGGGACTTAGCACCTTCACTTCTTCAGGAAATCAAACAGCGTCGCCTGCTTGCCCTTCTTCTTTTCGGGCTTCTTCTCCTTCTTCCCCACGGGCTCTATCTCCTTCTCGGCCTCCTCAAGCTCTTCCCCGCTGAGTTCCTCCTCTTCCCCGGGTCCTTCTTCAGAAACTTCCTCTGTCTCCCCGATTTCTTCGGCCTCTTCCGACCCCATCTCCTCTTCTTCCTTCTCCTTAGCCTTCCTAAGGCCCTCGCGAACGCTCGTCTCCAACCTGCCCCGCTCCTTGAGCTTCTTCTCGATGTTCATGGCTTTGCCCCAGATTGTTTTTGCCTTTTTGGAGTCTCCAGCGAGGAATTCAACCTCCTTCTCGCTGAGGTCGAGGAAGACCGTGAAATGAGCGGCCAAATCTGGGTTGCTCTCGAAGATGACGCGGAGGTAGTGGAGGGTCTCCAAGGCCTCGAGCCTGGCCATGTGCATCTCCTTCATGACCTTCTTGACTATCGAGTCCCTGAGCGTTCTCTCAGTCTTGCTCTCCGTGAGTAGCTTGATGGTCTTCGGCGGGTAAATCCTCACGAAGCCCTTCTTCTTGACTCCCGCAACCGCCACTCCAGCTGTCATCATGTCCGTTGCATACTTCCAGAGCGAGTAGTTGCCCGTCCTCTTCGCCCTGCCGAGGTATATGTCGGCCCTGCTGAGGGCCTCGTAAGCCCTCGCTATGTCCTCGGGCTTGTAGTAGACATAGGGCACGTTCTCGTCAATCCAGAGGAGGAGCTCGTCGGGGAACATGTCCACGCCGAGGACAGCTATTTTCGCCCTCTTGGCGTTGTCAGTCGCGAAGACCTGGGCCAGAGCCTGAAAGACACTCTTCTCGACGTCGCGGTAGGCCAAAACTTCCTTTGCGTCCTCGACACCACCCGTAACCACCGTCTGGAGGTCGTTTATCGCCGCCCTTAAATCACCGTTCGCGCACTTGGCTATCTCGTAGAGTATTTCCTTCGGAACCGTCTTGCCCTCGCGCTTGAGAATCCTCACGAGGGCCTTTATGATGTCCCTCTGCGTTAGCCGCTTGTACTCAACTATCTGGGCTTTGTTCCTAATCTCCCTGGGAACCTCCCAGTAGTGGTTGGCACTCATGATTATCGGGTTCTTGGCCCTATCGATGAGCTTCGCTATCTCGCGAGCACCGCTCGGCTCTATGTTGTCCGCCTCGTCGAGGAAGATTAGCTTCCTGCGCTTTCCGAGGATGTCCATCGTATAAGCGGCCTGAACGTAGCGCTCTATCTTTTCGTAGGTTCTCTCGTCGCTCGCGTTCAGCTCGATGACCTCGAAGCCGTACTCGTTCGCCAAAGCATAGACTGTGGTCGTCTTGCCGACGCCTGGAGGTCCGGCGAGGATTAGGGCCTTCTTCTTCGGGGGGTTGCCGTGAAGCCAGGCCTCGACCCAGGCCCTCACCTGCTCTATTGCCTTCTCCTGGTTCACTATCTCGCTCAGCTTCCTCGGGCGGTATTTCTCAACCCAGGGAACCTCGGTCATGGCAATCACTTGCCCTTCTTGTCACCCATAATCGTGAACTGAGCGAGTAAAGCTTCGAGCTGTATCATCTCGTTGGCGCCTTCAACCAGGCGGAAGTTGTACTCGCCTATCTTGTCTGCCAGAGCTACCTTCTTGTCCTCCGGAATCGGCAGGTTAAACACTTCCTTGTGCATCTGAATCAGCACGTCCTCACCGCTGAGGCCCTGCTTGAGGAGTATGTCCCTCAACTTGTCCCTCGCTTTCAGGAAGTTACCCTCCAACGCTAAGGTCATCATCTCGCGAACGTCCTCCGGGCGGGCTCTGCTCGCAACGAGGAAGACGTTCTCGTCGGTTATCTTCTTGTCCAGAGCGGCCGCCGCCTGGAGGACGTTGATGGCCCTCCTCAGGTCGCCTTCGGCAACGTAGAGAATCGCCTGAAGGCCCTCCTCGGTGAGCTCAAGCCCCTCCTGCTCGGCGATGTACCTTATACGCTTCGCTATGTCCTCGTCGTTGAGGGGCCTGAAGCGGAAGATTGCACACCTCGACTGTATCGGCTCGATTATCTTACTGCTGTAGTTGCAGCTCAGGATAAAGCGGACGTTGTTGGAGAACATCTCCATCGTTCTCCTCAGGGCCTGCTGGGCGTCCTGGGTTAGAGCGTCGGCCTCGTCGAGGAAGATTATCTTGAAGCTTGCCCCGCCTATCGGCTTCGTCCTCGCGAACTCCTTGACCTTCTCCCTAATCACGTTTATTCCGCGCTCATCGCTCGCGTTAAGTTCTAAGAAGTTATGGCGCCAGTTTTCGCCGAATAACTCGCGAGCGAGAGCAAGGGCGGCGGTCGTTTTTCCAACGCCTGGCGGTCCAGCGAAGAGCAGGTGGGGCATCGACCCGGTTTTAGCGTAGTGTTTGAGCCTCTTGACTATGTGCTCCTGACCAACGATGTCATCGAGCCTCTGAGGGCGGTACTTTTCAACCCAGGGCTTCTCGAGAACCTTAACCTCTCTAATCTCCTCGGTCATGTATTCCACCTAAACCTTTATGAGAGCCAAGAGTTTAAGGGCTTTGCCATGGACCCGCTTGAGCACGCCTCGATTCCGAGCCTCGTTTACCTCGCACTCTCAAGCGAGCCGACGCTGACGGGACTAACAGCACTCGTCCTCGGCGCGGTCTTTCCCGACCTCGATGCTTTAGCTGAGGAGCACCGCTCATACCTCCACTCCCTCATGCCTTTCCTTCCTGTCCTTCTTCTCGGCCTGCACCTCGGCGGTCCCTTCCTCCTCTTCGCCCTCGGTTGGGGGAGTCATCTGTTCCTCGACTTCTTCACCGGCGTCGTGCCCGTTGCTTACCCGCTCTCGCGGAGGGGCTGGGGGTTGTCAATTGTCGTAACAGGGCCGGGAAATTTTGGAGTTGAGCTCCGACTAATCGAAAGGTACCCTGACAGAAAGCATGATTACAGGCTGGAAATCGGCGGAAGCTTCGCGCTCGCCCTTTTGGCAATCCTCACGGCAATAATTAGACTGAACTAACAGGTTCAGTGCAAAACTTTTATACCTCGATGACCATGTGTAAACGGTGGTTCTCATGGGGAAGCTTGACTGGATTAGGGAAGAGCTCCAGGAGCTCAAGGAGAAGGGCCTCTACGTGACCATAAGGAAGCTTGAGAGCGCCCAGGGCCCGTGGGTCATCGTCGACGGCAAGAAGGTTCTCAACATGTGCTCCAACAACTATCTCGGCCTTGCCGCGCATCCTGAGATTAGATACGCGGCCATAAGGGCCATCCTCGACTACGGCGTTGGCGCTGGAGCGGTTAGAACGATAGCGGGAACAATGGAGCTCCACGTCGAGCTTGAAGAAAAGCTGGCGAAGTTCAAGAAGCGCGAAGCGGCCATACTCTTCCAGAGCGGTTACAACGCGAACCTCGGAGCGATAAGCGCCCTCCTCAAGAAAGGGGAAGACGGAGTCTTCATCAGTGAGGAGCTCAACCACGCGAGCATCATAGACGGAATGCGCCTCAGCGGTGCGCCAAAGGTCATCTACAAGCACATCGACATGGAGGACCTCAAGAAGAGGCTGGAGGAGAACAAGGACAAGAAGAAGAAAATCATCGTCAGCGACGGTGTCTTCAGCATGGACGGTGACCTCGCCCCGCTTCCTGAAATGGCCGAGCTGGCCGAGCAGTACGATGCCATACTCTACATAGACGACGCACACGGTGAGGGTGTCCTCGGTGACAGCGGAAGGGGTATAGTTGACCACTTCAAGCTCCACGACAGGGTTGACTTCGAGATGGGAACGCTGAGCAAGGCCTTCGGTGTCATCGGCGGTTACGTTGCCGGTCCCGAGGAGGCCATCGAGTACCTCCGCCAGAGGGCGAGGCCGTTCCTGTTCTCAAGCGCTCCCAACCCACCTGACGTCGCGGCGGCCATAGCTGCCGTTGAGATTCTCCAGAGGAGCGACGAACTCGTCAAGAAGCTCTGGGACAACACCCACTTCCTCCAGAACGGGTTGAGGGATTTAGGCTACGACCTCGGAAACACCAAGCACCCGATTACGCCGGTTATGCTCTACGACGAGAAGCTCGCCCAGGAGTTCAGCAGGAGGCTTTACGACGAGTACAACATCTTCGCGCAGGCCATCGTCTATCCGACAGTCCCGCTCGGAACCGCTCGTATAAGGCTCGAACCCTCAGCGGCCCACAGCAAGGAGGACCTCCAGTACGTCATAGACGCGTTCGAGGATTTGGGGAAGAAGACCGGATTTTTGAAGTGAGTGCATGGCTAGAACTGTTTAAGACCTTTTTTCAAATTTTAAAGTTTTATACCCTCTCCAAAATAAGCAAATACAGACTATATCCGTCTAATTTTTCATAAAAGGCTGTTCTATCTTGGTTTTTTCAAAAGGTTTAAATATCTCTTCGAACAGAGATGTATAACCGGGTGATAATCGTGGGGGGAGGCGGCACGTATTTAAATGTAGTTATTGAATCATTAGTACTAACAGTAATGCTCATACTGCTTTTTTCGAGCCTCAAATACAGAGAGCAATTTAGGATACACTATCCCCGACTGGCCAGAGCATACGATCTGATGATAATAGCATGGGCAGGATTCTCTCTCGCCAAGCTTACTTCCATACCCCTTAATCTGGAAGGCTTTAGCCTCGTTAAGTTTTCAGAAACTGAAGAGTACTTTATGAGGATGATATCGAACGTCATATGCGGTATTTCAGTAGGTATCCTGATGTATGGATGGCTCTATATCCTGAGGGAAATCATAGGCAAATACGAACTCGTGCCAGTGGTGGAGCTCCAACACGATGGAGGTAGGTACACAATCTCCCCGGGATTGTATCTGGTTAGTGACCAGAACCCCCTCCGCATTCTAAAGAAGTATCTTTCTGGAAGGGCCGCGGTGATCATATCAAGAAAACCCCCAGGTGTAATGAAGCGCATTCTAGGAGTTGAAAAAACCCCAATAATGTGGCTAACGGCTCTTCCTGAAGAGAATTCAGTCAATCCCAAAAGATTGGAATACATCCTCCACATGCTCGTTCAGTTTATGAAGGGAAGTGAAGCCGAAAAACTTGTATATCTGGATGGTTTAGAATACCTTATCCTTGAGAACGGGTTTATTACAGTTTTTAAATTTCTCTCACATCTAAAGGATTACGCATTAACAAACAACACTATAATCCTTGTTCCAATAGATACGAAGTCCCTTGAGGAGAAGGAGTTAAGACTTTTAAGCCGAGAGTTCAAAATCATTGAGGATTCAAGCTAATTTTGTTTGCTTTATTTATGGGTGAAGGAGGGATAAAACACTCATCCCCCGGAATCAACAGATACAATAACGGGGACGCTAAATAATGCTAATAAACCCCACGGAAGTCTACGTTAAATCCTCCAATTCCCTAAGCATTAGTATAAGAACAATGCTAATAATCCAAATGTATCCACATGATTTCCACTATCTTCTCTTGGGTACGTAATTATCCTAGGATGAACAAAGAGCTCCGAACATCGTGAAAATAGAAAGCTCCTACTTAAAAACAGGCCAGCAATCAAGAAAACGCTGCAAAAAACATTATGAAGAAACACCACTAAAATTTCTGCCTTCAAAACTTCGTCCACTCGACCTTGTAGTAGGTAACATCGGCGTCCTCATCAACTATCGCCATAATCATGTTCTTCCTGACGCCATGGGCAACCCTAACCCTCGCCGTTATGTCGTTCGGGCTCAGGCGGGAGTTCTCTGGGAGAACCCACACGAGCCACTGGGAGTGCTCGTCCATTCCGCGCCTGTAAACGCGGAAGTGGGAGCCGAACTTTAAACCTGACTTGACGGTATAGCCCCTGTCGCGCAAATCCTTGTAGACGAGGTACTTCGCGTCAAACAGCTCGTCCCTCTCCCTTCCGAGGTTCATGAGCTCCTCGACGGTTAGTTTTCTCTTTCCATCCCTGACCTCTATCTTGCCCCTCTCGACGAGGTAGGTAGCTTCCAGCAGTGAAAGGAAGAGCTTGCCCTCCACCAGCTTTCCGAAGTGGCGCTTGTTGTAGAGGCCGTTTATCGCGTTCTGGTCGGTCGAGAAGACCCTGTCTCCGCTCAGGTAAAAGACTATCATCAGCTTCCCCTCCATTCCTCAGCAGGCAGGAGCATGTAATAGGCGTCCTCGCCATCCGAGTAGTAGCCGATAATCCGCTTCACCTTCCTGAAGCCGAAGCGCTCGTAGAGCTTTATGGCCTTTTCGTTGCTGACCCTGACTTCGAGGCCTATGTACCTTGCCCCCCTCGCGATGAGCCTGTTTATGGCCTCTGCAAGTAGAGCAGAGCCAATACCGTTTCCGCGATAGCGCTCGTCAACGGCTATGCTCATTATGTGGCCCTCAAGGTCCGGGCGGAGGTAGGCCATGACGTAGCCGATTACCCTGCCGTTGTATTCTGCAACGAGAAAAGTGTCCGGATTGTTCTCAAGGAAGACGAGGAAGATTCCCCTCGGGTAGGCCTCGCGGAAGGACTCCCTCTCAATCCTCATAACTTCGCTTATGTCAAAGAGCTTCGCCGGCCGTATCGTGACGAGTGCCAGCGGTATTCTGGCCTTCACTTCCCTCGCTGAGACGCTCATGTTAGTAACTCTCCCCCAAGGCTTTTAAGGCTTGAGGGGACTCCCTATGATGAGTACCCCGACGTGATGAGCACTCTCGAACCTGACCTAGGGATGATGACCGGATTCCTGGCTGATGCATCAACTTTAAAAAGGCTGGACAAAAACTCCAGCACATGCGGAAATGGCTTCCGGCCCTACTCATCCTTTCAGCCCTCTCGGTTTTCCTCGGCGTCTACTTCGGCCCGGTTAGTTTGAGCTTTCACGATGTCGTTGAGAGCGTGGATTACGGGGTAAAAACAACCCTCGCGAGCTGGCTCTCGTGGACTCTTGACAAACTTGCCCAGCTCATCCATTCGGACGTCCTTACAGAGGTTGCCGAGTCAATAAGGGAGAACGCCTCAGGGCAACCCCCAGAGTACTTCACCATAGTGTGGCAACTCCGCTTACCTGAGGTTCTTCTCGCTTACTTCGTCGGCCTCGCGCTGGCGAGTGCGGGGGTTGCGAGCCAGGCCCTATTCAGGAACCCTCTCGCGGAGCCCTACATAATCGGAATAAGCTCCGGAGCCGCGCTCGGCTCCGCCATCGGAACGCTGATTAATCCTGCCTACATAGCCCCCCTCGCGCTCGTCTTTTCCTTTCTCTCGGTCTTCATAGTTTACACGATAGCGAGGACCAACGGCGCGGTTCCCGTTGACACCCTCCTTCTGGCGGGAATAGCGTACGGCTTCCTTGCAAACGCGATAACGTGGTACATCTACGTCACGCACCCTCAAGAGAGCCATCTAAGCTGGATGTGGCTCCTCGGGAGCTTTAATGGGAGCACCTGGCGGGACGTCGGGATAATGCTCGTAGTCTCTGTTCTCGGCGTTGGCTTCCTCAGCTGGCGCTGGCGCGAGCTCAACCTTATTCTGCTCGGCGAGGAGAGCATAGCCCTCGGTCTCGACCTCCACCTGTACAGAAAAATCTTCCTCGGCGTCATAGCGACGCTTACGGCCTTCGCAGTTTACACCGCCGGAATAATCGGCTTCATCGGACTGGTAAGCCCCCACATAATGCGCCTCCTTCTCGGGCCGAACCACAGGGAGTTAACCCCTGCAACGGCCCTCTTCGGCGGGGTTCTGCTCGTAGTTGCGGATTTGCTCGCGAGAACGGTGGCGAAGCCGACGGTAATCCCGGTCGGCATAGTAACGGCCCTCATGGGCGCGCCCTTCTTCCTCTACCTCCTGATGAGGCACAAAAGGGGTGAGCTCGTTGCTTGAGGCGAGAATCTCTTTCGCATACGGCGAGAGGGAAGTTTTGAAAAACGTAGAGCTCAAAGCCGAGAGGGGCGAACTTCTCGCGATAATCGGGCCCAACGGAGCCGGAAAGAGCACGCTCCTCAAGTGCCTCGTCGGGATTTTAAGGCCGAGGGGAACTGCAAGGCTCGACGGCGTCGAGCTGACATCGCTCAGGCCTGCTGAAAGGGCGAGGCTGATAACCTACGTGCCCCAGAGCTCCCTCCCCCAGTTCGCCTTCACCGTCGAGGAGTTCGTCGAGATGGGAGCATACATAACGCGGGGGAGCGTGAGGGAAGCCCTTGAGAGGGTCGGCCTCTGGAAGAGGAGAAGGGAGAAGGTAACCAGCCTGAGCGGTGGGGAATTCCAGCTCGTCCTCATCGCGAGGGCTTTGGCACAGGGGAGCAGGGCAATCCTCCTCGACGAGCCCACGAGCCACCTCGACGTAAACCACGCGCTCATGGTTATGGAGCTCCTGAACGAGCTCAAAGGGGAGAAGATTATCGTTGCAGTTCTCCACGACCTCAACCTCGCGTTAAGCTACGCCGACAGGGTTCTCGTCCTGAAGGACGGCGAGAAGGTCTGGGAGGGACCGTCAAGGAAGCTGGAGCCAACGGTGATAGAGAGCACCTACGGGATACGGGCGAAGATAATCGAGGTCGAGGGGAAGCGCCTCCTCGTTCCTATGAAGGGCTAATGTTTAAAACTTCGGCGCGTTTCTTACTTCAGGTGAGAGCATGGAGAAGAAGACCGGAACAACAACGGTGGGAATAAAGGCCAAGGACGGGGTGGTTCTCGCGGCTGACACTCAGGCCTCGCTTGACCACATGGTTGAAACCCTGAACATAAAGAAGATAATCCCGATAACCGACAGAATAGCGATAACCACCGCGGGAAGCGTCGGAGACGTTCAGGCCTTGGCCAGGCAACTTGAGGCGGAGGCGCGCTACTACCAGTTCACGTGGGGAAGACCGATGACGGCCAAGGCGATGGCACACCTGCTCAGCAACATCCTCAACGAGAACAAGGGGTATCCCTACATGGTGCAGATTATCATAGGTGGCTACGTTGAAAAGCCAACGCTGGCCAACCTCGACCCGCTCGGGGGCCTTATATTCGACGATTACACGGCCACTGGCTCTGGAAGTCCCTTCGCAATAGCCGTCCTCGAAGAGGGCTTCAAAAAGGACATGAGCGTCGAAGAAGCAAAGGAGCTCGCCGTTAGGGCAGTCAGAACCGCCGGAAAGCGCGACGTTTACACCGGGGACAGGAAGGTCCAGGTCGTCGTCATCACGAAGGACGGCATGAAGGAGGAGTTCGTCGAGTTTTAGACTTGCACCAAATCCCTTTTTAACTCTCCCCCCAATCTTCTCCGGTGAGAATGAGGGAGAAAGCGCTCGCGGTTCTTCTCGTCGCGACGGTCGTTCTGTCGCTCTACTCAGCGGTTGACTTAGCCTACTCCACCAACGCGATTCTCGACCAGATTAACGACATAATCGAACAGGTTCAGGAAATCAGGGGGTTGAGCTTCAAGGAAAAGCCGAAGGTAATCGTCATCAGCAGGACGGAGGCGATAAGGCTCTTCGGGCCAGGTAGCCAGAACGAGGAGGAGCTGAAGGTTCAGGAGCTCACCTACAAGATGACACTCCTTCTTCCTGGGAACTACTCCTTCATCAAGGCGAAGGAGGAGCAGAGCGCCGGCTGGATTGCCCTCACGGTTGGAAACACAATCTACGTCATCGAGGAGAACTTTGAGGGAAACCCCGAGATGGCGAAGAGGGCTTTGGCGCATGAGCTCACGCACGTGTTGCAAAAGCAGTGGTTCGATGCAAAGTACGGGGCCAGCACCTTCGACGGAACCCTCGCGGTGAGGGCACTGGTGGAGGGCGACGCCGACCTCGTAGCGGACATCTTCTGCGAGCGGAACGGGATTCCTGTATACAAGATACGCTCCCTCAGCGGGAACCCGCTAACGGACATCGGTATCTTTCCTTACGTCTTCGGCGATTCTTTCGTCCGTTACCTCTACGAAAAAGGTGGATGGAATCTTGTAAACGAGGCCTACAGGCACTATCCAATCTCAACGGCCCAGATAATGCATCCTGAACTCTATCTGGAGAAAATAACGCCCGTGAACGTGTCGCTGAGCGTTCCAGCGAACTGGAGCGTCATAAGGGACGACAGGATGGGCGAGTTCTACGTCCACGTCCTCCTCAGGGACGTTGCCAAGCTCGACAACGAGACCGCGTGGAACGTTTCAAGCGCGTGGCTCGGTGACCACCTCGTCCTCGCGACCAACGGAACCGACTACGTCCTCCTGTGGAAGGTTGAGTTCTCGGACGAGAACGCCTCTAAAACCTTCGCCGAAACCCTCGAGGGGCTCGCCGAAAAGAACACCTATGCAAGGCTCACAATCATCCTCGACGGAAAGACCGTCACCCTAAAAGCCGTGAGGAGGGTTCGGGTTGAAGCTTAGGTGTCCAATCTGCGGAAAAACATACGATGAGCCCGTCCAGAGGTGCGAGTGCGGTGAGCCGGTCGAGTTCGAGCTCTTTGAGGGAGAACCCTACATCGGAAAGAGCGTCTGGGAGCGGTTCTGGGACTTCTGGCCGGTCGAGCCGGCCCTTGAGTTTTCCCTCGGCGAGGGCGACACCCCGCTGGTGAAGTCGAGGCTCGGCGACGGGTTCGGCGTTAAGCTCTACCTCAAGAACGAAACGGTGAACCCGACGTGGAGCTTCAAGGACAGGGGAACTTTTCTGGCAATGAGCTACGCACTCAAAGCGGGCTACAAGGCCGTTGGGACGGTCTCGACTGGAAACATGGCGGCGAGCGTTTCGGCTTACGCTTCACGCTTCGGGCTTAAAGCCAAGATTCTCGTCTCCGAGAGCGCGAGCGACGAGAAATTAAAGGCCGTCTCGGTCTACGGCGGAGAAGTGATAAGGGTTTTCGGGGACTACGGGAGGCTCTACTTCGAGAGCCTCAAGCTGGGAGAAAAACTCGGGGTCTATTTTATCAACTCAGACAACCCCTTCAGAATCGAGGGCTACAAGGGAATAGCCTTCGAGATAGCCGAGGAGCTTACTCCGGACTACATTCTAATCCCAACCAGCTCGGGCGGCCTTTTCAGGGGAGTGGCGAAGGGCTTCATCGAGCTTTACGAGAATGGGCTTATTGACAGCATTCCAAAGCTGATAGCCGTTCAGGCCAAGGGCTGTTCTCCGATATGCAAAGCCTTCCTCGAGGGGAAGGAAAAGGTGGAGCGCTTTGAGAATCCAGAAACAATAGCCAAGGCAATAGCGAACCCCTACCCACCGAGCGGAAACGCCGTTCTAAGACTCCTGAGGGAGTTCGGCTGGGGTTGTGTCTCAGTTTCGGACGATGAAATCAGAAAAGCCCAAACGGAACTAGCCACAGAGGGCCTCTTCGTCCAGCCGGCGAGCGCGACTGGGGTGGCGGCTCTGAAAAAGCTAAACCTTCCCGAAGGAGCCAAGGTCGTCTCGATTCTCACCGGTTCTGGATTGAGAGCCCTAAAGGATGCTCCGGCGGGAAAGATAACAGAGTGCCCGCTCGAGGGGCTTAAAAACTGCCTGAGGTGATTGAGATGCTCGTCGGAATAGGTCTGATGCCCCACGGCAACCCGGTTCTTGAGCCCCCAGACGAGGAAACCGAGAGGCTCGCGGAAGTCCTGAGGGGAATCGGCGAGGAGTTCAAAGGCGTGGACTCCTACGTCCTGATAAGCCCGCATAACGTCAGAATGAGCGACCACCTCGGCGTCGTCCTTGCTGAAAACCTTGTCTCGTGGCTCGGCTTCGAGGGAAAGGAACTGCCCGGCGAGTGGAAGACAGAGGGGGAACTGGCCAAGAAGATTTACGAGGCCGAGAAAAATGCGGGAATGCCAGTCGTTGACCTGAACTTTGCATCTCTAAGGGGAGAATACTCGCGCTGGCCCCTGAGCTGGGGCGAGCTGATTCCGCTCCAGTTCCTCGAAAGGAAACCGCTCGTCCTGATGACGCCGTCGAGGGGAGTTAGCAGGGAAACGCTCGTCCGCTTCGGTGAAATCCTCGGCGAAGTCCTTGAGCGAGAGGAGAAGAGGGTTGCGCTGATAATCAGCGCGGACCACGGGCACGGTCATAGCGAAAACGGCCCCTACGGGAAGGTGAAGGAGAGCGAGGAGTACGACAGGCTGATAATGAAGCTCATCAACGAAGACCGCCTTGAGGAGCTTCTCATCATCCCCGAGGACCTCGTTAGGAAGGCCCTCGTGGACAGCTACTGGCAGATGTTAATAATGCTCGGGGCGATGAGAAAAGCGGAGTTCGAGTTAAAGGCGAGTGCCTATGCCTGCCCCACCTACTTCGGCATGGCAGGGGCGCTTTGGGTGCGGAAAGGATAGAAAAATAGAATTAGGCAATGAGAAAAATTTACCTTTGTTTTTTGTTCGTATTCCACGAAAGAGAAATTGAAATACTTGGTGGAATACCCGTGCTAATTCCAAGTGAGATGCTATCCGGAGATTCATGCCAATTTATGTTTTCAATCTTGTTCTTAACCCAGTCCAAGATACTATTCAACTTTGCGAGAAACCACTCAAACATATCCTCAATGGCTTTCATTGCAAGCTCACTATATAACAATGAGATAGTTTTACCCGTCTTTTTAATTACTTTCCTAAGTTCATATTCAGCCCACCGCAAACGATATTGAAGACGACGTTTTGCACTAGAAAAAGCACTCTTAAAAATCAACGAGACATGATTTAGTCGTGCTGATACGTACTGAACAAACTTGCGAAACGCACTAGGGTCTTCACTGATTTTATTAGCCTCAAGTTGGATACATTTAATATGGCTTTCAAGAGATGGTCCGTATTCGTTCTCTATATCTCTTTTAATCTTAGTTACCTCCATGACGATCTCATTAACTATCTCAGGAGGCAGATATCTAAACTCATCTGGATATTCACACTCGTAGTATCCTCTTGGATCGTTAGATTCTTCCATTGTAACCACCGATCAGTAATACAGTGGTTAAAAGTTATAAACATTTCGTTAAATCACTTAAAATAACTCGAAGCCAATCTCCAAAAGCTCCTTGCCCCTCCTGAAGCGAACCTTTCTGATTCTTATCTCCCCTATTTCGCCCGTTGTTTTTGTGTGTCCTTTGCTGCACGCGTTGATGTTCAGCCTCCAATGGCCATAACCCTTAGAGCTACTCCCACTGGATAGGAAAGACGACATAGAGCGTCTGCGGAGGATTTATTAACGATTGCAGCGAAGTTGTGCGAGGATTGTCATGGTGAAGCTTGAGGAAATTGTGAGAGAACTGGGAGCTGAGATCCTTGAAATTGGAAGGCCTGTCAGGACAGTCGAGCAGGCCACGAGGGAGACGGGCGTTGCCAGAAAGCAGGTTATAAAGTCGCTCGTCATCGTAAGCGAGAGTGGGCCCCTTCTCGTCATAGTTGACGGCGAGTCGAGGGTCAGCCTTCCGAAGCTAGAAAAGAAATTCGGAAAGTGCAGGTTTGCAAAGCCAAAAGAGGTCAAGGAACTTACAGGCTACGAGGTTGGAGGCGTTCCTCCCGTCGGCGTGCCGCTCAGGACGATAATAGACCAAAGGGTTCTGGAGAACGAGCACGTCATCGGCGGGGGAGGGGCCGTTGACAAACTCATCAGGATAAGGCCCGAGAGAATCGTCGAGTACCAGCGGGCGGAGATAATGGACGTTAGGGAGTAATCGGGCCAGTTATCAACCCCACAGGTAAATTCAAACGGGGAATATTCAGCTGTGTTTGGATGTTTTTCAGTTCAATAATAGCTTTATCGAATAAATCCCGCTTAGAGCTTGTATTATTAAACGAAAACCGTTATAAGTGTAAAGCTCGATACGCCAGCGGACAAAGTTTTAGAGGTGAACAAAAATGGCCGAGAAGAAAAAGAAGAGGGTTCTGATTCTTGGAGCGGCCGGAAGGGACTTCCACAACTTCAACGTGTTCTTCAGGGACAACCCTGAATACGAGGTCGTTGCCTTCACCGCCACTCAGATTCCGGACATCGAGGGCAGGCTTTACCCGCCCGAGCTCGCGGGCGAGCTCTACCCGAACGGAATCCCGATATGGAGCGAGGACGACATGGAGAAGATAATCAAGGAGCACGACATTGATATAGTCGTCTTCGCCTACTCCGACGTCTCCCACGAGCACGTCATGCACCTCGCCAGCAGGGCCCACAGCGCTGGTGCCGACTTCTGGCTCCTTGGACCCAAGAGCACCATGCTCAAGTCCAGCAAGCCTGTCGTTGCGGTCACCGCCGTCAGAACCGGCTGTGGAAAAAGCCAGACCTCAAGAAAGGTCGCCCAGCTCCTCCAGGAGATGGGCTACAAGGTAGTGGCTATTAGACACCCGATGCCCTACGGCGACCTCAGGAAGCAGGTCGTCCAGCGCTTCGCCACCTTCGAGGACCTCGACAAGTACGAGTGCACCATCGAGGAGCGCGAGGAGTACGAGCCCTACATCGAACGCGGTATGGTTGTCTACGCGGGCGTTGACTACGAGAAGATTCTCCGCGAGGCCGAGAAGGAGGCCGACATAATCCTCTGGGACGGCGGAAACAACGACTTCCCGTTCTACGAGCCCGACCTCTGGATAGTCGTCACCGACCCGCACAGGCCCGGCCACGAGCTCAAGTACCACCCCGGTGAGACCAACTTCAGGGCCGCTGACGTCATAATCATCAACAAGATTGACACCGCCAACAGGGACGACATCCAGAAGGTTCGTGAGAGCATCGAGAAGGTCAACCCGAACGCCACCGTCATCGAGGCCGCCTCGCCGATATTCGTGGACAACCCCGAGCTCATCAAGGGCAAGCGCGTTCTCGTCGTCGAGGACGGTCCGACCCTCACCCACGGCGGCATGAAGTACGGAGCCGGCTACGTCGCCGCCAAGAAGTTTGGAGCGAAGGAAATCATCGACCCGAGGCCCTACGCCGTCGGCTCAATCGTCGAGACCTACAAGAAGTACCCGCACCTCGACGTCATCCTCCCTGCTATGGGCTACGGCAAGAAGCAGATTAAGGAGCTTGAGGAGACCATCAACAGGGCCGATGCCGACGTCGTCATCATGGGCACCCCAGTTGACCTGCGCAGGTTCATGAACCTCAACAAGCCAGCTGTAAGGGTCCGCTACGAGCTCGAGGAAATCGGCCAGCCCAAGCTCAAGGATATCCTCGAGAACTGGGTCAAGAACTGCGAGAAGCTCAAGAAGGAGTGAAGTTTTTAATCTCCGCTCCTAATTTTTCTTCATGTTCGACGTGGTCATTGGAATCTGGGGCCTGATTTGGGTTCTCAACATCGCGGGCTTCGCGTGGGTCACCTACGACGTCGTTAAGAATCAGAAGCTTATGCCGGAATCCGAGAGGTTCGTCTGGATTTTCATGGCGTTTCTGTTTGGCTCCTTTGTTGCCCTCGTCTACGCCATCTCAATTAAGCTGAGCGGGAAGTATGAGGAAGTCGAGTTCGAGAAGAAGGAGAACGAAGATGTCAAAGTGTGGTAGAAAGCCTTTTATTGTGAAGCACCCAACTCAAATCGCCCGGGGAGCACCGCCGAGGGCGGAGTCAATGAACTCGGGCGGGTTATTACCCCCTTTCACGGTGTTTTTGGAGGTTCAATACTGGAACCGAGGGTGTCTCTTTAAGAGTCACAAATCATGGGAAGTGCAAGTTCTCAAGATTTATAAATGGGTGAGAACTAACAGTTCTCAGGTGTTGATATGAGGCTTGGTGATTTGACGTACATGAACCCCTGGTGGGAGGGGAAAGAGGACTACCATGTAAGGCGCTGGAATGAGCAGAAAATCCACTGGTGGCCCAGATGGGCTGAGGAGCTATCGCTCGAACCGTTCTCGCTTAACTTCGTCCTCGGTCCGAGGCAGGTGGGAAAGACGACGGGGATAAAGCTCCTCATCGAGAGACTCCTGAGGGAAAACCCGCCGGAGTCGATTCTCTACATTAACGTGGAGATTCTTCCAGACCACAGGGAACTGGCGTCTCTCCTCAGGGAGTTCGAAGGAATGAAAAAGCGGGAGGGAATCAAAAGGGGATACATCTTCCTCGATGAGGTAACGTCGCTCGACGGCTGGTGGAGGGGCCTCAAACCGCTCATCGATGCTGGCATGTTGGAGAACGACGTGGTCACGGTTACTGGCTCAAGCTCCCTAAGGGTGAAGCGGGACATCGAGATGTTTCCGGGCAGGAGGGGAGAGGGAAAGACGCTCGAGGTCATGCCACTTTCCTTTGCAGAATACGTTGAGGTTATGGGCCTGAAGAGGCCAAGACTTCAGAGGGAAAAGACATTGGAACTGTTCGAGGAGTACCTGAAAACCGGCGGATTCCCCGGTTCGATAAACGGTCTGCCGATGGAAGACCTGCTCGGAGCATACATAGGTGAATTCGTCCGCTTTGGGAAGAGCCTCGAAATAGCAAAGGAAACCTTCCACGCGCTGATTCAAAGCGCGCCCTCAGCTACGAGCTTCCGGGCTTTAGCGGGAATGACATCAGGCTACTCCTACAAGGTCGTGCAGGACTACATCGAGTTCTTCCGGGAGCTGTACATCATCGGAATCGCATACCTGAGGGAGGGAAACAGGGTCCTGTACAAGAGGGAGAAGAAGTTCTTCTTCCGCGACCCACTTTTGGCGAGGCTCTTCTCTGCCTGGAGCGGGGCCGAGCTGAGGGAAGACGCCCTCTACGAGTGGCTCGTTCAGGAGAACCTGTATCGGAAGTTCGGGGAGGTTTACTACTACCGTAACTCCTACGAGGTTGATGCAATCGCTGGAGACCTGAAGGTTGAAGTGAAGGCAGGGAAGGCCCACAGGAGGTATCCAAGAAACGTAATCGTGCTTGAAAGGGAGGACGTGCCCTTCTTCCTGCTGGAGCTGTGGGAAGGCTGATGGCTTTACCTCCGCTCCAGATGTTATACCCTCCGGGAGGAGGGAAATGGACGTATTTACTGCCTTTGCTCTATATTCAGGCGTAGGAATGATTTGGTATGTGGGACGTTATGTTCGGTTTCTTCGAGCCAACGCTAAATGTTGAAGATTACAAAACTGCCATGGAGATTCAGGCTCAAAAAGACAACATCATTAAGGACATACTATTCACGTCACTCGTGACGGTGCCCTCTTTCTCATTCTGGGCATCTTTTGGCCCGGTTCTTTCAGAGGATTATGCAAATAGTACTTGGGGTCCGTTACTTGTCGTGGTCATGCTTTTTGGAGCTTGGGCTAGGCTGATATACAAGCTCTACCTCTGGAAAAACTGAACGACCGCTACAAGGAAATACTCCTCCAAGAGGCCATCGCCAAGGGCGTTGAAATCGGAATGGAGAGGGCAAAAGAAACCTAAGATACCCTTTTTGGACATTTCCACCTTTTAACGGTGAAAGCCCCTCACTCCCCCACAACCTGCACGATAACGCGCCTGTGCCTCGGCCTTACATCGAGCTCGACGAAGAAAATCTGCTGCCAGGTTCCGCGCACGAGCCTGCCGTCAACGACCGGGAAGCACTCGCTCGCGCCGAGCAGGGTCGCTCGCAGGTGGCTGTGGGCGTTGTCGTCTATCCTGTCGTGAAGGTAGCCTTTGCCTTTGGGAATCAGCTCCATCAACGCCCTCTTAAAGTCCTCTAAGAGGCCCGACTCGTGCTCTATCGTGACTATCGCGCCCGTTGCCCCAGGAACGAAGACGAGAGCAATGCCGTTCTGGATTCCGCTCTCCTCAACGACCCTCTCAACCTCGGCCGTTATGTCCACGAGGTCAATCTCGCCCCTCGTTGAAAACCGGAGCTCCTTCTGGTAAATCATTTCATCACCTCCAACAGCACCTTAACCTTCCCGACGACGTCTAGAGGATTCCTGCCGAAGACGTAGGTGAGTGGCTCAACGCCCTCCCCACCCCAGTCGAGGATGAAGTCAGGGGAATCGTTCTCAAACAGGCCCGCTATCCTTTCTATGGCCTCTTCGTCACTCAGGCCCCCGGTCCTTATCTCGGAGTATTTGAGACCCAATTTCCCAACTGCCTCGGCAATCTCGTGGTCGAGGCGGACGTTCATGACGCTCCGCACTTCCGGAGCCCTCCCGGAAACGGAGAGGATTAACGAAGCCGTGAACTTACTCGCGCCGGGCTCCGGCGGAAGGGCGTATGGCCTGCCCTTGACGAGGGTTATCCTGCCGGGAATCGCGATTACGTCGGCGGGACTCTTCGCTCCTGGGGGCGCGTAGGCCAGGTTACTCCTGACCTCAGGGATGAGCTTTGGAAGCCCGGGCAACGAGAGGAGCTCGCGGAGGGCCAGCCTCATCTCTTCAACTGCCGAAGAGTGGGTGGGAGCAAAGAGAGACCGGCAGATATCTTCGCTCACTCCGGCGTACTTGGCGTAGTGTCTGCAGAGTTTACCGGAGGAGAAAAGCTCAAAGAGCCTCCTTGAGGTGAAGACTATAATCTCATCCTTCGCAGCACCCGTTAGGATTAGCCCGGCAATCTCCTCTGCTATCGCATCTAAGAGCACGGCGACTTCCTCGGGAGGGCGCTTATACATCCCCCCAAGATACTTGCTCACCATCGCCTGGGTTATGCCTAGGTAGCCCGCTATACGCGACTGTCTAAGACCTTCGCGGTAGAGAATGCCCGCTATCCTCGCTCGCAGGTAGGGCATAAGCTCTTCAGTGATATAAACGCTCGGCGTCTTCATACCATCACCCTAAAACCAGGTTATTGGATGTTCTAACCAGGGTTTAAATCATTGACTCAACAGATAGATGTCAAAAAAGACTTAAAAACCCATCGTTTTTTACACCAGAAGGGCTCTTATGGACTGGAAAGGAAGGGACGTTATAAGCATTAGGGACTTCTCGAAAAGCGACATTGAGTTCGTTTTGAAGGTCGCAGAGAGGCTCGAGGAAGAACTCAGGGAGAAGGGCTCGCTCGAATACGCGCGCGGGAAGATACTCGCGACGCTGTTCTTCGAGCCCTCAACAAGAACGAGGCTGAGCTTCGAGAGCGCGATGCACAGGCTCGGCGGTTCGGTGATAGGCTTTTCCTCGGCCTCGAGCACGAGCGTCAAGAAGGGTGAAAGTTTGGCAGACACGATAAGAACTGTCGAGCAGTACAGCGACGTGATTGTGATTAGGCATCCGCTTGAGGGCGCCGCTCGTCTGGCGGCAGAGGTGGCGGAGGTTCCGGTCATCAACGCTGGCGATGGAAGCAACCAGCACCCAACTCAAACCCTCCTCGACCTCTACACGATAAAGCGCGCCTTCGGGAAGGTTGACGGCCTCACAATCGGCCTGCTCGGCGACCTCAAGTATGGGAGAACCGTTCACAGCCTCGCGGAGGCTTTAGCCTTCTACGACGTCGAGCTCTACCTGATATCGCCCGAGCTCCTGAGGATGCCAAAGCACATCGTCGAGGAGCTGAAGGAGAGGGGCGTTAAAGTCCACGAGACGACCGAGCTTGAGGGGGCAATCCCTGAACTCGACGTGCTCTACGTCACGAGAATCCAGCGCGAGCGCTTCCCAGATGAGGAGGAGTATCTGAAGGTCAAGGGCAGCTACCAGGTGGACTGCAAGCTTTTGAAGAACGCCAAGGAAACGTTAAAGGTCATGCACCCGCTCCCGAGGGTGGACGAGATTCACCCAGAAGTCGATAAGAGCGAGCACGCGCTCTACTTCAGGCAAGTTTTCTCCGGCGTGCCTGTTAGGATGGCTCTTCTGGGTCTAACGCTGGGGGTGCTCTGAATGGTTGCAAGTTTGAAGGCGCATCCCCTTCAAAACTCTGGAGGGGATGCATGGAGAGTTTGGAGTGTTGATAAGATCCCAAAACTTTTCCGCCAGCGCTTGCGAAGCAAGGGCTGTTATGGGGGTGCTCTAAAATGCCTGAGCTGAAGGTTGAGGTAATCCCCGAGGGAACGGTCATAGACCACATTCCGGCAGGAAAGTGGCTCAAGGTCATCGAAATCCTCGGCCTGACGAAACCGAACGGGGGGACCCTCCTCATAGCCTCGAACGTCCCGAGTAAGAAGCTCGGCAGGAAAGACATCGTGAAGGTCGAGGGACGCTACCTGAGCGAGGAAGAGGTCAACAAGATTGCCCTCATCGCGCCGGACGCTACCGTTAACATCGTCAGGGACTACAAGATAGTGGAGAAGTTCAAGGTCTCGATTCCGGACGAGATAATCGGAATCCTCACCTGCCCCAATCCAAACTGCGTCAGCAACGATGAGTACGTGAGGCCACGCTTCAAAGTCGAGAGTAGGGACCCGCTCAAGCTCCGTTGCCACTACTGCGAGAGAACGATTGAGGGAGATGAAATCTTGGGGAACCTCTGAATTCCTTCTCTTTTTTCAAAAATTGAGAATCAAAAGGCGTTCTCCTCGATGTCACCGGTTGAAACGTCCATCGTGCCAAGGTGGGGAAGTCTTTTGAGAACCGGAACCGCAACCGCGAGGCTCAGGAAGACATCTATGACACTCTGAACCGCGTTCGGAAGGCCTATAGCCATCCAGAAGGGAACGTGAGTCCAGTTTTCAACGGCCTGAACAACCTGCTCCCTCGGAAGTCCGAGCCATATCGGAAGGGCCACATAGTAGTTCAACAGGAGCATCAGCGGGACCCTTATGGCAACGCCGACGATGTAGGCGACGGCGCCGAAGAGGAACAACCTGCGCGGGTTTCTGAAGTCCATGCCGACCGTCCTCCTCGAGAACTCAAGGCCGAGTATGACGGCGAAGGTTGCCGTTACCTTCATCATTGCCCCAAGCCAGCTCGCAGACGAAACCACACTCAGACCCATGAAGAGCAGGCCGAGGGCGAATAGGCTTCCCCAGAAGCCCAGGATGAAGTAAACGATTACTATCGGCACGGCGACGACGTCAATCTTCATGCCCCAAACCGTCGGGAAGTCTATCGGGGCGACGTCAAGGAGGAGCGCGAGTCCCAGCATCACACCTGAAATCGCTATCTCCTTGGGTCCGATTTTCATCTCAACCACCGAGCCAAGTTTGTTCCACAATTTTAAAATCTTTGTTCCAAAAAAGGAACAATCTCCTTAAAAGCCCCCATGATAAGGGAGCCCGATGTTCACGCCGGAAGCAATATCTGAGCTCGTTCGGGAGATAAGGCTTGAGCACGGTCTTCCGGAGAGCCCCTTCAGGATAGACGAGGTTCGCTACGACCCAAGGGGGAACAAGCTCTTCATAATAGCCCACGACAGGACTGACAAGAGCGTCGTCATCGGCAACAGCCTCGTCATCGGGAAGCTCCGCGAGAGGCTCGGAGTCAAGCAGGTTACGGTTTACTCAAACCTCGACCTTGAGATAAAGCGGAAAAGGCTGGACGAGGCAGAAAGGCTCCTTCCCAAAGAGCTTGAGTTCCTAACGCCGATAATCAAGGCGGAGCGGAGGTTTCCACCGAGAGAATGGCCTGAAGTTAGGGGAAACCTGAAAACGCTCGTCTTCCTGAGCTTCTCCGCCAAACCACTCCTCGGCTTTGCCAGGGCCCTCAAGCTCCCCTACGAGGCAGTCGGACTGAGATATACTTTTCCAAGGCTCGAGTATGAGGCCGTTGAAGGGAACCTTAGGGAGCTGTTCTTCCCGGACGAGGACAAGCTCGTGAGAATCGCGGGGGAAAAGGACGCAAGGCTGGTTCTGGCGGATTTTCCATTCCCGCTGGACGAGAAGGGTGGAGTTTACCTCCTCAATCCTTTCAGGCTTCTCCACATCGGCTTCTTCGAGCTGAAATATCTTTTTGGCTTCGAGTTCCCCACGATGGTCGATGAAGAGGCCCTCCTTGAGTTCGTCGCAAAACTCACCTACGACGGCCTTATGGAGTCCACAGATGGGGCCAAGGTTGTATGGCGCTACTGGAGGCGGAGAATATGATAATCGGGGTCGTTGGAAAGATTGCCGCCGGGAAAACTACCGTTGCCAAGTTCTTCGAGAAGAAGGGCTTCTGCAGGGTCTCGTGCAGTGACCCTCTTATAGACCTCCTTACTCACAACGTTTCCGACTACTCCTGGATTCCGGAACTGCCCGAGAAGGCCGAGCCGACGCGCGAGAAACTCATAGAGTTCGGGAAGTACCTCAAGGACAAATACGGCGGGGACATACTCATCCGCCTCGCCGTTGACAAGAAGAGGAACTGCGAAAAGGTCGTCATAGACGGCGTCCGCTCGCGGGAGGAAATCGAGGCGATAAAAAGGCTCAGTGGAAAGGTCATCTACGTCGAAGCCAAACCCGAGATAAGGTTCGAACGCCTGATGAAACGCAAAGCCAGCAAGGACAGGGGAATCAAGACATTCGAAGACTTTAGGGCGATGGACGACGCCGAAGAGAGGCTTTATCACACAAGTGAGCTGAAAGACTTGGCCGACTACGTCATAGTCAACGAGGGAACCTTAGAGGAGCTGAGGGAGAAGGTGGAGCGGATTATTGAGGAGCTGAGCAAGGCTTAAAGGGAGTTGGGGTAAAGGAAGTTGGTGGGAACATGGAGGTTGTTGATGCGGTTTACGAGAACGGCGTGCTGAAGCCCCTGAAGAAGCTCAACCTGCCGGAGCACGCGAGGGTGAGGATAGTGATAACCCCCGACATTGATGAGATACTCGACTCCATGGTCATCAGAAAGGTCAAGAAAATCGACTACAAGCGCCTTAAGGAGGCGTACTATGAGTCGCTCTGAGATCGAGGGGAAGTATCAACTGCTTCCCAACGATGCCCTCATCGTTGCAACCTGCGTGGAACACGAGATTGAGCGCATTCTAACCTTTGACTCGGATTTCGAGAAGATTCCTCTGATAAAAGTTATCGGGTGATTACCGTGAACCTCCTAATCATCGCCCCCTGCCTGTTAAGCCCGTTCTACGTCTACCGCGGGCCGAAGGAGAAGGAATACATGACGGCAAGAGAGCTAAGGAAGCTGGTTGGAGAGCTCGGCAACGAGTGGCAGGTTCTGGCTTATCCATGCCCCGAGTTCGAGCTAATCGGCTGGCCAAGGCCCCCGATGGGAAGGGAGAGCTTTGAGAGACTCGGCATGCGCGAGAGGGTTCAGGTCGTAGCGGACTTCATAGGGAGGGTTCTAACTGAAGAGAAGCCGGAGCGGGTGGTCTTCGTCGGCGTTAGGGGCTCCCCAACCTGCGGTGTCTTCCACACGACCTCGAACGACCCTGATTCCTTCGACTACGGCCTGATTCCGGCGTTCTTCTACATGGACAAGGAAAAGAGGCTTGAGGAGAGCAGGAAAATCATCGAGCGCTTTGAATTCCATGTGAAGGAAGGGTCGGGACTGCTCTTCGAGGAGCTCATGGAGCGCTTCCCGGAGGCTGAGTTCCTGGAGTTCGACAAGGACGACGTCGAGGGAAGTACGGAAAGGCTCAGGAGAGCCATAATGGGTTAAGCCCTCCTCACAGCCTCTTTTACCAGCTTTTCAGCCCTCTCCATCAGCTCCTTCGCCGTCTCCTCCGTGTGCGCCTCGAGGGTTATGCGCATTATCGGCTCGGTTCCGCTCGGCCTGAACAGAATCCACCAGTCGGAGTTCTCAATCCTTATTCCATCAATATCAATCAGCCTCTCGTAGTCGAAGCTCTTCAAAGCCTCGCGCGCTATGATTCCCATCGCCCTAGCTTTCTTTTCGTTGGGGCAGGGTATCTTCGCCCTTAGAGTTACGTAGCGCGGGACCTCCTTTGCGAGCTCGCTTATAGGCCCGAGCCTGTCTATCATCTCGATGACGAGCGCCCCCGCGAAGATTCCATCGGGGGTTAGGTTCCACTGGGGGATTATCCACGTCCCGCTCGGCTCGCCACCGAAGATTCCCCCGTGTTTAGCCAGTTCATCGGCCACCGCCACGTCTCCAACGCGCGTCCTTATCACTTCCCCGCCTAAAGGCCGGACGTAGTCGTCCAGAGCGAAGCCAGCATCAACGGTGGTGACTATTTTGCCCCTTCCGAACTTTCTGAGCATGTAGCCGGCTATGAGGGAGAGCATGACCTCGTACTCGACGAAGTTTCCCTCGTCGTCAACGACACCAATCCTGTCGGCGTCGCCGTCGTGCGCTATCCCAACGTCCGCTTTCATGACCCTAATGGTTTTCGCCAGCCCTGAAAGGCTCTTCGCGTTCGGCTCGAGCTCTCTCACGAAGAAACCGCTCGGGTGGGAGTTGAGCGAAATAACTTTGTTGCCCAGCTCGCGCTGGAGGTATGGGCTGAGGATTGAGCCAGCGCCGTTGCCGGAATCAACGACAACTGTGTAGGAATCGTTGAGCTTCACCATCTCGAGGGCCTTTCTTATGTACTCCTCCCTCGGGTCGGCCCTTCTGAGCGTCCCAATCTCGTTCCAGGGAACCTTTCTAAAGTTTCCGGATTCGAGAATTCTCTCAAGCTCGGCCTCCATGTCGGGGGTGTAGGCCATCCCGTTGGACTGCCACACCTTTATCCCGTTGTATTCCGGCGGGTTATGGCTTGCGGTTATTGTAACGCCCGCATCGGCTTCGTAGAGCTTTATCGCAAAGCCCGTGAGCGGTGTGGGGGCGAGGCCTATGTCTATCACCTCAACGCCCGTGCTGAGAAGTCCGCTGATTAGAGCCGACTTGAGGGTTTCACTGCTCGTTCTCGTGTCCATTCCAACGACGACCCTTCCTCCCCCAAGATAAGTCCCGACAGCCTTTCCGACCTTCAGTGCCAGCTCGGGGGTAACGCACTCGTTGAAGAGTCCCCTGATTCCACTTGTGCCGAAGTACTTCCCCATAAGCATCACCCAAGGTAAGAGTGAGTAATGAGACGAGAAGAAGTAAAGGAAAGAAAATATAATGCTTTCGTCACTTCTTCACGAGCCTGTATATTCCGACAGAGACCGTGTAGCTGTCCACGTTAACCGGAGCTTTGTAGTCAACTCTCACCTGAAACGGCACGCTGGAGCCGTATATCAAGCTGTCTGTCTCGGACTCGGTCAAGACGTTACCGTTCTCGTCGAGTATCGTTATCTTCTCAACGGTTCCCTCGCTATCGGCCGTTATCTTGTACTTTCCAGGCTCGAGCACGTGGCTGAGGTAGAAGACGTCGCCACTCACGGTTTCGGTCTTGACCTCGACCGGGACCTTGTTGTAGGCCGTCTCGTAGTAGTACTGCATTCCGAAGATTGCCGCGACCCCGATGAAGAGGAGCAGGAAGAAGCTAACCATCAGTTTCTTCAGGATTCCCAAACTTAGCACCTCCAAATAACAACCCATCTCGCGGAAGAGAAAAGCGGGACAGGGCCGTTTCTACAACTTACTCGCTTAGGGGTAATAAGCCTTTCGGAGAAGAAAATTTGGAGAATGCCGAAGGAAAGCTAAGAACTTCTCCTCAGCTTCTCCGCCAGCTCAACGAGCTTTCTGGCCCTCTCAGGGGAAACCTCGTTCTCGACCTTTCCATTGCGCTTGAGCCACGTGCCGACGATGAAGGCATCGGCGTGCTTCCACAGCTCGGGCAGGTTGTCGTAGGTTGTTCCCGAGCCGACCACAACCGGAACTGGCGAGATTCTCTTCGCGAGGGCGAGCTTTTCTAAATCTACGGGCTTTCCGGTTGCCCTTCCGCTCACCACCACCGCATCGGCCAGACCGCGCTCGACGGTGTCCCTTATCGCATCCTCGAAGTCGAAGAAGTGAACCGCGTGCTTGACGTGGACGTCGGCAAAGACCTGAATCTTGCTCGGGAGGAGCTTTCTGAGCTTCGCCAGCTCGTGGGCGATGCCCTCTATAATTCCCTGGTCGGTGAAGGCAATTCCACTCAGCACGTTAACCCTTATGAAGTCCGCTTTAATCGCGTAGGCTATTGAATAGGCCGCTATCCCGTCGTTCCTGAGGACGTTAATCCCAACTGGAACGCTCACCTCGTCCCTGATGGCCTTTGCTACGGCGGTAAAGGAAGCGACCGTCACCTTGTCAACGGTCTTTGGAAACGGGACGTCGCCGAAGTTCTCAATCATTATCGCGTCGAAGCCCGCCTCTTCGAGAGTCTTGGCGTCCTTCACCGCGAACTCAATGACCCCCTCAAGGTTGCCGTCGTAGAGGTACGAGCCAGGAAGGGGCTTGAGGTGAACCATGCCGATGAGCGGTTTCCTCTCGAAGTCCATACCAACACCTCCCCAACCGTAGGGGACTTTTCCTTAAACGGTTTCCGGCAGGTTAATATATTCCACCGCCAAATTAGGTTAGGTGTTATCCATGGGAGAGCCCGAACTTCCGAAGGCCCTCGGGAAGGTTATTGAACCCGGGGAGCGCGTCCTCTACTCGGTCAAGAAGAAGGTAAGCCTCGAAAAGCCCAAGTGGCTTCTCGTTACGGACAGGAGGATTATCTATCTCGATGAGAAGATTCTCGGGAGGTACGACGTCAGGGCGTTGCCCTACCAGAAGCTCGAGAGGGTCACGGTCAAGCTCGGCATAATGAGCTCAGAGTTCATAATAGAGGGCGAGGAAAGCATAACGCTGAAGCTCGGCTGGATGGACAAGGAGGAAGCCAGGAAGACCATAAACGCCATCAAGGAGGCCCTCAACGCGATAGCGGTCGAGCCCGTGAGCATATCGGTTAAGAAGGGCCTCACCAGCGAGGAATGGATTCTCAACAAGCCGAAGGAGCTCGTCACGAGAACGGCCCCAATCTCGCACACTGCACCGGTTCAGGAGAGGAAGGAAGACCCGATGGATAGGCTGAAGAAGCTGAAGGAACTATACGACATGGGCGTCATAAGCCAGGAAGAGTACGAGGAAAAGCGGAAGAAACTGCTGGAAGAGATTTAGAGGATTACGACCTCCTTCCCGAGGAGCTCCCTTCTCGATGTTTTTACAACGCCGAGAACATAGCCACTTTCCGTTGGGTAAAGCGCCAAGACTGTCGTTGCGATTTCCCTGAAGAGGGCTCCGAAGCCACCGGACTTTGAAGCTATGACGTCGGAGTTGACGAGGTACAGGGCTATCCTGTCCCTCTTCCCAACGGAGCTCGCAACGTTGCGGATTAGCCGAAAGAGTTCCCGTTCAGTGAGGACCATAAAGAGCTTGTGGAACCCAAGGACGGGGTTCACCATGACGCCATCGGTGGCCTTGGAGTATATCCTCTCATAGTAGCGGAAGTCGATTGAGTGCCTGTCAACGTCTATTGTTCCTATTACGTTTCCAACGTTCCTTGAACCACCGATTTTGACTACAGGCAGTTCTTCAAAGCCGGAGACGTCGAAGCCGAGAACTTCGAGTCTGGCAAGCACCTCTGGAAAAGTGTCGAGGACGTCGTCAATGAGAATCGCCCTGTCGTTTGCCTTTGCCCACCCCACGAGCAACCACAGGAGGAGCTCAGATGGAGAATCCTGAGTGTACTCAACGAGCACTGTCTCACCGGGTTTGAGAAGGGATAGAATCTCATCAAGCTCATCGCTGGTCATGGAGCATCCCCTAAATAGGGTTAAGCGAGAAAATATAAAAACGTTGTCAAACGAGCCTCCCTTCGACGAGGCCCCTCGGAGAGACGAAGCTCGAAATCCTCTCAGCTTTTCTCCCGGGTTTCAGCGTTCTGAGAAGCTCGAAGACGTTGCCGACGAGCATGTTGTCCTTAAACGGTTTCAGCTCACCGTTCTCAACCACGTAGCCGAGCTCGACCGTCAGCGAGAAGTCACCGCTCACGGGGTTGGCCGTGTGCTCGCCGAAGACCTTTCTAACGATGACCCCCTCATAGTCCTCAAGGCTCTCCTCCCCTGGCTCGAGGATTAGGTTGCTCGTTCCGATGTACGGGACGCTCCTGAAGGTCCTCAGCGCGTTTCCCGTGCTCTCCATGCCGAGGAAAGAGGCATAGGTGTGGTCGAGGAGGAAGTTTCTGACAGTACCGTCCTCAACGAGAAGGGTTCTCTGGCCGGGAGTTCCCTCGCCGTCGAAGGAGTAGCTCCCAGGCAGTTCCGGAAGGGTCGAGTCGTCCACGAGCGAGAAGTCGCCGATAACCTCACCAGGCTTCGAGAACCTGCTCCTGCCGTGATACACTTCATCGCCGTAGAGGTTGCTCAGGAAGACCTCCATGATTGAAGCCAGAGCGTTGGGCTCCAGAACGAGTTCTCCTGAGTAGGGTTCGAGCTTCCTCGCCCTCGCGCTAAGCCTCGCCTCGTCAATGGCCTTCTCAACTGCGCGCTCAAGCTCCTCAACCGGCTGGAGGGAGGTGAAGCTCTGCCTGTAGGAGCCCGTCCCCGGGGGCTCGCTGAGCACCGCATAGGCCGAAACTCCCATGTAAGTTGAACGCTCCTCAAGCTCGATTCCGTTGGAGTTGACGACCCCGCTCGTCCCGACCGCGAGGGAGAGCGAACCCGAGAGCGTCTCCTCGCCTTTCTTCTCCCGCATCAGCTCGGCGTATTCGAGGGCGAGCCTGTGAGCCTCCTCGAAGGGAATCTCGTCTATTGCCCTATCGTAGATTCCCTTGACGCGGTTCACCCTTTCACCTGCAGGAAAGCCCCTGAAGGGAACCTCGCTTATCTTCGCCAGCTTTACCGCCCTCTCCACCAGCTTCTTAAGTTCCTCCTCGCCCGGGTGAAGGCCCGTTATGTAAGAGAAGCCGAGCCTGCCCTTTAACCCAACCCTGAGGCCTATTCCCGAGTAGAACTTCCGCTGGGAGCGCTCAAGGGTTTCCCTCTCGATTCTGAACGAGCCCGAGCGCCCGAACTGGTAGAATACCTCCCACTCGACGTTCTCGCTCTCAAGGAGCTTCACGAGTCTCTCAACGGCCTCAATCATCTCAATCCCCCCACGAGGGCCCTTGTCAGTATGTGGGGCCCGCCATCATCCACTGGAACCCACTGGCCCTTTCCGCAGTAGCCAGGAAACTCAACGCGCGTATCGTTTCCGATGGTCATTATGTTCTTCAAAACGTCGAGGATTTTGCCCGAGAGCGCAACATCGCGGACGGGCTCCGTAATCTCTCCGTTCTCCACGATGTAGCCAAGCTTCGCTCCGAAGGTGAACGTCCCGTTGGCTGTATCAACTTCACCACCCTTGTCGCCGAGCATGTAGAGACCGTTCTTAACCTCCTCAAGGATTTCCTCAAACGACCAGTCGCCGGGCTCGACGTAGGTGTTGCCCATCCTCACGAGGGGCTGATGGGAGTAGCTTTCCGCCCTCGCGTGGCCGTTGGGTTCGAGGCCGAAATACTCGGCCGTCTCCCTGTCGTTGAGGTAGCTGACGAGAACGCCGTCCTTGATAATCTCAACGCGTTTGGCTTTAATCCCCTCGTCGTCGTACGGGTAGCTCCCAAACTTGCCCGGCAGAGTGGGGTCGTCAACGACGTTCAAACCCTCGACCGCTATCTTCTCCCCGAGCCTTCCAGCTAAGATGCTGTCGCCGTTCTTAACGGAGTCCGCCTCGACGGCGTGGCCGAGGGCCTCGTGGATGAAAACCCCAGTCAGCTCGGGGTCGGCTATGACGTCCATCTCCCCGGAGGGCGGTGAAGATGCCCTCAGAAGCTCAAGGGCCTTCTCCTTTACGTGGGCCGTCCAGTAGTGGAGGTCAATCCCCTCAATTAACTCCCAGCCGAGGGTTCCGCCGAAGCTCTTCCAGAAGTCCTGCATCTCGCCGTTTTCCTTGGCCGTTACCGAGAAGCCGAGCCGTATCCTCGGGACGACGGTTCTTATCTCGCTCCCGAGGGAGTTGAAGTAGAAGGTCTCGACGATTGAGTCGCCGTAGTTGACGGTCCTGCTGACGATTTTCTCGCCCCTGAGGAGGCCGTCGATTTCCTTGACGAGCGAGAGCTTTTCCTCGATGTCAACTTCCGTGAAGGGCTTCTTGACCTTAAGTTCAACCTCGTCTCTCACGGGCTCGCCGAGGTAAATCTCCGCGTCCCCGCGCGACAGCTTGGCTATCTTCATCGCCGTTTCTATTGCCTTCTCAAACCTCTCGCGGTCGTTGGCGCTCGAAAAGCCCCAGGTCCCGTTAAAAGCCCTCGCGCCGATGCCGAGCTCGGAGTTGCTTGAGAGCTCCCTCAGCTGGCCGTTGCTCATGACGAGCCTCCTTGAAGTTACCTTAACGAGCCTGATTTCATAGTAGTCAACGCCGTGCTTTCCCGCAAGCTCCTCGGCCCTCTTAATCAGCCACTCCATGCTCCCACCGCAGGGCATAAAGGGGAAGACCTTAATATGGCTTGCCATAGAGGGGGGAACCACAAACGCTTTATTTGGCCTTTCTAATTCTCCAAACGGGTGAAAGGATGAAGAGAGCGGTCGTTTTAGTTCTGGCAGTGCTCCTTCTGCTTCCGTTAGCGACGCCAGTGATGGCCCAGTGCCCGAGCGAGGGGCACACGGTGATAATGCACGCTCCAGCCGTCGCCAAGACCTCAACTGGAGAGCTGACCGGTGTCGTCACGGAGTTCGTGATTACAGTAACCCCCGGAAGCGGACACGTCTACATAGAGACCTGGCCACTGGCTCAGGTTGACATGCAGGCCAGCGCCAGATTGGCCACTCGAGTGGCGGGAAGGGTTCTCGGAGTCAACATGAGTCACTACGACGTTTTTATCCAGGTTCGCGCGAACACCTCAATCATCGGCGGCCCTTCGGCTGGCGGAACAATGACCGTCGGAATAATCGCGGCGCTGAGGGGCTGGAAGGTAAACCCAAACGTCATGATGACGGGAATGATTAACCCGGACGGCAGCATAGGTCCCGTCGGCGGAATCCTTGAGAAGGCGGCCGCCGCCCACCAGGCAGGGGTAAAGCTCTTCCTGATTCCCGAAGGCCAGAGGATTCAGTACGTCCAGGAAACCCAGAAGAGGGAAATCGGTGGCGTTATTGAGATAAACACCGAGACCAAGCCCGTTGACGTCGTCAAGTACGCGGAAGAGCGCTGGGGACTCAAAGTGGTGGAAGTTAAGGACATCTACGAGGCGGTATACTACTTCACTGGACACAGGCTCCCGAAACCGAAGGCCCCCCAGAACGTCCAGATTGACACCTCCTTCCTCAGAAACGACGCCCTGAGCGACTACAAGAACACAACCGACTACTACCAGAGGGTCATGAAGGAACTGAAGGAAAGCAACGTCGGCTACGACACTTACATGACGCTCCTCGCGGCTTTGAACAACGCCGGGCAATTGCTCAACCAGTCGAAGGGGTACATAGACGAAGGTCTCTACTACACCGCCCTCAGCAAGGACTTCCAGGCGAGGATAGTGATAAGGCACGTTGACTGGTACCTCCAGACCAGCACTCCGAAGGACGTTGAGGAGCTCCTGAAGAACACCGGCGAGACCATCAAGAGCGCCGAAGCCCACGTCGAGAACCAGAGCATTAGAGGAATCACCATGCTCCAGGCAGTTGCCGCGGCCGAACAGAGGGTTGAGGACGCGAAGAGCAACCTTGACCAGGCGTGGAAGTCCTACTACTCGGGGGACTACTGGGACGCAATAGGAAAGGCGGCCTACGCCTACGAGAGGGCCAAGACTGCCATATTCTGGACAGACCTCGGAAAGCGCTTCGCCAAGGGCGAGCCCATCAAGAAAGACCTAATCAAAGCCACGGCGAGGGACTACATAGACGAGTCCGACCTAATCGTCGCCTACATCGAGTCCATGTACGGCGACATCCTCGGAAACAGCCTCACCGACACGATAGAGAAGGCCCAGCAGTACTATGACGACGGAAAGTACTCCGCGGCGCTGTTCACGGCCATGCAGGCGCGCGTTCAGGGCGAGGTCTTCCTCGATACCCTCGCGATAACCAACTGGACAGTTCTGATGGACAAGCTCAACATGGTCAAGGGCGACGCCAAGACCGCGATAGGCATCGCCGAGGAGAAGGGAATAACCCCCATACTTGCCATAGCCTACTACGAGTTCGCCCAGAGCTTTGAAGAGCTCGCAAAGAAGAACCAGAGCACGGACGACCTGCAAACAGCAATGACCTTCTACACCTACGCCAAGGAAACCGCAAACCTGTTCCTCTCAACGCCCCTCAGCCCGGTTCCAAACGTTCCAGAGGAGAACGTGACCGTTCCAGAGGTCATCGTTCCGACTGCAACCAACTCACCGACCCAGAGTTCCCCCGGCTCTGCAACGGGCGATTCGGACTACGGGCTCATCGGCCTGTTCGCTGTTGTGGCCTTCGTCGTCGGTCTGGTGGTTGGAAGGAAGCTCTGAGGGAGCGCCCTCACTCCCCTCTTCTTTAACAGCTCGACCTCCCACTCCGCCAGACTCGGACAGATTGTACAGCCGAGCCGGTAGAAGCCCTCGTAGTAGAGCGGGTGCAGTTTAAAGCCCCTCATGAGGATGAAGAGCTGAACCATGAGCCCGCTCCAGAACTTTATGGGCATAACCTCAAGGATTCTTCCGAAATCCGTCTTTCTCTCAACGACCGGTGGCTTAAGCCTTCTCCTCGCGCTCTCCCCGTCGCGGTCGCCGACGAGGAGAACTGGGTTTTCAAACTCCGAAACAACTGAATAGAGGACCTCGACCTTCTTCCTCGTGCACCAGCGGTTCCCATGGGTCGGCATGCCGTACTTCTCAACGGGCATCGGAACGTCGACGCGAACGAGGTTAACGCCAAGCTTTTCCGCGAGTTCTTCAACGTATTCGTCCGTTCCTGGCATCTCGTACTCCATCCTGACGTAGACAGCGGTAATCTCGTCGAAGACCTCTTTCGCTAAGATAAGTGTGGCCGTCGAGTCCTTTCCTCCGCTCCATGGAACCACGATGTCATAGTCCTCAAAAGCCCTGAGAAATGCTTTCGAAGCCTCGGCAAAGGCCTCTATGTAGTCCCTGTTAGCTGAGATGAGCGAGTCGAGCGAGACGTCCTCGATGCAGGGGCACTTCCAGAGGACCTCGGTCGGAAAGCCGAGCTTTTTGCTCACCTCGGCCACCTTGTTCGGGCCCGAGAAATAGACCTCCTGGTTCATAGTCTTCCTCAGGACGAGCGAGTTCTCGCCGAGCTCGACGTCGAGGAGCGAGCGCATGGCCCTTCTAAAGCCGTCGCCGAGGGCAAGGTAAACGTCGTAGTCCGGGTTAATTTCGAGGCCGAAGGGGTTCTCGGGGTTGAGGGCGTAGGTTCCCCGCCACTCGATGCCGAGGCGAAAGAGGGCCTTTATCTCCTCGATGTGGGAGTAGAGCTCGTCAACGCGCATGTTTCTAACGCGCTTCGTCCTCAGAACTCTCGCGTAGAAGGGCTTCCCAGACTCTCTCAAAACGGGGAGGAGCTCCTCCATGAGGTCTCTCTCCTTCTCGCCAAGGAGGAGAACCGGGATGTAAGGCCCTTCGAGGGCTCTCTCAAGGTTCTCGAGGACTTCCTCCTTGGTTCTGCCCCCGCCGAGGCTCTCAACCCTAAGAAAGCCCCCGTAGTTCCTCTCGTTTATGTAGCTTAGAGCCTTCGCGTCCTTTCTGGCTCGGGCTATAATGGTGAACATGGAAGGGGTTAAAAGGGGAAGCTTAAAAGTCTTCGCGCCGATGAGGATAACTCCCTGCCCTGAGCGGTGATGAGACCGGCTTTCCCGAGGCTACACCAGCGACGCGAGGAAGGCCCTGTATGTTTCCTTCACCCTTCTCATCGACGAAACGCTCACCCACTCGTCGCTCGCGTGCCAGTTGCCTCCCTCTGGCCCGAAGACGAGGGTTGGCTTACCGAGGTAGGTCGCGAAGTAGTTGAAGTCGCCGACGCTCCTGCCGTAGGTTACCTCAGGGTCCTCGCCCGTCGCCGAGGTGTAGGCCCTCTTAAAGAGCTTGACCTCGTGGAGGTTCTCCCTCACAACGTAGGGGAGCATGTTCGGCGTTGGCCTCGGGAACTTCTCGATTTCGAGCTCAGCTTTAACGCCAACCCGCTCCGCGAGCTTTCTCAGCTCGGCCTCAACGCGCTTCCAGTCCTCCCCTATGACGGTGTGTCTATCGATTATCGCCTCTGCATAGTCAGGAACGCTCAGGCCGTCGGCTTCGCCCCTTATATAGAGCGTGCAGTACGAGCCCCTGCCGAGCTTTATGTGGCTCTTCGGCCTTATCCTTTCAAGGTTCGAAACGAGCTTTGCCAGCTCCTCGATGGCGTTTACACCAAGCCATGGCCTCGCGGCGTGGGCCTTCTTTCCTCTGGCCCTAACTGTGATTACAAAGCGACCCCTTGCGCCGAGCATCAGCCTCTCACGCGTCGGCTCTGCCACGAGAACCAGGTCGGCCTTCTCGAGCTTCCCGCTCTTTATCAGCTCCCACGTTCCGCGCGAGTAACCTTCCTCGTCGCTGACGGCGGTGAAGATTAGGTTCGGCCTCTCCCGCTTTGAAAGCCCACCCATCTCAACGAAGAGGCTCAGCAGAACGGCCAGGCCAGCTTTCATGTCCGCGCTTCCAAGGCCGTAGAAGCGGTCACCGTCGAGCTCGCCCTTCGGGTTCCTCGTCCAGCCCGGCGAGAGGTTTACCGTGTCCATGTGGCCGTTGAGGACGACCGTTAGGCCCCTCCCTGGAAGATATGCCAGCACGTCGTCACCAAAGCCCTCAACAGGAAGTGTTTCAACGTCGAAGCCATGCTCCTCCAGCAGGGACGCTATAAAGCGTGAAATTTCCCCTTCCCTGCCGAAGGGAGACTCAATGGCAACGAGCTTTTTAAGGAGTTCAAACTCGTCCATCCCTATCACCAACCAGCTCCTTAACGAAATCAGCGAACTTGGCCTTCCGCTCAAAGGTTTCAACCTTTTCAAGCTCCTTCTTTAGCTCATTCACGTTGTTTTCTATTTCCTCGGCCAGGTCTCTGAAGAGCAACCCTTCCTCAGAAAACTCAGAAAGGTATTCAAAGGCCTTCAAACCCATCAGTTCTAAGCTCATGGCACTTCTGAGAACTTTAACGTAGTCTTCAACCGTCTCCACTTTGAACTCCTCAGAAAACTCAAATTTCCTCGTCTTCAGCCCCGGGTACAATTCTCTGGCAATGTGGCGCATGTTCTCGATTTGTTTCCTTTTCTTTTCTACAAAACGCGAGAACTTGACCCTGCCGTAACTTCTGGGAAGTGAATCTCGCATAACGATGTAAAGGGACAACGTGGCCTCAGAAAGCTCAATCAAGTACGAGAAGATTTCTCCAGGGGACAATTTAGAAACGTCCTTAAGCTGTTGGAGTAGCCTCTCAACTTCGTCGGGCTTTGAAAACAACTCAAGGTCTACCATCCCACCACCTAATTATGAAGTCCGTAGTTAAGCGTAAAAACGTTTTGTGGTGGACCGGGCGGGATTTGAACCCGCGGCCTCCGCCTTGCGAGGGCGGCGCTCGTACCAGGCTGAGCTACCGGCCCACTCCCGGTTATAGTGGAGTGCCCGGGGTTTTAAAAAGTTTTGGTATATGCCATGTGCTCAGTGGTGACCGCTCTCATCACACCCTCAGGAGGGCTTGGGCGTCATCATCGCTGGGCTTAAAAACACTCCCGGGTTTTTAACAGTGGTGGTGGTCATGCGCTTCATCCCGCTCATCGTCGCTAAACCGGAGGTTCAGATGGCGATAGACGAGGCGATAATGATTGCCAGAATCGAGGGAAGGGTTCCCGACACCGTCAGGCTGTACACCTTTTCACCGAGCTCCGTGACGATAGGCCGCTTCCAGAGCGTCGTTCACGACGTCAACCTTGATGAAGCCAGAAGGCTCGGTATTCCCGTCGTGCGCAGGATAACCGGCGGAGGAAGCGTTTTCCACGACGAGTTCGGCGAGATAACCTATTCGGTCGTCGTCGGCGAGGACCTTCACCCGGCTTTGAAAAACGTCGAGACGAGCTACCGCTACTTAGCCGGTCCGCTTGTAGATGCCCTCAACGACCTCGGGCTTAAAGCGGGCTTCTCTGGCCTCAACGACATCGTCGCCAACGGGAAGAAGATAAGCGGCTCCGCTCAAACGAGGAGGAAGGGGGTAATCCTTCAGCACGGCACGTTCATGTACGCGACGCGCGTTGAACTCCTCGGAAAAGTCCTGAGGGTCTCCAAGGCCAAGCTCGCTGACAAGGGCGTTTCGAGCATCTGGGAAAGGGTAACAACCCTCGAGCGCGAGGGGATAAAGCTGAACCGCTGGGAGGCCTACGAGCTTTTGAAGGAGAGCTTTTTCAACGCATTCGAGCTTGAGGAGGGTGAGCTCACCGACTACGAGCTTGAACTCGCAGAGGAGCTGATAGAGAAGCGCTACGGAAATCCAGAGTGGAACGAGATGAAGTGAGACACGCTAAAGGAGTCCCTCAAAAATCTCTCTCAACCGAGGGATGTCCTCTTTAATTGTTCTCCACACAACTCGAAGGTCAACGCCAAAATACGCGTGGATGAGCTTGTCCCGCATTCGTGCCATCTCCCGCCAGGGCACTTCAGGGTGCAGTTCCTTAAATTCGGGCGGGATTGCTTTTGATGCCTCTCCAATAACCTCCAACGCACGGATAACGGCAAACTGAGTCTTTTTATCCCGTTGGAACTCTTCAAAGGACATTCCCTTAGTAAATTCTTCAATGAGAGTTATCGCTTCTACAATGTCGTTAAGATAATCCTCGTGGGTCCTCTTCATACGTAGACGACCTCCCTGCCCACACCTTCGGCAATCTTTGGTTTGAGGGCGGATTTCAGGACGAGGTCTACCCTAATCCCGAGGAGACTCTCAAGGTACTCCTCAAGCTCAATGAACTTCAGAAGGGATGGCACCTCGTAGAAATCCACGAGAATGTCCACGTCGCTCGCCTCGGTTGCTTCCCCTCGTACGTACGACCCGAATATGCCGATTTCACGGACGCCGAAGCGCTCCTCAAGCTCACGCTTGTGGGCCCTCAGGATTTCCTCAATCTCCTTCAATGTCCTCATGGTTGAGAGTTTGATTAAGGAGGGATAAAGTTTACGCAGTCCATACCTTCACACTAAACTCCTCCGCCAGCTCGTAGAACAGCTCGTCCTCACCGAGCTCCTCGCGGAGTTTTTCGAAGTTTTTCATCAGCCTCGGAAGCCTGCCCTTCGAGCGTCTCAACATCGAGTTGCCTATTTCGAGGGCGAAACGCAGGTAGTCGTCGCTTACGAGGATTTTTCCATCCCTGCCGAGCGGTGCCGTGAGATACTCTGTGGCGTTTATCTCGACGAGGTAACGGTTGGAGATTACCTTGAAGGTCGTGTACTTGAAACCGCTGGCTAAACCGAGCTCGTGGAGCTTTTTAGCCCGCTCAAGGTCTTCAGCCACGACGTGGAAAATCGGGGGCTGGCTTTTGAGGAATATCAGTCCTTCCTTGGCTTTTTCAAGGGCCTTCTTTGCCTCAGGAAACGTCATCTCGCGGTGAACCTTAATCAGCCACCTGCTCAGGGGTTTGGCGCCTAAGGCTGGCTCCTCGATGATTCCTATCCTGCCGGAGCACGAGCTCGTCGTGTAGATTCCCCTGATGGAGTTGATGAGCAGAAGGAGGTCTATTATGTCCTCGTCAACCTTACCTTCTCTCATTGCCGTGAAAAGGCTGACCAGCGCTTCCCGCTTTGCCTTCATTCCTCAGCCCCCGGCGAGGTTTTCAATCGGTGTTTAACTGCACGCGCGCCCTAATCTCAGGTGAAGGCGGGATTTACCACCTCTGCTCCCGCCATCTGACGAAAACTTTATAAAGCTAACCCAAAAGCTTAAGCTGGACGTGGCCGGGGTGGTGTAGCCTGGTCAGCACAGGGGACTGTGGATCCCCTAGCCCGGGTTCAAATCCCGGCCCCGGCCCCATAACAGCCCTTGCTTGCGCAAGCGCTGGCGGGGAAACTTTTCTGGTGAAAAGTTTCATCAAAATTAGGCATGCGTTTTAGAGGGTTCATTTTCGGGTAGGTTTGCTCTTAAATTTGCTGTTCTCGAGCGTGTTTTCACCCTTAGCGCCCTTCAGGCGCATTTCAGGTCAAACACCTTTCCCAATTAAAGCAAACCTAAAAACCAACGGGTCACTTGGAGAAGCATGCAACTTATCTTTGCCCCCTTTGGGGGCTTAACCCTTTTGGTCAAGCTTTCCTAAAGCTTGTTCGCAGCCTTTCTCAAAGGCGGGGTGAAAGTTTCATCAGAGTTAGAGGTGCCCTTGAGAATGCCCCACCGCTACCCAGACCTAAAAACTTTTAACCTTCTACGTTCTGTTAAGCTTTGGTGTTTACAATGAAGAGCTTTCTAACCGAACAGCAGATTAAGATTCTCCGCCTCCGCGCGAGGGGCCTCAAGCAGAGCGAGATTGCCGAGCTTCTCGGCACGAGCAGGGCCAACGTCAGCATACTGGAGAGAAGGGCCCTGGAGAAGATTGAGAAGGCCCGGAACACCCTCCTAATCTGGGAGCAGATTAACTCGAAGGTGAGCGTCGAGGTCAAACGCGGCGAGGATATCTTTGACGTTCCCGACAAGCTCTTCAGCAAGGCCGACGAGCTCGGCGTCAAGGTGCCCTACAGCACGGCCGAGATAATAGCCTTTCTCGTCGAGCACGCACCGGTTGACGACAGGCTGGCGAAGAGGGACTTCACTCTTTTCCTCGACGCCAACGACAGGCTTCGCGTCAGCGAGTGCATCTTAGATGACTTCGATGAGATACGGAAGAAGGAGGGCGATAAAGACCCCGTTCAGGGCCATGGCTAACCCGCTCACGGCTCCGGCCAACTCGTCCTCGGTTATTATCCTCGCCGTCCCGAGGCCGTGTGAGGAAACCCCCGTTGCCAAACCCCTCGCTATTCTGTCCTTGACCCCAAAGACGTTCAGCAACTCCGGCGCGAAGGCGTTGCCGAGCAGTCCGGTCGTTATCACCAGAACTGCCGTCAGCGATGGGATTCCGCCTATCTTCGCGCTCACGCCTATGGCTATGGCAGTCGTTACACTCTTGGGGGCTATGCTTCGAAGAACGGTTTCACTCGCGCCGAGTAACTGGGCCGTCCAGTAGGCGCTCAGCACCGCGGTGGTTCCGCCGATTAGAATTCCCAGCGAGATTTCCTTTGCATACCTGGCTATAAGCGCCCTGTTCTTGTAAACAGGGATTGCCAGGCTCACAACTGCAGGTCCGAGCAGGAACTTGAGGAAGACCGCGCTCTCCATGTACGAGTCGTAGGAAACGTTTCCGAGCTTGAGAACCACGGCGATTGTGATTATCGAAAGCAGGACTGGGTTCGTGTAGAACGCCTTTCTCCTCGCGTGGAGCTCCGAGAAGACGTAGAACACCACGAGCGTTAGGGCTATCCCGTAGGGGTTCATCTCCGAACGACCTCCACGGTTTTTGCGGTCACGAAGAGGGTGACGACGAAGCTGATAACCAGAGCGACCGATATCGGAACGAGCTGGGCCTTTATCAGGCCGAGGTAAGTGACTATCCCGAGTCCCGGCGGGATGAAGAGGACGCTCATGTTCTTCACGAAGAGCTCGGCTTCGTTTTCAACCCACTCAAGCTTCACGGCACCGCTCAGAAGCGCCGAGAGCAGGAACAGCATCCCGAGAACGCTACCCGGAACTGGAAGGTGAAGGGCAGAACTGACTATCTCGCCAAGCGCGTAGAAACCGAATATTATCGCCAGTCCTCGATAGGGCTTCATGGATTATGGTACGCATCTTCTCCAAAAAGACCTTTCGGAAGAGGTCAGAAGAAAAAGAAAATACGAGAGGAACCATATCAGAGCTTGAATCTGCTGATGATGTCGCGTAATTGGGCCACGATGTTTTTGAGGTCGTTTGCTGCTCTCTCGAGTTCCTCAGTGGCAGCAGTCTGCTCTTCAACAGCAGAACTAACCTCCTCAGCACTGG
>Ga0256836_1000148_pt1 | contig 41628 bp, 34 predicted proteins | sample 4561380metaG_FD_185974 | JGI IMG/M metagenome (GOLD analysis project Ga0256836, IMG submission 185974) | Hydrothermal vent microbial communities from Guaymas Basin, Mexico - 4561-380 | ecosystem: Environmental > Aquatic > Marine > Hydrothermal vents | place: Mexico: Guaymas Basin | collected...
TCGATGTTAATTTAGACGAATTAATGCTTTATTATCCATTTGAAAAAACATTACAAGAATTTTTTGAATCTGTATTAATACCTGAACCTGCTAAAATAAAAATTAAATATTTCGAAGAAACTCAAAACCCAGAATATTTTGAATTTTTTGATAGAAATGTTAGAGTTTTACAAGAATCAATTGAAGATAAAATTAGTAAAATAATTTCATTAATTGCGCCATTTTTATTTAATAAAACAGTTGAGACTGAAGAAGATATTAATCCTATTAAATATGCAGGTGTTTCAATTGTTTGTAAAAAAGTAAATGATGGTCCTATGGTCTGCCATGTAAAAGAAGGTAATGCTCCAGATGTAGATGAAGATGTTCTTGAAACAGCAGAAGAAGAACTTCAAGATGAAGCAGAAGCAGATCTTGAAGATGTAGTAGATCAATTAGCAGAAGAAGATGCAGATGATTCTGAAATTATGATTGATGATGAAAGCGCAGAAGATACTGAAGACAAAGATAATGATGGAATTCCAGATAAAGAAGAAGATCATGGAGAACTTCCAGAAGATTTTAAAGGCGATCATGAAGACGCTGAAAAATTAAAAGAAAAAGAAAAAGAATCTAAAAAAGACAAAAAAGAGCTAAAAGAGACAACTGAAGAACCAGGAGCATCTGAAACAATTCCTTATGATAGAAAAAAAGCTTTAAATGAAGCTGATAAAGAAGAAATTGTTAAAGATGAAGCTGATAATGTAAATTCTCTTGATGACGCAGCAAAAGAAGAAAAATAATTTTTTTAAGCAAATAAAAATTATCTAGCGCCAACTGGCGCTAGATTTGCTTTTTTTGTCGAAAAAAAAGAGACAGGTTAGGAGCGTCTTGCTCCGCTCCCCGCTCTGAGGCCGGCGTTGTAGCCGGCCTCGAAGAGGCTATATATAATTGCTTCCACAGGGAAGGAGCACGAGATTTTCGCTCCCTTCTCCCCAAAAATTTCCAATTGCGCCTTGTCGGCACTGATTGAAAGAGTAGCGTACGCTACTCTCTCGAAAACATCCAACCCAAGCGCTCTTGCGAGCCCTTTAGCAATTTGTGAATTCAAGTACATTCTTTCCTCCTTTTTATTTTTTTGCTATCTTAATTTCAAATAAATTATACTTAGTTCTAAAATCTAACGACAAAAAAATAGAGGCGAAAAAGCCTCTATTTAATTTCATTTAATTTTTCTTCAATTTTATTTAATTCATCTAAAATTTCATTTTTATAATCGATATACAAATGATAAGATAAAAGAATAATTAATAAAATATAATCAATCACTCCAAGAATTAAATTATAAAAATCTAATCCTTCAAATAATTTTTGAACTAAAGAAATAAAAGTAATCAAAAATAGAGCTATAAAAAGAATTAGTATTCTTTTTAAAAGTTTATAATTATTTTTTTCTTTACGGCGAAGTACTTCGCCGATGAAAATAATATAATAGTCAATATCATATTGAATAGTATAATAAATCTTTTTAAATAATTTTACAGGATTAATTTTATTTAATGTATTTTTTAATGTATCTTTTAAAGACATTCATTCTCCTTAAATTTTTCTACAGATTAATTTCTTGATATAAAGCAAAATTGCATATAATACAAAAAGTTGTAATCTGTACCAACTTTGTCTTCCAAGTTTTTCTTTATCATTTCCAAATACTTGTTCAGTTATTTGATTTTTGTATTCTTTAATTTTGGTAAAGAATTCATTTTTCTTTGCATTTCCTATATTAGTCAAAATGGCAGCAACGTTTATTGAACAGAATTCTTCTTCTGATTTTGGTTCAAGCCCATTTAGTAAAAATTCTGCAATCATTTTTATATCTTCTTGATTATCTTTAACCCATTGATTTAATTGTTCTATTTTTGATTCATGAATATTAAATTTAGCTTTTAAAGCTCTAATAATCAATGGATCCATTAAACCATTTTTATCAAAAGCTATATTTTTATCTAATTTATCTAATAATTGATGAATTAAGTTTTTAAGAGTCTCTCTTGCTTCAATCATTTCTTTATTATTATCATAAGCTTTTTGATAAGCATCTTCTACAGTTTCTTTTAAACCTTTTCTGTATGCTTCATAATAATGATCATTAAATGTTCCTACAATATAACTATGAAGACTTGGCTGAATATTAGTAAGAATTTTAATCATTCCATTTTTTGGATCTGCTACATCTTGTCTAACATAATTTTGTAAAAGAGCATCTTTAGATGGAATAAAATGATTAATTAAAAATAAAAATGGAGTTTTATATTTTTTATAAACACTATTATTTTGTAAAATATAATTTTGAACATATCTTGCTACATCTGGATCGCATCCATAAGGCCATTGTCTTTTTTTGATTGCATTCCAATAACGAGCACTAATTAACATTAAAGAAAAAATTCTAAGATCTTTATCATTTAAATAAAGACCAAGTGCATATAATAATACCAGTACTAAATAAAATGGTTCTCTGTAATTTCTATGTCCTTGAAAGAATCCAATTTTTTCCATTTCTTTTCTAAGTTCATCCTCTGTCATTCCAAAGATTTTTAAAATTCTTTTAGCAAAATCTGGAGGATAAACAAAATTATCACAAAAGGTTTGATGATCTTGTGCGTGTTTTACTAATACACGGATAGCTCTTTTTAATTCTTGCATAATAGCTGCTAAAAATTCAGGATCTTGTTTTGCCCTTAAAAAAATAGCTTTTAATTTTGGTGGAAGGTTATCAATATTTGCTCCTTCGGTTAATACTATTTTTGGAGGTTTTGGAGCAACTCCTCTTGGATTAATAGTCTTTAAAAATTCTGCTCTTTGTGCTGGAGTCATGTTCTTAAATGAAATTATTTCTTTAACGATTTCATTTTCGATATTTTTTACTTTTGGTGATTGAGCCGCGTTTTTCTCTTGCATTTTAATCCTTTTTGATTTTTTTATATTTTTTTGTTTTAAAACTCCATTATGAAACTGTAAAATAAATTTCATAAAAAAGCAAAAAAAGAAAGCTCAAAAAAAGCTTCAAAATAAAATGATAGGAGCAGTCTCATCATTCTACTCCTATCAATATAATAATTTCTTTGTTTTAAAAAATACTTTTAAAACAAAGAAAAAGATATAAAGGAGTATGAATGGATAAAATGATTAATCAGATAACTATAGATGATTTACATAAAAATAGACATGATCAATTATCAAAAGTATTATCTACAGACTCAAGTGGAGTTACTATAAAAAGTGAAAATTTTCTTAAAAATTTAACAACAGATATCGAAAATTTAACCTTTAATCTCGGTCAAAAATATAGCCCATTTATTAACGGATATTATATTATATATATGCAAAGTGGTTCTTGGATTAACGAAATAAATAATGAAAAGGTTAAAGAATATTTAAGCGAAGCAGATTTTTCTGGATTATCAGTAACTGATCTTAATAAAGATGGAAATACTTTAAACTCTTTTTCAAAAAAAGTCTTTCCTATGCTTGCAACAGATATTGAACTTCCAGAAATTACAAAAGAATATTTAAATATTAGCTCAAGAGCTCAAAGCATTACTCATTATCATAGAGAAACAACTCTTCCAGATTTTTCTTTATCATATATAGAAAATCAAGATTTACAAGTAATTAGATATCACAGTTTATGGCATAAAATTATTGAATTATACAGAAAAGGAGTTTTATCTAGCAATAAAATAAGAACAGGTGGTGGATATAAAATGTTTTTTTATGAAGTTCCATATGTTAATAATGTTTGGACTTTAGTTCTTGATGTTAAATTTCAAATTCGTGGTTTAATTTTATTAACAGGAGTTAAACCGGTTTCTTTTCCACTTAGACAATTTGTCGGAAATCGTTCTCAACCGAAATTAACTGTGTATAATATTTCTTATAAATCTTCTCAGATGTTTTATAATTTTTATAAAGATACAAAACATTTTCTTGAACAAGCTGATACTAATGATAAAGATAAATATCAATTAGCTAAAGCTTTTAAGTCATTTTATACAACTATACATTAAAATAATTAAAAGGAGGTTAATATGGCTGAATTAAAAAAGATTAAAGACGAATTCAATCAACTTCATAGTGAATTAATTAATCGTAAATATACAATTTACGACGCTTTTGATTTGGTTCTAGAAAATGAAGGTTGGTATGAAGATGATCCAAAATTGATCGATGGAGAAACTATTTTAGGCATTAAAAGAGAAGCTCATCCCGATTGGCCTGGATGGAAATTAATAGACGAATTAAAAGAAAAAGTATCTAAAGAAGAACTTAAAGATCAAGAATTTATAAAAGATAATTACAAAGATTATTATAATAAAATAATCGAACTTGCTATCGATTTTTATAAAAAAAATTACTGGGATAAATTTTATGGTGATAAGCTCCCAGGAATTATTCCTTATCAATTATTTAATTTTGCTATCAATGCTGGGAATTATAAATTTGCTATCAAAAAACTTCAGCAAGCTTTGAATTATATTAATTATAATTTATTTCCTGATTTAGTAGTAGATGGAATTATTGGAAAAAAGACTCTTAATGCTATTAATAAAGTAAAAGAAAAAAATTATATTGATATTTTATTTTATATTTTGAAAAGTATGCAATATAAACATTATTTAAGTCTTATGGATAAAAATCCGGAATATAAAAAATATCGTGGATGGTTTAGAAGAGTAGAAAAAGTTTAAAAAGAGCTTTTTTAGAGCTTTCTAAAAAAGCTTCTTTTATAAAAATAAAGGAGAACGAATGGCAATTAAATCATTTGAAAATAATTTAATAAAATATGAACAACTCGTCCAAGAAAAATTCAATGTAAGAAATCCATATTTATTAAAAACAGGTACTCTTGGAACATTAATTAATATTTTAGCTTTCCAAGAATATGATGTCGCAGATTATTATAATAAAGTTTTACAAGAGCTTAACCCTGCTCTTGCAAAAGATTTTAACTCGATGCTTTTTCATGCTTCATTTTATGGGATTAATATAGAACTTGCAAAACCTGCAACATTTTCTGTTTATATTCAGATACCTGAAATTAATACAGATAATAATTTATATTATGAATATATTATTCCTGCTAATACAGCTTTTAAAGATACAAATGGATTACCATATATTATTGAAGATCAAATTACAATTACTCAATCACAAGCAAGAGTGAAAGCTTATGCATATAGTAATATAAATGGTAAAAAAGAATTAAATATTATTCAAACTACAGATGATAGAGGAAATAAAATTTATTTGATACAATATAATAATGTAAAACAATATGAACGTTTATTTTATAAATTTATAGTTCCTTATTATGATATTGGTACAAGTTTTTATTTTGATATAGGTATTCCAAATTATAAAAAATTAAAGAGCATTAATGTATGGTTAAATGAAAATCCAGCTACTAATTTTATTAATCCTCAAAAACTCGCTGAATTTAAAACACATGAGATTGCTCAATCTTTTAAATTACTTCCAATGAATGTTAAATATTATGAGTTTGGAAGCTCAAGATTTGATCCAGATATCTTTGTAGATATTAAAGAAACAACATTATCATTTAAAACAGGAAACGGCATTAATGGTTTACATTTAAAAGAAAATTCTGAATTAATTGTTGAAGTTGATTTAAGTGAAGGTGAATTTGGTAATCTTGAAAACATGGAATTTACTCTTGAAAATGTTTTAGTAAAAAGCGTTGATTTAGATAAAAAAGAAAGTTATTTTAAAACTATTATTAATGGATTTTCTGTAGATGGTGGACAAGGTGGTGAAAGTGTAGAAGCAGTTGACAGCATTAGAAATAAAATATTTGATCAAATCAGATTAAGAAACAGTATTGTTACTGAATCAGACTTTGAAATTGCTTTCAAACATAATGGTATTCCACCGTTCGTTGACGCAAAATTCATTGATAATCAATCGGTTGTGTTTTTATTTAATGTACTAAAATATAAAGAAAAAATCATAGAAACTACTGCTTTAAACTTAACAGAAACTCAGATTGCAAATAATCCATTTTATCCAGTAATAAATTATAATGGTAAAGATTTAATTTCACCATTTTATTATAAAAAATTAAATAACAATATAACTCAAGCTTACATTGTTAAACCTAAAATAGATGTACCATTATTTACAAGCTCAAGTGTAGATCCTATTTTAAAAATTAACAATGAAGTTCAATTGAGTATAGAATACGATTTCAAAAAAAGAAAATCTTATATAAAACTTTATAATACAAAAGAAGATTATACTTATAGAGTTAGATGTAATCAATTTAGCGTAACACTTAATTATGGTAATTTATTTACTTATGAAGTAGATTCACAATATACTGATAGTTTCTGTATTATTAAAGATTATCTTTATGATTTTGAAGTTGATATTATTGATAATAATGGTGTTAAATTATTTACTATGTATAATTATAAATCTAAAGATACAATTTATCACCAATTAGAATTAAAACAGGAAATTTATAAATACTATGTTAATATTCCTCCGCAAGATTTTGATATACCTGAAACGACAGTAGCACTAGATTATCTTGAAAATCAACTCGCTGAAATTATTAATACAACTGAAAGTTTATATACTCCTATTAAAGAAGGAGAATTACCTTATTTATTAAGATTACCATTTATTAATAAAGAATTCTACGATGAAATTGATTATAATACTATGTATTCTTTAATTGATGAATTCTTTATAGTTAATAATAATAAAGATAAATTATCTATAACCAGTAAAGTACAGCAAAGTTTTTATAATACCATTGATATTCCACAACAGTATCTATCGTATTTATTTAAACAAAATAATGTTGCAATAACCAGTCCAAAAATACCGATTAAATTGAATCTAAATATAAATAAAGAAAATCTATTTTTAAGTAAATATCAATCAGTATATGATCTTGAATTCGATATAAAATTAAAAATAATTGAATTTCTATCAAAATATGAAGGATTTCAAATAAGCTTTTATGAAAGCGAAATAGAAGATTATCTTTATAATCAATATAACACCGATATACAATTAATTAAAAATATAGAATTCATAAGTCCAAAATTATTTATAGTGAATGATCCAGATCAAATTTATTACCAAATAAATAAAAATCTTGGAATTGAAGAATTAATTAAATTCGTTCCACCATATTTTTATTATGATTATGATAATATCGAAATAAATATGACTTATAGTTAATTTTTTTAAAGGAGAAAATAATGGCTGATTACGATGTAACTTTACAAGATTTCGATCAAGCAAATGTTACTACAGAAACAACTACAACACAAGATCAACTTGATCTTATTCCTGTTTCTAATTTAACAGTTGAAGATATTAAAAATTATATTGATCAAATTGCTGATCAAGCAGGTCTTTTAACTGAAGAAGAAATAAAAGATTTAATCGCTAAAACTTTAAATAATTTAGGCGTTCTTACTAAATCTGATATGTTAGCTCTTGCTGAAGAAATATTAAGAGAAGCAGGAGCTATGCCAAAAGAAGATATAAAACAATTTATTATTGATACTGTTTCTCAAAAAATTCTTGAATTAAATGATAATCTTGATTATATTAATCAAATTAAAGATAGTTTACAAAAGCAAATAAATGAATTACAAGAATTAATTACAAATAGTTCTGCAGATATCGCAGAAAATAGATCTAGAATTGCTAAACTTGAAGATGAAATTGAATTAAAATATAAAATTTTACAATCAATGATTGAGTCTCTTGAAGATTCAATTAAAAATCTTTTCGATAATAAAATTTATTTTGAAGCTCTCGATAAAGAAACTCAAGCAAGAATAACTGCAGACGAAGCTATTAAAAATGATTACTTAGCTTTATATCAAGAACTCAAAAATGATGTTAATAATTTAGCAAATCAAATTTTAAATATTGATAATATATTTGCATCAAAATTGAATACTTTAGATACAAAATTAAGCTCTAGTATTACTAATTTACAAACTTTAATAAATAATAATAAAACTGATATTGTTTCAATTAAAGAAACAATTAATAATCTATTATTAAATACTACTGAATTACAAGAAAAATTAAATATTATTAAAAAATTTGATCAAGATGGTTCTGTAACAGAATTAATAAATAATTTAAAAAATCTTGAAAAAAATTTAACTGACGCTTTTGAAAAAGTTGAAAATATTAATTCAGAAATTGATCAAAAAGTTTCAGAATTAGCTACAAAATTAAATCAAGTATCGCAAGATTTAGAATTTAAAATTAATCAAGAAGCAACTTTAAGAGCTAATGCGGATAAAAAACTCGATTCTAAAATTGATACAGAAATTAATGAAAGAGAAACTCTTATTAATAATCTTAGATTAGATCTTAATAATATTAACGATTCACTTAAAAAAGATATCGCTGATATTCTTGATAAAATTACTGATTATAAAGATGAATTAAATAATATTTACACAGAGCTTTTGAATAAAATTAATACTGAAGAAAAATTAAGAATAAATGCTGATGCTACTGTTAAAAATGATATTTTAAATGAATTAAATAATGTTTATGATCAAATTTCTGAAATAGATACAAGAAAAGATGTTTCTGATTTAAAAATTGAATTAAATAAATTTAATAATCAAATAACTGATATTAATACTGATATCACAAATCTAAAAGCAAAATTATCTAATATAGATACAACTTTATCTAATCTAGAACCAAGATTATTGCAAACTATTAAAACATATGTTAATCAAGAAGCACTTGATAGAGCAAAAGCTATTTCTGATCTTAAAAAGGAAATAGAAAAAGAAATACTTAACGATGAAGCAAAAATTCAAAGTCTTCTTGAAAATATCAATAATTTACAAAAACAATTAAATTCAATTATTGCTAATAATTCTAAAATCGATACAGAAATTACTAATTCAATTTTGGATCAAATTACATCTCAATATAATGAACTAGTAACAAACTACAATGATTTAAAATTAAAATATCAAGATTTTGAAGCTAAATTAGATACAAAAATAAAAGAATTAGATGAATTATTTAAAGCATTTCAAAATTCTACTTTAGATTTAATTGAAACAGAAACTAACGCAAGAATTGCTCAAGATAAAGCTCTATGCTCAAGAATTGATACTGTTCAAAATATAATCAATGATATTATAGCTAACGTTGACGCAGAAAAAGCAAATTTTAAATACATAAATGATAATTTAACAGCTCTTAGAAATGCTTTAATTGATACAAAAAATAATATAATTGATATTCAAGATAATTTAAATACTAAATTTTCAACTTGGATTGAAGATCTTAAAGATAGTATTAACGCTCTCTCTGAAGATCTTAATACAGAAATTCAAAATAGAAATGAAGCTATTTCTGATATTATTAATAAATTGCAAAGTGAAGTTCAAGATAGAGTTAAAAAAGATAATGAAATTCTTGCAAAAATTTCTGAAGTTCAAGCGGAACTTAGCGAGCAAATTTCTAATAATTTAAATAAAATAAATCAAGAAATTCAAGATAGAATTAACGCTATCCAACAACTTCAAAAAGATATTAATAAATTCAAAGATAATATTTCTCAAGAGATAGATGAATTAAATACAGAATTATTAAATGAAATAAATGAAAGAAAATCAAGCACTGTAAATCTTGAAAAAGCTATTGAAACAGAAAAAGAGCAAAGAATTTTAAATGATAATTTAATTCTTGAAAAATTAAATAATGAAACCAAAGAAAGGATTTCTAAAGATTCTAATTTAGAAAACGAACTTAATTTATTAAAGCAAAAAGTTGATAATATTTTATCAGGCGCGGAAGCAGATTTGGATAGCTTTAAAGAAATCATTGAATATATTAATAAGTTAAAAAATCAAGAAGAAAATTCTTTAGTTAAAGTATTTAATACAATTAAAGATAATTATACAGAACTTAAAAATCTTGTGAATGAAACTAAAGCAGAACTTTTATCTAGCATTAATGATTTAGAAGATAAATTAAACAATGAAGCTCAATTAAGAGCAAATGAAGATCAAGTTCTTGATTCAAAAATTGATAAAGAAATTCAAGATAGAATTGATGCTATTTCAAAAATTAATAATACTTTAAATTTAATTACTGATCAGGTTTCAAATTATTATAAAGAAATTCTCAAAAAATTAAATAAGGAAATACAAGATAGATCAATAGCTGATCAAAATATTTTAGCTAAAGTTGAAGAATTAAAAAATAATTTAACTCAAAATATTAGCGATTTAGCAACATTATTGCAAAATGAAATAAATGAAAGAAAATTAAATGATAATGATTTACAAAATCAAATTAATAATATTGTAACCGATATTAAATCAAAATATAATGAATTCTTAAATGCGATTCAAGATATTAATACAAAAATTATTAATATTTATGGTAATGCTTCTGAAGAATACAGAAACTTTGGAGCAATTTTAGATCTTATTGATTCAATAAAAACATCAATTGAAAAAGAAATAAATGATCTCGCAAGTGAAATTCTTAGTAAATACAGTGATCTTGAAAATAAATTAAATAAAGAGATCCAAGATAGAATCGTTGAAGATCAAGCTTTAGATAATAAAATAAATAAAGAAATTCAAGATAGACAGAATACTGATAAAATAATTCTCGATAAAATAAATCAAGAAATTCAAGATAGATCTACAGCTGATCAAGATTTATTAAATAAATTAAATGATGAAATTAATATAAGAAAAGTTGGAGATTCAAAATTAAATAGTAAAATACAAGATGAAATTGTTGCTAGAACAAATGCAGATCAACATCTTGAGTCTGAAGTTAGTAATATTAAAAATGATATAGTTAAAAAATACCAAGAAGTAACTGGTGATCTTCAAAATGAAATTGTTACAAGAGAAAATCAAGTAAATTCTCTTCAAGATCAAATTAATAAAGAAACTCAAGAGAGAATTAATAATGATAATGAATTAAGAAATTTAATTCAAAATGAAACTCAAAGAGCTACAACTGTTGAAAATAATATTTTTGAAAAAGTAACAGATGTAGAAAATAAAGTTGAAAGTATTCTTAAAGACGCTGATGAAACTATTGATTCATTTAAAGAACTTGATGATAAAATCGAAAATTATAAAACAGAATTAGAATCTGAAATTAATGATTTAGCGAAAACTGAATCTGATCATTACATTGAATTAAAAGCAGAAATTGATCAAGAAGTTACTATAAGAAAAAGTAATATAAATACTTTAAACACAAAAATAGATAATGAAATTCAATCAAGAATTAATGCTGATAATGCTCTCGATGCTAAGATTAGTAATGAAACTCAAGCAAGACTAGCTGCTGATGATCAACTTAAAAAAGCTATTTCTGATGAAGCTGTATTTAGAGCTAATGGAGATAATAAACTTGACGCTAAAATTACTCAAGAAATTCAAGAAAGAACTGAAGCTGATGAAACAATAAAAACTTTATTAAATAATGAAACATTAGCAAGAAAAGATGTAGATCAAGCTTTACAAGATCAGATTAATACTTTAACAGAAACTGATAAAAATTTAAGCGATAAATTAAATACGGTAATTAAAGATATTGCAGATAAAGAACAAGCTTATAATGAAAGATTACAAAGTGTAGAAAATGTAATAAATAATTTAATTCAAGATGCACCAGATAATCTGGATTCATTAATTGAAATTATCGATTGGGTTAAATCAATTGATATAGAAAATGATCAACAACTTGAATCATTTATAGCTAACGTAAATGATAAAATTAATGATCTTTATTCAAAAATTGATGAAGAAAGAGATCAAAGATCTGAAGCTGATCAACAATTACAAAAATTAATTGAACAAGAAGCAGATACAAGAGCTGCGGTAGATAAAGAACTTGATGATAAAATTAATGACGAAATTAATAATAGACAACAAGCAGATTCAGATATTTTATTGAAACTCAATAATGAAATTACAAGAGCTCAAACAGCAGAAAGTGATCTTGATTCTAAAATAGACAAAGAAACTGAAAGAGCTAAAGCAGCAGAAAGTAATCTTAATGATTTAATTAATCAAGAAAAAGAAAGAGCTAAAGCGGTTGAAGGTACATTAGTATTTAACGACGATATTAAAAATGATGATGGATCAACTCCAGATAATTTAACAGATGCTATTAATGATGTTGATAATAAGTTAAAACTTGATATTCAAGAAGTTAATTCAAAAATTGATAATATTAATACTGATTTATCAAATAAAATTTCTGAAGTTCAACAAGATCTTTCTAATGAAACATTTGAAAGAAAACAAGAAGATTTAAAACTCGAACAAGCAATTCAAGCAGAAACTAATGCAAGAGTTTCTGTAGATAATAATTTATTAAATAAAATTAACAAAGAAATTCAAGATAGAACTGATGCTGATATTAATTTACAAAAAGAAATTGATTTACTAAGTACAAGTAATTCTGATGAACATAATCAATTTAATTCAAGAATATCTAAAATTGAGCAAACTATAGATAATATTTTACTTGGATCAACTACAGATCTTGATAGTTTTAAAGAACTTGTTGATTATATTAATTCAATTGATATAGAAAATGATAAAGCATTAAGCTCATTTATAGCAAAAGTAAACGATGAATTATCTAATATTAAAGCTAAATTAAATGATGAAATAACAGCAAGACAAAGCGCAGATAAAGAACTCGATGATAAATTTACGGCATTGATCGCTAAAGAAACTAACGAAAGAATTGCAAGCATTCAAGATCTCAAAGCATATATTGATTCATTAATTGAACAAGAACGCAATGAAAGAATTGCTGCAGATAATAAAATTAAAAATGAATTAAGTAAAATTCCTCAAGAAATTACAGATGTTTTAGCAGAAGCAAAATCTTATACAGATCAAAAAGTAGATGAAGAGAGAAATGAAAGAATTGAACAAGATAGTTATTTAAACAATAGAATTGATAAAGAAATTATTGAAAGAAAAGAAGCAGATAACATATTATCTGATGCTATCGTTCAAGAAGCAAATGAAAGAACTAATGCTGATAAACAACTTCAAGAAGAAATTGATAATGAAGTAAATAGAGCACAAAATGCTGAAGCAGAATTAGATACAAAAATTGAAAATGAAATAACAAGAGCTAAATCAGCAGAAGGTAACTTAGAATTTAATGAGGATATTAAAAATGAAGATGGAAGCACTCCAGATAATTTAACTGACGCAATTAATGATGTAGATAGACAATTAAAAATTAAAATTCTCAAAAACGCTCAAGAAATTGCTAATGAAATTAAAAGAGCTACACAAGCTGAACAAGATCTTTTAAATAAAATAAATGAAGAAGCTCAAAGAGCTCAAAATGTAGAAGGAGATCTTAAATTTGATGAATCAATTAAAAACGAAGATGGTTCAAAACCAGATAATTTAACTGATGCTATTAATGATGTAAATAGAAAAGTAGATAAAGTTTATGAAGAAGTAGTTAGATTAAATGCTGCAGTTAATGCAATTGTAGCTGCATTAGATTCTAAGGAAGAGTAGCGTTCGCTACTCTTCCTCATTTTTTTGTGAACGAAATTATATAAAATTTTTAAAAGGAGATAATTATGGCTGATAACAACGAAGTTACTTTAACGGTTGATATTTTCGATGTAGCTAACTTTAATTTAATTGAATTTTCAAGAATTTATAACAGTTTCATAAATACTGAAGAAGAGATGACTCTTAATCTTAAATACATGGATGCCGAGGGAAAAATTCATGAGATTTCAATAAAAAACATAGCAGGTATAAAAAAATTACTTGAAAATCAGTTTAGTGAAAAACTCAATCAAGAAATTCAGAGAGTACAAGAAGCTGAAAAAGCTCTCGAAGAATTAATTAATAATGTAAAAAAAGAATTATATAATCTTATTCAACAAGAAATTCAAGAAAGAAAAGATGCAGTAATCGATGTTACAAATTTAATTAATCAAGAAGTAGAAAGAGCTAAAAAAGCTGAAGTAGATCTTGATAATAAAATTAAAGAAGAAATAAAAAGAGCTAAAAAAGCAGAAGCAGATCTTGATAATAAAATTAAAGAAGAAATAAAAAGAGCTCAAGAAGCTGAAGCAGATCTTAATTCAAAAATAGATCAAGAAATTCAAGATAGAATTGAAAATGATCAGCAACTTGATTTAAAAATTACAGAAGAAGCAGAAAGAGCAATAAAAGCTGAAAAAGCTCTCGATTCTAAAATAGATCAAGAAGTAGAAAGAGCTCAAGAAGCTGAAGTAGATCTTGATAATAAAATTAAAGAAGAAGTAGAAAGAGCTAAAAAAGCTGAAAATAAATTAAATGATTTAATTAATCAAGAAATTCAAAGAGCTCAATCAGCAGAAGGAAATCTTGAATTCAATAAAGATATTAAAAATGAAGATGGTTCTAGTCCAGATAATCTTACTAACGCTATTAATATTGTAGATAATAGATTGATTTATGAAATAAATAGACTTGATCAATCAGATAAAGATCTTAAAGCTTATATTGATCAAAGAATTACAAATTTAATCAATGGTTCGCCTGATACATTAGATACTTTAAAAGAGCTTGCTGATGCTCTTGGAGATGATCCAAATTTTGCTACAACAATTACTAATAAGTTAACCGAATTAACAACAGAATTATCTAATCTTGAAACAGAAATTCAAACTCTTGATTCTAAAATAAATCAAGAAATAAATAGAGCTAAAAAAGCTGAAACAGATCTTGATAATAAAATTAAAGAAGAAAGTGCAAGAGCTCAACAAGCTGAAGAAAATCTTAATGTAAAAATCGAAAGTGAAACTCAAAGAGCTCAACAATCTGAAGAAAATATTCAATTAGAACTTGATCAAACTCAAGCTGGAGCTGGTTTGGATGATACTGGAGTTTATAAAGCAAATGGAAATACATATTATATTAATTCCGCGACATCTTTATTTAATGCTGATGAAATTATAGACGCTGCACTTTATAATGAATATGAAAGAGCTAAATCTGCGGAAGGTTCGTTAAAATTTAATAAAGATATTAAAAATAAAGATGGATCAACTCCAGATAATTTAACTGATGCTATTAATGCTGTAGATGAAAAAATCGAAGCACTTTATAAATTTTTAGGTATTAAAAGATAATTATATTATCTCAAATTCGTATTAATTATTTAAAATAGCAAATGAAGGAGTACGAAATGTATCAAAATAGAATAAATATTATCGTAGATCAAACACTTAAAAAAGATGATCATCAAAAATATCGTTTCAAATCTTTACAAACTGCATTTAAAACTATACCTATTGGAGGAGCAGGAAATATAACAATAATAGGCAATTATAAATTAGATAAAGAAAAAATTGAAACTGGTGAAAATAAAGATATAGTTATTAATCTTAAAACTGGTTCGAGAATTGAAACAGAATGGTTAACTTATCAACATCCATCTGATCCAAATTATTATTTTAATGGTTGGATCAAAATGAAGCAAATTTTAATAAGTTCTGGAACTTCGTTAAATATTTGGGTTTTTGATAAAGAAAAAAGTGAAGAGACTGAAAAAATTTACATTCCAGAATATCCAAAAGATTACAAAGGAATTTTTCCTTATGCAAGAGGATTGTTTTCATATAAATCATCTCAGGGAAAACCTATATCTTTTTCAATAGGAGGAAGATTATGGCCGGTAAATAAAAATTGGATTGTTCAAAAATCCGGTTATTTATTTTTTAGATCAAATTGGGACGCTGATAAATTACAAGCAGGAAATTCATTTACATTATCTTTTCCTCATTATACAGGACAATATCAATTAGATCCAAAATATGCTAAAATAGCTGATTTTTCTAATCAAGCTTTTAATGTAAATTTAATTGCAACTAATAGAATTACTGATTTAAATGGAATAAGACTTGAAAAAATATACGGTAATTTAACACCTTTATTTTCAGGAATAATTTTTAATAATAATGGAAATGTTTTAAATATAAATACTAGTTATAAATTTAAACTGTAAAGGAGAAAAAATGATTAAACTAATTAAACTTGGTGATAATATTATTGCTAATATTGAACCTTATTATTATGATGAAGAAGGAAATCAAATTTGGAATATTCCGAATACTTTAGATGAACTTAAAAAAGCAATGATTGATACTTATAATTGGCTAATAGGTCAAAGTATAAAAAATCTACTTGGTGATGATACTAAACTTCCAGCTTCGAATTCTAAAGCAATTGTTTTGCTTTCAAAAATTGTTTCACAGTTAATTCCCGATAATACAATTTTGAATTTAACTAATCTTGAAAAATCAGCATGGAATAAATTACTTTTTTTAGCAAATAATGGATACAGTGACAGTAAACTTTTGAATGATTCGCTTGACGCTGTTATTAATAACATCAGCGAATATTCAAAGAAAATCGAAGATATTTTGAAAATTAATGATTTTGATGAATTATTAAATTATATCCAAGGAATAACTCTTACTGAAAAATCTCCAACTGAAATAACTAAAAGTTAATTAAATTAAAAATTAAAATAGCTTTTTTTTAGCTTTATTTGAAAGGGTTTAAACCAATGCTTAAATATTCTGATTTTAAACTTCAACCTCTTAGAAATCATAAATTTAAATTGCTCAATTCAGTGATTTATAAAGATATTAAAGTACCTGCTGGATTCTATACAGATGGAGCTACGATTCCAAGAATATTTTGGAGTATTTATCCTCCTAATAAAACAGATTATCTTCCGTGCGTAATAATTCATGATTACCTTTGCGATCTCGGACAATACGATAAAGCAGATAAGTATTTTAAAGAATGTTTGAAAGATATACATGTTAGTAAAATAACGCAATTTATTTTTTACTGGACCGTAAGAATTTATCATTTAATTAAATATAGTTTTTTCAGGAAAATAAAAGAAAAAATTATAAATATATTTAAGAAGGTATTTTAATACCTTTTTTTATTTTTTTTGTCTTTAGAAAAAAGAGCTTTTTTAGATAGCTCTAAAAAAGCTTCAAAAAGATTTTTAAAGAAAAATCTTTTAGCTAAACTTTATTTTTCTTTTGAGAGCTTTTTTAGATAGCTCTAAAAAAGCTTCAAAAAGATTTTTAAAGAAAAAACTTTTAGCTAAACTTTATTTTTCTTAAGAGAGCTTTTTTAGATAGCTCTAAAAAAGCTTCAAAAAGATTTTTAAAGAAAAACTTTTAGCTAAACTTTATTTTTCTTTTGAGAGCTTTTTTAGATAGCTCTAAAAAAGCTCCTTTTTCTAACGACAAAAAAATAAAGAGAGCGCTAACTCTCTTTATTTTTTTCGTTTTCATTGTATTCATGATTTAAAATTTTTCTAGATAAAATATCAATAAGATTATCAATCTTTTTAAGAAAATAATTTTCATTAAAATATGGTTGTTTTGAAATTAATTTGAAATTCTTATCTACAAAAAATAAAAAGTTTAATTTGATACTTAAATCTTTAGCGACTAATGACAGAATTTCATCAACAGCTTCTCTGTCATTTATAAAATTATAAAAATAATCAAAAAGTTTTTCATTTAATTTCTCTTTAATGTAAACTTGATATTTCTTTTTAGAATTATTTTTAAAAAATTTTGAATTGATTTTATGCCAATAACTTTCTTCGATAAATGAATTATTTGTAAATTTTAATACAGTATTATAAAGAAAACTATGATCAACAATTGAAAAGTTATCATTATAACTGCGTATAAAATCAAAATAATTTGGTTCAAAAAATTGTTGTATAAAAGCATCATTCATAAAAAAATAATCATCTTTAAAAACTTTTTTATGCTTTATACTATAAATCATTAACATCATATCATAAATAAATTTATTAAAATTATGATTTAAATCTTTATTTTCAAAAATTAAACTAAAGTTCTCGGTAAATAATCCTTCAAGTTGTTTAAAGAATCCTACTTTAACTTTACTTAGATTTGTAGCGTAAAAACTGAATAAATTTTGATGAATCAAAGTTAAATATGAGCTAAATATTGCTCTTAAAGTTAAAGGATTTTTATTTTTAATAGCAGTAAATAATAAATATTTAAGAATTCTTTCAACGATTTGATCAGGAGTAATCATTAAAATATCATAATAAAATTCTCCGATTTTAGTTTTATTATTATATTTAACTAACCATTGTTCGATTAGACTTTTTAAAGTCAATAAAAATCTAGTCAATTCTGGATTTTTACTAATTATAATATAAAGATCATTTAAAAATAATTCGAGAGAATTTTTAGCTCTCTTGATATTAGTAATACCTTTTTCTTGTAAGAAAATCTTAGCAAATTTTTCTAGAACTTTCAAATAATAATGAAAAGCTACAAGAGTTAATCTATTGATTCCATGTTGAAACATTGTTAATTCAATTTCATCATTAAAATTATTATAAATTTCTTGATACATAATGTATTCTTCATCAGAAATTTCATCATTATCATATTTATTTTCAATTTCATTTAATTCTTTTTGAATACTTTCTTTTATTAACTTTTCAACGAAAGTTTTTATTTCAAGAAATGTTTCATATTTCAATTGTGGTTGATAATTTTTCTTTTTGCTAGATGAACTGGAAAGAAGTATATCTAAGTTTTTATATATTTTATTTTTATCTAATTCATCTAAAAATTTATTTTCAATAAATTTTTCAACCTGAGCATCAATTTCATATTTCTTTAAAAAATTTTCAATAATCGATTCAATCTTTTTATGATCGTATTTTAATTTTTTTTCTTTTTTATCTTTAAGATTAGTATATTTTAATTTGAGTTTAATATTTTTTGTATCTTCTTTTACTTTAATCGCTTCTTGATTCATCATTTTTAGAATCTTTCTTAAATTTATTAACAATTTCTTTAAATTTTTGTATCATTTCATCCGTTACTGCTTTTTCGTTTGCATCTTCATAAATACTTAAATCGATTCCAATATCTTTTCCAAATTTATAAATGCTTTCGTTTAATTCATAAGCATCCATTGGAGAAATTTGCTCAGGTTCGATAATAGTAATTTCTTTAATATCTTTATTTTCTTCATTTAATTCAATAGTTCTGATATTGACAGCATATTTTTTTGATAAATCATCGATTATTAAAATATTATTTTTAATTGAATTGATAATTTTTTTTATTTCTTCTGATTTTAGATTGTTTGGAATTTCAAAAATTTCTATACTTACTAATTCTTTGATTTTTTTCTTTTCCATTTTAGCTCCTTTAAGATAATTTTTATTTTAATGTTTATTTCATTGAAGAGCTTTTTTTGCGATTTTTAAATAAATAATTTTTTTAACAAAAAAGTAAATTTACATAACCAAAAGGAGAAGAAATGATTTTAAAAAATATGAAAAATATGAAAAATATGAAAAATATGAAAAATATGAAAAATATGAAAACTTTATTTTTAATTTTAATAACTATGATTTTATCAGTTACAGCTTTATTTGCTCAAACTTTTAAGAAAGATTTTTCAATCTTAAAATTAGATAATTATATTATAAAAACACACTGTTCTCAAGTCATAAGAGATCCTTATCAAGTCAAATGTTATAATTACAATGTTAAAAAACCAAGTATTAATTTATTTAAAATAAATAAAAAATTCACAAACGAAAAGATTGAAAAAAGATTATCTTTCAAAGAAGATAAAAGAATTCCAGAAGAATATCAAAATAAATTAACATGTTATAAATATAGCGGTTTTGATAGAGGACATATGGCGCCCGATAGATTTTTTGATTTTAATTTAACTATTTTAAAAACAACATATTTAACTTCAAATATAATCCCAGAATATCCAATAGTTAACAGAGTAATTATTTCAAAAATAGAAAGATTAATAAACGATAAAATTCAGAAATATGATACTATGTATGTTATAGTTATTGCTTTTTTTGATAAAGATCAATATTTAAAAAATGATAATTGTGGAAAAATTCCAGATAAAATTCTTTATATTATTAAAGCGCCTAGATATAGTTGGTATTATTTAATACCAAATTTACCAAAAGAAAAATTAATTAAAAAATATCAAGATTATAAAAATATTGAAAATTATAGAATTCATTCTGTTAAAATTCTTAAAATTTTACACAAACATAAGATTTACATTATAAAACAAAGGTTTGAAAATGTCAGATAAAATAAATCAACTTCCAATTCAGGTAATTAAAAATGAAATAAAACAATACAAAGAATTAATTAATAAAAAAATACAATTTACACAAAATGATTTAGAGTCTTTTAAAGACTCTGTTTATAAAGCTATAAAAGCTAATTCTACAGAAATTCAAAATATAAATAAAATATTAACTAAGAAAATTAATGAATTATATGATTTAATAAAAAAAAGAAATGAAAGATTATATTTAAATTTAAAAACAGAATTCAATGAAAGAATTAAAAAAATTGAAAATGATTTACACAATTCAAAAATTCTTTTGAATTCTTCAGAAATAAATTCTTTAAAAAATAAAGTAGATCATATTTTCGAAGAAAGTTCTAAAATTACTAGACTTGAAAATAAAATTCAAAAACTTGAAGAAAAATTAAAGCAATATGAAGATATTTTTAACTCAATTCTTTAAAGGATTTAAATGAAAATTGAAAAATACAATGTTATTAAAACTAAAAAATCAAAATTAATAGATTTTGAACTTTTTTATTCTTATAAAGTTTTCCCGAGAGAATTTAGATTCAATTATTTAAAACATAGATATTTTCTTTATGTATATTTAGATCCTTTTAAATGTTATCTTGATAATAAAGAATTAGGTTATATAGAAAATCCAGATTATTTTTTTGGATATGAACCATTTTATATCGGTAAAGGTACAAATGGACATGGATATAGAATGAATCAACATATATCAATTTTTCGAAAAAATCAAGAAACTAACTTAATTAAAAGAAAAAAATTTGAAGAAATTGAAACTAAAATGAAATCTAATAAATATCCAGATAAACCAAAAAATTGGACTGAGTATAAAAATAATTATATTATCATTTTAAATACTTTTAATTCAGAAAAAGAACTTCAAGATGCTGAAATAGCATTAATTAATAAAATCGGAACAATTTATCAACAGACTGGCCCACTTGTAAATAAAATAACGAATTATGAAATACAAAAATATAAAAGGAGATTTGAAGATGATTATTACAGCTAAAATTGATAATAGTATAATCAAAATTAATCTTGATAACATTGGATTTTTAAAAATAATTGAAGAAAATGAAGATTTTACGAAACTAAATATTCAATATAGAAAAAAAGCTACGTTGAAAGAAGTTGAATTTATTTTAAAATTACCAAAACACGAAGTTCCAAAATTTCTTTCAAGATATAAGCTTTATAGACTAGAAAATTATTTTATCAATATCAATTCTTTAGTATTTGTAGTAGAAAAAAATGAAAATAGAGGTTATATCGAACTCGAATTTTATTTTACTGATGGACAATATTTAACTATTAAAACTAATAAAAGCAGATGGGAATCTTGGTCTAGTCTTAGATTGTAAAAAAACTAAAAAAACAAAAAAACAAGGGAAGGGCTTAAGCCCTTCCCTTGTTTTTGTCGTTAAATAACAGAAAAATTTATATTAATTTTATTAGATTTAAAAAATTCTTTAAATAATTTGTAGTTTGTAAGAATTACATTATTTTTAAATTTCTGAATATCCTTAAAAGTTTTAAATTTATTCAGATTGAAAGCAATTTGAATAAAATATAATTTTTTACTTGCTTCTAAAAAATTAAGTAAATTTTCTCTATTTAATAAATAATTTTTCCAGAAATTTAAAGTTAAATTTTCTAAATAAATATTAGTATATTTAATATTTTTTAATTCTTTCATGTAAAAGAGATTTTTAAGATCTTCAAGTAACATTCTAAATTTATAAAAATTTGATTTTATATCTATATCAAGATATAAATATTCATCATTTGAAAATGAATAAAGTTCTCTCAATTCATAATTATTTATATAACCGTAAAATATATTAACTTCATTAAAATCTGAGTTTAAGAATTCGTTAGTAATATAAGGCTTTAATATAAAATAAAATAAATTAGAATCTAAAATATTTTGAAACGCTTTAATATATTCAACTTGATTTAATTTATCATCAAAATAGACTATTATATTTGGATAATATGCTTTTAATGGTAAAATATAAGTTCCAAGATCGACATTTAAATTTTCATATTTTGAAAAATGATTATCTAACCATTTAAAATTTTGATAAAATAAATAAGTTAATAATTTTTTCTTTTTGATATCAATTTTATTTCTTGATTCTGATAAATCTTCGGCTACTTTGATATAATCTTGAAAATGAGATTTAATAATTTCAAAGTCATCAGTCATATAATAAAATTGACTAAATGTTAATTTAAATTTATTGTTTAAACTTTCATTTAAAATATTTTCTATACTTGATTTTGAATTATTAGAATTATTAATTTTATTATATATATTAAGAATTTGAGAAGTACTTGGATGGTTATCTGAAAATAATCTTTTTAAAACATTATAAGTATTATTATAAAAAGGATTAAAAGTATAAAGATTTGAATCCATATGGCTAAAAGATACAACAATAATTTTTTTAGAATGATTTAGTTTTTCATAAAAATCATAAACATCTGGATTATCAATTTCATTTAAACCACTGAATTCTTTTTTCAAGAATTCATTTTTATACAAGATAATCTGTCTCATAAGTCTAAATTGAAATTCATTTCTTTTTTTCTTAATGAAATTCAAAATATGATTTTCAGATATTTCTAATATTTTATTTTGAAAAGTTAAAATAATAGATCTAAAATCTTTTTCTGAAATATTAAGTATTTCTTCAAATTCATTTTTATTTTCTGTAATATTATTTTTTAATTCATTTAATAATTCTTGATATAAATTTAAATAAAAATTAATAATTTCATTTTTATATTTTGATAATGAAATATTAAAACGAGATTTTTTTTTAAAATCGTTTAAATTATTCAAAATATTTTCTTTGATACTTTCTAAATCATATTCCCATTCAATGTTATTGATTTCAAATTTAGAATCATTTTTATTAATTTTGATTTTCAAATTAATATCAAAATTTAATAAATCTAATGTTTTCAGTAATGTTAATATTTCTGGCGCTTGAAAGAAAAATAAATAATTTTCTTTTTCAAAAAAAGCTCCAAATTTAAAGTAATTTTTAAAGAGATTTTGAATAATAAATTGTTTTTTATAATTAAAAATTAATTCAATATTTTCTGAATCAATTTGATTAATTTTTTGTAATTTAATAGATTGATTTAAATTTTCATTTTCTTTTTTTGAGATAACATTCTTAATTTTTATTTTTAAAAAAGGATAATTATTTTCAATCCATCGTAAAATATCTTTATTTTTTTCGGTACTAAAAGAATTATAAAGTCTAGCGAAGTCATAAGATGATAGCATTATTTTACGATCCGCAGCTAGTAATATATTTTCTCTAATTTCATAAATTTTATTTTTCAATAAATATTGAGAAAAAAACTTACTTAAATTTTGATAATTTTCAAGATCTTTTAATTCATAAGAAAATAAATTATCTAAACTTAAATAAAAGTTTTCATATGTTAAAAGATTAGGATTGATGTTAATTTCTTTAAAATAATAATTTAAATTTTGAAGTTCTATATAATTATCAAGATTATCTTCGGTTGATTCTAAATGCTTAGGATAATAATATTGAACATTTTTTAAATTATTATAATAAAATAGAATATTTGATTCTGTAATAATATTATTACGATTATTGTAATCAATATTTGGTAAATAATTATTTAAAGATGTAATTAATTCATTTAGTATCTCTATTTTTTCATTTAATAAATTGTAGTTTATAAAAACTGAAAACTTATTAACATTCATGTTGTCTTTAAAATTTTCTTTAAATTGATTTTCAATTTCATTAATTTCAATTTTAATGAGTTTGTATAAATTTAAAACCGATAAATTTACATTTTTATTTTTATCAAAAATATCATTAATAGAATTTGATTTGTTTTGATCAATTTTAAAAGCTTTAATAATTTTTCTCAAAACTTGAAAATTATTAAATAAATTTAGTAAGTTTTCTAAAAGATTCTCAATATTCACAATAAAAAATAAATGATACTGTTTAATTAAAGAATCTGTTGTTCTATATAATTTTTCAAAGTCATCAATATTAAATATATTTCCATAGCTACTATTTTCTATATTTTCTATTAACGCAATAAATATTTTTTTATAAAAAACAATTAAAGTTTCAATAAGATTTGAAAAAGTTTCTTTTTTTGTATCCGTTAAATTGATATAGTTTAAAGTTTCTAAATTAAAATCAAAATTATTTTTATTCATGTATTTTAAAGCTATTAAATATTTACTACTTTTAAATAAATCATAAAATATATCTCTTACTAGTTCAATAATATTATTTTCAAAACCTTTGTAGTTATCAAAATTACTAATTTTTTGCAAATTTTGTTTAATATTTTCTAATGAAATATAAAATTCTTTAATTAAAAATTTAATCAAAGAATTTTCTTGATGATCAAGATTATCAAACGTGTTTGAAATTTCTTTAGAAATTTCAGATATTATTTTATAAATTGATTCAGTTTCTATCTGTTTAATTATTTCTTCTGAAAAATTTTCTGAAGTTTCTATGTACGCATTATAATGTGTTATATCCGAATTAGATTTTCTTATATAAAATTGGTCCTCAAAATTATTAGTATAATAATCAACTTTAAAATTTATATTAAGAGCTTGATTAAAAACATATCTATAAAATGATTCTATATTATTGATCCCTGATTGTAATAAATTATAAAAATCTAAGAGTGTTTTTAATTCAAAATTTACTTCATAGTCATCAACTAGAAATGCAAATAATTTAAATAATTTTTTTTCATTTTCATTTAGGTTTAAAAAACTAAGATTAATTTTAGAATTTTTCAAACTAGTTAAGTTATAATTGCTTAAAAACGTTTTAAATATTTTTTGTCTAGTATTTCTTACCTTAATTGGCATCATAATATTCTCCTTTTATTTTTTTTAATGACAAAAAAAATTATGGGATTAATCCCATAATTTATCATGTAATCTATGTAATTTATTGAAAAATGATTTTGAAAGTTTTTGATATTCTTGATGTTTCGTAACATCAGAATTTTTAAGAGCAATATCAATCATTTTATCAAGAATTGATATCAATTCTTGGAGCTTTTCTTTTTCATCATAATCATGCTCATGATTTGTATGTTTTCCCCATACAGATTCAATTAACGATAGTTTATGTCTTAAAATTAATAATAAAAATATAAAATCGTATTGATTATCAATACAAATAACTTTTCTCCATTTTAAAAAATTATAATAACAAGCTATATAATTTTCATAAAATAACCTTAATTTTATTTTCGGATATATCCAAAAATGAAGCCAAAAAAGCTTCTGAAGCTTCTTTAAAATTTTTTTCATTTTTAATCCTTTCATATAGGTCTAAGAACTTCTTTGTTAAATTTATTAAATCTAATTAATTGATTTTCACGAGTATAATAATGAAAACTATTTCTATAATTAAATAGAAAACTTCTGCCTGTAATTGCAGCAGGAATACTTGTTGAATTTGTTTTTGCTAACGAATATAACTGTTCTAAAATTTGTAATTTCTCATCAATTTTATATGTTAATATAACGTCAAAACCGTTATACATCGCAAATTGAAATGGTTTATTATAATAAATATAATTAAAATCTCCATCAAGATCAAGTTTAGTAATACCAAGTTCCACTTCAGCAATTGTATTTAATTTATAATTTGGTAAGGATTGACCATATCCTTGACCTCCAGCATCTACCGGTTTATATAAATCCAAAATATCCGCACGCACATACTCTGGCTGCTCTATAGAATAATCTCCAAAGAATCTAATGTCAAAATCAGTAATAATTCTTAAAGCTTCATCTTTTCCTACTAATTGAAATAAACGATTTATTGTATATAAATCGTCAAATAATTTAGAGTTAAAACCGATAAGATAAAAAGTTTGCAAATCAATTAGTTTTCTAAAAAATGAGATTAAAAGATCTTTTTCATTGTTAAATAATTTAGCTTGAAATTGAATATCATCAATTTTATATACTGGGTTTTCTTTGACTTTCTCATAATATATCTTTTTAACTTCCGTTAAAAAGATATTTTCATCAAAATCATGCGATTTATCTTTCAGAAAATAAAAAAATAAAATATTATCAATGTTATTATAAAATGAAATTGAATTAATTTTAAATTCAGCTTTTTTAGCATCTGGCGCTTTTTTTGGATCAAAAAAAGTTTCAATATCATAATAAGTTTTATTTAAAATTTTTTTATCCCAGAATTTATCATCAAGATGTTTATATTTATATAAATAATTAATAAAAGCATTCATTCCTGGGGTTAAATCCATATTGTAGAATCTATAAAAATCAAGAGAAAAGTTATTTAAAGATTTAACTATATCTCTTATATTATTTTGATTTAAAACATAATTTTTTGCTTCGATTGCTTTCATTGTTAAGCCTTTCATTTGATTTTATGATAACCAAGACCTTTACAATAAGGACATATTTGAATATTATTTTCTTTTAAAATATCATTGAATTGATTATTTAATTTTTCTAAATAATTTCTATATTGATCTATAGCCGATTGAATTTTTTCAATTTTAATTTTATTATCATTTAAATTAATAATTAATTTTTTATATTTTAAAAGTTTTTCATTTAAAGATTTTAATTTTTGAATTTTTTCATTAATTTTATTATCGAGATATTTTTTAGATGTTTTAAGTTTTTGAATTTGTAATCTAATTATAATTTCAGAATCATTTAATGATTCTAATTTGTACTTGAATTCTAAAATTTTTTTATATTTTTGATAAGCATTTTTAATATTATCAATTTTTAGAGCTTTTTTAGAAAGCTCTAAAAAAGCTTCAGTTAATTTTTTTAAGTTAAAATTTATCTCTTTATTTTTTAATAAATGAATTTGATAACTTTTGATTAATTTATATTTAAAATATCTTTGTTTAAGATTTTCAATATTTTTTTCTATTTTATCTTTTTCTTTATTTAAAAGAGCTTTTTTAGATAGCATCTTTTTTAGTTCTTTTTTTGATTTTTTGCATTCTTTTAATAATAAATATTTATATTTTAATTGATTAAATTGTAATTTCTTTTCTAATTTTTGAATTTCTGTATCTATTAATTTTATTTGCTTATCTATAATTTTTATTTCATCAGTTTTTTCTTTAATTTTTTCTTTTAATTCAACTATAATTAAAGTTAATTGTTCTGTGTTAAATAAAAAATTAAATATTTTTTCATTATCATTTGATTTTTTGCCAATCATAAATAAATTATCAAATTGAGAGCTAAAAGAGATTTTTTCCATTTGAGCTCTTAATTCTGGTTTTATATTTTTATATAATTTTTTTATATCAATAAATTTAAAACCAAGTTTTTCCATTTTAGATTGAATTATTTCTTTAGCTAAATTTTTACCTAAGTATTCTTCTCCATCAATTTCATAGATAATTTTTTTTGATTTGTATTTAAGAATTATTTTATCTATTAATTTTTCATTTTCATAATATTCTAATTTTATTTCAGATATTTTTGAACCGATTCTTAAATATCTTTCTTTAAATTCATTAAAAATTAAAACATTGATTGCTCTAAGTATAGCACTTTTACCAGTGTTATTTGGTCCTTCGATTGTACAAAAACCTTCGAATTCAAAAGTTTGATGTTTAATACTTTGAAAATTTTTAATATCAAAAACATATTTATATTTTAATTCTTGATCTATATTTATATTTTTCTCTTGTATTAATAATTTTTTTATTTTTAATTTTTCATTTTTTGATTTTATATTTTCATTTATATTTTCGTATTCATAATTAACTTTATACGAAATATGAGCATGTTCGCTTAAATCGCTTGTTTGAGCCACTAATATGATTGTAAAGTCATAATGTTGAGCAAATTTTCTTAAAAATTTACTAAGTCTCTCTCTATATTCTGGAGATACTTGAGCAAAACTTTCATCAAAAATAAAAAATTTATTTCCAGAGTAAAAGAAACCTATAAGAATTTTAAATAGAACACTGATAACGCTTAAGACTCCTCCTCCATTACTTTCAAGTAGCTCTTCATTTTTTGCTATTTGAACTCCATTTTGATAAAATACTATATTGTATTTTATTCCAGTTTTTTTAACTTCTTGCTCTATATTGATTTCGATATTATCTTGAAAAATATCTTTTAAAGCAGAATTGATAATATCAAGAATAATATCTTTTTTGTATTCAAGTTTATAATTTTTAAGCATTTCAATAATATTGATTGCTATATTTTCAATTTGAATTTTTTCTTTTAAATCAGCGTATTGCGAAAGAAGAGCTTTTTTAGATTCTTTTAGCTTTTTTAGCTCTTCTTTTTGATTAAATAAAATATATTTTATGTTCTCTAATTTTTCATTTTCAAACATTAAAATCCTTTATGTAAATTCATTCTTCTTTAGTTTCTTTTTTTGATTCAAATATGATTTTTTCTTGTAAGATTCTTAATGTTTCCAAAGTATCTAAAAATAATAAAGCATTTTCTTTCTTTTTGAAATAAAATGTTAATAGTTTTAAAGTTTCCGTGTATTTATATGAAATTAAAGCTTCAAGCGTTAATAAACCAACAGTATATATTATATCATCATCTTTAAAATCTTTGAATTCATTATAAATATTTAAATCAATATCTGATTTAACTCTTTTAAAATATTCATGTTTATAAGTTAATTCTAAAATATGAATATTTGATAAATCAATCGCTTTATTTCCTAAAATAATTATTTTATTATTCTTTTCATCCCAATAAAGAATGTATTCTTCAATTTTTGCAAAAGGTTTTAAATCTTTTATAGATTCTAAAGCCTTTTGATCCCTAATCATTTTTTACTCCTAATAATTCTTGCATAGCTTCAGAAATATCTCTTATTTCTTTTTGAGCACTTGATTTTAATCTTAAATTAAAGAAATTTTGAAGTCCATCAGGATACCAAGCACACCAAATAATTGTATAAGTACTAACTGGTAAAAGATCTCTAGCTTCTTGCATTGATATACCATTTTTAAGAGCTTCATTAACTTTTTCAATTCCTTTTACTATGTATTCTATATTTGAATCTGTATTCATTTTTGGAGTTAATCTAAAATCAATCGGAATTTTATTTAAGGTAGTATATCTTCTTGATAATTCTTGATAAGAAGCTCTTCTATGTCTTAAAAATTGTCTAGCGTCTCTTATCGTCATTTTAATTCTAAACACATGAAAATTATTTTCAATTAAAAATATTTCTTCAGGTTTTGTATTATACCATATTTTATCTTCAATATCAAATAACCATTTAAATTCAGAAAAATAATTCATATCAAAATTTTCTTTTATATAATTAAAGAAAGCTATATCATACATTAAAGCTCTGAGATTTGTAATTAAATAATTCTGATTAATCCAATAACCAAAACGAATAATATTTAATTCTAAATCATGATTTGTCTTTTTTAGAACTTTTTCGATTTCATTTAATATATGACTTATAATATCTTTATTTTTTATTTCAAGTTCTTTTTTTAATTTATCATTTTTTAATAAAACGAATCCAAAATCTAAAATAAATTTTTCCATATAATTTTGCATAATTTTTACTTTTTCAGAATCAATTAAAACTGGTACGAATTCAAATGAACTTGAAGGCAAACCAATACTTTCTCTAGCAAGTTTATCAAAAAGTTTAAAATTTGGTTTTAATGAGTTATTTCCATAACACACACTTGCTACTGTACTTACAGCTTGAACGCGAGATTCATGCGATGTATTTGCTTTACTAAAATCCCAGGATTCAACAAATCCTGGTTCAAGATGATTATAATAATTTTCTTTCCATAATTCTTTTTTATTTTTTAACTTCATTGCTTCTCCTTATTATTTTTTTTAATTTTTTTTGATTTCTTCGATTGCTTTTTGTCTTAAAATACAACTACCACATTTACCACAAGGACTACCATCTTCATTTGGATAATAACAACTATAGCTAATATCTAATATTTTATTGAATTCTTCTTCTCCTAATTCATTATACATTTCTTTAAGCATATTTATTTTAGTTTTATTATAAAATGGAGCTATAACTCTATAATTATATTTTTCTTTTCCTGCTCTTGGAATTAATTCATTGATTTTTGTAAGCCAAATCTCACTATTATCAAGGTATAACATTCCTTCGCTTAAATTTAATCCAAATAAGAAATCTGCAGATGTTAAACCTTTTCCTTCTGCATAAATAGCCATTAATTCTGCAAACAATGTATTTCTAAATGGAATATACGCTAAAGTGCTTTCTGCTTCTCGCATGTCTGCCTGAGCATCTTGATTAATTAATTTAATATCACGATTATAAATCATTGAAATATCCTGCATCATTCCCTCGACATTCATGACTCGAGCAGTTACATTTAAATTAGAAAAATTTTCTTTTAAATATTTTTCCATTTTAAAAAGAGCATGTAATTCTTGTTCTCTTGCTCTTGCTCTATAATCAAAGTATATTAAATCAATAGATTTATATTTTATTAAATTATATTTTTCTTGATTTTTTAAAACTTTTATTAAACTTAATGTTATATCCATCCCTCCACTGTAACTTACTATCAAACTATCTGTAATAGATTTACCAATAATTTTTTTTATTTCATCTATTTCATCTTTTTTATAAAAAGCATCTGTAGTAGCGATAAATACATTATCTTCTTTGAAAGTATAAAAACCTAATCCTTTATCAATAATTTTAAGATCATAAATTGCTTTATCATGAGAATATCTTATTAATTCTATTACAGCTAAAGAATAATTTCCTTTAATCGTTTTGAGTAACTCCTCGAGCGAAGCATTTGCTAGAAAAACTTCAGAATCTACTTTAATATTTTTTAAATTATATATTTTAATAAGTTCTTCGACATTTTGAATTGTTCCATGCATCCATACGAATCTTTGATTTTTACTAAATAAAGAAGTAAAATACGGAGGCATTGGAACTTCATTATTTTCCATTTCTGGACGCTGTCTTGAAAATAAAATTACATGCATATCTTTGTAATTATTTAAATCATCTATCGTAAATTTTTTCATAAATCTTTTATAAACTACATCAAAATCATTTTTATCTGAAAAAATAATATAATACAAATTATCATTTACAAAAGCAGAAATTGAATATCCTTCGCCACCTTTTCTATTAAGTGATTCTTTTAAATTATTATAGTTTTCAACCATATATGAAATTATATCTTTTTTTGATCCGGATAAAGTAATTATTTGACACATAAATTCTCCTTTGAATTTTTTGGATAAAAATAAAAAAATTTAAAGCGCAAAAAGCGCTTTAAATTTTTAATAATTTATAAATATTTCTACATAATTCTTTCGCAGCTACGAAATTGTATTCAAATGTTTTAGGCAATCTCATATCAGTCCACATTGAACTTCCGTTAATTTTAGATAGTGTTCTCCAACCTTTCAAAGAAACATTAGAGTAACTTCCTGTACAAACCGTACCTGGACGAGGTTCTTTAGTTGAAATATTTCCAGTAAACCAGGTATTATCAATCATATATCCATATGCATTATTATCATTTATACTAACTATAGCATGTCCATAAAATGGAACCATCTCACCATGAACATATATATGCAATGGAATATACATACTTTTAATATTTATTTGCATTTCTATATCTATGTATGAATTATTTAATGCTGGAATTGCATTGCTTAGAAAAGTATCTAATATATTAACAGTGTTAGATGTTAATGTATTTTTATTTTTTAAAATCTTATTAAGAATAATTGCTTCGAGTTCAAGAATTTCTTTAAAGATTTTTTTATTGATTTTTTCATTAGCATTTTTTGTTTCAAAAATAAAGACATCGCCTTTTATTTCAAAAATACTTTTATCAATATTTATTTTTTCATGATTTATAAATTTTCTATAATTAGTAATCAATAAAGATAAGATTACGGGATGTGTGATATTAATTGCTTTTGAATTTGACGGTCTAAAAATCATTCCCCCAAAAGGAGAAATAAAATCAGTATTTTCTTTTGAAAGAATATTTTGTTGAATTTTTAATGCTTGTCTAATAGTTATATTTTTAATAATTTTCACTTTATCGCTATATAATAAATGTTTTATTACATCAATATCATATTCCATATTATAAGGATAAGTTACATTTGGTAAATCATCTATTTTTTTTAATGGTATAACAACATTACCTTCTGAATCAATTATATCAAAATTTATTTCATCATTATCCTCCTGAATTCTTTTTTTAAACGAAATAAATTCGTTAGTTATAATTTTTTCTAAAATATCCATTTTTTCTCCTTTTTTTAAATTTAAATGTTTTCAAATTTTAAATTATTTTTATCTTCTTCTGATAATAAATCAAAATCAAATCTAAAGAGATTTGTATCAGGATTAATTTTATTTATATCTTCATTTGCTAAAATTTTCATGAATTGAATTGTAGCTCCATATAAATTTAAAAGCAATACTGGGATATCTATGGAGCCGTAGGTTTCCGTAATCAATCCTTCTATCTTAGGACATTTAGTAATACTTACAGCATTATTTGAATGTCCTATCATTATAAATGGTGCGTTCATTTCATAAAGCGCCTGACGAGTTTCGAAATCAGGCGCTCCAATGAAAATCACATTTTTGTATTTCTCAAGAATTTCTTTTGCATCGTTTATAGTGAAATATTTATCTTCTGCTTGGAATTGATTTTTAAATAAATGAAAAAATTTATTTTGAGTTAATTGTTTTTCTAAGAGATTAATTTTTTTAAAATTATTATAATTATCATCAAAACGCGATAACCCAATATTAAGAATTGGTGCGCCAAATCTTAAAATATTTGAAAATTCTATTTCATCATTTTCAAAAATAATAATTCTTTCAAATAATCTCGGAAGTTTTTCGCTTACCATTGACATAAAAGATAAATTATTTAATAAATTAAACATCGCTCCACCATACCCTATTACTACAAGGGTATATTTTTTCTTTGAGATTTCTGTCCATAATTTTTTGAGAGTTTTTGTAAAGAAATAATTTCTTTCAAAAACATCCTCATGCCCCATATGTTTCATGTAATTGATAAGTTTTGGATTAAATAAATAATATGGAATAAATTCAAAAATAAAGTTTTTTTTTCTTAATTCTTTATAATATTTTGAAAAAAATATAGCAATATTTGGATTGAAAATAACTTTATTATTAATCCTTTCTGATAATTCATTAAAATCTAAATTTATAGTTTCTTTATTAAAAATTTCCATTAGTAGTTCATTATCTGCTCCTATTGTAGATACTGGAGTATATCTTTGTCTAATACTTTCTTTTAAATAATCAATTAAATATAATCTTTTTGGCATAATTTTCCTCCTTATCTTTTTTAATTTTTTTTAGAAAATAAAAAAAGAGCAGAAAAAGCTCTTAAGATTTTTTTTGAATTTTTTCAATTAATTCATATTGGTAGGTTCTGGGATTATATCTATATTTTTCAATATAATCCTCAGTATCAACTTCAAACTCATCAGTATCATCTTTTTCATCGTTTGCTAGAAGATATTCGTTTGAATTTGTATCCTCTAAGTTGATGATAATATTATCATCGATTACTCCAGTTTCATCTTTTTCATCAATTCCATAGTAATATTTATCCCAATAACTATCATTTTTATCACTATAACCATAACCATATCCATATCCATAGCCCCATCTTTGGGCTTTAATTAATTTCGGATCAATAATTTTAAGTGTTTTTAAATTTTCAATTTTAGGAATGAATAACTGCTCGATGAAGTTTGGTACTTCATCAATTCTACATCTGAATCCTTTAATTGTATAATTTTTATTTTTAGATTCGGATGTTTCTTTACCTAAAAATTGATTAATAAGTGTAGTTAATGATTTGTGAATTTCAAAGCTCTCTGTTGATTCTTTCCCAACTATAATTTCAATTGTTGGAACTTCATCAATACTACCAGTAGCACCTTTACTTTCATCGTTTGGATCTACAGCGGTAGTATTGAATAGCCTTGTTTGCGTTGTTACTAATTTAAAATCTTGATGATTATGATAAATATATATTACTGAATCAACTTGAGCATAATCATGTGCTTCAAGTGTTCTATAAACAACTCCTGGTTTATTTGGATCGTATTTTAAATCCGTAGCTGAAAAACTGAAATCACCTGGATGTCTATGAACTGAACCAATTTCATCTACTATAATTTTTACTTCATCTGAAATTTTTGAGATAAAATCATAAATAGGTTTAAAAATATTCCACTGAGCATTAAATAATTTCTCAGCCGCTGGTCTATATTTTTCAACTAATTCTTTAATTTCAGCTAAATCAAAATCAACATGAGCTGAGCTTACTTCCTGATTGAAGTTAAAATATAATAGGGGTATGGTTACTATGAATTCTTTCCCCCCTTTGTATCCTTTAATCTGAGCAGCAATATAATGAAATTGAAACTCGCTACCATCTGCTTCAGGTAAACATTTTTCAACAATTTCTTTAAGATCTTTATTTTTAAACAGCACTATATTTAAATGTCTTTCATCTACACCCATTTCTGGTTTAGAATAACTTGGTGTGAATGTTCTGTAAGTAGTTCTTTTCCACCAAGGTTCATTAATTGTTTTTGTAGTTGTTTTTGTTATATTTTTTTTATTTTCCATGTATCCTCCTTTTATTTTTTTAGTTTGATTTTTTTTATTTTTTTTATTTTTTCTTTTTTTTCTTAACATATATTCTCCTTTATTATTTTAACTTTAAAATTTTTTGATTTAAATCTTTTGCTACCTTTTTCGCTTTGGCTAACCAAAGCGAAAAGGTTGAATTTAAAATATTATCAAAATACATCGAATTGGCGTTAATTTTAGACAGAGTCATTAAACCGGTCAAAGTACGATTATCATAACTTCCGGTACATACGGAAGTTGTAATGTCTAGTCTATTCAGAATATTACCAGTTAAGAAACCGGTAAAGTATAAATTAAGTCCTTTTATGTCTCCTCTATCTGGAATTATCGGAGCTACTCCGAAATATGGAATAAACTCCCCTCTGCTTACTAAAGTATGCAGAGGTACAATAATATTATAATCATAAATTTTTGTCTGAATTGAAATATCTAGCACTGTATTTATTTCAAACGGATTTGTTTCTTCCGAGATAGAATGAAAATTTTCTATCTCGTAATCTTTAATCTCGGAATGTAATTTTACATCTTTCATTAAATTTATTCCTATAGCAGAAATTCTAATGATTTCTGTTAACCACTTTTGTTGTATTTCATCAATCATATTTCTTTCTTTTGAAGAATATATTGAATTTATATTCTTTTCAACATTCGCTAATTCTGAATCAGCATTTTTTTTAAATATGAATATATCAAATTTTTTATTTGACATTTTTCCGTAGAATTTTTCGTCTAATAACAACTGTAGTAGAACTAGAAAATGTGAAATATTTAAAGTCATTTTTGTATCGGGATCATAAATAATGATCCCCATGAATTCTTCTGAATTAAATAATTTTTCTTGGATCTCAAGAATTTTTTTTAATTCTATATTTTTAATAATCTTTACATCATCAGAAATATAACTACTATATTTTTCAGCATCATACGAGACAAATCCGATTGATTTAATATTTTCATTATCTTTTGCCATTTCAATCATCTTATCACGTAAATTGACTTTAGTTTTGGGGATTAAAATAAGATTCTCCCCTTTTTCGTTTAGATGAAAATCTTCAGTTGTATCTTTAAATGAATCAAATATATCTTTAATTGTTGCTTGTAATGCTAGTTGTAAGAAATCCATAATTCCTCCTTCTGTTTTTTTATTTTCTATTTTCTTTAAATTTTTCTCTTAAATAATTTTTTTCTTCATCACTTAGAGAATCAAAATCAAATCTAAATAGATTTGTATCATGTTCTATTAAATTAATATCAGAATTTGCTAATAATTCAATGAATTTATAACTTGCGCCCCATAGATTCATAAGCAATACTGGGATATCTATGGAGCCATAAGTCTCTGTAATTAATCCTTCTATCTTAGGACATTTAGTAATACTTACAGCATTATTTGAATGTCCTATCATTATAAATGGAGCGTTCATTCCGTAAAGCGCCTGGCGAGTTTCGAAATCAGGCGCTCCAATGAAAATTACATTTTTGTATTTCTCAAGAATTTCTTTTGCATCGTTTATAGTGAAATACTTTTTAATTAAATGATTTTTTTTAGATAATTGGGACTCAACATTGAATGCATAAATTTTTGGTAAAACTTTAAGAAAACTACCGTTAACTTGATACTTCAAATTGTCAGTTTTAAATTTTTCAAATCTTGAAAGCGATTTATTCACCAATGGCTTTCCGATTCTAAAAATGTTCGTAATTTCAAGAACGTCATTTTCAAATATGAATAATTCCGAAAACCACGGATATATTTTTAAATATTTTGAAAACATGAATAAATTATACAACAAGTTTTGCATCGCTCCCCCGTAGCCTATTACTACGAGAGTGTATCTTTTTTGAATGATCTTTTCAATTTGCTCTCGTAATTGTCTGGTAATCCAGAAATTTCCAAATAATTTTTCATCTAACCCCATTTTCTTGAGATATTCAGGGAATCCTTTTCTAAATAAAATAGGGCTATAATCTTGCTGAGCGGCAGATGTAAATCCGCTCATCATTGCAATATTATTATTAAAAATCGGAATATTTTCATCAAATATCATTGAATGAATTTCATTTCTTTTAAATTTATTAAAAATAATTTCGTTATCTGCTCCTAATTGTGAAGTAGGAGCATATCTTTGTCTAAGCGCTTCTTCTAAAAAATTTCTTAAATATATTCTCATAATTTTCCTCCTTTTATTTTTTTTCTGAGATTTCAATTAATAAATAATCACAATCACATCTGTAGTTTAAATAATATCTGCCGTTAACTTTTACCAAACATTTTTTAATCTTTTGAAATTTATTTCGGTCAAGTTTATATTTTAATCTTATGGTTAAAGTTTGTGTTAGCAAAAGATAAGCAAGTAAAAATATAGTCGCAACATTTTCTTGAACACTAAAAAATCCAAAAATTATTTTTACTCCAAAATAATAAATACTTAACATTAAAATTGCTATAATATAATAAACAATTTTGAAAGTAATAATCTCAGAATGCTTTAAGCATTTGAAACCAAAATTTATTCTTAACATAAATCCTCCTTTTATTTTTTTAATTATTTTTTAATTATTGATTCTAATGACAAAAATAAAATGGAGCTTTTTTAGAAAGCTCCAAAAAAGCTCCTTAAGAGCTTTTTATAAAAAATTTCTCTTGATCTAAATCTGCATCTATAATTATATCAGAAATCTGCGGATTTTTTAAGAGTTCAATTGCGATAATTTTTTTAATTTCTTTTTTGATAATTCTATTAAGAGGTCTAGCACCGAATACTGGATCAAAACCTTTTGAATGTAGAAGAGCTTTTGCTTCTTTTGAAAAATCTACAATAATTCCTTTTTCTTCAAGAAGCATGTTTTTAAGCTCTTCAATCCTTTTTTCAATAATTTCTTCAATAATCTTAAAGTCTAATGGATTAAATACAACTACTTCATCAAGTCTATTTAAAAATTCTGGTCTAAAATTCTTTTTAAGTTCCGACCATACAATTTTTTTTCTTGCTTTTTCGTCTTTAATTTCAATTATTTCTTTACTTGCGATATTACTTGTTAAAATGATAATTGTTTTACTGAAATCAACTGTTACCCCTTTACCATCGGTAAGTCTACCATCATCAAGCACTTGTAATAATGCATCAAATACTTTCGGATGTGCTTTTTCAACTTCATCAAATAAAATTACGCTATACGGATCAGTTTTTACAGCATCAGTAAGCTGTCCACCTTCTTCGTATCCAACGTACCCCGGAGGCGCTCCAAATAATCTTGCAACTGTATGTTGTTCTTGATATTCACTCATATCAAATCTATGTAAATTTACACCAAGCGCCTCAGCAAGAGCTTTAACTGTTTCAGTTTTACCAACCCCTGTTGGACCTAAGAACATAAAACTACCAATTGGTCTGTTTGGATCACCAAGTCCTGCTTTATTTACTTTAATTACTGTAGCTACTGCTTCAAGAGCTTGATCTTGTCCTTTTACTCTTTCTTTAAGAACTTGATCAAGCTCGAGAATTTTTTCATTTTCGGTTTTATCAAGATCATTTGCTGGAATTCCAGTAATATCTTCAAATACTTCCAGCACATCAGATTTTTTAATTTCGTTTCTTTCAATTAATTTTCCAAGTTCTTTAATTCTTTTTTTTATTTCTTGAATTTCTTCTCTAATTTTTGCTTTGATTCTTTTTTCTGCAGTTTTATTGAATTGTCCTTTTAGAAATTCAAGTTTTAAATTAAGAGCTTTAAGCTCCTCATTCAATTTATATCCTTCTTTGTAACCCACTGCATTTTCTGTTTTAATCCTTGCAGCTGTTGTATCAAGAATATCAATTGCTTTATCTGGTAATCTTCTGTTCTTGATGTATTTATCTGAAAGATTTACTGATGTAATAATTGCATCATTATTAATTTTCAAATTATGATATTTTTCTAAAAATGGTTTGATACCATTAAGAATTTCAATTGCTTCATCTGGAGTTGGTTCATCAACTTTAACTGGTTGGAATCTTCTTTGGAAAGCCGGATCGTTATCAAAATATTTTTTGTATTCTTTTTCTGTAGTTGCTGCAATCATAGCAATTTCACCTCTTGCAAGTGCCGGCTTAAGAGCTTGTGCAAGTTTTGCTGGTCCAGTAATTAATTGATGAGCTTCATCAATAAATAAAATTACTTTTTCTCTTCCAAGAGTTTTCGCTGCATCAATTATAGCATTCATTTTCAATTTCGCGTCTTTCATGCAAGCACATATTGATGTAAGATCTATTTCATAAATTGTAGTATCTTTAATATGATCAGGAACTTGTCCCTTTTTTATCCTCTTAGCAAGTCCCTCAACAATAGCACTCTTACCAACCCCTGGCTCTCCAAGTAATATTGGATTTGCTTTAGTTTTTTTACCTAGAACTTCTGCAACTTCAAAAAGCTCAACTTCTCTACCGATTAATGGTAGAGTATTTTTTTTTTCATTTAGATTAATACAAAGTTCTTCAAGTGTTTGAATTGCTTGTTCTTTCATTTCTTCTTTAGTTTTAAGTGACATAATTTCATTTAAAACCTCATTATATTTCTCTCGTGTTACCTGTTCAAAATAATCTTTGAAATATTTAAAGAAACTAAATTCGTCAACTTCTACTTCGGAAAATGGAATTTCTTTCATTCCAGCAATTTGCGACATTATATTTTGTAAATGAAAAAGTAATTCCGAAGAAAATTTTCCGGCGTTTTCACTTTCAGAAAGCAATTTAATTTTTTCATTGAAATCCTCTGCAATCTTTCCAGCGAGCTCAATCTCGCTAAAATATTTTCCATTTTCAAATAAAGATTTAAAAATATGATCTTGTGTAACTTCTTGTCTTGCATCTTTTGCAATTATAATACCTTGAGCTACAACTTGTTTGAATTCCTCTGTAAAATTTGGTCTAAACATAAATTTCCTCCTTTTATTTTTTTAATTATTTTTAACGACAAAAATAAAATGGAGCTTTCTAAAAGCTCCAAAAAAGCAACATTTTGTTTTAAATCTTAACTACACCTTTTAAATGAGCAGTTTAACGACATGCTCAGGTCGTTTAAATTTCAATTTCAACATCAATTCCTTGTAAAATCATCCGCACTGCGGATGATTTTACTCTGCGAGTTAAATCTACTATTTTTTCTGGCTCAGCTTCTTCTATTTTTTGACTGAGCTCAGAAAGAAATTGACATGTCAAAAGACATGTTAGTGCTTCAAGTTTTTGAGGCGTTAAGCCTCTTTCTCCTATAATTTTTAAAATATCGCTTTTATAATTTTTATACAAAAATTTCACTTTCATTTTTCCTCCTTAATTTTTTTTTAAATAAAAAGAGGAGCTCAATTAGTCGGAGAGCTCCTCTTTCTCAATAATTTAATTTCAATGTTTATATAAAGCAGTTATAAAAATTAAATTAAATCATTGAAGTCTTTTTTAAAAAGTTTTTTTGAAATTCTTTTGAAAATTTTTTATTTTTTAATTTTTTTTTATTCTCTTGATCAATATACGATTGTATATATTGATCAAATCGATGTAAAAAATATATAAAAATAATTAAAATCAAAAAAAATGTAGAATATTCAGCAAAAATTTGAAAAGAAAAAATATTATTCATTTTTCGTCCTTTATATAATTTTTTTTGATTCAAAATTTATTTTTTTATTTTCAAATGAAATAAGTCCTTCATTAAATTCTTGATAGAATGTATTAGTAATACTATCTATAATTTTTTCGTTTAGCTTGTATCCATCAATAATATTAGAAATATCAGAGTTTTTTATTTTTTTAATATTTAATTTATCCAAAATAATCATTTCAATTACTTCAACTGGGTATCCGAATTCTTCTGATAATTTTGATATAGTTTTAACATAAAATTCATGAATATCTGTTAATTTTGTAACAAGATTTTTTCTTTTATTTACCTTAGATAAATATTCAAAAAAAGTTAAAGTATTTTTTATTTTTACCGAAGGCATTTCATTAATAAAATTTTTAATAAGACTATGATTCCAAATTCTTAATAAATTAAATAAATTTTCTTTCGTTTTTTTATATGGTAAATTAACTATTGAAATAGATTGAGTTTTATTATTAGTTGATAATAAAAATATTTTTTCAAAATCATTTGGAATTTCTAATGTTTCAATCATTTTATTAATTAATTTAAAATTCATATCATCTAAAATAACTTCCTCATTATCTACATATAATTTATCAGGTAAAATTATAAATGGTTGTAATAATAAAATTTTTTTTAATAACATATTTTCTTTTTTTATAATTTCTGATTCATTATCAATTTTTATTTTTTTCTTACTTTTAAAAAAATAAAAAAGCAAATGTCCGACTAAGGTTAGCAATATTAATTCAAATAAAAAAAGAAATATAACAAATTCCATTTTAACTCCTTTTCAGTAAAAAAAAATAAAAGAGTTAACTTAAGAAATATGAATCTAAAAAAGCTAACTCTTTTTTTGAATTTCTTTTTTTATTAATGGTAACAATTCTTTTAATTCATTTAACCATAATTGTTTAGGTTCAGTTTTTTGTAAATCATTAATTTTATTTTCAATTTCTATTTTTTTATCATTTAATTCTTTGATTTTT
>Ga0256836_1000149_pt1 | contig 41545 bp, 36 predicted proteins | sample 4561380metaG_FD_185974 | JGI IMG/M metagenome (GOLD analysis project Ga0256836, IMG submission 185974) | Hydrothermal vent microbial communities from Guaymas Basin, Mexico - 4561-380 | ecosystem: Environmental > Aquatic > Marine > Hydrothermal vents | place: Mexico: Guaymas Basin | collected...
CTTCTGCACTTATAGCCTCATTTATAAACTCATCTATAAATTTATTTATTTTTTTACTAATATCTTTTATTTTCAAAAAATGAATAAACTTGAATTCTTTCAATTCGAAATTTCTGCCATATACTTTCTTGAAAAAATTCATTATATTCAATTCAATATTCTCAAAATCAAACTCTTGTTTATCATTTGAAAATAATTGAGATAACAAATCAATCAAATAATACTCAGATAAAATTTGAACTATTTTCTTCTGAGCATAATTATAATCTTCTAAATCTTGCATATCTTCTAATCAAGCTATATATGCAATATAATCATATCCACTTACAACAAACCAAAATAATTTTAAAATTATATATTTTATCATATTCCTTAATCTAACTAAATATATATTAAGATTTTTACTATCTACTTTAAGTGCACAGATCTCTAATACTAATTTTTCTATCTCCTCTAAATAAGAAAATACATTAGAATATTTAGACAAAATTTCAGATAACGTTAATCTATACCTTCTACCAGAAACTATATCTTCAATATCTCATACAAAATTCTCAAAAGTAAGATTTTTAAAATCTTCTCATAAAGACATATAAAATCCTCAAAGATTAAATTTATCTTCTTCTTTTTCATTAATATCAAGTAAAATTCAACTATCCTTGTCATCATCCTCTTCATCATCTTCTTCATCAAAATAAGCAGTAAATTCTATATCACTCAAATCAATATTTTCTCTATAAGCTATCACAACTAAATATAACCAGAACAAGATTATATATTCTTTTAAAAATTGATTAATAAAACTTTCAAACTGTCCTTCTTCATCAAAATTAAATCAATACATAAACTCCATTATTTTCTTAACTCAATACAGCCCTTCATTAACAAAATCATTAATCGGCATATCTGCATATATATCAATTTCTTCTTTTATAATATCTTTCTTAATATTATTAATTTTTTGAATAATGATTTTAAAAATTCTATTTAATTTTTTTAATTTATTTTTGTCTTCCAAGCTCAAATATAAAATCAACTCTTTATATGTCTCTAACCACATCTTAGTATATGAAGGAATAACATCGTCTAATCAATAATTAAATATCGAAAGTTCTATCTCTAAAATCCGAACTAAATAAAATAAAAAACTTTCTTTATCATGTAACCTAAAATCGTGAAATAACAACTTACTTATAAAACGCTCATTACAAAATCCTCAACATAAACTTTCTATTAGCATTCTTTTAGTATCAAATATTATCATATCCATTGTTTTACCAATTACAGTATCATCTATTTCATTTTCATTATTATCAAACCTATATCTTTTAAAATTTTCTAAAAAAGAATACAAAATTTTTAAAACCTTTTCATTGTTTTTTAATCTTCTCTTAAATTCTAGAAAAAAATTATTTACAAATCGTTGAGATTTATACTTTAAAATATCTACTATCAAATTTTCTTCAAAATTAGAATAGAAAAAAGCCTTTATAAACTCATCCCATAAATTATTTTGCTCTATATAATCAAAAAATTCTTTTATTTTTATTTTTTTACTTCATAAAGTTTCTATCTTCTTCCAATATTTTTCATAATATTTCCTTAAATCATTCATTCTAACTTTTCCCATATTTTCATTAACTTTATCCATAGTATTTTTATTATCCGTTTAAAATATTGACATTTTAAATAAATATTTTTTACACTTATTTTCAAGACATACTTTATATAAAAAATTTAAATTGATTTTTCCTAGAAAATATTTAACCTTAATCATAATTTTAAAAATAATAAACAATTTACTATGAATAACAAAGACCTACAAACAATAGTAGCTTGGGCAAAAAGAAGAGGATTTGTTTATCCTGGATCTTCTATCTATGGAGGCCTTGCTAATGCTTGGGATCTATGACCATACGGAACTATTTTAAGAAAAAATATAATAGACCTTTGGTGGAAAGAATTTATACAAAAAAGACCTGACATTATCCCACTAGATGCAGCAATATTAATGAATCCAAAAGTTTGGGAAGCTTCAGGACACGTTGAAAACTTCAATGATCCAATGATAGATGACAAAAATACATGAGAAAGATTTAGAGTTGATAAACTAATCGAAGCTAAAATCGAAGAACTTAGACAACAACTCACCGATGAACAAATCTTAGAAAAAATAAATAAAGAATTTTGAGTAACTAATCTCATACCAGAATCTTGGAGCTTTGATCAAATGAAAGCATTTATTGAAAAATATATACCAAACAATCCTAACACTTGAAAACCTGCTAACTGGACTGATGTAAGAAAATTTAACCTTATGTTTAAAACTCATCAAGGAGTAATTGAAGATGAATCAACTGTAGTTTATCTAAGACCCGAAACAGCACAATGAATTTTTGTAAATTTCAAAAATATACTTGATACTATGAGAGTAAAACTACCTTTCGGTATAGCACAAATCTGAAAAGCTTTTAGAAATGAAATTACTCCTGGAAATTTCTTATACAGAGTTAGAGAATTTGAACAAATGGAAATAGAATATTTCGTTGAGCCAGAAAAAGACGAAGAATATTTTGAAAAATGGAAAAAATGGTCTTGGGATTGGTGGACAAAAACAATTTGAATAAAAGAAGAAAACTTAAGATTTAGAGATCACGAACCAGATGAACTTTCGCATTATAGTAAATGAACTACTGATATAGAATATTACTTTCCTTGGTGATGGTGAGAATTACAAGGTATAGCTAGAAGAACTGACTATGATCTTCGCCAACATATGAAACACTCTGGACAAGACTTACAATACTCTGATCCAAAAACTTGAAAAAGATTTATACCTTGGGTTATTGAACCTTCTTGGGGTCTAACAAGAGCTATATTTACAACAATGTTAGATGCTTATGATGAAGAACAATACACAGATCCAAAATGAAGAACTCAAACAAGAGTTGTGGCAAGATTCCACAAAAACGTTGCTCCAATTAAATTTGCCATTTTACCACTTTTGGAAAAAAATGAAAATATGGTTAATCTAGCACAAAATATTTTCAAAGAATTATCCCAAGATTATATGGTTGAATTAGATATAAAAGGAAATATTTGAAAAAGATATAGAAGACAAGATGAAATTTGAACACCTTATTGTATTACTATAGATTATCAAACATTAGAAGACTGAACAGTAACTATAAGAGATAGAGACACAATGCAGCAACAAAGAATAAAAATCGAAGAGATTAAAAAATTTATGTAATTAAAAGCAAACAATGAATTTCCCTCTAGAAAATGAAGATATGTCTCTCATTAAAAAATTTGAATTAGAAGCTTCAAGAATACCTTGAGTTGTATCTCTTGCTCAATGAATACCTCGATACCCTACTCCACAGCCAATAGTAGATTTCCTAATAGAAAAAATCAAAAAATGAGAAACTAACAGATACTCAATTGTCCCTTGACTTCCTCAACTAAGAGATTCAATAGCAGCAAGATATTTTGAAAAATACAATATCGAAATTGACCCAGAGAAAAACATAACTATCACAGCTTGAGCTATAGAAGCTATAAGTAGCTTTTTATTAGCTACTCTTTTTCCCGAAGATGAAGTAATTTTAATAGATCCTACTTATGCTTCTTATAGATGATGTGTTTTAACAGCTAGATGAAAACCTATAAGCGCTCCATTAGATGATAACCGAGACTTAAATATAGAAACAATTAAAAAACTTATTACCTCAAAAACTAAAGCTATTATCTTTCCAAACCCTAATAACCCCACAGGGTCTATTTTTAGTTTAGATAAAATAAAAAAACTTTTAGAGATAACTAAAGAAAAAAATATATATGTAGTAATCGATGAAGTATATGATGAATTTATATATGACAATGAAATCTTTCAATCAGCTATTATATTTTTTAAAAGTTATCCAAATCTAGTATTAGTTAATAGTTGGTCAAAAACTTTTGGTATGACTTGATGGAGAATATGATACATAATTGCTGAAGAGCGCCTAAACAAAGAAATAATAAAAGTTCATGACAATCTACTAACTTGTGCCCCTGTCCACAGTCAATGGGCAGCAATATCTACTTTTGAAATCTATGATGAGTGGACAAAAAAAATAAAAAAACAATTACAAGAAAGAAGAGATTATACTATTAAACAATTGAATCAGCTTAAAGATTTTATAGATTTTCAGATACCTAAAGCAGCATATTTTGTTTTCCCAAAATTTAATTATACAGATAATGATTATGAAGAATGTATAAATATCCTACATAAAGCTAGATTAGCTTTAGTTCCTGGATCAGGATTTTGAAATAGATGAAAAGGTCATTTTAGAATCTGTTTTTGAAGAGATTTTGATGACCTAAAAGAATGACTCGAAAGATTAAAAAAATACTTTTGAAAATAATTGCTTACAATACTAAAAACGCCCCTTTTTAAGGGGCGTTTAATTATTTTTAAAACAACTAAAATTAACTACTCAACTCGGTGGGGGAGGGATTCGAACCCTCGAGCCCCAAACAGGGCTACCCGCTCTCCAGGCGGGCGCATTCGACCACTCTGCCACCCCACCATCTAAAACCACGGCCGGCCGGACTTGAACCGGCAACGGAGGAGCCGAAGTCCTCCATGTTCCCAATTACACTACGGCCGTATAAAAAGAAGAAAAGGATAAAACTTCTAGTTTATACTATGACCAGTTATCATAAGCATTTTTAGCTGCCTCTTCTTGCGCTTTCTTCTTATTAGGTCAAAATCATTCTCCTTTTTTCTCTCCTAGAACAAAAACTTCAGATTTATATAAAATCACATTTCATTTTTCATCTTTTTCCCATTCATAATCCTTATATTCAGGAACTACTTTATAAAGTTTTTGAACTTTTTCTTGCAATAAACTTTTATATGGTTTAATAGGCCTTTTCTTTATTTCATCAAGCATTGAATAAATATACTTCTTAACAAAACTTTCAGCCTCTTCAGCTCACAAATCTAAAAACAAATATCCTATCAGAGCTTCTAAACTATCAGCTAAAATAGTATCTTTATCTCTTCATCATGTCTTTTCCTCCCCACGTCATAAAAATATAACATCACCCAAATTTATATTTCTTGCAACATCTGCTAAAGTCTCCTCTTTAACTAAAGCAATTTTATATAATGTAAGCTGACTTTCCTCAAGATCTGGATGATCCTTGTATAAAAGTTCAGCAATTATTCATCACAATACAGCATCTCACACAAACTCTAATCTTTCATTGTGAGGAATTCTTTTTTTAGGAAAATCCTTAGCAAAGGATTTATGAATAAATGCTTGAATCATTAAATCTTCATCTTTTACTTTAGCAACATCTATTCATAAATCCTTTAAATAATTTCTTAAAATTTCTTTCTTTTCTATAACCTCTTTTGGGAACATGAATTAAATTAAGTTAAATTATAAAATAAATTATAAAATTTGAAGTTCCCTCAGTTTATCTATATATTTCTCTGAATCATTTCAATATTTTTGACGTAAATACTCCAATAAAAGTTCTTTCCAAGATTTAAACGATTCCTTCAATTTTTCCTCACTTTCCACAAACAATCTAACTATTTGTTGATGTCTCAATGGTTTTCTCTTCAATCTAATCTGATTTAAAACTTTAAATAAATCACTTTCAACAACTAATTTAAGATCATCATATGATAGATCTTGACTTTCTACTATCAAAGTCCATTTTTTAATATCAAACTTATCTACATTTATATTTATATCTTCTACAACAAAATCTCCTTTCCTAAGATTTTCTAAATTTCCTTTCAACAGTTCTGTAAAATAAGATTTTAATAATTTTTCATTAATTTTCAATCAATTTTTATACTCCAACTTAAGATAAAAATTAGTATCTAAAAGGATTGGTTTAACAGTCTCATTTTTAAATTTAAAAATAAACTTATGCTGATTTTCTTCTAAAGAAGAAGTAGCCCATACAGATCATACACAAAAATAATTTTTTCGTCAAAAACTCTGATGTAAATGTCCAGATATAAACTTTATTCTGCTTCAAGATTTTAAAAATCTTTTCCCATCTATAGCCACATCTTTATATTTAAATCTTCCTTTTTGTCATACAAACTCTTCATCGGAAAAATAAAAATGATGAAAAATATAATCTACTTCGACATTTTCTAACAATTGCTCTAAAAATTTATTTAAATATCAACTATATCTTTCATTTTTATGAGTAGATTTTATCAAACTATCATAAATACTTACTTTATCAAAATCTAAATTAAACTCTTTAAATAAATCTTCCCAATCTAAGTATATATTATAAGGCAAAAACAATATTTTTTTTCATTCTATTTCCTCTATCTGTGGCTGAAGAAAAATTTTAAATCATTTGAAACTATCAATTACTTTCACAAAATTAGCAACTTCTTCAAAGACAAAAGTTTGATTAATCCAATCATGATTTCACGCCAATATATATATTTTTTTTCATAAAGAAAATAACTCTAAAAAAAACTTGAATAAATCATTTAAAGACTTTTTATCATAAACAAATTGATACATATAATCTCACAAAAAAACAATATTTTCTTCATCAGAATTCAATAAATGCTTTCTCAAACTAGTCAAAATCAAATCCTTGTATTTACTATTTATATGAATATCCCCTACTAATAACATTATAAACTATATTCAAAAATTAAATTATCTAAATTTAAATGAGCATCTTTTTTTTGTTTTAAAAACAATATCTTTTTTATCTCTTTAAAATCTCATTTTTTTTCAAAATAATATATCATAAAATTTATCCACTTCTCAAACCAGTTATTTTCAACAATTTGTTTTAACACACTATATTTTTCCCATAAATCCAAATTTTTTTCATAAATATTAATAAATTTTTCAAAAATTTCATACATCTCTTTAATTTCACTAGCTATTGTATCCCAATTTTCTAAAATACTAAACACAATGCCAGGCCTCATCTGAGATAAGCTAAAAATAACATTCTTATACTGATTAAAAATCTCAATTTTATCATTTTTTAAAAAATCTTTTATATTTTTCCAATCTTCATCCACAGGAACAATAAATCTCATAATAAAAGCTCTTGAAGTTAATGTATCTAACAACTTTTCTTTAGAAGTAGTAGTTCAAATAATTAATCTCCCTGGTAATGGCTCTTCGAAAATCTTAAGCATTGCGTTAGCAGCAGCAATGGTCATTCTGTCAATATTTTCTATAAAAACAATCTTATATCCTGAAAATCATGATTTTAATAAAAAATCTTGAACTTGTCTAGCCCCTAAATCTATAAAAGTCTCTCAATTTATTTTTATCTCATCTTCAGAATCAACTTTTATTTGATGTTTTTTTCAAAGTTTCTCAGAAAAATCTAACAATTCTATATAATCTGTCAAAAAATAATTACCTAAAAAATCTTTAACTAATTTTTGTACTAAAGTAGTTTTTCCAATATGAGCAGGACCTTCTAAAATAAGAAATGGAAAATAGAAATCCTTATCTTTTGATGCCTTTGCAAAGAACTCCTTCAAAATTTCCTGTTGTTTTCTATTCCCTAATATCAGCATAAAAATTCATCCTTTTATTTTTTAAAATATAATTTTTCAAATCAGCGAGAGATGATTTCAAAATGGATACTATTATATTATCCCACTTATCTTTATATATCCAATCTTCTAAAATTTTTTTCTCTTTTTCCGAAAAAAACGACAACACATCTGCCCGATTTATTTTATATTTGTTAATAAATTCTTCAAATTTTTTAACAAAAGTTTCTCCTCTATAATCTAATAAATTCTTTATTTCCAAATCAAGCTGTTTTTCAAAGTATTGCTTTCTATTATTAATAATAATATCAATACTAAATAACTTATCAATAAGTCAAACTAAGAAATTATTCCATATTAGTAAAATTACTAAAATAAAAATCAAAATAATTAAAATAAAAACAAATACTTTTAAAAAAAAAATAGATAAATCATCAATAAAATTGAAATATATCTCCATTATTATCAACTTATTAATCTTTTAAAAGTTCTTCTTTATCTGAATATTTCCTTTTTCAAAAATTTGTTAATTGTACATTTTCGTGTCCTTTTCAAGCCAACAAGATAATATCTCAAGATTCTGAAATTTCTTTTACAAACTTTACTGCAAGTTTTCTTTCAGGTATAATATAAAAATCTTCTCATTCTTTTCTATTTATTCACTTCATAATATCTCTAATAATATCATACCTATTTTCACTTGCTGGATCATCGTCAGTTAACACTATTATATCAGCAAACTTATCTACAATTTGTCACATCAATGGCCTCTTATAAGGATCTCTCTCACCAGGAGCTCAAAATAAAACTATCAATCTTCATCATTTTTTTTCTTTTACTTGCGACAAATAATTTAAAACACTCTCTAAAGCTCTAGGTGTATGAGCAAAATCTACAAAAAATACTTTTCAATCTTTCTCAATTTTCTCTAATCTACCAGGCAGTCATTCAAAACTTTCAACAGATTTCACTATCTTTTCTAATGGTATTCCTAAAAGCAGTCCAACAGAAATAGCAGCCAATATATTGTAAACATTATGTTTTCCTAACAAAAAATTAGAAGTTATATGATACGATTTTCATAAATAAACAACGTCAAATTCTGTTTTGGATATATCTTCTACTATATTTTCTCATTTTACACTAGCAAAACTCACAATACCATAATCTAGAAATTTATCAAAAGACAATTCTTCTGCCCATCTTCTTCCCCGTTCATCGTCTTTAGGCAAAACTCAATATTTTTCAGGCTTATCATTAGAAAGAACATTCAAAAATAATCTTTTTTTAACCTCTGCATACTCATCTATATTTTTATGATAATCAAGATGTTCTTCAGAAATATTAGTCAATACTGCCATATCAAAGTCTATTCAATGAAACCTAAATTGATCTATTCAATGACTGGACACTTCTAAAACCACGTATTTCACTCATTCACTTTTAAAAATAGCTAAATATTTAAATAAATCCTTAGGATCAAAAGAGGTCATCTTTTTAGGATTTTCAATAATCTCATCTCAAACCTTAATTAGTGCTGTACTCAAACTAGCAGTCTTTCACAAATTATCATTTAATATTTTTTGTATCAAATTGACAGTAGTAGTCTTACCATCAGTTCAAGTAACTCATACAATAAATAAATCCTTTTGAGGATTACCATAAAAAAATCTAAAAAAAATAGCTCTAGTTTTTTTATAAATAGGATACAAGGCTGTTTTTTTGAAAAACTCCTTTATTTTATTCATTACTTATATCAAATATCTTAAAATCAAAATTTATAATAAGAATTAAAAAAAATTTTTCAAACAAAAAAACCTGATGAAAAATCACCAGGCATTCAAATCAAAAATAAATTTTAAAACAATTTTTAAGCTTCAAAGTACAAAATATATACTATCTTTTTTAATGCTCTTAATAGATTCAAAGACAAATCTACAAATCCCTTTACAGCTAATACTTCAAATTGCTCTATTTTATTCATACCAGTTTTTACAAGAATTAAAAACTTGTTTGAGTTTATCTCTAAAAATATTTCATAAGTATTTTCTGCTATCTTTCTAAAAATAGCAACTATATTTTCATATTTAAAAAATTTAACTATCACCTGTCCAGCACAAGTAAAAAGTTTTAAAGGCTGCATTAATTTTTATGTTAATCTTCCTAAAATTAAAGTTGCTCTATTTTTATTTTTTTATTTTTTTCTTTCAATAGAAACTTTATTATTATTTTTATAGAAACTTTATATTGATTTTTATAGAAACTTTATTATTATTTTTAACAAGTTTTACCAAGTAAAAACAAATAGATGAAAAATAACTTTTTCAACAAAATTGTTAAAATCCTGTCAAAAAAATACAATAAAACTATCAATATAACAGATTTAAAAAAAATCTTTTACACTCTATGAGAAACAAATAACAAAAAAATTTATAAACAAATATACCGACTAAAACACAAAGGTTATTTAATATCTTTGAGAAAGGACCTATTCTTTGTTAAAAAACCAGATCAACAAATAGATTTAGACTGATTAATAGAAAATTTATATTGGCAACTACTAAAGAAAAAAATAAATAACGATTTGCCTACAAAAAATCGATATATATGAGGACTTAAAGCCTTAGAAATTAATATCTGAAATTATAATATTCCAGATAATATTCTTATAATAAATGATAAAAAAGATAGTCTAGAAAAAATAGCATGAGATAAAAAAGTAATTTTTACAACTTATAAAGCTTGAAGCAAAGATTATATTAAAATCGTAAAAAAATTTTTACAAAAAATAAAAATTGGGAAGTATACCTTCCCATACTCCAATTTAGAACTAGCTATTTTAGAAAGTTTATACAATCCCAATGAACTTGAAAAAAACTACATCTACGAATTAATAAAAAAAATTTTAAGAAAAAAATGAAAAAAATTAAATTTTGAGATATTTGAAGTATTGCTAAAAAACAATAAATTTCATACTAGTATAAACAGATTATATAAACTCGCCAAACTTACCAATCCTAAAGTAGCTGAAAATCTCAAAAATATAATAAAAAAATATAGTTATTTCTTAGAAATAGATTAATTAAGGCCTAGCTGACCGTACTTTCCTAAATCTTTTATTTCCGTGGTAAAAAATCATAATTCTTCTATTGCATCTTCCAAAATTTTTATATCATTAGGTAAAATATAATCTATCCAAAACATATATTCAAAAAAACCTTTCTTTGATGGAATAGATTCTATTTTAGTTAGATTTATACTTCTAGTAGCAAAAGCTCATAAACATTTAAAAAGTATAGCCGGCTGGTCTTTTACGCGGAAAATCAAAGTGCCTTTTTTCTCTTTTAATGATAATTTTCTATCTTTAGAAGAAGTTATTATTAAAAATCTAGTAGTATTATTTTTTTGGTCATTAATATTTTTGGCAATAATATTTAGTCAATAAATCCTAGCAGCATACTCAGAACATATACATCAGATACCTTCATCATTTTCAGATTCAGATATATACTTAGCTGCTCAAGCAGTATCTCCAAAAGGAATTCATTTAAGATTATATTTTTTTAAAAACTCTTCACATTGCATAAGAGCTTGAGGATGAGAATATACTTTTGAAATTTCTGAAATTGTTTTCCTTTTAGCAGCTAAACAATGATGAACAGGCAAATAATATTCTCATATTATTTTAATATCATAATCTCTCATTAAATATAAATTCTGATGAACAGATCAAGCATAACTATTTTCTATAGGTATAACTCACAAATCATCCGTACCTTTTAAGCTATCAAATATATCTTTAAAGGAGAACAATCCTATAGTCTCATTATTTCATCACAAAAAATTATTTACTATTTCAGCCATCTGATGAGAATAAGCTCCTGGGACACCTTGATAATATATCTTAACCATAATAGCTTATTTTTAAATTAAAATCCATTCATTAATATCATATTTTTTTTCATCTAAGTATATATATCAATTTTCAAAATTTTTTAAAATACCTTCAACTAACTCCCCAGTATATATATTCTTTATCTGTATTTTGTTTCAAATATTTTCATTTATCTTTCTTATCTGCTCTGCTAACAAAAATATAATTTTGTCCGTATATTTTTGGCCACTCTGTGTATACTCTCAAAAATATCTTTTTCCATCTTCCAATATCTTAACAAAATCATTTAAATTGTTACCTTTAAACAGTAATCTATTAAATTCTTTAGCCACTTGGATAAAAATTTCCTGAATAAATTTATTTTCCTCATTATTTACTTGAATCTCAGCATAAAGCCAAGGATTCTGTCACATATATCTGCCAACAAGAGAAGTTAACATCTTATATACAGGAGATGTGAAATTTTCTATAAAACTCATAATCTCTTTACCATCCTTTTCGGCACCAAACCTTTCTTTTAAAATTCTTTTTAAAGTTTCTCATACAACAAACAATGAAAAATGTGTCAATCATTGGACAATAGACATTACTTTATCATGAATCTCCGGAGAAATCTCAAAAATTTTAGCTCCTTGTTGTTCTAAAAAAGCTTTAAACCATAAATATCTATAATCTCTTTTTGTCTCCTCAGGAGGTGTCAAAACAATCACTTGCCCAACTATATCTTTCACAAATGGTCAAAACATAGGATGAGTAGGAACAACTAATACTCTTTCTTTAAATTTATTCATTTCTTCATATGGCATTTTTTTTACAGAAGTTACATCTGCCAATATAGATCAATATTTCAAATAAGGTCATATTTCATTTATTACTCTTTTCGTATTTCAAATAGTAACAGAAACAACAGTTATATCTGCCTCCTTAACAGCATCGACATTATTCGTTGTAAATTTAACATCTAATTCTTTTGCTGCCTGTTCTCATTTAGTTTGATTTCTTCCAGTTATCCAAACATCAAGATCAACATTGTATTTTTTGGAAAATTCTTTAAATTGTTTAGCTAACCATTTTCCAAATCATGAAGTTCATCACAAAACAGCTATTTTCATATCTTATCCAAAAAATAATGTCATAAAAATGTCTTTCAATGATTTAAATCTATCAGGATAAAAAATCAATTCTCATATTAGCCAAACTCATTTAATCATCACTAAAAATATTACAAAAGCTATACCCCATATAAAAAGATAAGGAATATACTTAAAACTTCTTTTAAGAATTACTTCAAAAATTCCTAAAATACCAGTCAACACGGCAGGTTTTCCGAATAGTAATATAGAAATTTCTTTAGTAAAATAATTTTTAATTCCTCTAAACTGAAGATAGCCTAATACAAAAATAGCTGCCAAAAATATAAAAATACCAACAAAAATACCAAGAAAGTATATAGAAACAAATCAAGCAAAATTAACAACATCAAAGAAAGCAGTAGGCTTAGAAGCTACAGCTACAGCGAAAAAGAATGCAGAAAGCAAAAGATAGGAGATAATGTTCGAAGAATTCTGAAAAGAAATATAATCTGGAGAGAATTTATTATAACTTCAATTCTCTATATTTATCTCTTCGGACCTCTCCTCTCTCTTCAGACCTCCCTTACCCTCTCCCTCTATAATCTTTCTAAAAGCCAAAAATCAACCATAAAGTGCTAATATTATCAAAGTTAAAACTCACAAATCGGTTTTATTATCAACAAATACTAAAAATGCTCCCATACCAGATGTCAACCATAATAATAACAAAAACCATCATAACAAAAATAAACTTTGTTTAATATTATCGTTAATTTTGGAATCACCATTATTTAGTTTATCTATAATATTCAAAACTTCTCGCACAAGAGCTAATCAAAAAATTAAAACAAAGATTCCACTTAAAAAATTCATTTCTACAGCCCAAGTATCAGGAGCTATCCAAAATTTATCATAAAAAGGAACAAATAACGAAAACCAATACGTAATATAAGCTAACCAAAGATAAGGAGTTGTATTCATACCAGGCTCATTCCAATAAAATCAATGATTAAGTGCCCACATTTTTGGATAAAACATATAAGCGTGATTAGCATCCCAAGCCGTAGGATAAGGAATCCAACTCATCAAAAATCAATAATTTAAATACATCAAAGAAAAAGTTAATAATAATATAACAAAAATTACATATAAAGCTGACTTTTCATTATAATCAAATCATTTATTCAAAACCTCTTCTATAATCCTTAAATTTACTTTTAGATAATCTCTTTTAAAGTAAATCAACCAAATAGCTACAATCAACAAAACCCAACTTATTAAAGGATGCAAAATATTTAATAAAATCAATAAATAGTTCAATAACAAAAATACAGACAATCCAATTCAAAAGTTGGTAACTACTCAAAAAATATCTACAGTTGGCAATTTTAAAAATCTTTCTTTAATCCAAGTTCAGATTAAAAGTAAAAATGTAATAAAAATTATAATTATTACAAACATCAATAAGCTATTTATAAACCACATAAATAATCAAGAACCTATTATCTCTCACTTAAATTTAATATAAAGCACTCAAAACACAAACAACATCAAATACAAAGTACCAACAAACCGAATAATTTTTCTATTAACTGAAGAATTAAAAACAAAATATAAAAACAACGCAGTTAAAAAACTAATCAAAATATTATTAACCATAACTTTCCAAACTAACCCGGATTTTAACATTTCATAATAATAAGGATGCTGTTGCATATACTCAGGAACTATTTTAAAAATACCTAATATAACAACTAATGCCACTAGAATAGCAAACACTGTACTTATTATTTTCTTAAACATTAAAATAAAATATTAAAAAATAAAAATAGTTTATAATGCCTTTAATTTTTTCAACTCTACCTCTAATTTTAAAATCTTCTTTTCTACTTCTTCCATCTTTTTTCTTTTTTGTTCTATCACTTTTTTTGGTGCATTTTTTAAGAATTCTTCATTAGATAAAATATTTTTTAACGTTTGTAAAAATTGTTTTTCTTCTTTCAACTTTTTTTCTAGTATTTCTATTTGCTCTGATTTAGATAACTTCTTATTACCTTTTAATCAAAGTTTTATATCATAAACTACACTAACATCATATCATTCAAATATACCTTCACTTTTTCAACTATCTAGCAAAACATTATCAGCCTTTATTAAAGTCTTCAATAAGTTAATATTATCTGACAGAAATTTTATATAATCTTCATTAGCTTGTATTACTACATCTACAGTTTCATGAGGTTTTAATCATAATTTATTTCTAAGCTTTCTAAACTCACCTACTAAATCAATAAATAAATTAATTTTTACAGATTTTTGTAATCATCATATTGGCTTAGGATAATCTTGAACAATTAAATCTCAATCAAAACCTACCAAATGCCATAATTTTTCTGTTACAAAAGGAGCAAAAGGATGCAAAAGTTTATAAATAGTTCCTAGTACATATACTAAAATTTTTAAAGTTAATTCACTCTTTTCTATTTTTGAAATTTCTATAAACCAATCACAATAAAGTGACCAAGCAAAATCTACAATTTTGTTAATAGCTTCTCAAAGCATAAATTTATCCATATATTTTTCTACCTGATTTATCAATTCATCAAGTTCTGCTAAAATCCATTTATCAAACTCTCCAAGTTCATCGACGTTGTTTTTTATATCTTCATAAAGTAGATCATATTCAAATTTTATATTTCATTCTTGATTTACATTTAAGTATACAAACCTTGAAGCATTCCAAAGCTTATTCAAAAATTTCCAGTTTCCTTCCACCTTTTCATCAGAATATTTTATATCATTACCTGGTGTTACTCATCTAACAAGTGCTAATCTTAGACTGTCAGCACCATATTTTTCTATTACTTTCAATGGATCTACTACATTTCATTTGCTCTTTGACATCTTTTCTCCTTTTGCATCTCTTACTAATCCATGAAGATAAACATTTTTAAAAGGTTCTTCATTCATATTTGCAAATCACATCATCATCATTCTTGCAACTCGGAAAAACAATATATCATATCCTGTCTCTAACACATCATTAGGATAATATTCCTTAAGATCATCAGTATTTTCAGGCCATCACAAAACACTAAACGGCCAAAGTGCTGATGAAAACCAAGTATCCAAAACATCTTCCTCTTGGCGTAAATCTTTATCTCAACATTCCTGACAAATTAAAGTAAATCTATATTTATCTCCAACTTTTTCTATCAAATAACTATTCTCTAGAATATCTACAAGTTTTTCTCAAGCTTTTATTAAATTTTTTTCATTCTCTAAATCAAAAATACTTTCTATTTTTTTAATTTCACTACTTAACTTATTTTTTGTTTTTTCATCAATAGATAACTCTTGAAGCATTTGCCTGTAAACTTTCAAATAAACATCTACTACTCTACCTTCTTGAGGAGTCAAAGAAGGTGTAGTTAATAATTTTATTAATTCCTCTATATTAAATGGATTTTTCAATCTACTATCTGCAATTAAATTGAATATAATCAAGGACAAAATTATATCAGACTTTTGATCAACATCTAACCAATTATTTAAAATCTGCTGATCATCAAAAACATTAATATGACCTTTCTTACAAGTCCAAACAGGAATCCTATGTCACCACCGAAGTTGTCTAGAAATACACCAAGGTCTAATATTTTCCAACCAATCAAAGAAAGTTTTATTAAATCTTTCAGGCAATATCTTAGTATCGCCTTTCTTAACAGCTTCTATAGATTTTTGAGCAAATTCTTTAACATCTACAAACCATTGTTTAGAAACCATAGGCTGAACTATAGTTCAGCATCTATCACAATGAGGCACATTATGTTCATAATCTTCTATCTTTTCTAAATTACCTATTTCGTCTAATACTTGAATAAGGTTATCAAAAACTTCTTCTACTGGTTTTCATACCAAAAAATCAGGAGCTAATTCTGTAAACTTTCATTCCCAGTCTATCGCAAATCTATCCATAGGCAATCAATGTTTTTTTCCTATCTCAAAATCATCTGGATCATGAGTAGGTGTAATTTTTAAAGCTCCTGTTCCAAATGCAGGATCTACTTCTTCATCAGCAATCACTGGAATAGGTCTATTTACTATTGGAATATATACATTTTTTCAAATCCATTTTTTATATCTTTTATCTCTTGGATTAACAGCAATAGCTACATCTGCAAAAATAGTCTCTGGTCTAGTAGTTGCAACAGTTATTGCTTGTCATTTACCTTCAACAAAGTATTTGATATAATAAAGTTTTCCTTTTTCTGGGATATATTTAACTTCAATATCAGAAAGAACAGTCTGACATCTAGGACACCAGTTAACAATATATTCTCATTGATAAATTTTTCATTTTTTATATAAATTTGAAAAAGATTTTCTAACTGCTCTCGAAAGTTTCTCTGAAAGTGTAAATTGTTCTCTAGACCAATCACAAGAAGCTCACATTTTCTTAATTTGAGAAATTATAGTTGATCTAGAAAATCTAACCCATTCCCAAACTTTTTCTAAAAATTTTTCTCTACCTAAATCATGTCTAGTTTTTCACTCTTCTTTCGCCAATTTTTTTTCTACTACTACTTGAGTAGCTATTCACGCATGATCTGTTCACGGAATCCACAAAGTTTTTTTTCATTTCATACGAGCATATCTTACCATAGCATCCTCAATAGAAAGCATCAAAGCATGTCATAGATGAAGAACTCCTGTAACATTAGGAGGAGGCATTGATATCATAAATCTATCTTTAAGATTTCATTTTATCTCTTCCAATTTTTCTGGAGAAAAATACCCCTTTTGATTCCATTCTTCATATATTTGTTCTTCAAAGTCATGGTTATACTTTTTAGGAAACTTTTTTTCAGTCATTGACAGTAGTAATATTATATTGTAAAAATTTTATAATTGCCTTCTTTTATATCTTGAGATATCTTACCAAACATAGTATCTATCTTTTTAAAAATTTTATCATTTAGTATTAGATTTTCCCCGTATTTCTTGTCAGTCTTTTTAAATAACAATACAGGGACTATCAACTTTTTATCCTTATCAAAATACACTACTCATCTAAGACTAGGATTATATAACTTCACTTTATAAAATTCTCCATCTAAAAAGATAAATTTATATACCTTTATCATTTTGATAAATCTTTCTATAGTTATAGGCAAATTTAATTTTTTAAATTCCTTCTCAAAACTATTCGATATTAATATTTTATAATCTCACATCATCCAAAGATTTCCTAAATAACTTAAAATTTTTAAGCTTTTTTATTTTTTTAATCTCCTCTTGCTCAAATCAAGATATTTCTACACCGTATCTCTTATAAAGCAAATAAAAAATAAACTCATCTAAATTCCTAAACTGTGTCTTGTCAAAATTTATATCTTCTTCAAACTGAAAAACAACCTGATTTGTCATTATTAGATCAAAATTATATTGTAAATTTATACTAAAATTTAGTTTTTTATCTTTTTTTTTCAAGAAAAAATCCCCCGAAACAGGGGGAATTAAAGTAAAAATTTCATAAAAATTTTAATTTCCTCAACAAGAAGCATTACCTACATTTTTTCCACCAGATGTCCATCATAATCCTGGATCATAAACAGTGTCAGAAAATTTATCTAAATGTTTACAAATTTCTGGAGGATTTTTAAATGATTCACAAATCTTTTCAGCATAAGCTCTAGCATTTCTTTGAATTCATTCTATCTTAACACCATTTAATACAAATGTTGGAGATCCTTGTACTCCTGCCTGATAAGCTCAAGTAGTATTTAAATTAAATCTAGGAAATCTTTCTTTAGAATTTTTAATTCCTTCTAAATCAACTTTTTTTGCAGTCTCATCATAACATTTTTTAAAATTAGGATCATCGAAGGATATACCTACTTTTTCTAAACATTTCTGCGAATCTCATCCTCATTTGTCTTCCTTTGATAAGAAACATTTCATATAATCTATAAATTTGTTAGGATATACTTTAGAAACACAATACTGAATCACATTATCTACTGCTTCTTGATATCCGTGCATTATGTAAGGAACAAATTTTATTTGAACATCTGCTACACCACTGAAAGCTTTTATTATCTCCAAATAAGCCTTCTCAGCCTGTGTTCCAAAAGGACAATGTGACATTACATAAAGATAAGCTTTAGGCCTATCTACTTTTCCTACTTTTACAATAGGCTTTTGTAAAATAGCGTATTTATATTTACAGTCTTGTAATTGTAAAATAGTATTTTGATTTTGATAGAATGATTTATTTTTGTATGCTTTTATAATAGCATCTACTATCTTTTTTCACAATTCACTATTAACATCTATACCTGTAATAACAAATCCATATAACCTACTTTTATAAGCATTTAGAAGTTGCTCTACTTGTAAATTCTTTTGTTTATATAAAACTGCAAAATACTGATTACAATCTGGATCTTGAACATCTATCTTTCCATCTCCATCATTATCTTTTCAATCATTACACAAATTTTCTTTTCCGTTTTCCCAATTTCCAATTACTGTTATATAATAATCACCAACTTTTCTAAAATAGTGAGGATTATTTATAATTTGAGCTATTTGTGGATTGTTAACTATCTTTTTAACAATAGCTGAAGGTATAACAATAGCTGGAACATACACATCAACGTTTTTAGGTAAATTTTTATATATCACCTGAACACCTGTTATACCTAAAAACTTCAAAGCCTGCTCTATATCATTTTTAGCACAAACAGATTGTCAATTACAATTAGGATCTAGATATATTACAACTTTATTAGGTTCTCATTTTAGCTGATCCACGTTTTTTAAAATATTAGGTTGTTCAATCTTTGTAGTCAACAAAACAGGCATAGGTATATCACTTTCTGTAATATCTCAACTATTAGTGCCCTGATTTTGATTACTTATTATTTGATTTTTTTCATTTTTTACAATTTGTTGATTTTTAACTTGTGTTTGTTTTTCTTGCTGAGATTGTTCTGAATTTTTAGGAGTAAGTTGACATCCTCATAAAAACAAAGCTAAACTAACAACTACCAACAACGAATAAATAGTATAAAAAAATCTTTTAGTTCTCATTACACTTTTAGAGTTAAAATATAAATTTATAAGTTTAAAGATTATATTTCTTTTTATATTTAATTCAATAAAATCTTCTATCTTTGTAAAATTTTAATAAAAATGTCACTAGGAACTGACACTTTACCCATTTGAGCTAATCTCTTTTTTCATTCCTTTTGTTTTTGTAAAAGTTTTCTTTTTCTAGTAATATCTCATCCATAACATTTAGCTAAAACATCTTTTTTTAAAGGCGGAATAGTTTCTCTAGCTATCACAGAACCTCATACTGCCGCCTGAATTGGAATAGCAAAAAGATGTCTTGGAATTAATTCTTTTAATTTTTCAACCAACAATTTTCCTATTCTATAAGCTTTATCTTTATGTACTATCAAAGAAAATGCTTCTACTCTTTCTTTGTTTATTAAAATGTCTAATCTCACCAAATCATTAGGTTCATATCATACCATTTCATAGTTCATAGTAGCATATCCTTTTGTTAACCCTTTCAGTTTATCATAAAAATCTACTATTATTTCTCCCATAGGCATCTTATATTTCCACAATACTCTAGATGAATCGATATATTTCATTTGTTTAAGTTGACCTCTATAACTTTGAGATAGCTCCATTATATTTCCTGAATATTCATCTGGTCAAACTATTTCTACATTTACCATAGGCTCTAGCACTACTTCTATATCTCACTTTTCAGGCATATCAGCTCAAGATTTTACTATTATCCAATTTTTTAGAATATCTTCTAGAAAATTCCTATCTTGTTTTTCAAGATCATCATATGATTTTTCCAAAAGTCATACTATATATTCCAAAAATTCTTCTTCATCAAAATCTTTAAAAAATTTCTTAAAACTCTCAAAATCAAGTCTTCCTGAAGAATAAAGATATTCTAAAATATATTTCCACCAATCTCCTTTTAATAAATGTAAAATATTGTTTCATCCACTAAGTTTAGCAGCCAATGACGAACTTTTCAATTCTACTAAATAAACTACAGAAGGTGTAGTAAATATAGTTTCTACATCATATTCTCTTTTTAATCTTTCTTTTATTATTTCCATATGCAAAGTTCCTAAAAACCCCACTCTAAAACCTTGTCATAAAGCTTTATTTACTTCTGGTTCCCATTCAATAGAAGAATCATTCAATGAAAGTTTTTCAAAGCCTTCTCTTAATTTTTCATAATCCTGACTATCCAAAGGATAAACACCTGCATAAATAAAAGGTTTAACTTTTTCAAATCAAGGTACAGCATAATCTAACAAATTTTCTTTCTCTTCAGATATTTTTTCTAATTTTAATACAGTATCTCAAACTTGAGCATCTCTAACTGATTTTAAACCTGTAATAATATAGCCAATTTGCCCCTCTCTTAAGGCTTTGTCAGGAGTATAATCTGGTGCAAAATATCCTACTTGGGTAGGTTTGATAGTAACATCTGAATGTAAAAGTTTTAACTCTTGGCCAGGTAAAATTTGTCAATCTACTACTTTAACATAACAAACTACTCATTTGTATTTGTCATAAACACTATCAAAAATAAGAGCTCTTCAACCAATACCTCTAAGCTCCTTCTTATAGAATTTCTCTCTATATTTTTTCTTAAAAACATTAGGATCAGGAATCCTTTCTATAATAGCATCTAAGACTTGCCCTACATTTTCTCCTGTTTTTGCTGATACTTTTAAAACCTGTTTTGAGGAAATACCTATAAGATTTTCTATTTGTTTGGCCACACGTTCTGGTTGAGCTGCAGGTAAATCAATTTTATTTAAAACTGGTATTATTTCCAAACCATAATCTAATGCCATATATAAAGTAGAAAGAGTTTGAGCTTGTATTCACTGAGTAGCATCAACTAACAAAATTGCACCTTCTACGGATGCTAATGATCTAGAAACCTCATATTGAAAATCAACATGTCAAGGTGTATCTATAAGATTAAGTTCATATCATTTCCACTTCATTCTAACAGGAGTAAGCTTAATAGTAATACCTTTCTCTTGTTCTAAATCCATTTTATCTAGAACTTGTCAATGGTCTAATCTTTTAATAGTTCAAGTAATTTCTAACATTCTATCTGCCAAAGTTGATTTTCCATGATCTATATGTGCTATTATACAAAAATTCCTTATTTTAGAAATATCGAATTTCATATCAAATCAAATATATTTATTAAATAAAAACTAATATAAGCTACCAAAGAAATCAAAAAATCCACAAAGGCAATATGTTTTCTCTTCATATTAAAATATCATCTTTGACGATAAAAACATTTTTTCAATTTTGTTTTTTTGAAATACCTCATATTTCAAAATTTAAAATCCTACCATTATACTCTAAGACAAAATCAGGATATGTCTTGTAAAATATAGAAATATTATAGAAAAAATTCTTTAAACACATAACAAAAAAATTTTCTCTCACTTTTCACTTTATTAAGGTATTTTCTAGTCAAGAATAATAAAGATACAAAAAATTAGTTGCAGTCAGATATGGCTTAAATTCTTTTCTTATCCTATCAGACAAGTTTCAATATTTTTTAACATTATAGACTAGCCCAACTTCTTCTAAAAATAATAAATACTTTTGAACAGTAACAGGATGAATTCCTAATTTTTTACCAAGAGAATTTAAACTTAACTCTGAATGAACACTATTTGATATATAATATAAAATCTTTTCTAAATCTATAGTTACATCAAATTTCTCATATACTAAACCATCTTCATACAACATTTTTCTAATTATTCAATAAAGTTTCAATTCATATACGGAAGGATTTTCGTAATAAAATCAAAATTGTCAATATCTAAAATATTTCTTTAATTGATTAATCGAAATTTTAGAAATAAAATTAGTATAATTATTAATGTCAAATATATCCTCAAATTTTAATTTCGGAAATCTGTATCAATAAGTAATATTCAAATATTCTCTAAAAGAAAAAATAGGAATATAATAAAAAATCACCCTTCTAGAAAGATCAGCTCATCTTCTGTACACAGCAATTTTATTAGAACCAGAAAAATAAAGCTTAACAGGTAAAAGATCATAAATATTTTTTAAATCCTCTGTCCAATTACTATAATAGTGAATCTCATCTATAAAAAAATATCTTTTTTTATATACCTTATAAAGTTCTTTTACTATCTCAAATAAAGATACTCATTTTAAAATTCACCAGTCCATACTTATATACACACTATCATTTGGATACTCTAAATACTTTTGAACGAGGATAGTAGTTTTTCAAACTCACCTAAGACCATACAATCCTACTATCTTCTCCTCCCATGGAATTAATTCAAAAACTTCTCTTTTTTCTAAATTATCTACATTAACATTTTCTACTGCTAATTGTGAAAGTTCTAAAACTTTATCTAACAACTCCATTATTCACTACTATGAATAAAATAAATCTAGTTTATATATCTTAATAAATAAATTTATTTTTTCAACTTTATAAGTTTAATAATAAATCATCTTTCTCCTGGTTGCCAATCTTCTGGTCTAAATCTTTCCGCTAATCTTATCCATTGATTTTGTTTTATTTGAACTATTTCATCTACAAAAAAATCTTCTTGATAAGATTTAATAACTTCAATTACTTGATTAGCTGTAGGAACCCATACTATCAAAATACCTCATTCTTTTAACATCCTTAAAATATTATTTTTAGCCTTCTCTGGATATCTTATATCCAATACCCCCTTATCAAAGAAATTTAAAAAATCTTTAGAAATATTATCTTCAACTATGTCAAAATTTAATATTTTATGAGAATAATTTTTTCAACAAAACTTCTCCCATTTAGAAATATTATATTTGGCTAAATCTATAAATTCTTGTCTTCTTTCAAAAGAATAAAGATTAACTCCAAAATTTAACATTATTAAAGACAATGCTCACGATCATATTCAAGACTCAAAAACTAAATCATTTTGTTGTAAACCTAATAAATTTGCTATTTGTATACAATCAGTAGGATAAATAATTTGTGTCTGTCTTTTTAATCAATACATAATATAATCTGCCAAAGTAGGCTTTAATATAATATACTCCTTTTTTCACAATTTAAATTTTGAGCCATATCATAGTCTTTCAATCTCATTTATATCAATTTTTCAATAACTATTAGAAAAAAACTTCTTCTCTCTAGTTACTAAATATTTTTTATTTTTTTCAACACTTGCTTCCACAATAAGATACATTTGAATTATCACTTAAAAAATAAAAAAGCTTGTACATCTATAGGCAAAATTTTTCCAACTACCTTATCTTCAAAACTTCTAGAATAATTAAAGGGAATTATATTAAATCATTTAAAGATTTGACAAATACTATTAATAAAAACTTCACTTCTAATTTTGTTACTACCTATTATAATAACATCTTTCACATTAAAATCTATATCATCTACAAACCAATTAAACAAATACTTAATATACATTTCTAAAACTTCTTTCAAAAGCCTTCTAGAGTATTGATTTGATATATCTCTTCACAATTTAAGATAATAATATAACTTATCCAATCATCTTTCCTTCAAAATACTCTTCAAATATTCAAATCAAAAATTTATTTCTTTTACACTATAATAAAATCAATTTTTAATTTCTATCTTTAGAATTGTTTCATCAAAAAAGTATAACAAATAAAACTCTCTTTTCTGCAAATTTTCATTTAAAAATTTAATAGTAAAAAAACTTTTGGGCCATATACAGGATTTATTCAATAAATCTTTATGATGAACATAAAAAAAATCATAAACATCTTCCTCAATATAAAAAAACCTTAAATCAAAAAAAATATCCCCACTTTCTCACAAAATAAATTTCTTTTTTTCTCAATTTACGATTATATTATCCAAAGTAACATATAATAACCTTCTTTTTTCAGAAAAAATATTTCTAACCTCATTAATTTTTTTATTAACTATGCTATTTAGCTTTGTTATATCTACCTTATTACGAAAATGATTGAAATATGTAAAACAATAATATCTAAATTTATTTTCCTTTAACAAAAAAATATTCCTATTATCATTTAAAAATTTATCTATAGTATGTAAAGTTTCCTGTTTTTTTGTAACCCATTTATTTTTCTCTTTTTTAAAATAATATATCTTATATACTTTATCTATTTCATATATTATTTTCATAACAATTCTTTTAACCAATCCTTAAAAACATTTATAGGAATAGCAAATCAAATATTCTGTCACGCTGCATTGATAGCAGTATTTATACCTATTACATTTCCTAAACTATCTATCAATGGTCATCAACTATTTCAAGGATTAATAGCGGCATCTGTTTGAATTGCATCATCAATTATTTCTACCTTTCAATAAGGAGTATCAGCAACAATATTTCTGTGTAATCAACTTATTATTCCTTTAGAAACAGTATTAGGATATTCTCATAAAGCATTTCATATAGCATATACTGTTTGTCACAGCATAACCCAATCACTATTTCACAATTTTAAAGGTTTAGAATGCACTCATTTAGCATATAAAAGAGCTAAATCATACTTTTTAGATCTAGCAATAACTTTAACTCTATATATCTTACCATCAGAAGTTATTATCTTATATATCAAATTCTTATCTTCTACTACATGATTATTAGTTAATAAAATACCATTGGAAGTAACAAAAAAAGCTGTTCAAGCAGTAACTGGTTTATATCACTCTTTTATTAATCACTGTGGTATTTTCAAAACAAATCCATCTCCCAAATTAATATATTTGTATATATATCTATAAGTAGGGGCAAATCCTATTACACTTACAACACTTTTAGATACAGAATTTATAAGTTTTATCCTTTTTTGCTCTTGAATAGGCAATTGGTAAAAGTATTGACTATAAAAACTAAAAGTAAAACTTACTATACTAACAATAAAAATAAACAAAATATTTCTCATTTTTAAAATATTAAAAAATAAAAATAGCTTTATACAATCTCTTCAACTTCATCGGTTTTTAGAATGAATCTATACACTTTTAAAAAATTTAAAATTTTAAAAATAATAAAATTTATAACTCACACAATATACAAAGCAAATCTCAAAAAAGGCCACAAAAGCAAAGTCAAAAGCAATATAACTGAAAATTTAAAAGAAGGCTTATTATATCTATCTTTTATCTGTGTTATCATAAAATTACACACTCATTTATCTACCACCTTTTTATCCTTTATGACAGAATCAATTAATTTTATTTTATAATTCTCTATTAATCATAAAATACCTGATTTAGGAACTTTATTTTCAGTGCCCGACAAAATAAGTGGTGAAATTTCACCAGTTCATATTACAATATCTTTAACTTTTTTCTGCTTTAGTTCTTTAATTTTTTGTTTTATCATTTTTACCTCTTCTACTGATATTTTTAAAGGTTTTGATAAAGTATCTACTAATCTATTTACTCCTTGATACAAAGTATCACAAGTTAAATCAAAAGTAGGATATTTAGCTACTACCATTAAAGCATAACTTAAGGCTACAAATAAAGAAAAAATTCCCACTCAACTAGTAAAAATAGACCAAGAAGATATTATCTTCCTATTATTAACTTCTCAATCAAGAGTATAGACTAAAAATATAATTCATAAATTAATAAAACAAACAGACAATACTTCCCATATATTAGAAAATCATATTATGACTATCTCTAAAATAGTAGATATTCCTACTATTAAAATCAAATATAAAAGTCAATAATTTTTAAGCTCTATAAAAAAGTAATGTACAAAAATAAAAAACAACAATAAAAATACGCTACTCATTAACCATCGAGTAGGCACTACAAAATAATATAAAAAACAAAAATAAGACACTATAGTAAAAATAATAACAAAATATCTTCTAAAATATATCAAAAATCTTTTTAAAAACTTATTCATAATTTTAAATTTGTTATAATAAAATAATGGCAATCACTGACAAGTTGTAATTAATCTTCGGCCATCTTCTAGCTATAATCTTCAAATATCTCCCTTTAATAATCTTCAGAAATCATCAGGCTTAATCATCAGTAATCTCCTTACTTTTTCTTTTTTCAACAGCATTTAATATAAGGTTTACCGCTCCCACAAGGACATGGATCAAAAGGACGAACTTTTTTATCATGAGAAAGATTATCTATATTTATCAAATCATCAATATTCTTTTCTGGCTCATCAGGAATTAATTCTATAATCTCTATATCTCCATCATTTACTACTTCTTTTACTGAATTATTTTCTTTTTCAATCTCAGGTTCAAATACAACATCACTAACATTTAAATCAGAAACTTTTTCTTTTAACTGATTAATAAATTCATTCTCTCAATTTTTATCATCTACAATCACAACTTGATCAGACATACTTTCATCTTTCCTCAAAAAATCAAAATTCGTTCTAAAAAATCTCGCTAACATTTCTTTTTGAACATTAAACAAAAACTTTTGAAATTTTTCATATCCTTCTTTTTTATACATAACTAAAGGATCAACCTGAGCAAATCACCATAAGCCTACTTTATCTCTCAAATAAGTCATATCATCGATATGATTTATCCAATGCCTATCTAATACATTTAAATATACATTTTTTAATATTTCTTTTAATTTTTCTAATATAATTTCTTTCTCTTCTTCTGAAAGTCATTCTACTAAACTACTTATTTTTTTATCATATAATTCAGTTAAATAAATTTTTAAATATTCCTTTATATCTTCTGCTTTGGAGAATTTTTCTAACTCATCCTTAGATACAACATTTCAAGTAATCTCTGCTATAGCTTCTACCAACTCGTCTAATCTCCAAGGATAAATCGCAGTATAAGTATCTACTAACTTATCCACAACTAAACTAATAAAATCTCTAATTTCTTCTAATACATCAATTTTTCAAGTCAAAATATCATCTCTCTTAGAATAAACTCTTTTTCTCTGTTTGTCAATAACACTATCATAATCATAAAGATGTTTTCTAATACTATAGTGCCAAGCTTCCATTTGTTTTTGAGCTTTTTCTATAAAAGAAGTCATCTTCTTATCTCTCAAAGCTTGTTCAACATTTTCTCATCCCATTATAGATTTCATCATATAAATCATTGATTGCATTTTATCTCATCACATTTTTCTCATAAGCTCATCATCAAAAGATACATAGAAGACAGATACACCTGGATCTCCTTGCCTACCAGAACGACCACGAAGCTGATTATCTATTCTTCTTGATTCATGTTTTTCAGTACCTAAAACAAACAATCAATAATGAAAATCTTTTTCTACTATTTCAGGTTCTTTTATATTTTTAGGTTTTATAATAATCTCAGCAAATGGTTCGTCTTTTGTTTTCTTTTTTCTATTAAACTTTATTTTCATACAAATTTGATCATTACACTCCCAATCCTTTTCAGCTCTTCTTATAAACTCGTCATCAAACTCAAATTGTTTTTTTAATCCCTCTAAGGTTAAATCAAATTCTTTTTCAGAATAAACTACTATACTTACTCATTTAGGTTTATTTCCTTCTAACACATCTTTTCATAAGATAACATTTTTAACCCATTTGGCATAATTTTCTGCCAATTTCTCTAAAAGTCATTCTTCCAATTTGATATCTGTTCAACGTCAAGCCATATTTGTAGCCACTACTACTGACCCTAACTTTCAAGCTTTTGCTACAATTTCCGCTTCTTGTTCATGGTATTTAGCATTTAATACATAATGAGATATACCCATTTGTCTTAAAAGAGAAGACACATATTCAGATGTTTGTATCGAAGATGTTCATATAAGCAATGGAACACCTATATTATGATAAAATCTAACAGCATCTATAACAGCTTTTCGTTTTGCTTGCTGATTAACAAACACTTGATCAGGTTTATCTACTCTTATAACAGGCTTATGAGTAGGTATTACTATCACTTCTAATCAATAAATTTTTTCAAATTCCTCTCATTCAGTAGCAGCTGTTCAAGTCATTCAAGCAAGTTTTTTATATTGCTTGAAAAAATGTTGATATGTAATAGTAGCCAATGTTTTACTTTCTCTTTGTATTTCTACACCTTCTTTTGCTTCTATAGCCTGATGTAATCATTCCGAATACCTTCTTCAAGGCATCACACGTCAAGTATGTTCATCTACTATCAAAACTTCACCATCTTTTACTATATAATCCTTATCTCTATGATAACAGGCTAATGCTTTTAAAGCATTTTCTATATGATGAATTTCTTGATATCATAAATCTTTGTATAAATTTTCTACACCTAAAAGTTCTTCTAACTTCCTTATTCATCTAGAAGTCAAAGTAACGCTTTTAGTCTTCTCATCAATATAATAATCACATTCTTCTTTTACTTCTTCCTCTGTTTCTTCTTCTAAAAGTTTTTTTAAAAGATTTTTAGCTTTTTTAGGTTTTCCTTTACATGGAACTAAAGCTTTTACTATTTTAGCATAATACTGGTATTTTTCTGTTGGTTCATCAGCTGGTGCTGAAATAATAAGAGGTGTTCTAGCTTCATCAATCAGAATACTATCAGCCTCATCAATAATTGCGTAATTTAAAGGCCTTCGTAAAAGTACTCTATCTTCTATAGATTTTGCTAAATTATCTCTCAAATAATCAAAACCTAATTCACTATTTTCAACATAAGTAATATCCTTTTCATACTCCTCTCTTCTTTTCTCTAACGGAGTATTTTTAGAAACTGCTCCTACGCTCAAACCTAACCAATTATAAAGATATCCCATCCATTCAGCATCACGTTCAGTAAGATAATCGTTAACTGTTACAATATGAACACCTTTTCCCTCCAATGCATTAAGATAAGCTGGAAGTGTAGCAACTAATGTTTTACCTTCTCATGTTTTCATCTCAGCAATCTTTCACTGATGGAGAACAATTCATCACAAAAGCTGAACATCATAAGGCACCATATCCCAAACAAGTTCATGTCACTTTACAGTTATTTTTTTTCATTTCAATCTTTTACAAGCCTGCTTAACAGCAGCAAAAGCCTCTGGTAGTATATCATCTAACGTTTCTCATTTTTTTAATCTTTCTTTGAATTCAAATGTTTTAGCCTTAATATCTTCATCAGAAAGTTTATCCCAAGATTTATCTATTTCATTTATTTTTTCTACAATAGGCCACAACTTCTTTAACTGCCTTTCATTATAATCTCAAGCTATTTTATTTAAAATCCAATTAAACATTATCTTTTTTTAACAAAATAAAAATTTAATCTTTAAGTTAATAATATATTATTTTATTTTTTCATTTCAACTTGAATTTAAATTCTATTTTTTTAATATAAGATTTACTATGTGGTGAGGTGCCAGAGTGGTCGAATGGGGCCCCCTGCTAAGGGGCTGACCGCATTACGCGGTCCGAGGGTTCGAATCCCTCCCTCACCGAATTAATAGTTCAAATGGCACCGTAGCTCAGGCGGTTAGAGCGGGCGTCTCATAAGCGCCAGGTCGGTGGTTCGAGTCCACCCGGTGCCATTTAATTTCAAAAAGCTTAAGATTGATAGATTTAAAAATAGTTTAATTTTTTATTTAATAATTTTTTATTATGGCTAAAAAAGGACATAGAATACAAGTTGGCTTAAGATGCACTAAATGTGGAAGGCAAAACTATGTAACAACTATTAATAAAATTAATAATCCTGATTACAAACAATTTGAACTAAAAAAATTCTGTAAACAATGTAAAACACATACAGAACACAAAGTAAAAGAAAAGTTAAAATAATATTTTATATATTTAAATATCTAAATTAGAAGTATGTTGAGAATAAGACTTGCTAGACACTGAAGAAGAAATAGACCTTTTTTCAGAGTGGTATTAACTGAACACACAAAACCTGTTAAAAGTGGATATAAAGAAGTATTAGGTTATCGGGACCCTATCAATAAAGATCTAAAAATAGATATAGAAAAAGCTAAATATTGGATATCAAAAGGTGCTCAACCTTCTGAAAGAGTTGCTAAAATGTTATATAAACTCTCAGGAGAAGAAATGTTTAAAAAATTCTTCAGATATGTAGATAGAAATAGACCTAAAAAGAAAGAAAAAGAATCGTAAAATTTTTTATATAACAATATAAATATACAAATTAACTAAGAGCCACCTGATGGCTCTTTTTATTGTTTTTTAAAATTTTTTTATTAAGATTAAATATAATTTATTTTCTAAACAAATGTAGATGTATCCTTATGCTTTTGGAAGTTATACTACTTGGGAAAATATATTTTTATCAATTATGGCAATAATTGTTATTATAATATTTTGATGAGTTATATACGCATTTTTATATGCTATAATATTATTTATTTTCTCTAAATGAGATGAAAATAAAATAAAACAAGCTTGGAATAGTATAAGATACGCGATAGTATGACTTATTTTAACTATATTTCTTCTTTTTGTTTTCCCTATAGTTTTCCAAAAACTTCATATTCCTTGATATAAGGTATATACAGCAAAAAATATTTTCAAAAAAGCTTCAGATATTTTAAGAAAAACATTTACAGCTTTCAAAACTACCAACTCTCCTACCCCTACATACGATAATACTGATTGATTATAAAATTATTTATTTATCCCTTTTAAAATTTCTTGATAAAAATATCAAGCTGTTTTCCTAGCTTGCATTAATAATAAATCAATTTGTTTCCAATTTTCTAAATTTGCTTCCAAAAACTCATAAAAAATTTTTTGGATATTTCAAATATTCTCCTCTTCTGACAAAGCATGTAATACGTTATTGTTTCATCATCTGTATTTATATTTCCAAAAAAGCTTTTTAGAATTTCCTAAAACTACATATTTATTTTTTTCCCATTTATCATTTTGAATATTATCAGAATAAGCTATTCATAGCAGATTTTGTATATCTTTGTATTCCTGTTTTTCTTTTTCAATCTCCTTCTCTTTGTCTTCTTTATGTGTATATTTTTCAGGAAATAATTTTTTCTTTAAAATAACTATATCGAAAACAAAAATCCTAGAAAGTTTAATATCTTGTAATCTTGTCTCCCAAAATTCATCTGTATACGCATGTTTTGTCAATTGACCACTATCTTTCAATAAAGTTAAAATCCTTAAAAGCTGATTTAAAATATCTTCTATACTATAAACTCTATCTTTAGGAGGAACTTTTACTCAAGAAGGTATGAAACATATATTTACTCAAACCATACCTCATTTGGAAAAATTTCAACAAATAGTTTTTCATCATCACAAACTAGTTAAATCTTTTCATAAAGAACCATTATTATAAATAGCATTTAAATCATTAATAAAATCATCATTAAACCTATCTCCACTTTCATTTCAAAAAGTATAATCTAATGGATTACTTTTATAAGGATCTATACTATCTATTTGATTCTCTTGAAAATTTTCAGAAAAATCTTTATTTTCGATATTCCTTGCACCTTCTTCATCTCTCAAATTTGATAACAATTTGTTAAATTCATCGTTTCCGTCTGAATTTTTCAAACATTCAGTATTATTTACTATTTTATTGTTAACATTTTTAATATCTCACTTATTTTCATTTGATATCTTTTCTACTTCAAAATTATTACTTTCAGTATCTCTTACCATAATATCTGGCGGCATACTATAACTATCACCATTACTATTTCAAACGTCAGGAGGATTAAAATTATTTAAACTACTAATAGAAGAAGTTTCTTTTCAATCTGGGGTATCAACCTCTATTTCTGATTTTGAATTATCCCTTTCGCTTTTATAAAAATTTATACTTCAAGCTTTTTTAAAACTTTTCTGTTGAAACAAAATCTTTTTAATCTCTTCTATATCTTTTAACAAATCATATGGCCCATCAGATGGATCTCAATTTAACAATATATCATCTCATTCGTTTGTAGCTAGTTTCATATTAGAAAGTAAATTTTGGGAAAACGCATAAAAATTTAAATATATAGCTAATATTCTTCTACAATTATCTATATTAATATCTGCTTCCGGAGAGGTACAAATTATAATCTTTGAACATATATCACTTATTTTATTTTCATCAACTTTAGCTTTTTTTCAATAAACTTTAGAAAAATTTCAAAAATAAATAGCAGACAATAATATTCTTAATTCATTTTTAGTAACAGAACAATTTTTTTTAGATAAAATATCAAAAATTATTTCCACAGCGTCTTTATAAATTAAAATCTGCTTATTTTTTAAATTAGAATAAACAAATTTATAAATATCCAAAAATCATTTATCTTTAGCTAATTTGGAAAAACTGTCATCGGATAAACTTTTCTCATATTCAGTATAAAGATAACCTTGTATATCCCATTGCCACCAAGCTTTTCAAAATACGACTGAAATAAACAAAGAAACAAAAATCACAAACAAATATTTTAACATCAAAATTAAACATAAAATTATAAATTTTTAAAATTATACTTATCATAAATTTTGTGTCAACTTTTCATCAATCAATTTATCTAACCAACTTACCAATACAGAAGCATAACTTCAAGAAGGCAACTCAAACATCAAAAGCAAATCGTTCTTATCCCATTTATACCTTAAGTCTGAAGGTATTACTTTAATTGGTCTTCTTATTCCAAAAACTTTAAATTTTTTAAAATTAGCTAATACATTAACTGTTAATCATTCTTGTTTTAAAATCTCCAATTCTAATTCTAAAGCAGGCGTTAATTCTGTAAATTTGACTATCATTCAATCCTTTATTTTGAAATCTCAACTCACTACTAGATTATATCCCCACACAGGTCAACTAACAATAAATTTTTCTTTTTCAAATTTTGTATCTGACAAATATAACCTAAAAATTGGATGTTTGTTAGATAAAATATCAACTAATATATCTCATTTAACAAATTTATCAAATAATCATTCTGATAATCTCAAAACAATATATTTATTGAAAAGCCAACTGGCATATGCTTGTACTTTAAACTGAGCTTCTAAAGGATCGTTTAAAAATTTTTGTCAAAGTATTAGTTTCTTTCAAATTTTAGGATTAGAAAATTTCTTTCAAAATCTTTGTATCCCAAAATAATTAGGGAATCAATTCTCTTTTATTTCTTTTAAACACTGCTCTACTATTTTTTTAAAAAAATCTTCTGAAATCTTCTGATTATAATTTTTAGATATCCCCTTTCCAATATCTTTTCTTCTTAGCCTCAAAAAAAATAAATTTCATTTGTTATCTCATACTTTTAAAAGTTCATTTCACCAAGTATATTTTAATATCTTTACTTTTTTAGAAAGGATATCCAAAAATTTTTTTGCTCATCATCTAGAATTCAATGTTCTTTTATAAATACTTATCCACTGTCTAGTAATTCAAAACTTATCTTTTAATCATGCTATTCAAAAATGTTTTCTTTTTAAATTTAACTCTTTAGAAAGATATTTTAAAATATCAAATGTATTCTTATTCTTTTTCTCAAAAAAAACATAAAAAACATGTCCCTTTCAACTAGGGACATTCCAGAGTTTTTCCTCTACTATAAAATCATGAGGAAATTTTTTAAATTCAAAATATTTCAAATCTTCTGTAATCATTATCTATAAACTATTTTTTAAATTTCTATTTTCCTCTAATAATTTTTCAAGAGCACTTTTTAATTTTTCATTTTCTCTTTTTAAATTCTCATTTTCTATCCTTAAAGTTTTATTTTCTTCTTCCAAAGTTTTAATTTTATTTTTCATCTTATTAATAGATTCTTCTATAATCTTAACCATCCTTTTATATTTGTGTAAAATATTCTCCAAAGTTTTGGCTCTATTAGCATCAACTTCTACCTTAAATAAATTAGCTATTTCTTTTATATATTTATCTATCTCTTTGTTAACTTGTCTATTTGATTTTTTCTTTAATCTTTTAATTTTTTCAACGATACCCATCACAATTTACAATTATAATCATAAAACTACTGTATCAAACTATTTTTATTATCTTCTTCTTCATCATCTCAACAGTATTTATTTCTCTATTTTCAACAAAATTACTAGTTAAATTACAAATTTTTCTTATATTCTTGCTTAAATCTAGATATTTCATTATTAAATTTTCAATATCATATTATTCTAGTTATCTTCTCCTCTAATTTTTCAGGAGATGCAACAAATTTTAATTCAATATCTCAATGTCAAGTATCATCTCATTCAGATAAAAATATTATGCTTCCAAAATTAAAAATACTTCTTAAAAGTCATTTCTTATCTACAGAAATAGTTTTAATTTTATCAACATCTAGTGATCTTGAACTTCTTGAAAAAATACCTGTTTGATTGTAGGATATAATCTCCTCTGGTGTAATAACAGCAAAATCCATCTTATAATCTATAAACTTTTTAAAAATTTTTCCTCATATTATTAAATGCCCTAAAACAAATAAAAAGACATACATACTCCACTTAAAACTATTTAACTCTCCTAAATCTACTAAATAAAACAATATTCATAAAATAATATATCCAATTTCTAAAAAAAATAATGGAATTAAAACATTAAACCATAAAAAATATTTACATCTTGTTATTAAAATTACATTTTCTTCACCATATTTACTTTTAAATTCATTATACAACTTCTCCTTAAACTTTGTATCAAAATTTGAAAAAATTCTCATTTTACTTCTTTCAAGAGATAAATTTTAAGGACAATGCTAAAACTAATATAGATAAAGCTAATATAAGAATATCTTTAATATCAAACACCTTATACATCAATATCTGTTTAAACAACCGTACTATCAATAAAATTATTATAACTTTTCCGACCTTTTCTTTTAATTCATCAATATCTTTTACAATTAAAGTTTTAGCCTTAGATTTATGATCATCTTCTACATCTATCTCATCTACAAAAAGCTCATATATTCACCATGTAAACATCAATACAATCATTGCTAATAAACTAATATCTATTATAGATATAACAAAAGAAATAATTTCTTCATTGAATCAATGAGTTACAAATTGCTGAAGTAATTTATATAGTTTTATTAAAATTCCTAACAATAATACTAAAAATATCAATACTCCAACTATAACAGGTATCAAAACTAGAAATCTAGATTGCCATAAAATCGACTCTATTTGATTTTCTAAATAATATTTTTTCTTATTAGTCATCATTAAAACTCTCTTTTATTAAATATTAAAACAGCTAATATTAACAATATTACAATATATCATAAACTTGACAGACTACTAATTACAATATGATAAAAATTATAATCCCCCAAATAAGGGGAAAGTAAATATTCTTTCAAACTTAAATCCTGAAAATTTGGAAAGATATAGTAAAATACATCCATTATTTTATAACCAACACTATCTGGTGAAAGTTTTTTAGCTGCTACTAGATAAAATTTAACAAAACTAAGACTATGAGAGATAATATAAATACCTATACTTACTAATAACACTATAAAAGGAGAAACAAAAGTAGAAAAAAATATAATAAAAGCTAACAAAACTAAAATCTTCAAAAAACTTAAATAAATAGCTAAATAATAATATTTATTAAGTAAATTTATATGAACGCCCATTTTATATTTTAAAAATAATCACGCTAACACAAAAGCTATAGTAAAAATTATATAAATTAAAAAAATCAATATAGAAAATCCTAAAAATTTTCAAATAATAAAATTAGCTCTTGATGGATTTTTTGATAATATAAGCAAAATAGTGTTTTTTTGAATCTCGTTATAAAGCAAATAAGATCATAAAAATAAAGTAGTTATCAAAGCAAATATTTCTATAATAGTTAATGCCGAATCTATAAATACTTTATCTGTTTGTGTAATAGTAAGCTGTACAAGAATAATAGAAAATAATATTAAAATAACTGCCAATCAAACAATTGCATATAAAATTTTATTTCTTAAAAATTCTTTTAATGTATTAATAGCTATAGCAACCATCTTATATAATTTAATAACTAAATTAACAATTAGGTTTTCTTGGATCAGCTAAAAATATATCTCAATGCATTAACAAAATATCATCTATTATTATATATTCTTGCCGCCATTTTTTAAAAATACAACTATCATGATTTCATCTTATATAAATAACATTTCATCTTTCAACCCCATCTATTATTAAATTTAATAAATACTTCTCTGCTAATGTATAATTAAACAAACTCTTAGTATGTTCTGTAACATCACCTAAAAATATAACTTTCTCTTTCTTTTTTATCAAAGATATAATATCATTTAACTCATCAATTTGATATTTAGCCGTTCATAAATGCAAATCTGCTACTATCCATCATAGTTTAGTTTTAAACAATCTATATCTATAAATATAAGCTTCAAATATTCTTAATCCAACTTCTTCTCGACACCAATCAAAATGAAAATGTCATATCCAAATTTGATTAACTTTGTATTTTCTTTTCACTTCTAATATTTTTTTCTTTTGTAATTTTAAATATCTTTTTATAAAATTTTTATTTAAATTGTATATTAAAAAATTTCTTAAAATGTGTCTTCCAACCACCCTTTTACCTAGTACAATCTTTTTAAAACATTTTAACATTATATCCGTCTTTTCCTTTTAAAAAGGTACAAAAATATTATAGTAATTAGGACTATTAGAATCAATATATACCAAAAAGTGAAAACATTTTTTTCTAAAGGTAATGGTACATTCATACCATAAAGTCAAGCTATTAATGTATGTATTCAAATAATAGCTGTAAATACTGTTAAAAGAGTCATTACTTTATTTATTTTCATAGATACTAATGAATTATAAATATCTGTCAAATTATCTATATTTTCAAAAACTATCTCTATTTGATTAATAATTTTTTCAATTTTATACTCTATATCTTCAAAATATATATCAACTTCATCCTCGAATTTCTTATAAAAATTCTTAATTTCTGTAGAAAGATCAGATATTATTTCCACTTGAGGTTTATAGATATGTTTAAGTATAATAGCATTTCTTTTCTTTATCATTAGTTTTTCTAACAATTTCTCCTCTAAAGGTTTATTAAATATGTCCTCTTCTATTTCTAACAAATCTTTGGTAAATTTGTTAAGCAAATTTACAGTCTTATCATACATAGTATCTAAAATTTTATACAAAATATAATATGGAGCAGATTTAAACTGATATTCCTCGATATCTTTCTCGTTTTTTAATTCTTCTTCATATTGTTTTCTAATCTTATAAATATGAGAGGAAGGATACCTACTAACACTAATTATAAAATTTTTTCCTAAAATAAAATCAAATTCATTTAAATAATACTTTTGAGTATTTCTATCATACTTAGGAAAATGTAAAACTAAAAAAATGTAATCGTCATAAATATCTAACTTATCCTGAGTATTAATATCTATTAAATCCTCAGCGATTATATCATGAAAATCATATTTCTCTACTAATTTCTCAACTTCCTCTTTTGAAGGATTTACTAAATGTATCCATTCTACATTTCATATTTTAAGCAAATTTTCTTTCATTTAATAATAAGTTTTAATATTAAAAGTTGTCTCCAAAGTCATCTCATACCCAGATAAAGTCGCTGGTGAAATCTTTAATCTCCGATTTTTTCAATAAAGTTTTGTGTTTATCTTTATTCTAACATATGGATTAATTTGCTCATAATCTTCTGCCCAAGCTAATTTAGGATCTTTATTAGGATAAACAATTAAATTCCAATTTGTAATAGTAATATTAGACGGAAAAATATTTATCCATCAATCCTTTATATCTTTTGGCAATTTATAATTTGAATAAACACCTCATACCAAATCACCATTACACTTAAACCCCTCACTCCAATCACAAGCCCAAGTATCTATTACTCAATCATAAGCCCCATCGTTAATTGTAGAAAAACTATGATCTTTTCATGCATCAAATCATTTCAATCTAAGCATCTGTAAAGTATATAGTTTCTCCCAATCTGATTTTTGTCCATCATCATTAAAATCTCCACTATCTATCAAAGCTCTTCTTATAAAAAGTCTTTTTTTTCAGTCTTTTGAAATTAAATACAACTCTTGTACTCAAGTATTATTTCATATAGCTATAGGACCTTTTCCTAAATCTACATCATCATCATCTCATACTATTCATCAAGTACCATCAGCATCATCTTTAACATCCCAAAATTGTTTTGAATATTCTCAAAAGGATTGCGTTTTATTAGGTCATCCATCGGGAGTAGTATTCCAACAACCACTTCAATCAGACACTGAATTATTTTTAAACACTAAATGAGGAGAATTTTCAGAACTTTGACTACTACAATAATATAAATTCCATTCTCAAATATTGGTATTGAAATCTTTTAATCTATCACTTCCATAATGCGTAAATCTATCGCAATATCCATTATCTCCTACATCCCATTTAAAACTATCTCATCCAGCTCCATCACATCATACAATCCTTCTATTAAAATACTCTTCATAATCTATTTTATAATCTTTCATTAAAATATTTAATTTCTCCAAAATAAAGTAAGAACTTTTCATCAAATCCTGTCTAGCTAACACCTGAGTTTTTATTTTTAAAGCCTTAAAATAAAAACTTATTATTATTACAAAAACAAAAGAAATAATTACCGATACTACTAATATCTCTATCAAAGTAAAAACTTTTTTCTTCATTATCTTAAATAAAGATATTTAATAAAAACTTTTTTAATCTTCAAAAGAAGATATTTTGTTTCAGGTGCAACTTCTAAAGTAGTCAATATTTTATCAATTTTTCAAATAGCTTTTGTTAATTTAGCTTTAAATACATCAGATTTTCACTTTTCTTGATATTTTTTCTCTAAAGTATTTAAAACTTCTTCTATCAAACTTTCTATATTTTTATATTTAACATCAAATCTATCCAATCATTCCTTGGATATCTCTAAATCTATTTTTTTAATCTCTAATTGCCAGTACAAATTATCTAATAATTTTTTATCATCTGGTAAAATTATCTTACTTTTAACTTCTTTTATTTTATTTTGCAATTTTATTATTTTATTCAAAGCATCAGATCAACTAGAAATATAAACATCATAATATAAATCTAGAATATCTTTTAATAATTTTTTCTCTTCTTTTACTTTTATAACACAAATTTGCTTCTTATCATTTATAAATTGTCTAAAATCATCAATAAGTTTAGCAAGATTATCATTTAAAAATTTATTTAAAGCATCTTTTAATTTAATTTTTATATCTTTTTCACTTTTTGGAAAATTATAAAAAGCCAACTTAGTATTTATTTCTTCTATAACATTATTTATAGTTGAAATCAATTTTTCATACACATTGTCCAAATAATCATCCTCAGCTAGATTTTGATAATCCAATTTTCAATCTTTATAATATTTTTGTTTTAACACAGAAATTACATTTTCTATATATTCCAATTCATTCTTAGAATAAGGCAATCAAACAAGTTTTTTAAAATAGCTTTCTAAGTTAACTATAAAACTATTTATTAATATATTTATATAATCTTTTATCTGATCTCAAGCACAATATTTCAAATATTGATTATTCTCATATATCTCTTGTAAATTTCAACTTAAAAGTTCATTTAACTTATCTCTAATTTTCTCTTTAACATTTTCTAAAAAAGTATACAAATCTTGTTGGTTACTTAAAAATAAATTAGAAAATCTATCAATTAATTGTTTCATTTCTTCATATTTTGAAAAAATTTCTTTTAATTTCTTTTCTCTTTTATTTATAAAATTTAAAAATCATACATTAGATTTTATAGCATTTCAAATCTCTCAAGAAAGTTGATTTATTTTTCCTAAATATTCATTTTTTAACCCTGAAAGTAAATTAATATACAAACCTGACAAACTATCTATTTTAAAATCTAATGTAGCTATTTGTTGAGTAACTTTATCTCAAGTTATCAATCAATATTTTATTTTATCATCTAATAGTTGAATCTGTCAATTTATATCATTTACTTCATTTAAAAATTTCCCCTTTAAATCTAAAAAATCACTTATAAAAGATTTCTTTAAATCAGGCAATTTAAATTTATTTGTTTGAACTAAAATTTTCAAATCTTTGTTAGATTCTAAACCATTATAAAACCTTTCTAACTTATTTTGAACATAATCTTTAGTTTTGTAAAAATATCAACTTTGACTAAGATATATTTTTTTCAGATGTTCTATCTTTGTAGTAAGACTTTTAACACTATCCGAAGCAAATCAAAAACTTAATAAAACCAAAAAAAATATATATATTATCTTTTTCATTAGTAAAATTTGTTAAAATATAAACTATTATGTAAAAATACAAAAAAATAAATTATTTTCAATATAATTATGTGAAATTTCAACTTGAATTTAAACAAGGTCTAACTATACTAATTTAGCATTTAATAATTAACTTACAATAAAATATGATAATACCTACTGTTATCGAAAAATCATCTATGTGAGAAAGAGCTTATGATATATACTCAAGACTTTTAGAAGACAGAATTATTTTTTTAGGACAGCCTATCGATCATAATGTTGCTAATTTAGTAATAGCTCAACTTTTATATCTTGAAAGAAAAGATCCAAACAAAGATATTATAATGTATATCAATAGCCCTGGTGGTGTAGTTAGTAGTTGATTAGCAATTTATGATACTATGCAATATGTTAAATGTGATGTTGCTACTGTTTGTGTAGGACTTGCTGCTTCTATGTGAGCTGTACTTTTAGCTTGAGGTGCTAAATGAAAAAGGTTTGCTTTACCTCATAGCGAAATAATGATTCATCAACCATTATGAGGTGTAGAATGACAAGCTACAGATATAGTAATTCATGCAGAACATATTCTAAAACTTAAAAAGACTTTAAATGAAATACTATCAAAACACACTGGCCAAC
>Ga0256836_1000150_pt1 | contig 41417 bp, 39 predicted proteins | sample 4561380metaG_FD_185974 | JGI IMG/M metagenome (GOLD analysis project Ga0256836, IMG submission 185974) | Hydrothermal vent microbial communities from Guaymas Basin, Mexico - 4561-380 | ecosystem: Environmental > Aquatic > Marine > Hydrothermal vents | place: Mexico: Guaymas Basin | collected...
GTATTAGTTAACAGAAACAAACTCATACCAGACGTTTCTAAGGGTTCATCTTCTATACGTGAAGTTATAGATTTAGCATTTAAGATAGTAGCTATGGAATATTTAAACATGTTGGATTATCCTCTTATCTTGGATGAATTCGGTAGAACTATGGATCCTAAACATCGTATCAAAGCTTATGACTTTATAGAAGAACTATCTAAGTCATATTTCAGTCAGATCTATCTAGTATCTCATTTTGAATCTATGTATAATAGATTCGTAGATACTGACGTTATAATACTTGATAACGAGAACGTAGGTTATGACAATAACTATAACGAAGTAGTAGAGATAAAATAAAAAATACAGGTAAGGTATGGTCCTTACCTGCGTATCATCTTTTTATATGTCTCAGTATCACATATTCTACACATATCTATGCCTCCTAGAACAGCATATATATCGTTATCCTTTTCTACTAGATTTATGATAACTGCGATATTAACAGGAAACGGTCGATTAACTGGGCCGTTTTTAAACGTACTGATGATCTCACGTTTTTCTTTATTGTACCTGCTGAATGCTCTTTTTATATTCTTACCAAATTTTGATTTAAGTACCAAATTGTAAATGTCTTTGTATTGCACGTTTTCTACATTAGTAATTTCGGACATATTAAATAACAATGTCTTACTCACTTGGTACAGTTTGTTTATTTTAGGCATATTGGCGATCAAACCAGATGTTATATAACCAGTTGTATCTAAGATAGATACTGTTAATAATATGTAAGCAGGTCCATTATTATACGGGTAGCTGCTGCATATAGGCGTGTATTGTTGTATCGGTGCATATGGCGGATATGTAGGTTCTAGATTTAGTCGATCTTGGTTGTAAATGTTTTCCATGTCATCCTCCTAATTGTTTTATCCTCTTAATGATATATAATTTAATACTTTTAGATTTAACATTACGTGAAATATTTGTTCAAGGTGTTAACTATGTTTAATATAGTAGGTATAGATCCTGGTACTAACTATGCAGGATATGTTACATTTACGTTGGATAATGATTTTAATATAGTCCATATAGAACCGTTTTTAATCAACTTGTACGATAACATACCATCTTATCATACTGGTACGGTTTTCGATAGGTTACAGTATTTAGATCTTATAGTACGTGATAGGTTTTACAGAGATCAGCCTATCCAGTTGGCTATCGAAGCAGGATTCATTAATCGTTTCAGACCACAAGCATATGGTCCTATAGCTAACGCCATCTATGTTATAGAAAATGCATATAGACACGTTCTAGGAATGTCGTCTATATTTGAATATCCTCCTAAAACAGTAAAAGCTACGTTAATAACCGGTAATGCTAACAAAAAAGATATCTACACAGCAGTGTCTAATATACCTGAGTTATCTAAGTACCTTTATCCTAACATATCTGAACATGAGGTAGATGCTATGGCTATAGGATATACGCATATATTAAGATTAAGAAAGGTACCTGAGTTATTGTTGGTAAAATAAAAAAATAAAATACCAGTTCCGCCCTTACGGGCTACCCCTTTTTTTCCTGGCGGGGTTACCAGTCGGACCCGATTATAGGCTCGGGCGGGCGTTTACTCTGCATACAACCCACGTTATGGGCTCTGTGCAGAGCAACTGCGGTGACAAGGGATCACTCATCTCCCTCTTCTTCCTCTTTCTCCTCTTCTTCACCGTCATGGCAGATGAAATCATTATATTCCTCCACGCATCCAAGAAGCCCATATAATTCATATGGGTCGTACCCCGCGCAGAGGAGATCTTGAATACAATCCATTGTCTCCTCCTTTTTTTGTTTTTTAATAGGCAGGTATCTCGCACGACTGGAGTCCTCCCCACTCCAGTTCGCTCCTGCCTTCCCTACTAACAGGTACCAGACTGTATCATTTAGATATCAGTCCAGTTACCTGCTTTCAGGTTAGTGCGGCCAGGCAACCTTACCAGGGAAGAGTTCTGCCTAAGTGGTTAGCTTAGGCTTCCTCTTAGGGTAAGGTCCTGACGTGCTGGTACCAGCAGACTTCCAGCCAAGTTCCTTATTTCACTGTGATTATCTCACAGTTACTTTAAGGAACTTAAGGCTGAACCCTTCAGGAAGCGTAGTGCTTCCCTCAGGAAGTCTACCACCGATCAACTGAGCTACATACAGTTCATCCCCAGCATTAAGAGAGATACTCACCCTGTTAACAGGGATTTCTCTCCCAAGAATGCTAGACACTACAGCCGCAGTGTCAGCATGACCGATGACAGACTTAGCGTCTGCCGGTACCTCAGCAGGTTCAATCTCCTCCACGCTCACTTGCGCAGGAAACGCTGTGAGCATTTGAAGACTGAACGCGTTGCCAAGGTACTTAGCCATACCGCCCTCCATATAGACGGCCTAACCAGCTTTGATGCTGGCTACCCTTTGCCATCAGGGCTTTATGGGACTGCAGACCTACTGCAGCTCGGCCGCCCGAACTTTATTTAACGAGGCGGTTTTATCCTCGCTCCCATGGCCATCCTACAATGGTGTCTCCCGACAGCATTGTAGGATGTTTTACCTATGCAGCGGGAGCACCGCATAGGCAGGCAAGGAAGATAAACCCACCTTGATGGGCTTATTTTCCTTGCCTCAACTTGACTTACATAGGTGCGCCACTCCTATGCAGTATCAAGTTGAAGCGCCCTGGTTCTTTTCTTATTTTACATCGGGAGAACGTAGGGTCATAAGAACCCGATGGGCAGACTATTTCATTCAGAGGGCGTCTGCCATGGCTCTGGTATTTATCGCATACCTGCGCTTGGCTCTACTAAGGTGAAGCCAAGAACACCCCTGGCTCTCTTCCCAGCGTCAGCCCTGGCCTTTGAGCCCTTAACGGGCACCGGGCCTGTTACCAGCCCTGGCACTACATATAGGAGAGGTATTTCCCCTAGAAGCTAGGCAGGGCACCTGTCTAGGTACCTCTCCTTCACCCCCACTTTTTCGTCTGGGAGAACGACTAGCCTGTGTGCATGGGCCCCTGCTAACGGCCCACAGGCAGACCGGGCGCAATATAATACCCTGCCGTAAATGCATCATCACGCACTTACGGCAGGGCACTATACCGGCTTTAACTCATCTCAGTAATATATAAATGAAACAATTTGGAATTAAAACTAGTAAGGATAGGGTATACCCTATCCTTACTGATCTTATATTATTCCGTAAACATAGACATAGCTAGTTCACTTATATCATCGCTAGCACTGAATGCTAATTTATTATCCATAGTTAAGTAATAGCTAGGATCATTGAGTTTATTTTCTATATCTTTTAGACTCTCTTCTTCCCAGACTATGGTTACATTGAGTTTGTCCGTGATGTTTAGTATAGGGCACTACTCCTATACCCGTGGATATACCACGCACTAGCTTTCACTAGTGACCAGACTATATATTCATCCGACGTAACTCCTGTAAAAGGTCTTACGTCAGATGCCCTGCGTTTCGGAGACGCTTGTCTCCTACCCTACTCCCTTTACCAGTAGGTATAACCTACCAGCGGTGGGGATTAACCGCACCTCACTATTTCCGTTACCTCTCGATAACGGACGCAGGTTTCGGTAGTCGTTGAGCCCAGACCATATCCCGTACGGGACTTAGGTCCTTCGCTGCGCTAGCTTCAGGACGCCCATTGTTACATCCCTACAGGTTTTCACCATGCCCTCAGGCGTTATCCTGAGGGTATCATAGTCGGTTTCCCGCTATGAGTGGTACTGTAGGGCTTTAGGGGTTTCCCGCAGTTAACAGGGTTTAACGACGGCTACAACCTTATGACGTAATACCCGTTTTCTATTTTAGCCATACTTTTTAATTTATCTCTGCTTATACCCGTTCCTATAGAAGCTTTTCTTAAGCTCTCATATTTTTCTATATAATCGTCTTTTATAATTAGTACTGGTAGTCTTAATCCGGTTTCTAGGTTTCTAACTGGAGGGAACGGCATATCGGATCTTCTTATTAACCATTGATTGCCATGCTTATCTATCAATGGTTTTCCTTCTCTTGGATTACCGTTTAGTCTGCTTATTACTGCAGATTTACTGACTCCTAGTCTTTCAGCCATCTTTTTAGTGCTATATTCGCTTATGATTTCGTTAGTTTCTAGATTTTTAGCTTCTATTCTATATTTATCTGTTGTATTCTGGTTGTAGATTTTATGCTTGCCTATGAAATCTAATTCCATGTTCTGTTTTTCAAAATGTTCTTTTAATCCTTCAAATAGAGGTCGTTTATAACCGTTAGATAATTTGTATTCGCTAAGACCATATTTTTTAAGTATTTCTTCTATGTTTCTGAATAACAATATTTTACCTCTGTTTTTATCGAACAGTTTATATCTGTATTCGTTTCTGTTAACGATGGATGATATTAAGTTATTTTTGTAATCATCTGTTTTTACTAATACGTATACCTCATTACCATATCTTATAGTTGTAGGTAGTTTTTTGTTTAATAATGCTTCTTTTTCGCTATCCGTTAGTTTAAAGTATTTGGCTACGTCTTCTATACTCTTAAACGTTAAACCTATCTGATCGTTTACTCTTTTCAATAAGTATTTCTCATCATCGCTATCTAGTATTGTAGTATGATTATTTTTGCTTTTGTTTTCAGATTGCGAAACCCATACTAGGTTTTCCGGTTTAAAGTTATGTTTATTGTTGTCTATATGATCTATAATATATTTGTGGACGGTGTTAACGTTATCTGCTAGCCATGTTATGCCTACTATTCTATGTGCTCTAATAGTATAAGCGGTATCTCTGTAGTTGACTAACGGGTAACTTTTTATATCGTTGTTATAACTTACGTTAAGTTCTTTAAATTTTACTTCTATGGTTTTCCCTTTTTCTTCTATGTTAGAAGTAACAACCACTTTTCCTTTTTCGTTATTCTTTTTAGAGTCTAATCTAATAAATCTAGCTTTGTTGGATACTAAAAGTATCGGATCCACAGGATAGATTCTGAATACTTCATCTTTATATCTATCTGGTTCTTGATCTGGTTTTAACATTAACTCTATAGGTTGTTTAAAGTATGGCAATATATGAATGGATTTTCCTAAATCTTTGCCATAGTTTTTGATAGGTTTTAATGTTATATATTTCTTAATCCACTCGAATCCTTCAGGAATTCTCTCGTCGTATTTTACGTATTTCAAGAACTTCTCTATATCCGGATTAACAAGTTCTACTATTAATTCACCATCTTTACCTTCTTTAACCTCCACTTCACCGATTTCCAACAGTAAGTATTGTTCTAATGTTAGTTTCATTTCTGCTCCTTTTATTTTTTTTTTCTCGAGGATTACTCCTCATATAATATATGGAGCAGAAAAATACTTCAGCGTGGCACGGGCATTTACGTCATTTACTAGGTCTATTTTTCCACCGTCGTAGTCCCCTCCCAACCTACCTAGATGGGTAGGATGAACAGCCATACTGTTGAACCACTTCATACCTAATATCGGGTACTCTATCACCTCTTTAGGTTCCATGGTACCTATACCACTGTACTTCACTACTCTACCTTTAACGGTAGTTTTAACGTATATGTTACCTGGATAGATGTTACCATAGTTAGCTATAGGATATCTTGTTGCATATCCCTTATACTTACCGATAGTATCTTCTACGGCTAGATAAAACAGCTCACCATACGTTATAGGTCTTATCTTGTTCTTATCTACATTATCATCATGCATGACGTCATCTATGCTTTCTATAACTCGTATTTCGTTACCGTTATCATATACTAATAATAGGTAATGACCGTCTATCACTACAGGGCTATCTTTTATAGTATCTTGCATCAGTTTGTTAATGGTGTTCTCTAACCCTTCATCGGTTACCCAGTTGGATCTTGATTTTTCACTTAGTTCTACTAGTTCACGTTTTAACGTTTTCTTATTTATTAGATACGTGGTTGTAGTGTTAGTTGTAAAATACCTATCTAAGAACTTGGTTCTTACTTTAAATATAGTTATAGGGAGTATGCATTTCAGATACTGGAATAGTCCTATAACTATATCGTTGAACTTAGGCGCTTGTTTGTCGTCTATGGAGGACATCTCTATAGGTAACGCTGTTAATACGTTACGTGAACCATATAGCAGCCTACGTTTTACCCATTTACCCTGGATGAACCCTTCTTTGCCTTCTAATATGTTCTCTATGTAATCATATACGTCATTGATAGCTTTTTGTAACCTAACACGTACTTTGTTAGTATATTCGTCATTGTTCTCTTCTTTAAATAGTTTAGCGGTATTAGCTACGGTTAGTATTTTACGATATAGGTTATTGATCTCTGATTCCATAACTTTACCGGATGGCGTTACTATATAGTCTCTTAGACCTGCTGGTATGACTAGCCATTTGTTAACGATGACATCTTTGGCTTTGTATTTTTTAAGGAACTTAATGATGTTGTTACGTTGATCTGAGTCTGTCTTTTTGAATTCTATTTTATCGTAGTATTTGATAAAGTATTTGAACCCAGTATAACCGTCAGTAGGGTTAACTTCTACAAAATCTTTTTCTTTTTCATCGAACACGACGTATGCGGTACCATCGATGATCTTTTTGTATAAGGAGTTGAGTTTGGTTAAGTATCTATATACTAATGGATGGAATACGTGTAGGTTGAGGTTGATATAACCGTATCTGCTCATACGTTCTTCCGTACCTACTTCTCCGAATATTTTAGTAGAGAACAACCCGTCTTCTTTAAACACGGTTGAGTTCTGTTCATAGACGTCTTTAGACTTAACCTCTCCTAATAGTTTTATCATGTCTGACGTTAGGATAAGCAGTTCTAGGTTGAACGGTTGTTTGGGTCTGAATTTCATGTATAACCTCCTTGAACGTTGGGTTTAGATATGTCGAGATATCACTAGATGGTACCATAGATTATATTAAATCGATTGAATAAACCCTATTAAAGGATATAGCCATGGAAAATATGGAAAATTTTGACAATATGGAATTAGATATAGATTTTGATAACGGTATGGATCCATTCGCTATAGAAACCGATCTTAACGAAAAACAGATGAAAAGCGGTGATCCTATAGATCATGTTCTAACGACTACTAGAGAAGTTATAAAAGAGAAAAGCAGACCTGAAGAGATAGCAAGTACCGTAGTTAATAATTTAGAAAAAGCTATGCCTGAGAAACTAGCTAAAGAGACTACGGTAGTTAGATCTATCATTAACGAACTATCTGAACCTGTTGATAGAGTAGTTACCTCTGTTAGAAGAGATACTAGTAGTTTTCTATCGTCATTAGCTAACGTTATGCCTGAAGGCAGTCTTAAAGCGTTCGTTAATAAGATTAAAAATGCTATAGCCGTAGAAGAACAGTCTAGTACTGAGAGAGAACCATCCATAGACGAGAAAGCTGCTGAATATATAAAATCTATCATGGGTGAAGGAACTGAATCTAGAGAGGATAAATTAAATAAAAATATAGAGTTACTTAACCAACTTACTGATAAAGAGCTTAATACTACGTTGGTTGCTGAGATAAAATATCTGTCTAAACTTAATAGCAGACTATATGATACATATTATAAAAACAGTTTGTTACTACAGTTTAAACAAACGTTATTGTTAACTAAGATGTATGATCTACATAAAACCTCTCTAGAAACGGTTATGAAACAATTAGAAGCTATAGTTAAAAACACGTCTATGTCTGAGATGGAAAAACTTAAGACGTCAGGTAGATTCGCTATAAGGTTAAAAGAGAAGTTGGTAGATACGTTATGGGATAGCGTTACTAGTAGCAGTGCTGTTAAAAATATAGTAGAAGGTATCAAGAACAACGTGCTTAGTAAAATAGAGTCTGCTACTGGTATGTTAGGTATGTTACAATCAGGTTTAGATATGATCGCTATGCAAGAAGAGATGGGTATGTCTAAAGAACAGATACTGGCGTCTATGATCGTAGATAGCTTAAGCAACAAAGCCGCTAACAAGGGTCTTAAGTTTGTATTAGATAGAGTTTTAAAATCTGAATTAGGTAGAAAATATGCAAAAGAAGGTTATAAGTATACGTCCGACTATAGATACGGTCTCTATGATCTAGCTGGTAAGATAGAAAGTTCTGGTAAACCAGGCGCTGAAATAACTGCTTCTATGTTACGTAATCTTGCTGATATGATAGGTAAACCAGGTCTTAAATCATTATCCTTAAAAGAAGATCTTAACGAACCTGCTGTATTCGATAATAGAACTAAAAAAGCAATAGTTAACGTTATACCTATGTATCTTGCTAAGATCCATAGAGAGTTAGTAGGTATAAGAACTGGTATATTACCAGAAGGGTTAGAGATATATGATTACGATAAGAACAAATTTACAACTACTACTAAGTTAAAACGTGAGCTAATACATAAAGTACGTGAAAATACCAAAGCATTAGCTAAGATAGTAGATGATAGTAATCTACTATTACCATTCGAGAAAGGTAAAAAACTAACTAAAGAAGAACGTAAAATATTTAAAGAGAAACTGTTAGAACATATTATAAGTGGAGGTACTGGTTCTTTAGATTATCTAGAGAAAGAAGGTTTCTTCGATCGTATAGAAGATCCAGTACTTAGAGAAAAGTTAAAATCTAATTTACAATCCATTTTAAAATCTACTAGTTATAAAGACATTAAAAAACGTGAGTTGTTTAAACAAGCCGTAGAGCAAGCTAGAGAATATGTTGCAGGTTCTAGTAAATCAACGGCATCAGAGATACTAAGACTTAATGAGTTAGGTGCTACTGATGTATTAGAAGAACTAGGGCTAGTTTCTAATAAAGATCATACTGAGGTATCTAGCGGAAAACTTTCTGAACTTATTTTTAATCTAAGTAAGAAAGACATAACCGGTTCAGTGTCATTAACATCAAGCGGTCTAGATGCATATATGTTAGAATCGATCAAACAACTTAAAAACAAACTTAGAGCATATGTTAAAGAACATCTAGATGAACCAGAACGTAGTTATGTATTAGAACGAATAGACAAAGTTCCTCTTAAAGCATATGCGTCATATGTGTATACGGATTTCGATAACCCTGAAAGTGTTAAGAAGCTTATCAATTTCGTTAAATCAGGTGGAATCATTAACACTGACGAAACTACGTTATTAGGTAGACTTAAAAACAAAACAAGTAGTTGGTTAAAGTCTAAATTACCTAAAGAAATATTAGACAAGCTAGATATAGACAGGTTAAACGTTCTTAAACAGATGGATGAGAAACTTAAAGAAAAGATAAAATATGAAGCAGTAGAAGATGAGACTGAACTACCGTGGGATGAATCAGATTTTAAAGACGAGAAAATACGTAATAAAGTAGATCTTAAGATCTTTAACAAAAAGAAAAGAGAACAAGGATTGCCTGTTGTTAGCAATGTTAAAACCGATAGTAATTTTATTAAACACATCAAAACACTTACTGATGTTCTAAAAAACGATACTAACCGTATCCTTAACAAAGTACTTGATAAGTTAACTAGTATGTCTAAAACACTTAAAAAAATATTTGAGAAAAATGTTGACATATTAGATACTATTAAAGACTGTTGTGAAGATTTTAAAAAGAAAGAACCTAAAGACACCAACATTAAATTCGGTAAGATACCTGAAAACGTTATTAGACATACTAACTTAGGATCGTTCCCAAGTAGTTTTATGGTACCTAAAAAAGGTTTTGCTACAGGCGGTTACACTGGTGAAGGTAGTAAATACGAACCAGCTGGTATAGTACATAAAGACGAGTTCGTTCTTAACAAAGAAACGCTTAACAAATTTGCTAAAGACATAGAAGAGATAAAGAAAGGTCTTAGTAAAAACGATACTATAGGTACTATTAAAACAGGTTTTAAAGATCTTAAACGTAATATCGATAAAGAGTTATTCAACGTGGTTAATATGGTTAAAAAAGTTAAAAATGAGGATGAAGAGACTGAGAAACAATCGTTGATAAGTAGGTTCTTTTCTTATAAGGATAATAGTATCGTTAACAAGTTGAAAGAAGCAGATGAAAAAGTTAAGTTATCTAAGACACTAGATGAAGTTAAAGAGGCTAAAGATGAGTTAGTTAAAGATATAAAAGAACATGGTTTTGTCAACGTGGCTAAAAAGATACTATCTAAGATACCCGTACCTGAATCTGCTAATGAAGCGGATAGTCTTTATACCAAAGTTATTAATATGTTACCTATATCTAAACAACAGATTAAAAAGTTAGGAGGTATGGGTAAAGTTAAAGAATTGCTATACAAATTACATTTAGACAGTATAAAAGATAGCATAGAGAAGTTCTTCCATCATGACGACGTAGCTGACGATAGTACTGGACCAGGATCGTTTATTAAGAAAATATTACCTGCACCGTTAGCTAAATTCGTACCAGAGAAAACTATGAATAAAATATACAACTACATGAAAACCAGAGTACGTAACATAGGTAAAATAGCGTTCAATTTGGTTAAAGACAACCTTGAAGTAATTAAAGACGCTGCTAGGGAATCGTTCATAGATGATGATGGCAGAGTACGTATTAACCTTTTAAGAGCTGGTAAGTTCTTAGGTAAATCGTTCTTCGGTACAGCTGTAGCATCTGGTAAACACGTTAGAGATATTTATAGAGAGTTAGGTACTATAGGATACGATGCTGCTAAAACTGGTATAACTATTTTAAGAAAAGGTATAGGTCTTAACGAGTTAAAACATTTAAAAGATCTATATATAGAACCTGCTAAACGTACTGGTAAAAGCACTATAAGACCTGGTGTTCAATCAGTTTTAGCTACTGGATTAGAAGCAGGTAAAGGATTGCTAGGAGTAGGTAAAGAGTTGTTGTTTGGAGATCAATTAGGTCTAGCTAGAGAAACAGGTAAAACATTTGTAAACACCGCTAAAGCTACTGGTAAAAATATAGTAGAACCGTTAACTAAGAAAACAGGTACAGGTATATTATCTGGATTAAGAGGATTATTCGGCGCCGGTAGAGAAGCAACTGTAGGAGATATTAGAAATATGCCTGAAACATTTATAAAAGATGCTAAAAAAGGATCTATACTAACGTCACTAATACCAGGTCTGTCGTTTATAGGTAATAGTAAAAAATCTAAAACCAAAAAACCTGATGCTATTTTAGATAAAGATAATGATGGGTTAGAGGATGATGGTTATAGAGAAAGATTAAAAGAACTATCATCTACAGGTATATCTAAGTTTAAATCTAGTAATAAAACTACTATGTCTAAAGGATCGGTTTCTTCAGGTGGATTATTAGGTACATTATTGACATTTGGTGCTTTCCTTATCGGTAAAGTAAAATCGTTCTTTAGTGGAGATTTCTTAAAGAACATAGGTAGTACGTTTAAGAAAGTTATTTGGGAACCTATTAAATGGTTAGGAGATAAACTGTTATCCGGTATAACTAATGTATTTAGCGGTATTAAGACTATGTTATCTAAGATACCTGGGTTAAACACAGTTACTAATAAAGTCAAAGATCTATACCAAGGCGCTAAATCCCTAGCAGGTAAAGCATTCACTTGGATCAAAGATAAGATCACTGGTGGTAAAAAACCTAATTTAAATATTAAAAACGGCTCTGTTATTAATAAAGCTAATAACGCTAAGTTAGCTTCTAAGATCAAAACGTTCCTTAACACACTAAAAAATAAAGTACTTAAACGATTAGGTCCTAAAGCAGGGGCTAGGTTATTATCTAAGATCGCATCTAGATTCGTACCTGTTCTTGGTTGGGGACTACTACTTTATGATGCTGCTAAAGTAGCTTATTATATGCTACATGATAGTATGGATTTTAAATCAGCAGTATCCACTCAAATACTAGGATTTAACATATTTGATAATAACGATACTCCAGTAGATCCTGATACTAATGAACCTATAAAACCTGATATACCTGAAAAAGATCATATTGTTAACGATAACAAAGCCATAACGTCTAAACCTAAAGATAATATGGTTCAGACAGTAAAACAAAATACGCCTACTTTATCTACATGGATGGACAAAGACGGGATCAGAGCTAATATACCTGAACCTAAGATCGGTGAAACAGATAATCTAGTAAAATCTGTACTACCTATCCTTAAAGAAGAAGAAGGATTCAAACCGTACCCTTATAAGGATACTGAAGGTAATCTGACTATAGGTTACGGTCATTTACTAGAACCTAACAAAGGCGGTATACCATTAAGATACATATTAGGATATGATAAGAACTACATAACTGAAGATGAAGGTGAAATAGTACTGCTACATGATACTGAAAGTAAAAAACGTTTATTGTTTAAGAAGTTACCATGGTTAGCTAGTAAACCTAAACCTATCCAAGCAGCATTGTTAGATATGGCGTTTAACCTAGGAGTAGGTGGTTTGTTAAAATGGAAGAAGTTCTTAAAACATGTACAAAATGATGAAATAGACGATGCTGTTAGAATCATCATGAACTCAAAATGGTTGAAACAAGTTAAAACTAGAGCATATCGTGTAGCAGGGTTACTGTTACAAGGTAAGAGACTGATTAACCGTAAGACTAATGTAGCTAATACTACTGTAGTACCTGATAAAACAATAGATAAGAGAACTAAAACATCACAATCTACTACTGCAGTACCTGTAACTAGTACTGATCATACTGTTCCTGTTATTAGTAGTAATACAGTAGATACAACAGATAAAAAGATCCTGAATAAACAATTAGAAACACATGAGAAACATTATAAAGCAACTGTAGAAGCATCTAAAGTACATGCTGATCTGTTAACCGAATCTATCAATGTTCAGAAACAAATGTTAACAGTATTAGTTGGTCTATATGAAATTAATAAACAACAATTGTCTAACAACTTAGACAAATCTAAGATAGAGAAAATAGATAAAACGATGTCTAAGTATGTAGATAAAAGAGTTATAGATGTTGATAAACCACCAGTGGTAGATCTTAATAGTAGAACATTTTAAAAAAAAAATAGGAAGACTACCTACTTAAGGTAGTCTTCCTTAAACTTATTAAAATCAAAATGTTCATCTTGCACTAGCCCTGCTAGTAAATTATCACCTTCTTTCAGCTCTATGCTGTTCAAAATTCTCTCTTTTACTTCGTTTTTTAATCTCTTGTACTCTTCTTTAGACAACTCAGTTACATTATCGACGTCTTTAAAGACGTCAACGATAACGTCTTTGATATCTTTATATATGCGATTCAGTCTACTATATCTTTTTTCAGGAGTATATGATTTTACTACTCCTTTTTTAATCATGTTCATGATTCTAAAACTGGTTTCAGTATCTAAGTCTTTCATCCAGTTAACTATTTCTTTATCGGCTAATACTCTATCAGTTGCTATCAGTTTTATTAACTCCCAGTAATAAGGTATTTTTATTAAAGAGGTCTGTCTGATAGCTTTTCTGTTTTTAGCGTTAAGCGGTTTGTCTAAATACGCCCATGCTTCTGGTTCTCTGTTAATAATTAACAGTACCTTTCTAATCATATCTGTTTTACCTATAATGTTGTTCTTGAATCCATATTTGTAGATAGGATGTAATCTATCTTTGATCTCGTTTCCATCTGGTAAGATCTCAATAACCTTCATGACACTCTCCTTTGTAATTTATTTATATCTGTTTGATCTACTCTGCAAAGATTAGTAAGTAGTAGTACGCTAGTCTATCTACTTCATCTTCATTTTCCATTTTTACTTCTATTAATCTTTCACTTATATCTTTAGGTAACAGTGCTAGACTTTGTTTATATAGTTTTAGCTTGTGGTCTATGTATTCGTCAAAGTTTCTTATATATATTTGCATTTTAGACATAATGGTAAAGTGCGCATAGTTACCATTGCTAATATGTTTTTCCAAGATAGCTCTTGTAGATTTTACACTATCTTCTAACATGATGTTTAGAAGGTTTATGTTTTTTATATGGTTGAGGGTTTCTTCTAACGTTTTTATTTCTATATACGTTAGAATGTCATTTTTTAATTTAGCTAGATCGGTATTAAAGTCTTTTACTAATCTGATCTTACTCTCTACAACATGAGTCTGTACAGAATTATTTAGTTTCATCTTTTTCTCCTTTTTTGTTTTCTTCTTTATCCTTTTCTTCATCTTCTTCTTTGTTTAACTCTTTAGCTAATTTCCTGATCCTTTTAACTTCTTTTTCAGATAGTTCCGATTCAACATCTAACTTGATACAGTGTTCTGTTACTTCTCCATCAAGATGTTTGATCTTGATACAGAACGTTGCTTCTTTTATAGGTAATATTTTGGTTAATAGGAAGAACAAGCTTTTCCATGTTAATTTACCAGCTTCAAACATCTGCAATACGCTGGTTCGGCTCTTCTCTCCTCCGTTAGCCTTGTACCTGTCTAATAAGAATTTTAACAAATGTTGATAATCGTTTTCGAAAACGACCATCCTCCATAGCTTAGCTAATAAACCGCCTTCATTTTTCTCAAGATCATTTAGTTTCATAGTCGCTCCTTCGATCATAGTTTTGTTGCTCGAGCTCATCGATCATCATGAGCATATTAATGATATATTGCTTAATGTATATGGAATTAAACCCTTTAAGGGTTATCATTTCCACGTTTACGTTATGTATGATATTGATTAAATCTGATATCAGATCCTGTATATAGATTTTTGACTCTTTTAACGATAATACATATCCCTCTCGATCGGTTAATATATTTTTAAATTTAACGTATCGTTTGTTTATTTTAGGTAAGTTACTGTTCCTTATTTCTTTATGTTTGGTTATAGATTCTAATATAGTATCGCTTACTATCTTATATCCAACTATATTATCGTATAAAGCATATATGTCAGTATTATAGTTTCTCTTAACGTAGTCCTCTGTTATATTAGGTATACATATCTCCAAATATCTGATCAATTGTTTATATTCTTTATTCTCATATAGGTCTATATATCTTATGTCTGGAGGTTTCTTGGGTTTTAATATTGTTTTTATCCATTTCAATATCATCCGTTCCTCCTGTTATTTTAAATATCAACGTATGAACCATATGGTCAGATTTAATGATCAAAATGGTTAAAGGAGGTAACTGTGAGTGAGTTAGCTAAGATAGATAAGAGTCAGATATTCTTACCTAATGAATATCGTATATTAGAGAAGACGTTAGAAATACGTGAGAAAATAGTCGATAAGCTATTAGAAGAAGGTATACCTACTAAAAGTAGAGATATAAGAGTACTTAATGAAGTTTTAAATGCTATGGATGCTAACGTACTAGGTAGAGTTGATAGAAGATTGAAACGTGAAGAAAATGATAATCAAGAAGAGTTCAACAAGATAGCAGTTGAAATCATACTTAACTGGAACAAAATGAAACAAGAACGTGTAACTGAACCTATAGAGGTGCCTGAATTAGATAGAGAATTACCAGACGATATGGTGGTACCAGATGAAGATAGTTTAGAATATAAAGAACTTACTATGGAAGATATTATAGAAGGAGCTAGACATGGTTCTTAATACTAGCAGAACTATATATGGTGTTATGTTACAGAATGCTATGATGTTAGGACAGTCTTATCATCCTTTAGTTAATACTACTCTTAATGAAAAGTTCGATATACTGCCTCTATATGATGGTAAAGGAGTGTATCCTAGGATTAACTTACTTACTATCGGTGTAGGTGGCAGTAGTTATGGTCTTCCAGAAATGAATGTTAAACGATCCGTTCATAGTCCTAAAGACGGTGCGCTGTTCCAACATATTCCTTTTTTTGTTAGGAAGGGTAATTATCAGTTATCCAAATCTGAAAACGAAAGATATAGATTAGTTAAACAAGTAATTAAGGATGGAGTAACGTACACCGTAGCATATGGTTTAGTACTCAATAACTACATATATGAGAACAAGATATATATGTTAAATAGTATAACTAGCAACTATACGTACACGGAGTATAAAACACAATATGATCGTAACATATTGAATCCTATTAATAACGGGTATGTTGATCTTGTTAACGCAGATACTGGTAAATATCTAGTATGTGCATCAAGTATTATGATAGACTTTAATACGGATATTATATCTGAACTCATGAATGCGATGGATATATTCAATAATGGTAAATATGTTGTTAATGAGATGGGATTAGCAGCATCTATAGAAATCGAGTTAGATAACGGGTTATTAGAGAACATTAATACTCAGATAACACATTTTATAGACGTTAACTACGATTTATCTGCGTATAAAGATGACGGTATAAACATTAATTTAGACATAGGTGGTTCTGAACCATTTGTTTTAACTACGTCATAAGGAGTTAACATGTTGAATAAGTTAAAAACGATATACTCGTTATTAGGAGTTAAGGAGAAGATACTCTACGTGATCATAGGTTTATTTGTAATCATACCTATCATTATGTTGTTATATAACTCTCTTACTAATAATATATCCAGAATATTAGGCATAGAGACTAAAGAAGAGACTATAAGCAGGTTAAAACATAATAATAATACGTTAAAAGATATCATTAAGACTAAAGATCAAAATCATCAAGTGGAGTTAGCTGTTAAGGATGCTGAGGTCAAAGTAGTTAACGAAACAATGAAGGAGTATAAGAAAGTAGACAAAGCTATAGACAATATAAAGAAGACAACTACAGGCAATATAAAATCTTTAGATGTTAAAACACAAGTAGCAGTACTTAAAATAAAAAAAGATAAACAGTTACATAAGATCATGCCTAAATCTAAAGATAACAATAAAACAGAGACAGTACAGGATACGTATAGCGATAGATACTACGAACAGGGAGCTGCTGATATATCTAAGATATGGCAAGCTTATGAATATGTTAAGAGCTTAGGTTCTAATAAGGAGTGATCATGAGTAGGGTGATACAAATATTTATAATACCGATGATTTTATTAATTATATTAGGATGCGCTAGTAAGCCAAAAATAGTATACGTTAAGACAAGTGTAGTTAAACCGATATATGTTCCTGATACGTTATTAAAAGACGATATAGAGCTACCTGTTCCTCCTGAACGTCATGTCTTTATAAAAACAACACCACTAAGACGTGAAACATTATTAGTTAATCACATACTAGACTTATATAAGGTAATAGGTAAGTATAAGTTAAAACTAAAAGCTGTAAGGGATTATAACAAAGCGATTAAGAAGAAGATAGACAGTCATGAGTAGGATAAGCCTACTCATGACTGTTATAACTTAATAAAACGTTCATAGGCGTTGAATTGTGGAATCTATCTATGATAACGATACGTTCATAATTTTGTTTAGATAGTACGTCTACGAAATACTTTATCCTTTCTGGATATTTAATATTAAATGTTCTCACAAGTATGCCGTGTTTGTAACATTTAATGGTATGCATGTAATACTCCTTTATTTTACTTGTACAGTAAATACATATAAACAATCCTCACCGTTATTTGATTTGTATTTTAGACTCTTCTCAGTTACCGTCCATTTAATTTTTCTCACATATTCAAATATAGTTGCGAATAGATCATAGAACCTAGGTAGATGCAAATTACCATCTACTAAATCTAATATAGCGTCTCTTAAAGGAGTAACGTATGACATAGCGTCATTAGTTACTTCTATTATCTCATAGCATTCTTCATCGTTATCAGACTCACATTCACTTCCAGCACTGGTATCACAGTTCTCATTTTCTTCTTCATCGAACGGTACAGGAGTTCCGGTAGTCTCTGTAGTTCTAGACCAGTACTCCATAACTCTATATGCTAGTATATAAGCGTTGTTCTTTCCTTGTTCTTGAGACATACCAGTTAACGATAACGTGTTATTCGCAGTAGTTATATCTATATTAGGTAATGACGGTTCTGCTTGTTGGAATTCACTATCTAGTACCTCTGCTAATTTGTTAATGATTTCATCCCCTCCGTTATACGACTCGTCGCTAAATAACACATCTATGTAGTCGGACATAATAGAACTAGCTCTCATCGCATCCATAGCCATGTCAATCCTTTAAACCCTAAGTGTATTTAATTTATCTAATATATCTTGGTATTTGCTTTTACTGTCTCCTGATAGATGTGTTTTAAACCCTAAGTTACCTATATGTTGTTCAGATATCATAGCTTCTATAAGTTCACATAGTAGGCCTATTAGTTCAACGTTATCATTGCGTATGGCTAGTTTGTTTAGGTTTATCGTTAGATTCTCGTTAATGTTCTTAGTTTCATTGTTAGTTCTAGTAACTATGTTATTATTAGCTATTAGTTCATAACTATCGTTAGTCTTGATTGTTACTTTATCGTTACCGCTATCAAGTTTTATATAGTTGCCTTTGCCATCTAATATTTCTAAGTATCCTGATCCAGTGTTTAAGGTTATATCATATGTAGTTAGTTCACCGTATTCTGAAGTAGTATGTAAGTGTAATAACTTGTTTTTAGTATCTATTTTAAGATAATACATTTTATCTAACGATTCATTCTCATCTACCATCGGTTTATCGCTGAACGCCCATATAACAAGTTCTTCTTTTCTCCATCTTACATCATTACGTAACGTATCCCAGAAAAATATAGATGAATTACTTAGTCTATACAACATTACATATTCACCCTTACGTACGACTGGCGCTGTTAGCCTGTTATACTGATGTTTGCCTAACCATGTTGCAGTTATGCTGTTTTCTTTCAGTATGTTGAGTTGCTCAGTTTCAGTTATATTAACTGTTTTTGTGTTATCAGATGTATATTTAACGCTAGGATATAGTTTAGTTATTAATCTAACCTGTTCCTTTATCTCTATAGGTTTTAATAGGTCATCATCTATTTCAGATATTATTTCTATAGGTACTACTTCTATTTTATCGTCTACTCCGTTATCAAGTATCTTTACGTCAGTCTTAACTATCCCTAAACTGTATTCGTGTAACACTGAAGTATACATATGACGTCCTTTCTACTTAGTCAGAGATTTAGGTATGTCAAATTCTTTAAAATATTTATCCAAATCATATTTTTCACTATCTTTGAACAATATAGGAGTACTTATCAATATCCTACTTATTAGCTCTTTCACCATACACTTTACATAATTCTTTAATATCTCCTTGTCTATACGTATTATATTATCGCATAAGCAATCTTCACCTCTTTTAATAACACCGCATTCTTTATATGCCGTATACAATATTAACTCACCTTCGTAGAACATATCTTTGTTAGTTAACACGAGAACATTTTCGATACCTGTTATCTTGCTATCTTTCATGTAGTCATATTCTATATAGTTAGCTCTACTAGCCATGATAATGATATTAGGTTTTAATCTATCGCAATGTAATCTTTTAGATATGTACCTTACTAGATCTATAAGCGTTGTTATCTTCTTTGTAAAAGGTATGATACCGAATAGTTTTCTATGTATCTTTACTGCCACTTCGTAATATGGTTTACCTTCCCATGTTTCTTTCTCTATAAGATCTATATCTAACAACATAGTTGCTCCTTTATTAGTGTTATTCAGGGTATTCTATAGTTTAAATAAATAAGTAAGTAACGGTGAGATCATTTCTCACCGTTACCGTAATAAATATCAACTACCTTACGTGTTAATAATTTCAATAACGTAGCTGTGGTACCCATAAGGTATGGACTGTTAACAACCCTTGCCATCAGTGCTCTATTACTGAACATAGCATCTATCTCTTCACCGTTCTCATCTATTACAGGATACTCATATACTTCACCTACAGTTGTTTTTAACTGGTTACCGAATATAGCTTTGTCGCCTAGTCCCATAGTATTTTCTACTTTTATATAGATCTTAATTTCTACTTTACCTTCATCTAGCGGTATACCTTTGATAGAGTAACTGCTATTTACTTTAGCCGTATATCTTTTACCTTCTGATTTTAAACGTTTGTTTATAGTATCTACTAGTTTTCTTATACTATTCGATAGATCTTCTTCATTAGCGTTATAGTATACTTTTATATCATAAATAGTTCCTCTAACCTTAGCTCTAGGCGTAGTCTTGATGAACCCTTCCATAATATCTAGAGCATCTTGACTGAACTTACCTTCATCTTCTAATAGACCTGTTCTGATAGTGAATAACGCATCGGTAGGTTCTACTTTATCTCCTATTTTAACCATGTTCTCTATTTCATTATCTGCATCCACTATCACAGATCTGACTTTAACATATTCTATTCTAGCACGTTCTGCTAATCTACTACTTATAGCACAGCTGTCTTCATAGGTTTCGTTAGCTTCTATTAAACACGTTCTTGCTATCAGATAGGTTCTATACATAACTTTAGTAGGATCGAACATATCAGGTTCGAAGAAGCTATGATCGTAATAGATGATATCACCTTTTTTAACCTTTTGTCCTTCTACTACGTTTGATTTCATAACGTGTATCCATGCTACTTCGCTTTCCTCTTTACTTGTCCAGTTCTTAAATGTGTATGTTTTTCTACCATTGTTTTTATAGTTAATTACAAGTTTGTTATTAAAGACTTTCTCTACTATACCATCACCCTCTGCTATACCTATGAACTTAGGACCTAGTTTATAAGGCAAAACAGCATCATAACCAGTTCTTACAGGATAAACCTCAGGGTTAACGTAAGGTATAATATGTGAATTTTGAATGTTAACGAAATTAAGTCTTTTAGGATCGTCAGTTGTACCAAAAGGCGCTAGCATGCCGCTAGTACTTAATATGTTAGACATATCAAGTTTTTTACTATCCTTTTTAAAACCTCTTAGATTAGCAACAAGAGGGTTAGCTGACATATATGCAGTTATACCGGCATCTCCACTGTCTTTAGTTGCTTCAGATATAACGCCTATGTCATCAGGGTGCATTTCTCTAGTAGGTATAGGCATGGATTCTTTCTTTCTACCGAACGTACCTACCGCAGTAGTATCTTCTTTCTGTTTTAAATATAGGATAGGGTTCAAATCATCTACTAATATACTACTACTATCTTCATTGATCTTCCTCCATACTTCATATGGATCTATCGTGAACCTGCCTCTACCAAAAAAGTCCTCGTTATATTTTCTCTTAACCGCTTCTACTAACGTATTGTATATGATTTGTGGTATACGTTCATAACCTTTGATATTGTAATATTTTAAACTATTAGGATGGACGAAATAACATTCTGTAAGTAATTCAGATGCTCTTATAAGTAACCCTATAAATTTAGTAGGTTCATTCATTTGTTTTAATGTATTAGCTGTTACTGGATCTACGTATAGTTCTTCTAACGTTCTTATCTCAGTCATATCTACTAGTCTCAATCCTATGTCGTTGAAGAATCCTAGCATCTGATCTTTGTTGTTAAATGTTTCATATGGCAGTTTCTTAGTTATTTTATTATAATGGTTAAGACCTTTAAGTATCATAAGCGCTGTTTTATCGTTTGTTTCTATAACTAACGTTTTATCTAGTGTTTTAAACACAACTGATGTTTCGGTTTCTTTAATGTTCTTTCTACCTTCATGTATTTCATGTTTTACCTTAAGTAATTTTAACAAGTTATCTAGGCCTAAATAATACGCTAGTAGAAATACTACGGGTATGAAGTTCTTATATATCTTAATAAACGCATAACTTCCATTAACGTCTATGTTAGTGAGTTCATTTATTTCGTAAAAGTTACCCAAGAGAACATACTTCTTATTTTTAAAGACATGAACGTCGTTGTTCATATCCATAACTAATGGGTTGTTTTGTTTATCTTTACCGCATACAACGTATCTATCTTTTTCTATATCTTCTAACGTATATTTTTTAACGTCTATGAGATCTATACGGTTACTGTAATCAAATACAAATTCTACGTTATATGTGTTATTGACGAAAGATTTGATATATCTAGCGCATGTTTCATAGGCGCATGGTAACTTAACATCTGGTATCTCATCGCTACCTGCTACTAAGTTACTTATTTTACCTTGTTCTTGTAACTTAAGTAATTCTTTTTTAATTTTAAATCCTAGATCGTTTTTCTTATACGGTGCTTTGTCTATAAATACTTTACCGTAAGCACTGCTTAATGCTACTCTAACTGGAGATATTTTCTTAATAGGTATATCAGCTCTTAGTTTTCTCATACGGTATACGTTACCTGATATTTTATAAGTACCATCAGGTTGCACTGTAGGTACTTTTATTTTAATCTTATATGTTCCTCCTTTAACGTCCATATATGTGATCTCATGTTCTTCATATTCACCAAGTATATCCTCTTCTTTTGTTATGTTATATTCTTTAACGAACATACCTGCTTTCTGTAAGGACAAGAACGTATTAACCATGTCTTTTTTCATAACTTCTTTTACGTACTTTTCGTCAAACTTACTGATAGGATCAGCTTGTGCTTCTTCGTTAATGGTTTTAACTTTAGTAGGTATTTTAATTTCATCTTCTTTAAGCTCTATTTCTTCTTTTTTGTAAACAGTTAGATCTTTAATACGTTTACCATCTTTATAAGGAGATTCAGAATTCAGCAATGTCTCTACAAGCTCTTTAAATCGTTTATACTTTTTATCGTCTATAGTACCTGATGTTTTAAGTTTGTCTAAGTATTCTTCTATGTCTTTACTTATATCGTCACTTGACGCTAGTATCTCATTGATGTCTTTGTATATGGTTTTAGTTACGTTTTCGTTAACGTCTATAACTTCAGTAGTTTCTTCTAGCTCTTCTAGAATAGTGTCAGTTGTTTTCTCTAACTTCTTATCTATGTCTTCTTCTGTTGTATCAATTTCTTCTGTTTCTTCTAGTTTATCTATATCTAGTTCTAGTATATTCTTGTTATTCGTTACGTTAGTTAATCCTAATCCACCTACTACCTGACCATATTTATCTTTAATATAATCCTTGTTTATCTCTTTTTCAATATCTTCTGGTTTAAACCCTGGTATATTAACATACATTTTTAGCATAAAGTATACTAGTTTTGTAAATTTAAGAGGTGGGAATTTAGTACCTTTATGGTCTAAGTCGAGTTCGTTGTTAAATTTCATTAACTCATACACGTTAATTAGTAAGACTTTATCTCTGTCTCTTACAAGTATGTTAACTTGTTTTAAGTTATCTGGATTTAGTTTTCTGTAAGCCGATATGTCTTTTAATTTCCAGTAAACGAATCTTAAAAAGTCATAAACCATTATGCTTTCAAAATTGTAAAACTTAGTGTAAAAGTCTCTAGGCAGATCGTTGTTATCTTTAAGTAAGTATTTGAATATAGTGTTTTTATTTGGCATTATTAAAGGTACGTCGATCATTATGTAATGTTGCACGTCTTTGTTACTGATTTTGTTAATCAGATCAACAACCGTTCCGATTATAGTGTTATATACGTTCATGTATCTTTGATATGTAGCATCTATACGGTCTTTATAGATATATATTTCGTTAGTTAATGTATAGTTAACGATGCCTACTTCATGTCTTAAGACAGACGTTTTGTTTTCTAATATGTACATACCTTGTTTATATTTTAATGTTTTATAATCAGGATACATCTTTTTGTATTTAGATATGAGTTGGGATTCAGGTATCGTTCTTTTTCTAACTGGATATAACATCTCGTCATATTCTATTTTGTTAATAACGAATGCTTTTGCCGTGTTATGTAAGATAGTTTCTGATTTATTAGGGTAACTGTTTTCTGCATCTACATAGTAATGTAAAACACTGTATTTAGGAAAATAGAACGTTGATCCGTCTAATGATTTAGGGAATACAAAATCTGATAATCTTCTAAGACCATAATGCCTGTAGAACTCTTTATAGTTAAGATACATTTTAACTCCTTTATGGTTATTTGCTCAAACGATTTTAAACGTAATTAAATTAGAGAGTGGTTATTTACCACTCTCTAACTGTATTTTTTCTTTTAAGTAGTATAAATCGTTATTCATTAACTCGTCTATAGTTCTTGACATTATGTAGTTGACATCTAACGGTTTTCCTAGATTAGCGTCTCCTAGTAAGTTATTGAATACAAATGTTTTAGCAGGAGGATATTCAAAGATCTTTCTTAGAGATCTCTCTATTTGATCTATTTGACCTATGATATAGGAGATGTCTTCTTTTCTTATATTCTCAAGTCTTAGTACTTTAATATACTCACGTTTGATTCTAGCTAACCTGTCATAGAGTTTTTCGTATGTGAACTTATCTTTGTTAGCATATCCCAAAACAGTCATGAATAAACCTAGTGAAATTAAGAACACTATTATAAATATTGCGGTATATATTAAAACACCTTTTATAGTCGATATCAAGTAACCCATGCTTCCTTTTAATATCGCTGCAACTATCAGTTCTATAAATAATAAAACATTAGCTATAAGTATCATGACCATATACTTTGGTGTATAATATACGATAGGTTTAACTAATTTTTGTAACGCACTTGCTAGTTCAGCTCCTAATCCAAACCTAGTAGCGAATGAGTCTGCTTCTATCTCAACATCTCTTACTTTAAATGTCTCTTGATGAAATTCAGATATACTACCTAGTTCATCTATGTATTTTTTATAGTCTTCTACTATTTGTTTAAACCTATCTGCAGTACTTTTTATCTCTTGTTTTGTTTCAGGTGGATTGTTTAACGTTTTTAATATCTGTTCTACTAATGCTACTGATAAATGAATGTTTCTGTTGTTGTAGTATAAAAACGTAAAATCATGACCTATTTCGTGTAATAGAACTGCTGCTATCTCTCTATCTGTTATAGACTTATCTTTAAACACTGTATCGAACCCTATATATAGGATAGCTTTTAAGTTTTTAGGTATACCGTATACTTTAGCACTTTTAAGATCAACTGTATATGTTAAATCGTTTAATTTTTCCTGTACATCACGCATTTTAGCTACTGTAGGATCAGTAGCTGCTTCAGTCTCTATATCGTCTTGTGTATACTCAGATAGAACATGATCTGAGAATACGTGAGGGAACGTAGCCGGTCCACCGTTAGCTACTACTTCTACAGGTATACCAAATCTATCATATATCATTTCTTCAAGTTCTTTTCTAAGTCCTTTAGATAACGATTTATGTTTCCTTGCAACATGTATCCATTCCGTTAAATCGTCTACAAAGGGATCATGTAACTGCGGTTCTATAAGCACTTCAAATGCTTTTACATATTCATTTTTTTCATCTAGACTTAATACTCTGTTTATATCTAGCATAGCGCCTCCTTATTCTTTTTAGTTATTCAGGTTATGATCTGACAACGTATAAGAAAAAAAAATCAGGAGAACGTTATGTCTCCTGTATGCGAGACAGATGTCTCTAAGTACTGTCTATATTTATTTCTAGCCAACCTATCTTGTTATTCTTCTACCTTATCTTCAAAGTACGAACTGTAACTTATTTCATTCTTATACTTATCAGAGTACCCGTATTTTTTATACGGACCGTATCTCAGACATGATTTCATGTATGTTCTAGCTATTCTGAAAAATCTTTTTAGAATATCTGGGTCAGACATGTTAAACGGTGTTTTCTTTTCAGCTAGATATAAGTATGCATCATGTGCCAGATCACTGATCAACGCATGATCAAAAATCCTTGAATAAGAAAACACTACATTATATGCTATTTTATGTAAGTCTTCTATTATTGTTTTTGTTGTTTCAGGATCTTTAACCCACCATATGTCTTTATCTCCACCTATTTCGTGTGGAGAATGGTAATCTAGTACGATATACCCTCTTTTTAATCCTCTATAATAAGTCGCTTTATGTATTTTACCGTTTTTATACAGCATTAGCATTTCATTTTTATCTGTTATTTTCTTCGCCATATTATACTCCTTTACATGTGCTAGTAATACTGTTTGAATAATATATAAATATAAAAAAATGGATACTCACAGAGAATTATCTATTTAGATACATTACATGTATATTTAAGCTAACGTAAAAAAGAAAAAGAAGTTAGAGAGAGTTTATGAACTCTTCCAACTTCTTTTTAATTCCAGTTACCCTCACTAGCCTTTCTTTCATATCTTCATAATTTGTTACGGGCTCTTGAACAAGGTAAACCCTTCCATTATAGAGGAACGCAATGAGTCCGTATTTAGATACAAGAAACGGCTCATCATCATCATCGTCGTAGTACGCGCTGCTTGTTTTGATTTCGAGTTCGGGATCGGCATAGAGTCCTACTATCTCATTTTTCTCACTCCAGCTTTCGCCGGGCTCTACTATCTCATCAATTTCTTCAGCGGTAATCGTTGTATAGTTACCGCTGAAGATCCCGTTGAATAATGTAGTAACATCAGATGCGCCGACCCCGTGCTCTACCTTTATTCTTCTTTTAGTTATTTCGAATATTTCGTCCATGACTCTTAATACCTCGTCTCTTAACACATTAGTTTCTTTTACCCTTTCTACTGTACTTCTTACTAACTCTAAAAAATCCATTATTAACTCCTTTTTTTATTTTTCCTTTTTTACTCGTCTAAGTAATATATAAACAAAAAAGAATGGAAACAAAATAGATATACGGTATGGAGTCAACCATACCGTATATGCTTATTTAAGTATAAGTTTATTAACTAACAACTGTACTTTGTTGGTATTCATATACGAGTTAACGTTCGGTGTATATACTAATCTTATTTTTTTAGTGTACTTGATCTTCTCTCTTAGTTCCTCTATCTCTATCTTAGGAACCGGATAGAAGAACCCTATAACGAAATCGGATTGATCGGATAATCTTATCTTACCAGATAAGTAATAATTTCCTTTTTTCTCTACTAGTCTATACGCTACTAAAGTAGCATCCGATACAAATACTGGTTTTTCAAATCCTATACCATATGGTTTTACATTATCCATATCGAATAATGAAATAATCAACTTTTTATTACTGTAAATATAATCGTCTACTAATATTTCTTCTTGTTCTTCAAGTTCATATTCTTTAAGTAGTTTATCTAATTCTTTAAACAGTAATTCTGGGTTATTCTTAATGGCTATACCTACTGCTTTAGCATGTCCTCCATATGAGATAAACAAATCATGTTTTTGATTTATGATGTCAAATAGCTCTTTTAGGTTACCTTTACCAAGAGTCATCCTAGCTGAACCATTAAGCATATTAGGATCTTTAGGGTTAGGAGTTAAGACTATAACCACTTTATAATTACTGTTATTAAGTATCATGTTGGCAGCTATACCTTCTACATTCCTACCAGATTTAGTAATCATAACTAGAAGGTTATCAGATTTGTATTCTATGTTTTCCTCGTTGAAGATTTTTAACTGTCTTTCTTTACGTTCGTTATTAAGGTTCAGTATTTCTCCTAATAGTTCTAACGCTTTTTCTTCGTTTCTAGATGTCATAAGGTCGAAACTTAGTTTAGCATCATATAGTCTGCCTGGAGTATTTAGTAATGGTATAATGTTGAATCCTAATGTTTGTTCATCTATGTAGATCGGATTACCTAAATAATCCAACATAGTTTTCCAAAATACGTTATGCTTGATATTAGCACTATTAAGTATTCTTAGTGCTTTGTTAACTAAGCGTCTATTAACTGGATCACTTAGATCCATACAATCCGATATAACGGTCATACCTACATATGTTAGTAAATAAAAAATGTAGTTAACGATTTGTTGGTCAGGTATGTCGGTAACTGTTTCTACGTCATAATTGTCTAATATAGACTTAACAAGTGTAAAAAATAAAACAGTAGCACCAGTGATGTCTTTACTAATATTACCATTGTCATCACGTTGTGGGTTCACGAATGCATCTACTATAGGTCTAGTATTTTCCTCGAATAGATGGTGATCGGTTACTATTATATCGATGTTTAACGTTTCCTTTATCTTGTTTAAATTATCACGATCATGACTGCCATGGTCTGCTGTTATTAATAATTGAAACGGTTGTTCTTTATGTTTGTTTATGATTTCTTCGGTAGAAACATCGTTAACACCGTAACCACGTGATTTTTTATTTATTAGTATCTCAATGTTATCGTATTTATAAATTTGAGTCATGAACAGATACGCTATAACAGCAGACGTAACACCGTCTACGTCCATATCTGTGTAGAACAGTATCCTATGGTTTTGTTTTATATGGTTATTGATTAACTCAGATGCTTTATCTATATCAGCAAGTTTAGATATGAATGATCTAGACAGTATTTTACGTAGAGTTAATTCTTTGTACTTCTTGATCATGTCCAAGTTATCATATCTAGTAGATAGGATATGCTTGATCAATGGTTCTTTTATTCTGTTATCTAGGTAGTTATAGATAGCACGATTAGGTTCTCGTATAACTATGTTGTCTCGTTTTAGATCATTTATGATCTCCTTACTTATGGCATTCATAACCAGTCCTTTAAATAATATTTTCATCTAAGTTACGGTATACTACAGGTACGGTTGAATGAAAAAAAAAATAAAGAGAGAAGGGTGAGGTTATTTTCTTTTACTAGCCTCTTTGATAATTTGTAATAACATAGGAATTACTTCTTTAGTATTAATTCCTAATTGTTTTAATTCTTCTACGTTCACTTCGTATTCGAAGCTAAATTCAATTGTTCCTTCTCTCTCAACTGGACTTTCTTTATTTTCTAGCCCTTCGATTCTTTCTTTGAAATCTAATTTGAATCCATCTAATTTAATTTTCATATTACGCCTCCTATTTTTTTTTCTTCCTTTGCTCGTCTTAGTAATATATAAATGAAACAACTTGGAATTAAAAAATATAATACACGCGTATACACGTTTTATTCACGTATACACGTAAGTAATATAACTGTAATATTTTACCGTAGCTAAAATATTACAGTTATTTAGTAATTAAGCCGAAATTAAGAATAGGAGGCGTTTCATGAACAGGTATTTAATCTACAGAAAGAATGAGTTACTTAGTCAGTTCTTAGGTATGACAACATGGATGTCATTAAGTACATTCATGCTTGTAGCAAAAAATGCTATAGGCATACATAACATACCTATATTTGAAACATTAATATTTATGGCAGGACTGATAGGTATTAAAGTTTCATATTCAAGAATATTAAATTATGCAAGTATGAAATTCATCAATATTGTTGTAGAAACAGTATTCTTACTAGTATTATACGGCATGTTGTTTGTGAACGATCTGGTGATGGCAGGTATAACCGTTTACATAGTTATAATAGCTAATGCTATAACTGATAAATTAGAGGATGTTAGTAGAAGAGATTATGAAGATTATAAGTTGTCCAAGGCAGAGAAAAGATACCTTAGACGAATAAGAAAAATAGAAGAATATATAATAACTTACGCTGGTGTTCTAGGCACCGGCGTAAGTTTAGTATGTTTAACATATCTCAAAATGGATTTGATCATGTACACTAAAATTATGTTAGTATTGAATGTAGCGCAGAACGTATACGACTACTATATTTGGTACAAATATTTAAGACAAGGTTGATACCTTGTCAATTTTTTTATTTCAAATACCCATGTCGTTTAAGACATCTGACTATTCTCATCTTCTTCATTACCCGCTGATAATATCGTTTATTCGTCCATCCTCCGTTATACCTGCTTATGGCTTTGAAGTACGGATTCCACATTTTCTTTTTCAATGCTGTGTTGTAAGAATCTATTAACTTAAGAACAGATACCGTTACGTAAAAGTTAGGATCTGTTAGTAACAAGTTCATGATCCTTATATCTTTATGGTAATATCGGCTATATATTTCCCTCCAGTATTGTTTGTACTTATTCTTCCAGTATTTATATTCCCTTAACGACCATCTTATAACTCTTCTGTCTCTATCTGATTTGTATTTCTTCCTACTATATCTCTTGTATATCCGTTTATAGTAACTGACCTTTTGTTTATAATATAGGAACTTTTTATAAGCATGATAGTTTGGATGTCTAAGATATCTATATCGTTTCGGGAATGTGTTGTTGTATCTATCCAACATTTCTAACGCAGTTATAAGTCTTATCTGACCTGGTCCTAATGACGCGTCTAACAATGATAGCCTACCAGTGAAAAGTTTGTTTTTATCGCCTATAACGTTCTTACCGGCATCTGATTCAGTCAGATATATCGCAACTACTGTATCGTTGAACACGTGTCCATCTATAGCTTTATATCTCTTAGATATGTCATATATTTCTCGTATCAAACGCAATTGCATTTTATCTAATCCACATGTATATTCACTGGACATTAACACTGATATAATAGCTAGTATCACTATTAACATTCTTAACATCGTTGCTCCTTCATACGTTAATTATTTTCTCACTACCATGGAATGCTTTCCTGATCTTTTTCTCTATTATGTTTCTAAATTTAAGTATCTTTTTACCATTCACGGTTTTTAAAACATATGGCGGTTTATTACCTTCATAATTTACCTTAATGGTTTTATGCATATAGCCATTGTATAACGTATCTATGAATCTTTTATTAAACTTATCATAGGTAGAGAATACAGGTACTTCTATAATCGTTCTTTTAGATCTTAGATCCCTTACTAAAATGGTTAAGTATTTTCTAACTTGTTCATGATTAAGATTACGTAAACTATGTGGGCCTATCTTTAATCCAAAACCTATCACTTTTAAAATGTGTGTAGTTTTCATATTTCCTCCTTAAGATTCATGTTCTTTTTAATAACATATAGACATAAACATTTAAGCTAACAGGTGGATTTAACGTTATCGATAATAAAATTTGTAGGACTTGCATCAAGTGATCCAAACCAAAAGAAGGAGGACAGTTATGTGTAGACATGTGATAAAACGTGATGGTAGAATTGAACCATTCGATGTTAAAAAGATTAAAAAACAGATAGAGTTCGTATGTAACGGAACTGGCGTTAACCCTGTGGAGTTTGAAGCTAAGCTCAACATTTACCTTCCTGAAAAGATAAAAACATCTGAAATACAAGAGTTATTATTACAAACTGCTATAAAAGAAATTAACCCAGAACAACCTGAATGGGATCTCATAGCTGGTAGATTAGCTATGTGGGATATATATGGTACCGTATATAAAAATACAGGTATAAAATTTAGCAACTGGATGGAGCTGATAGAGTATTTAACAGATGAAGGTTATTACGTACCTGATGTACTTAAAAAATTGAGAAAACTAGGTATAACTCAAGATGACATATATTACGGTACATGGAAAGATATAGATGTTAATCATCCTGACTTTAATAAGAAAACAAGACAATCGCTAATAGAAAAAGAGAGGTATCTTGTAAAGGACGTGAACGGAGTTATAGAGTATCCTTTTGTATCACATATAGCTAATGCTGCTCTTTTGGCAGATGATAGAGAAGATTTCTTTAAAAAATATAACTATTTGGTTAACGACGTTATTTCACTAGCTACTCCTTTTAAAGCTAACTTAAGAAGAGGCGGTAATACGGGTAGTTGTTATATAGGCGCTACTACTGATAGTTTAGGATCAATAATTAAATCATGGCAAGATATAGCGTTAACTGAGAAAAAAGGAGGAGGGGTAGGATGGGATATATCAAGAATAAGACCATCTAATACATATAGTAAAAATATACTCAAATCTAACAACATCGTATCATGGAGTAAGATACTTAACGATATAGTAGTAGCAGTTAACCAAGCAGGTGTAAGAAAAGGCGCATTAACTGTAGGTCTAGCATGGTGGCATCTAGACGTACAAGATTTTGTAGAAGCTAGAGTTGAAACGAAATCAGATATTAGAACAAAAACGTTCGATATATTTCCACAACCTATAGTAGATAACTACTTTATGGAAAAAGTTAAGAACGATGAATATGCATACCAGTTCAATCAGTATTACTTTAAAAAATTGACTGGTATAGACGTATGTGATTTAGTAGGAGAGGAGTTACATAAAGCATTAGAGTTAGCAGAAAAACTATGTAAAGAAGGCAAGTTAACACATTACAGAAAGATAAAAGCAAGGAATCTATTCAGTAAGTTCTTATGGGACTGGATAGAAATAGGTAGCATGTATATATCTAACAAAGACAATCTTAATAAGTCTAACTACCTATTGAACGATCCTGACCCTGATAGAAGGTTGAATACTTCTATGGCTAACTTGTGTGTTGAGTCATTCTCAGTAGTCAAACCTGCTAATAACTGGAAAACCGTAGGTGTTAACGGTGATATAAAAACAGTTGAAACAGATGGTATGTATCATAGTTGTAACCTTATATCTATTAACCTTGTTAAGACTATGAATATGACAGATGAAGAGTATGCTGATGTTATATATCATGCAACCGATATGTTAGATAAATCCATAGATCTATCTGATAACCCTACATTAGAAGCTAAACTAGGAAGCAGTAGATTACGTAACATAGGTATAGGGTTCTTAGGATTAGCAGATGTTATGGCTTATAAAGGACTCATGTACGATACTGAAGAAGGCAGAGTATACGGCATGAGAGAAGCAGAGAGATTAACGTATTACGCATACAAAGCATCTATAAAATTAGCAAAGAAAAAAGGATCGTATCCGTGGTTCAAACCTGAGAACTATGATAAACTATTAGGAGAAGACCCTAAACAGCTTAATGAATGGTCTAAAATAACTGGTAATAATTTCGACTGGGTAAAATTACAATCAGAAATAAAAGAGCATGGTATAAGGAACTTCTTGTTAACGTCTATCGCTCCTAATACTAGTACTTCATTAGTTATGGGTGTTATGCCTAGCTATTTACCTGCTTATAATAAGTTCTATTACGATACGTTAGCAGGTATACAAGCACCAGTACTACCAGTGTTTATAAAAGAGAGATACTGGTATTATAAAACAAGAACACAGTATAGAGCTGAAGATATCATTAAGTTTACTAGATATATTCAGAGATTTATAGATACTGGTGTTAGTATGGAGCTTAACTTAAATCCTAATTTATCTACTATAGACAGTATAGCTGAAGAAATCATAGATGGATTCTTATCTGGAGAACTTAAAGCGGTATATTACAATACTACTCCAACAGATAGAGAAAAACAAGAATGTACGGATTGTGCTAACTAAAATATAAGTATAAGGAGGGTATATGAAAATACGTGATTTGATTAAGAGAAGAAAAGAAGAAGTACTTCAACGTCAACTTGGAGCGTTGGATAAGCAAAACGTCGTTCTTAAGAAAAGACTATTTAACCCTAATGCTAAGGAAGATATTAAACTAGTAGGAGGGGATATTACTAACTTATTCGTTGCATCTAGAATCAAGTATCCTGTATTCATAGATCTGTATTATAAAGCATACAGTCATAACTGGTTACCAGACATAGTATCATCTATGAATGAAGATAAATTACAATATAAGACACGATTAACCGATGCTGAGAGATTTGCTTATAACGGTACTCTTTCTTATCTTGTGTTTCTAGATAGTGTACAGACTAACAACCTTCCTAATATAGCTGATTTCATAACTGCTCCTGAAGTAGTATTATGGTTAGCACGACAAGCATGGGAAGAAGCTAACCACTCATTGTCCTATATATACATACTAGAGAACATGTTATCTCTGGATGAGATAGAACGTATCGTGTATCTGTGGAAGGATGATCCTATAGCGTTAGAACGCAATAAATACATAGCTGAACTATATGAGTTCTTTAAAGACGATGATGATCTAAAAGCGTTTTTAGTATTGCTTATCGCTAATTACATGCTAGAAGGATTATATTTCTATAACGGATTTGCATTCTTCCATAACTTAGCGTTTAGAGGACTTATGACGGCTACTAATGCACAGATTAAATTTATTAAACGTGATGAGATGTTACATTGTGAAGCGTTTAAACATATTATTACTATATTCAGGGAAGAGAACCCAAATGCATGGGATGAAGAGTTAATATATGATATGTTTAAAGAAGCAGTTAGACAAGAAATAAAATTTGCTAACCATTTTATAGGTGATAACGTATTAGGTATGAGTAAACAAACTATAGAAGATTATACTTATTACCTAGCTAACTGGAGACTTAAAGATATAGGATTAGCACCTATATTCCCTAATAGAGGAAATCCATACAAACACTTAGATAAAGTAGCTGCTATAGAAGATGAGACTGAAAATAAAGTTAATATGTTTGAATCAACTAGTACTTCGTATAGAAGTCCTGAAGTATTTGATGGATGGGACAAAATGAGAGACATTAATGATGCTCCTGAGTTTGTATGTAAACCTATGAAATTCGATTAAGGAGGATAACATGTTACTAGATATTAAAATTAAGGTAAAAGGGGAATTTGCTTTTCCTTGCAACGTTATAGTTCGTTTCAGAAGAGAATATGATATAGGGTATAATTATCATATACCAAATAGAGTGTTTAAGAATATGACAGACATATTGAAATACTTAGCAGAAAATATTGAATCTGATTTTATCGATATAAAAGTAGAACCTGTTAAGTGTAATACCAACCGCTATTGAAAGGAGAAAAACGAGAAAGAATATAAAGAAGATAAAACCGATGAAGTATAAAAAAAGTGTAGTATTGAAAGAAAGATTTTATGGATGTTTTGTTAGAAATGATAAATAAAGAACTCCAACAGCTAGGTAGTATTAACTACCTAGCTTCTTTCTTTGTTTACTGCGTTAATACTATTATAGCGGTCAGTATTATAGCCGGTCCTAGTAGCGAGACTACGACTCTTATAACGTATCTAAGTGGTTTACAGTTAGTGGACGCTAGCGTATATACTGTTATCAATATGTTAGATAACATAGCTACTATAGTTGATAATACTATAGGATCATGTATAGCGGGTATATCAGATACAAGTATATACATGAGAATAATAGTTAATAAATAAATCAGCATACCTGTTAACGGATTAATGATCTTGTTTCTTTCTAGCGGACACATCTTTACCCCTTCTTAGATTTATTTAAATAGTAGTTCGTTAGTTCTTTAAAATTATCCCAGTCATATTTAGTACATTTTTGTCTGTATGATCTTTTAAAGTTAGTATGGAATTGTCTGTGACAGTCATAACATAATGTAACTAAGTTATCTAAATCATATCTTTGATCTCTATGATAGCTAGCGTCGTTAATATGGTGTACTACAAGATGGTTCTTATCACCGCATATCTGACATGTGTAATTATCCCTTTTTAACGCCTTTTCTTTAGCATGTTTCCATTCTTTAGAATTCCTCCAGTTTTTAGCCATTTATTTATCCTTTTTAAGATATCACAAGAAAAAAAAGAAAAACGAACGCATGGAAATTAACTCATGCGTTCATGGTTAATTCTAATAAGGCGGTATGAACTTAACGTCTAATAACGCTACGCTTCATCTTTACCTTCGTATTTACTTTCTTCTAAGTATACAGTACTTAATGTTGTTAGGTATTGATAGAACGTCTCTATCCCAAACCCTGTAGCCCCATATTCGGCATAACCAAAACCTTCTTCGGTCCATGCTGGTCCTGCTATGTCTATGTGTATTAATTTGTCAGGGTTTTTAATAAACTCTTTCAAAAAGAGATATGCCGTAATACTGCCTGCTAAATCTGTGCTAGCTACGTTTTTAATATCTGCTATCTTGCTTTTTAATGTGTCTTTTAATTTTTCATGTGCTTTCATGTAGACGAACTCTTCTCCTACTATTTCTCCTGTTTTTATAAATTTGTTTATAGAAAGACTATCAGTACCATGAATAGCAGCTGACCATTCCCCTAACGCCCTTTTAGCAGCTCCAGTTAGCGTGGCTATTGTAAACACTAATTGATAGTCTTTTATCTCATCGTCCACATATTGCAGACAATCCGCTAAAACCAGTCTACCTTCTGCATCAGTGTTTATTATTTCAATTGTTTTACCGTTTTTAGCAGTTATTACATCACCAGGTTTATAAGATTCAGCACTTATTAAATTTTCTGCAAAACCGGTCACAACATGTAACTCTATGTTAAGATTTAGATCACTGACCATATCTAAAATCATTAAAGCAGTAATGGCTCCTGTCTTATCATATTTCATAGATACCATACTGTCTGATGGTTTAAGATTAATACCGCCTGTATCAAAATGTACACCTTTTCCTACTAATACTATTTTTGGTAATGTATCAGATTCGTCAGCATTAGCAGGTCTGTAAATGTAATGTAGTATTGCAGGTGAAAGCTTACTGCCTTTATTAACAGTTGTAATTAATTTATAACCTCTATCTAACAGGTCAGCTTTATCTAGCTTTTTGATTACGATATCATTCATCTGTGATCTGTTTTTATTAACGAACATAGTTTCTAATTCATGAACGTAGTCGTATAAATCCACTTTATTGTATGGTACATTGACTAAGTGCTTTAGGGTTTTGATAGCATTAGACAGCGTCTTTATAATGTGTTCTAGACTTCTTAAGTATGATACACTTGGTTCATAGTTCATTTTTATTTTTGTTCTTTTAATCTTGTGATCTTTTACCCAGTACTCTTCATAATCTTTGGCTTTCACTAGACCCGAATTCAATCCTACCATAAAACCGATATAATCATTTAGATTATCCGTTTTTCTTAATGAATTACAATTTAAAACCTCTAGCAGTTCTTTAGCATTTACTTCTAATACATCTATCTTTCTATCTCTACAAATATTACCTATTTTTCTACCTAATTCTCTGATCTCTAGACTGGATAGTGACGTATGTAGTAAAACATAGATTTTATCTTCTAACGGGTTTACCCAGATAGGATTATCTTTGCTAAGTTGTAGTTTATCTGCTATGTAATCATGTCCGTCTGTTGTCTTTTCATTAACTGGTATTAGTTTCATTTTTGCTCCTTTTATTTTTTTGTTTGTTTAAAATATGTAAGTAAAAAAGGAAAGAGAAGGATCAAGAGAAGGATCAGAGGTTATGGATAAATTCTTTAATCTCCTCTTTAACCTTAATCGTTTCTTTTAGTCTTTCCATGACCTTTTCTTTCTCAGTGATAGGGTTAGTTACTACATATGTTATGTTGTTATAGGTAAACGCAACTAACCCTGTTTTACGCACATGGAAGATCATTTCGCCCAGTGGCGTCTTTTCGCTTGCCCATGCTGCTTCTTTTCTAATTACTGGATCAGGATCTAAATATAGTCCAATGATCTCGTTTCTATTCTCCCATCCTCTCTTTGGTTCTACTATATTATCTATTTCTTCGGCAGTAATCTCTTTATATTTGTAGGTGATTAACGGCGCTAATAATCCGTACAGTTCATACATAGAGATATCGTCACTGATATCTATCTTTTCTTCAACGATTTTGTAAATCTCTCCAAGCTCTTTTACTCCTTTAGCTCTTATTTCTTCTGCCTCCTCTATGTCTCTTCTTGTCTTTTTGATTAATTCTAAGATGTCCATAGTTGTCTCCTTTTATTTGGTTTCTTTTATTCGTCTTAATAATGTAGAAGCGAAATAAAATGGGAGTTAAATTAATACATACCTAGTAGGGTAACCTACTAGGTATGTTACTTAACTATCTTTGAACCTTTTGAATGGATTTATGAGTAGTGTAAATGTGTATTTGTAATACTTAGGCATCTCGCTTACGTTAAAGTTCTTCCATCCTATATTACATTTTAACCCAAACTTAGTAAAAGGGTACTTCCATCTTAGACGATACATAGGATACATTTTACCATCTTCGTCATACACTTCAGTATACTCAAATCCTGTTCTATCGATTTTAGAGTCAAGACAGTTGTCATAGTCGTTGTTAAAAACTTTAGTTATACATTTAGAGTTTTTAAACCCTTTTCTAAACCCGATATGCTTAACCGCTACACCGTTGAACCCTATCTTAAGACCCAAGTTATGTACAGGGTTCCTTAAGACCGTCCAGTTGAACCTAGTCCAAAAGTTACGTTTACCGTTAACATGTGCTCTTAGGTAATATATGTCACCGTCTATACCGTCTTCTTGGTTACCCCATATCGCATCGATCCATTTATCTTTAAATCTATGGTTAGGTCTAGATGTTTCATTATCTGGATCGAAAGGTTCGATACGGTTAAGTAATAACGCTAACCCTACTACGATAGGAGCGATGATCATGAAGAACGCTTGCAAGAGAAACAGTCCTATGATCTTAACCATGTTTTTTAAATGTTTCATCACGTCTCCTTGATGAAATAGTTACGTAATCAAAAGAAAATGAGATGGTAACTACGGCATGATGATCCGTAGTTACCTGTTATTTATGGTTGTGTATCGGTTGTTTCTTCTGGGATATCTAGTTTACCATTAGCGAGATCTATTTTTGCTTTACTTGCTACGTCAGGGTCTTTTAGATCGTTGATCTCTTTCTCTATTTTCCATTTGTTCTGGCGTATTTTTTGTCTTGCTTCTACGATTTCCTTTTTGATGTTTATTAGGTCTGCTTTTGTTACGGTTACGAAAGTGTTATCAGCTAGTCTGAAATCTATAGTATCAGTGTCGTTAACTAATACTTCTAGTAGACCATATATATCTAGCAGTGCGTTATCTCCTGCGTCTACTTCTTTATCTATCGTTGTTGAGTGTATGGTTAATGTTTTTAGTTCAGATACTGTTGCATCTTTTAGTTCCTTGTATAATTCGTTTTTAAAATATTCTAATCTTCCCTCAGCAGTGTATGCTGGTTCTGGAGTATTACCTTCTCTTATCCATTTTTGAACAGCTTGATACATCATATTCGCTGAATCTAAAGGAACATATGCTCTATCCACTAGATATCCTCTTAATTCATCGGTCTTTATATCTCTAATTTCTTTTACCGTGTTGATTGGTATTGTTTCCATTTATTCTCCTTTTACAGTTCGGCTATTGCTTCCCAGCCAAACCATATCATTTTACCCCTATCAATCGATACTGATGTATCTATGTTACATATATTAAATCTATATGTAGAAACATCTGCAGGAACCCATGTTCCTCCTAAGGCGCTTGCACTATCAAAATCTGTTACTTTATTTAATTCTCCTGTATAAGAATATATCTTAATAGTCGGCATGTGCGATTTAGGAACTTTGAACGTACATCCTGTTACTATACTCCTTTCATTAGACCCATATATAGCAGTTACAAGGGCGCTTTCTGCACCTTCGTAAATTAATCTATGGGCTGGAGTACCGGCCTTGTCTCTACCATACGATGTTTCGTAATACCTCATGCACCTCAATAGTTGAACATCGTAAGGTACATGCTCAAATTCAGTAGCAACAGTGCCCTCTTCTAGTTGCACGTTAGCTATTTTAATCCAGTCTCCTTCGTTTATTTCATTGTTTTCGCCTATAGTTAATATTAAACCTAGACCTTCATGGAGGTGAATCTTACTTGTATCTAATCCACTCATGTCAAAAACTGATGATACTCTTCTAAATTCGCCGTTACCATCGTATGTTATCTCCACTGAATCGTATACTGTACCGTCAGGATACTTTATATTTATAGTAAAGTTTCTGTTTACACTAGACGCTATCTCGAATGATAATGTAACTTTTTTACCTACTAATGGAAGAATATCGCATCCTTCAAATCTATATTCATATGGTGTTACTGTGTACGTCGTTCCCTTTCTGAATAATGTAGCTCTCATATGTTTCTTAATTATATATGTTAAATCTTCTACGTAGAGTTTTCTTACTTCATCTTCAGTAAGTGGTCTATTAAAGATCCTTACTTGGTCTATAAGTCCTGAAAATCTGTAATTTGAATTTATTCCAAAACCAGAAATATGAAAATTCACGTTCTTTATAACTGCATAGTCCGTTGCTATACTAGCTAGTTTCTGGGACAAATTATTCATTAGCCTACCATTTATAAATAACTTATCCCCATATGCGCCTGTTTTGAAATTAGCTACAACGTGTATCCATTTATTAGCGTATACTGATGCTGGAAAATCGATACCATATAAATCGCCAACATCAGTATTCCATCCAAAATAATTCATGTTTAACCATAAATCATAACCATTAAATCCTATAGGCATGACTCTATCAGTACCATTCCAAAACATCCAAAATGATACCCAAACTTCATCTTTATCCGTATTGATCACACCACAGTCGATTTGAGTACTACCATTAAACTTAGCTGCTTTACCTCCGAATACTCCTGTATCGTATGTACCAGCTATAGTATTACCATCTGCGTCTTTCCACGTCCCGTTATATTTACCAGATAGATCGTTAGCAGTCTCATTGTCGAATGTATAACATGCGACACAACTACCGTCTCCGAATATATCTAGTACATTAACCTTGCTACCTTCATTCGGGCTATATATCTCTTCTTGTTTAATAAGTACTTTGTTATCATTTAAGGCAGTTACTCTTACCCTATCTATAGTATATTTGGCTGTGTTTTCTACAACATGCGCATCTCCCCTTTGACAAACACTGAAGTCACCGTTTATAATTTTATTTTTAAACCCCTTGAACGATGGTAAGAGGTTAGGGACTTGTGAGTTTTGAAATGTTTTACTCATGTACGCTCCTTATTACATAATTATATTTTAGCTAACACGCTTATAACGCTATTAATGCTTTTTGCTTCATTAACTTCAGTTATCAATGGCGTATATCTGGCGATGTTCTCAGATACTACTTTTAATGTATTTTTCAATAATCTGCTATCTGAGTATCCTTCATCTGCTAACGTTAATAGATGATCGAATATACTTTTTTCTGTTTCTGTTAGCACTGTAGTATCCGGACCTAGTGTATTGATTAACTTAGCTAATAGAACGATTGCTTTGCTATTAGCCGTAGATAGTTTTGCGAATTCTTTACTTACAGTGTTTAGTACTTCTTGTCCTATAACCCAGTTAATAGTATCGATAGCATATTGTTTAAATAAGTCCAAATCATCAGTAACGAATATTCCAGGTAACTCAGGATCGTCTGCTGTTTTTATATTTACGTTTGTAAGTACATCGCCCTTGATTTTTAAGTATTTGATAATCATGTTTTCTCCTTATTTTATAGTACGACATTCGATAATATGCTTCTAGGTACTCCGTTGCTATCTTTTACATAGTTTATTGCCCATGTGGCTCCATTTTTTAATGTACTAGCAAAGTTTGCTACGGTACCGGTACTCATGTTTACATCGATAACGGAAACCTTCCCATCAACGGTAGATCTATCCATCATAACTGATCCAAATCCGAAGTCTCTAGACCTGCCTATAGTATTCCAGCTATCAGGAGACACGACTTCACAAAATCGTAATGTTAAAAGTGAATTAACTACTATAAA